>Ga0105045_10003486_pt1 | contig 13496 bp, 10 predicted proteins | sample MAT02_FD_78089 | JGI IMG/M metagenome (GOLD analysis project Ga0105045, IMG submission 78089) | Freshwater microbial communities from Lake Fryxell liftoff mats and glacier meltwater in Antarctica - MAT-02 (megahit assembly) | ecosystem: Environmental > Aquatic > Freshwater > Ice > Liftoff...
AAAACTAGTTCTCCTTGAGGATAATTATCACCTCTGCGCCAGATAATTAAGCAATCATCTTCTCTAAAGCAACCTGCAAATCTTTTGTCAAATCGCTCACAGCTTGTCTAGCTGCATTGCGATCGCCTTGACAATTTTGAGAGCGTTCGGTTACTGAAATTGGCTCCCCTACGGTGATTTGTGCCTCTCGCAAACCTAACTGAGGTCGCCCCGGAAGTGTTGTATCCTGAATTCTAGAAAGCATATCGAATACAAGCAAAGCTGTTTCCGCAAACCGTTCCGCCGTCGGTTGTTCTTGAATATAAGTAGCTGTGACAGCAACAAAACTTTCCACTATCCGCATGTGCCGCATTCGCAAGTCTGCTTCTTGGGCAATCCAGTCTGCCAAACCGCGTTTAAAGGGTGGTAAAGCATTGATATCTGGCAAATCTTCCCGATAAATGTAATTCCAGCCAGCCTCTTCCAAGCGCCGACAACGGTCAATAAAATTACCCTGCGCTTGAACTCCAAAATATTGCTCAGTAACTTGTAAAGCCTTATCCAGCAAGCGATGGAGTCGAGCAATCAACACCTGATTAGGAGTAGCAGATTCATCAGTTGAGATGGTTTTTGGGATATCTTGATGATAGAAGCGGCGATAAAATTCTTCCATCTCGGTAATCAGATATTCAGCTAACCGACAGAGGCGTTGATAGTAAATCTTTTCACCCTCACCCTGCTCAATTTCCATTGGCGATAAGCCACTATCAGCTTCTAACTTACTCAACAGCCAATCCAGTTTAGACCAAGGTGGCTCAACGTAACGATATTTGATAGCGATCGGCACAATGATTACAGTCTCAGTCCGATTGGCTTTTTGTAAGTCTTCTACACACCAGAACCCCAGTTGAGCAACCCCAGGTTCTAAGGGGCTAACAATACCACTATGACCATTAGTACCGCCTTCAGGTGCCACTGTGATCGGTAGTTTGCCATTAGCAAACAACTCCCGTGCTGTTTGAATAGCTTGCCTATCTAGTCGCCTACCACGATGAACCGGCACACCTCCTATCCGAGAAAACAACTTACCCAGCCAGTCTCCAGCCCAAACCGTCATCCCCCGATCATACAAAAAATAGCTGTGAACAAGCGATCGCAGTGTAATACCTTCCTGACGAGCAACCTGTGGCACAATGCGAGAAAGCAAATACAGTATACAGAGAGGATCTTCTACCTCTGGGTGGCGAAATGCCAACAAAAAGCGAATTTTTCCAGCTTGGAATTGTTGATAAAGTTCCGCTAATACCTCAACATTCTTGGCTTCAACTCGGACAATACCAGCCGTTAGCCAAGGGCGAGTGCGAAACCGTAGTGCGATCGGCAGTAACCACCGAACAATCTGGAGTACCAGGGGGTTCAACCGTTGGGGAATAAATTTTAGTGGTGGTTGAGTAGACTGAATCGATCTAGGCAAGTCGCTCTCCAGATTGTATTTCTAGCGATTGTACAACGTGGGGTCTTGGTTTTGCGTCAACCCGCAGCCGCTTATAGGGTTTCTCGTTTACGTGAGGTACACCCGTAGGGGCACGGCACTGCCGTGCCCTTACACTTGGCGATATAATCTTGTACTGTTGTACCGCATGTGAATGGGAACTGCTATATCGTTAAACATCGCTCAGTTTTACCTCTTCAACTATAGACCCTAAATATCGAGTCAACTGCCCCACCCACGAGGGGATGGGGCTTGTAACTAGGAAATAGAATTTCCCGAAACATACGGGGTATTGACTGTCCCCTGCTCCTCCGTCCCTTGGGTAGAGGAGAGAATATAAAAAATCCCACGCCTTGAAGCGTGGGATTGTCAACATAATTCGTAGTTGTAATCAGTGCTTGCTCTGCCCCTCTTAATTACGTTAGCGACACGAGAAAGCGAGTCTGCGTACTCTTACAGAGAAGCAAGCTACGCTTTTAGCGTTCGCACGAGAGCGTCATTACGAATTAGTAATTATTGAGCAAAGCTTTGCCCACCTTACTCAACTTAATGATGGTGGTGATGATGATCATGCCCAGCTAGTTGGGGATTAACTGCCAAAGCTTGCTCTGACAACAACTCTGCAATATGAGCATCAGCCCATTGGGCCGCCATTGCCATAAATTCTGGATGATCGTTAACGCAAGCCATTTGCACGTAGTTCGTACCAGGATGCTGTTTCTCTAAAGCATGGATGATATGGTGTACATCCAATAAAGTTTCGTGGTTTTCTGTGGCAAAGCCAATTGGCATAAAAATTACCACTTTTGCACCCAGTTGAATCAGGTTATTTGCCGCTTGCTCTGCATTTGGCTGTGTCCAATCAATTAAGGGCGTATCATGATTGAGCCAACCTACCGAGATTAACGGATAGCGGTTAATCAACTTATCCCGAACTAAATCGTACATTGCTTCACTTTCAGCAATCCCAGAAGTAAAGCCTTTAGCTTTATGGGGACAGCCGTGGTTCATTAGCACAATACCGATTTGAGATGGTAGATAAGCTGTGGCTAACTCAGCAATTTTCTCCTCAACCAGATGAGCCATCAAATCGATGTAAGCTGGTTCGTTGAAGAAAGAAGGAATGTAACGCTGTGCTTTAACCCAGTGTTCTTCACCATCAGCCAACTCAACGAGAGCGTTGTTAACTTGCTCGATCGCAATACCACTGGTAAAGATAGAATCAACAACCAGCAGTGGGTAAATCAGCAGCTTATCGAAGCCTTGGTTTTTGACTTCTGCCAGGACTTGATTGGGTAGGAAAGGGGCGCAGAAGTTGAAAGCCTTGAAAACTTGGACATTATCGCCCCATTTTTCTTGTAAATTCTTCTCAATTCCAGCCCGTTGGTGTTCAAATATGGCATTGTGTGGGGAGATAAAATCGTGGTGTGTATGTCCCCACTCATGGCGGTCAAATAATGCCAAAAGCTTTGCCAGTGGCGGATAAATCCAGGTTGGCACTGGTGCAAATTTGGCTGTCAGTAGATTTAAAGCCTGTTCGTTATAGTTGGCGAAATCTTCGTAGCTTTCGACTTCGCCGTAGCCCATAAGCAGTACGGCTACACGGTCTTTACCTGATAATTGCTGGTGGGTGTGTTGTACTTTTTCCGGCGTGGCAACCACAATGAGTTCCTCAATATAACCAAAGTGCAGAGAAATTTTGAGTTAGGGAATACCTTAAATATTTCCCTACTAGTAAAATAATATCCCATCTAGGGGGATATGATAGGTGGGAAAATCAAAATAATACATCAAAAGACATACTTTTATTGTTACTGCATAGATAAAAACACTGTAATCAATGGAGTTTCAGTCTTGAGCTACACGAGGTTGTCGAGCTTTCTAAGACATAATTTACTCTTCACTGTATATTCACCGAACAGGTTTATTTGTAGGGTAGCACAGCTAGCTGTGCTACCCTACAATGGGATATTTTTTCACTGGAAGTCCCTAAACTGCCTCTTTTGAAGGCAAATTTAGGAATATCTAAAAATTTCAAAGGCTAAATGAGTAGTTATAAAACACGTTTTAGCAGTCTAATTGTTAGACAAACCAGGTTAGCTGAAAAAAGTATTTACCATCACTGAAAAATTAGTAACGGCACAATAAAACCAAATTAGGCAAATAAAGATAAATTAGGCTAAAACTCTCTTCGTTACTGCTTTTTATTTCGTGCCTCTTGCCTTATCCTAACTACAAATATTTAGGCTGACTTACTTATTTTGCGTCTTTATGTATTAGCTTTAAGTAGGTAGGCGTAATTAAATATAAGATCAAACCTCACCCTCAATCCCTCTCCTTACTAAGGAGAGGGAAGCCGGAGTCAGGGTGAGGTTTTATATTTAATTTGACCCACTTACTTACTAGTGATTGTTACATATATTCATTGCAAATCTGAGAGCCAGTCTTGTATGATTTATTTCAATAATTTTTTTGAACTGAGACTTTCCAAATACATTAGATGCAAAACAACTCAAATATTGCTCGCGGAGAGTTACAAAAATAGTGGCAGATTTAACTAATGTTCTCTCAATTGCGCTAGGTGCAGTTCCTGGAGCGCTATCTCGGTTTTACATCATAGAATGGACGAAAGCTAAATTGGGGAAAAAATTTCCCTATGGAACATTTGCCATTAATCTGACTGGATGTTTAACGATGGGTTTCTTTTTCACGATTTCTAAAGGAATTACAGGCTATCCATCAGAATTAGATTTACTAATTAGGACTGGATTTTTAGGTTCTTACACCACATTTTCAACCTATGGCTTTGATACTCTGAATCTATGGCGTAGCAAACAAAAGGCTGCGACGGCCTTTTATTGGGCAGGGAGTGCAGTTCTAGGTTTGGGAGCGGTGATTTTAGGAGTAGCGATCGCCAAGCTTTTCGTGAAGTAATTTGCTCAAGTAATAAAAAGGTCTTGATGGCACATTATTTATTAACCTAACTTCGTTTTTTGTTAATTAAATATTGAGTTGGATGAATCATGATTCCTTTTTAATAATCAAGAATTCAGCTAGTGCATTCCCTAACAACAGGCTAATCAGCCCAAAAAAAGCACTACTTAGACAGTAAAGCAAATCAATTTCTAAGCTGTATTTTTGGAGCAAATTAGCTGTATCCAACTCATAAGTTGAGAAAGTGGTATAAGACCCTAAAAAACCTGTGGTTACTAATAGCCGAATATCAGGATGAATTGCGATTAATCGCCCCACTGCTAGCATTGTAAAAAAACCCATAACAAAACATCCACTAATATTAATGATCAGCGTACTGTAGGGAAATCCTGTACCAAAAAGCTGAGTCAACCACAAACCGAGATAATAGCGTGAGAGTGCGCCAGCAATTGCACCTAGACTGATACCAACAGGGGTACGAACCACAGGATTTTGCAGTATGATCACTAGTTCCAGGGTATTAAGTTAGTTAGCAAGACGATCATCGTCAACTAAAATGACAGGAATTGGGCTGGATTCCAATACTGCCTGGGAGACAGAACCCACAAGAACTTCATCCCAAGGCTGATGTCCTCGCTTGCCAATGACAATCTCAGCAACTCGATAGTCCTGAGCAACACGAATAATTTCTTCTGGAATTGAGCCTGTAATCGCAATGAACTTATGACGGATGTCTGCTAAAAGTCGTTGAGATTTTTCTCGCAGATGCTCTACTCCTTGAGGATCGTTGGTGCGAATTATATGCAATACAATTACTTCGGCATCACTACGACGGCCAAGTTCAGCAGTTTTAATCAATACCTGACTAGCTAGAGGGGAGGTGTCAACGGCAGCTAGTATGACAATCCGACGGGCGATCGCTACCTTTGTGGGATCAACCTCACCCTTCTCTAACAATTTTGGTGCAAAGGTGGGAATTGCCCAAGCTCCCAAAGGTGCAGTCACCAGGATAGATAAAGCTGCAACAGCTAAAATTGTCTCTCCACCCTGAATCCCCTGTGCTAGTGGAATCGCCCCGATTGCCGCTTGAACGGTGGCTTTAGCAGAGTTCCCTGGCAGCAAAAATAGTCGCTCCCGACGATTCCAGTTACTCCCCAATGTAGACAAATACCATCCGAAAGCGCGGCCAATCAGCGTCCCAATTGCCAAAATTACCAATCCTGGAACAAGAGTTTTTTCTAACACTTGTAGTTGAATACTTGCCCCTAGCAACACAAACAAAATGATTTCTGCTACAACCCACAGGCTATCGAAGCCAGAACGCAAACGTCGTGCTAAAGGAGCATCCAACTCAATCAAGAAAAATCCTGTCGCCATCACTGCCATATAGCCAGAGAAGAAGGGGAATTTTTCTGCCAGCACTACCAGTAACAACGCTAAACTCGCTGCAATTAGGCTATCCTGCACCGCATTTTGAGTCCAGTTCTGCTTCGCTAGCAACAACACTAAAAGCCTTGCTGTCACTAAACCCAGCCCGACTCCCAAAACAATTTGGCAAATAATTTGAATAGGTAGGAGTTGAACTGCGCTCAGGGTGATGCCAAAAGGCAATGTCACAGACGAAGTTGCACCTTGTGCCAAAAAGTTCAGTAACAAACTAAACACTAGTAGTAGTAACACATCTGATAGGGCGCTGCCGGTGAGAATGGCATCGGGAATTCCTTTAGTAACTCCCCAACCCAGACTTTTCAATCGCAGCATCCCTGGTACAATCACCGCAGGCGACTCAGCTCCAATGATACAACCCAGCAGTAGCCCCGTGGGAAAGTCGAACTTTAAAATCCATATAGCAGCTATGGCAATAACTACGGCTTCACAAGCCGCAGGCAGAAACCCTAATCGCAGTGCTACTGTTCCTTGTTGTACCAGTTTTTCTCGGTCTAACCCTAACCCCGCCTTCATCAAAATTACCATGACAGCGATCGTTCGCAAAGGAGCAGACGCAGCCAAGACTTCAGGTGCGATCGCATCAGCAACTTGTGGGCCTAGTATAATTCCTACCAAAACCATGCCTACTAGTGCAGGGGCTTTCAGCCGTCGGGCAATCTGTCCCACAAAAAAGCCGATTAGCAAGATTAAGATAAAACTTTCTAGCATCACGCAATTTCCAAAATAATTAAATGGGCAAGCGTGACTTGCTAACAGAAGTTTTCAGCAAATAGCCCTATTCTTCCTCAGCAAGCCAGAAGAATAGGAGCCATCAGCCTTTTTTTCAAGTGTAAGTTATAAGCTTGATTAGGCGGTTGTGGCGAGCTCCATCGCCTTATGATTACTTTATAGCATTTACGCAACTGGCACAATCAGTCTCGGAGCATAGGTGAGTGTTTGGAACTGCAAATCAAGAACCTATCCCACTAATAAGATTTGTGCTAAAAAGTTGACTGTCAACTGTCAACTGCCAACTGCCAACTGTCAACAGATGAACATCATTATTTGCCCTGGAATGCACGATCCAGCCTTCACCCAATCCTTTCTATCGGGGTGGTTAGATATTTATAATGGCTCAATTGCTGAAAATCAAGCTAATATACTGGTTTTTCCGGGTAAAGATTTTTCGAGTTTGTCAGCTTTACAGATTTTGGAGTTTTTGCGCGTTAGCGTAGCTCACGGTAGGTATCGCCTAACCAACTCTCTAGAATCACCAATTATATTTATTAGCTTTAGTGCTGGCGTAGTCGGGGCAATAGGGGCAGCGCATTTGTGGCAACTCTTGGGTGGTCGTGTCAAAGCGTTTATTGCTATAGATGGATGGGGAGTACCACTACAGGGTAATTTCCCTATTCATCGGATGAGTCATGATTATTTCACCCATTGGAGTTCTTGTTTGCTAGGTTGTGGGCAAAATAACTTTTATGCAGAGCCAGCAGTTGATCATTTGTCCATCTGGCGATCGCCCCAAATTATCCAAGGCTGCTGGGTAGATTCATCCATTGAAATTTCTCCACCCAATGGTCGTCTGACAGCAACTGAATTTTTGCTTATGCTGTTAAAGCACTATGAAGCAAATTAATCCGGACAATGGAGTAAGTAAACAGGAGTTAGGAGTTAGGAGAGACGCGATTAATCGCGTCTGTACAGGAGTTTGGAGTTAGCATTTATTCTCCCCTTTGCCCCATGCCCCATCTACCCAAAGTATCTAATGTTTCCAACTGAACCAGCTGCTGTTAATAACGGGTTTAGCGCACTGCTAAAAAACCGTGGTTTTATGCTCCTGTGGATTGGGCAATTGGTGTCCCAGTTAGCAGATAAGGTGTTCTTCGTTTTAATGATTGCTCTGTTGGAGAACTACTCACCGCTTCCTGGGTTGGCACAAAACTCGATGTATTCAACCTTGATGCTGTCGTTTACAATACCAGCAATTTTGTTCGGCTCTGCCGGTGGTATCTTTGTTGACCGCTTGCCAAAAAAGCTGATTATGATCGGCTCAGACATTGTGCGTGGACTATTAACACTGTGTCTTCCCTTGTTACCGCGAGAGTTCCTGATTCTGTTAATCCTGACTTTTGCCATTTCCACAGTGACGCAGTTTTTTGCACCAGCTGAACAAGCAGCCATTCCCTTGTTGGTGAAGCGAGAAAATTTGTTGGCAGCCAATGCGCTGTTTAGCAGCACAATGATGGGAGCTTTAATTGTTGGCTTTGCAATAGGAGAGCCAATTTTGAGTTTGGCGAAAAGCTTGATGGGAGAACAATACGGTCAAGAGATTGTAGTTGGTGGATTATACATATTATCGGCTGCAATCATGCAGCCAATTAAGTTTAAAGAACCAAAACTCTCAAAGGAACATCAAGCATCAAATAACCCTTGGGCTGAATTCACTGAGAGCCTGCGCTATCTCAAGAAAAACCGTTTGATATTGAATGCCATGCTGCAACTGACAACTTTATATTGTGTGTTTGCAGCCTTAACGGTGCTGACAATTCAATTAGCCGAGGAGTTTGGTTTAAAAGAAAAACAGTTTGGCTTTTTCTTGGCAGCAGCAGGTGTGGGTATGGTATTTGGTGCGGCGATTTTAGGCCACTGGGGTGATAAATTGCATCATAAACCCCTACCTTTAATTGGATTTTTGATAATTGCACTAGTTTTAGGGGTGTTCACTTTTACGCACAACTTATTACTGGCGCTAGGACTCTGTGCATTTTTGGGTGTAGGTGCTTCCCTAATTGGCGTACCCATGCAAACTTTAATTCAACAGCAAACACCATCTACCATGCTCGGTAAAGTATTTGGCTTTCAAAATCATGCCGTTAACATAGCTCTGGCGTTACCTCTGGCCATTACTGGGCCATTAACTGATGCTCTGGGCTTGCGAACTGTACTGGTAGCAATGAGTATTGTTGTCTTAGTTGTCGGTGTTTGGGCTTGGCAAAATACCCGCAAAGTCTTGCAAAACGTAATTTAATTAATGTAGGCTAATAGTCTAGGTTTATTTTTAATATAAAAATTAATAAGATTTTGATTGAAGTTTTCAATTAAAATGAAATCTTAAATACAGAAATCAGCATTAACTTTAGCTATAGTCTGAGGTTTGACCGTGCGTTCACAAAGTGTCTCCGCAGGAGAATCGCTTTCCCAAATCAGTCTCCCACAAATCGAGAATCACAAACAGTCTCGTGCTTCTAGCCCCCCAGTCGTGCCCAAACGTGCATCTGGCGGTTTTGCTCTGCTTGACAGTCTTCATCGCCACGGCGTTGATTATATTTTTGGTTATCCTGGTGGAGCAATTCTACCAATTTACGACGACCTGTATAAGGTGGAAGCAACTGGTGCTATGAAGCACATTCTAGTAAGACACGAACAAGGTGCAGCTCATGCCGCCGACGGTTACGCCCGTGCAACTGGGAAGGTAGGAGTATGCTTTGGCACTTCTGGCCCAGGAGCAACTAACTTGGTGACAGGCATCGCCACCGCCTACATGGACTCAATCCCGATGATTGTAGTCACGGGACAGGTAGCACGTCCGTCGATTGGTACAGATGCGTTTCAGGAAACCGATATTTACGGGATCACCCTACCAATCGTGAAGCACTCTTATGTAGTGCGTGACCCCAAAGATATGGCGCGGATTGTCGCCGAAGCCTTCCACATCGCTAGCAGTGGGCGTCCGGGGCCAGTTTTGATTGATGTCCCCAAGGATGTAGCTTTAGAAGAATTTGACTATGTGCCTGTAAAACCAGGTTCAGTGAAGTTACGCGGTTATCGTCCCACGGTGAAGGGAAATCCTCGGCAAATTAATGCCGCGATCCAGTTGATTACTGAAAGCCGCCGTCCTCTACTATATGTCGGTGGTGGTGCGATCGCAGCTAGTGCCCATGAAGAAATCAAAGAACTAGCTGAATTATTCAACATCCCTGTCACCACAACCTTAATGGGGATCGGTGCATTTGACGAACATCATCCCCTAGCTTTGGGAATGTTGGGGATGCACGGCACTGCTTACGCTAACTTTGCCGTTAGTGATTGCGACTTGCTGATTTGCGTCGGCGCTAGATTTGACGATCGCGTTACAGGTAAGTTAGACGAATTCGCCTCCCGTGCCAAAGTTATTCATATCGACATCGATCCCGCAGAAGTCGGCAAAAACCGCATTCCCGAAGTTCCCATCGTCGGCGATGTGCGGAACGTGTTAGTAGACTTGTTACGTCGTTGCAAAGAAACAGGCGTTAAGGCTACACCTAATCAAAACCAAGAGTGGTTAAATCTAGTTAACCGTTGGCGCGAAGAATATCCTCTAATAGTGCCGCACCATCCCGACAGCATTTCACCCCAAGAAGTGATTGTAGAAGTCAGTCGCCAAGCACCCCAAGCTTTCTATACCACAGATGTAGGACAGCATCAAATGTGGGCAGCACAATTCCTGAAGAATGGCCCAAGACGCTGGATTTCTAGTGCTGGTTTGGGAACGATGGGCTTCGGCTTACCTGCGGCAATGGGCGCGAAAGTAGCCTTTCCTGATGAAGAAGTCATTTGTATTAGCGGTGATGCTAGTTTCCAAATGTGTATGCAGGAATTGGGAACGCTAGCACAGTATGGCATAAATGTCAAGACATTAATTATTAATAACGGCTGGCTAGGGATGGTGCGCCAGTGGCAGCAAGCCTTCTATGGTGAGCGTTACTCATCCTCAGATATGGAAGTAGGGATGCCAGACGTAGAGTTATTGGCAAAAGCTTATGGCATTAAGGGTATGGTAATCCGCGATCGCAGTGAATTAAAAGATGCGATCGCCGAAATGCTAGCACACAAAGGCCCAGTAATCTTGAATGCCCACGTCACCAGAGACGAAAACTGCTATCCAATGGTAGTCCCTGGCAAGAGCAATGCTCAAATGGTCGGTTTGCAGAAACAAGCGCCGAAAGCAGCAGCAGAGCCAGTGTATTGTAGCCACTGCAATGCAAAAAATGCTCCCACCCACAACTTCTGTGCTGAGTGTGGCACAAAGTTGTAACGCTTTTTGAGAATTCCGGACAGTTTAACCGTTTTTATACGCAGATGAATATATTCTCTGCGTATTTTTTATGGAAAAAAGATTCATCCCAATGTATATTTTCGCATTCTTTTGGGAATCCTAAATTGAGGAAGCACTATAAACTGCAAAATATGACTTCCTGAAATATCACGTAACTTTTAAAGGATAATTATGTCTAAACGCAAATTGCCCAAAGGCCGTAGTGTTAGTTCAGTTGCTCTAGAACCAGAAGTTGCGATCGCCATTCTTGGACTCTTTTCCGCAGCTGCTGACGGTGAAGGTATTTCTTCAACAGAAGAATATGCTTTAAGTGAATTTCTCAGCCGGGTTAGCTTATTTGAAGATTACTCTGAAGAAGACTTTGAAGAATTAACCGAAAAAGTCGTCAACTTGATTGAAGAAGAAGAACCAGAAGATTTAATCGCCCAGTCCATCGAATCCTTACCCAATAGAGGTTATCGTGAAGCTGCATACATCACCGCCATCTTAGTAGTAGGGATTGATGAGGAAGTACCCGAAGCTGAACAAGATTATATCTCTGAGCTTCAGGAAGCCTTAAAAATTTCAGACGAACGGGCACAAGAACTTATAGATGGAGTATTCGGGGAAGAAGAAGAAGAGGAAGAAGAGGAAGAAGAAGAAGAAGAGTGTTAATTGCCTCCCGTGGAATTGACGTTAAAAAAATGCCAGACAAAGGTATTATCATCAAGTAGTTTTAATAACTATGTGATGACTAGAAAAATTTCCCTTGGCTTGATGCTGCTGTTTCTGGGTACTCAAATTGGTGTTACCCAGTCAGCAGCTAAAGCACAAACCCCAGTTGCACCAACAACTAGTACAAAAGCAATTTGCTCTACCCAATTGGGAACAGCTATAGATGCTGTAATCAATCGTCCCTTATTCAGTCGGGTACGCTGGGGAATTTTGGTGCAACCCCTGTCAACGGGGCCAATTCTTTACAGTCGGGATGCTCAGAAATATTTTACTCCCGCGTCTAACCTCAAATTGCTGACAACAGCAGCCGCATTGCAACAATTGGGTGCTAATTTTCGGATTCGCACCTCTATTTATCAGAATGGCAATGGTGTTTTACGTGTTGTCGGTAGGGGAGATCCCAGCTTAAGTGATAGTCAACTGCAAACATTAGCACAGCAGCTAAAACAGAAAGGTATTACTCAAATTCAGCGATTGATAGCTGATGATAGTTATATTCAAGGTGATATTGTTAACCCCACCTGGCAATGGGAAGATGTGCAGTCAGATTATGGCGCACCAGTCAGCAGCTTTATTCTAAATCAAAATATTTTTAGCTTAAAACTTGTACCGCAAGCTGTAGGTAAATCTTTACAAGTGGTGTGGAGTGATGCTGGCGAGGCGAGACAGTGGCGAACAATTAATCAGTCAGTAACTGTTGCCCAAAATCAACCAACCTACGTCAACGTTACCCGCGAATTATCAGGAACAGTATTACGAATTCAAGGACAACTGACAACGAATTCTGAACCGTCTTTAATAGATTTGCCTATAGTTGACCCTAATTATTACTTCTTACGGCGCTTTCGTACTGCTTTGGCAACAGAAAAAATTCCTTTGGGACAAATATTAGTAGTCAGTGGTGGTGTTAATCAAGAGGAAATAGCATTTGTAGAGTCGCCACCTTTATCTGAATTATTAGCAGAGACGAATCTAAATAGTAATAATCTTTATGCTGAGGCAATTCTGAGAGCATTAGCTGTGAAAAAACTCAGAGTGAAGAATCAAACTAGTGCTAATGTGGGTTTGGAAGTTGTCAAAGCGAGTTTAACTCAATTGGGAGTTGATCCAGCTAATTATGTTTTAGTGGATGGTTCGGGTTTATCACGTCGTAACTTAGTAACACCAGAAGCTTTTGTACAGACTTTGCGGGGAATAGCAAAAACACCAACAGCATATATATATCGCGCATCTTTACCTGTGGCGGGTAAAAGTGGAACCTTGAAGGGACGCTTTGAAGATACACCTGCTGAGGGCATTGTCCAAGCAAAAACAGGTACGTTAACTGGTGCAATTTCTCTATCTGGATATATGAATGCGCCTAAGTATGAGCCGTTGGTTTTTAGTATTATCGTCAATCAATCGGAGCAACCTGCAACCGTTGTGCGCCAAGCTATTGATGAAATTGTCATGTTGCTAGCACAGTTGCAGCGTTGTTAACAAATGTTTAGAGATGCAAAATTTCGCGTCTCTACATTTGCCTACTCTGGTAACTAATTGAAGCGATCGCAGTATAGTTCTGCTGTAACTTATTGACAACAAGGCTGTAGACTCCGAGTTATCACTTAGGCATTAACACAAAAACAATAATGTTTAATAGTTTAGCGTAGTTGCAGTCTGATTTCTCACGATAATTATATCAGTACTACCAACAAAAAATATGTGGCATAAATGCGAAAATTTTTGATATTACGTATTTTTACTGGTTACAGTGCTTTTTAAAGGTGACTACGATAGAGCGCATAACAAATATGATGTGCCTTCAATATATATTTCAAGATAATCACATGGGAATCAACCTACAAAAAG
>Ga0105045_10003487_pt1 | contig 13495 bp, 8 predicted proteins | sample MAT02_FD_78089 | JGI IMG/M metagenome (GOLD analysis project Ga0105045, IMG submission 78089) | Freshwater microbial communities from Lake Fryxell liftoff mats and glacier meltwater in Antarctica - MAT-02 (megahit assembly) | ecosystem: Environmental > Aquatic > Freshwater > Ice > Liftoff...
CGGGTCGCCTCCCCGGCGAACACCTGCTGGCCCATGAGCCCGTCGTCGGTCAGGTTGAACGCGAACTTCAGCATCCGCTGCGCGGTCGGGGACTTGCCGTTGACCTCGGCCGCCACCTGCAGCGCCTCGGCCTCGAGGTCGGCGTGGGCGGCGACCACGTTGACCGCACCCATCCGCTGCATGGTCTCCGCGTCGTAGGTGCGCCCCAGGAAGAAGATCTCGCGGGCGTTCTTCTGCCCGACCATCTTGGCCAGGTAGGCCGAACCGTAGCCCGCGTCAAAGCTCCCGACGTCGGCGTCGGTCTGCTTGAACCGAGCCTGCTCGCGGCTGGCGACGGTCAGGTCGCAGACCACGTGCAGGGAGTGTCCGCCGCCGGCGGCCCAGCCACCCACGACGGCCACGACGACCTTGGGCATCGTGCGGATCAGCCGCTGCACCTCCAGCACGTGCAGGCGCCCGCCCTCCGCAGCGGTACGCCGGGCGTCAACGGTGTCCGCGGTGTCACCGTCGGCGTACTGGTAGCCGGTCCGGCCGCGGATCCGCTGGTCGCCACCGGAGCAGAACGCCCAGCCGCCGTCCTTGGGGCTCGGCCCGTTCCCGGTGAGCAGGACGCAGCCGACGTCGGCGCCGCGCCGCGCGTGGTCCAGCACCGCGTACAGCTCGTCGACGGTGTGGGGGCGGAACGCGTTTCGGACCTCGGGGCGGTCGAAGGCGACCCTGACCGTGCCGCCGGCCGGGCCGGGCAGGACGCAACGGTGGTAGGTGATGTCGGTGAGGGCGTCTCGGCCGAGCTCGGCCGGGCCGACCTCACGCCAGACGTCGGGGTCGAACGAGTCGGACACGTGAGGCAGGGCGGACACGGCGTGAGCCTACGGCCGCGCACCGGGAGCACCCCCCGTCACACTGATCGGGTGACCGTGCCGGACCTGCCCGACCCCGACCGGGTCCACGTCGTCGCGCTGCCGCTGCGTACCCGGTTCCGGGACCTCACGGTCCGCGAGGCCCTGCTGGTCGACGGGCCGATGGGCTGGGGGGAGTTCTCGCCGTTCACCGAGTACGACGACCCGGAGGCGGCCCGCTGGCTGGCGGCGTGCCTGGAGGCCGCCCACGACGGCTGGCCCGCCCCGTTGCGCACGGCCGTCACCGTCAACGCCACGGTCCCCGCGGTGGCCGCGGTCGACGTGGCGGCGGTGCTCGACCGCTTCCCTGGCTGCACCACGGCCAAGGTCAAGGTGGCCGAGCGCGGTCAGGGCCTGGGCGACGACCTGGACCGGGTGGCGGCGGTGCGGGACCGGCTCGGGCCCGACGGCGCGGTCCGGGTGGACGCCAACGGCGCCTGGGATGTGGACCAGGCGGTCCATGCGCTCACCGCCCTGTCGGCGTACGGGCTGGAGTACGCCGAGCAGCCCGTGGCCGACGTCGCGGACCTGGCTCGCGTACGGGTGCGGCTGGCCCGCGCCGGTGTGGCCGTGGCCGTGGCCGCCGACGAGTCGGTCCGGCGCGCCGAGGACCCCCTCGCGGTCGCGCTCGCCGGAGCGGCCGACCTCGTCGTGGTGAAGGTCGCCCCGCTCGGTGGGGTGAGACGCCTGCTCGAGGTGGCCGAGGTGCTCCAGGCCCGGCACGGCGTCGGCCTCACGGTGTCCTCGGCTCTGGACAGCTCGGTGGGGCTCGCCGCGGGTGTGGCCGCAGCGGCTGCGCTGCCCGGGGCCCCACGGGCCGCGGGCCTGGGCACGGCGGCCCTGCTGGCCGCCGACGTCACCGCCTCGCCGCTGCTGCCCGTCGGCGGTCAGGTCCCCGTCGGGTCGGTCGTCCCCGAGCCGGCCCTGCTCGCCCGGTACGCGGCCGCCCCGGCACGGCAGCGGTGGTGGCGTGACCGGCTCAGGCGTTGCCACGCCCTGTTGTGAGTACGGCGTCGGCCCGCCACCTCGGCGTCCTGGCGGAGCGGGCATGATCGATGGGTGAGCGACAACCCCTCGACGCGTGCCGCCCGAGCCATCGTCCAGGGGCTCGTCGACTCCGGCGTCGAGCACGTCGTGCTCTGCCCAGGGTCCCGCTCGGCCCCGCTGGCCTACGCGCTGCACGCCGCGGAGTCCGCGGGCCTGCTGAGCGTCCACGTCCGCGTCGACGAACGCTCGGCGGCGTTCGTGGCTCTCGGCATCGGCAAGGGGACCGGTCCGGCGGCCGTCGTCACCACCTCGGGGACCGCGGTCGCCAACCTGCTGCCCGCGGTCTGGGAGGCCCGGCACGGCCTGGTGCCGCTCGTCGTGCTGACCGCCGACCGACCCTTAGCGCTGCGGGGCACCTGGGCCAACCAGACCACCCCGCTGCAGGCGGGCGCGTTCGCCGAGGCCGCCCTGCTCTCGCTGGACCTGCAGGCCTCCGACGAGACCGTCGACTGGGCCGCCGTCGTGGCGGGCCTGGTCGCGCGGGCGTCCGGCCACGACGAGCAGGGCACCTCGGACTGGGCGTTCGGACCGGTCCACCTGGATGTCGGCTTCGACGACCCGCTCGTGCCGGACGACCTGGGCTGGACCCCGTCGGCACCCGAGCAGGAGGCGGACGGCGCACCCGACGACGAGCTCGACGAGGTGATGGCCGAGGCGGAGGCCATCCTCGTCGAGGCCGTCGAAGGCCCGTCCGACACCCCGTCGGCCCCTGACGTGTCCGACGCCCCGTCGGACCCCGACGCGCCCGAGGCGGACGACCCGGACGACGACGTCGACGAGCTGGACACGACGTACCTGCCCGAGCGTCCCGGCGGGCAGCTGCTGATGTGGTCGCGGCGACGCACGGTCGTCGTCGCCGGGGACGGCGAGGGGTACGAGGCCCGCCTGCTCGCCGACCCCAGCGCCTTCCCCGTGCTGGCCGAGCCCGGTTCCGACGTCGGCCCCAGCACCTCTGCCGTAGCTGCCTACCGCCACCTGCTCGACCTGCCCGGCCTGGGGGCCGACGTCGAGCGCGTCGTCGTCTACGGCCGTCCGACCCTGACGCGACCGGTCACCAGGCTGCTCGCCCGCCCCGACGTCGAGGTGGTCCACGTGGCGCTGCCCGGTCAGGGCGGCCCGGGTCGCGGGCACCGTCGGGTCGCGGCCGTGATGGCCAGGACGGCGCTGGCCGCGGACCTGGAATGGCTCGAGCGCTGGCTGCTGGCGGGTCGCCGGGCCCGGCAGGCCGTCGACGTGGTGCTCGACACCTGGGGCGGGATCAGCGCGCTGCACGTGGCGCGCTCGGTCGCCCGGGCCCAGGAGTCGCTGCCGCTCGACGGCCCCAACCTGTTCGTGGCGGCCAGCAGCGTCGTCCGCGACCTCGACCTGGTGATGGACCACTCGGTCGAGCAGCCGCTGGTGCACGCCTCGCGTGGGCTGTCCGGCATCGACGGGTCGTTGTCGACCGCAGCCGGGATCGCGCTGGGCCGTTCGACGCCGGTCCGGGCGCTGGTGGGTGACCTGGCGTTCCTGCACGACACCAACGGGCTGCTGGTCGGCCCGACCGAGGAGCGTCCGCCGGTCCAGGTCGTCGTGGCCAACGACGGCGGCGGCAGCATCTTCAGCCTGCTCGAGCACGGCCAGGACCGCTTCGCCGAGGTGCACGAGCGGTACTTCGCCACCCCGCAGGACGTGGACCTGGCCGCGCTGTGCCGCGCCCACCGGGTCCCGCACCGGCGCGTCGGCGCCGAGGCCGAGCTGGACGAGGTGCTCCGGGACTGGGACGGCAGGAGCCAGGTGCTCGAGGTGATCGTGGACCGCAGCCGCGGCCGTGCCTTGTCACGGGCGGTCGCCGACGCCGCCCGTGCCGCCGCCCTCGGCTGACGCGGTCGCCGAAAGACTGGCGGTTCAGCGGTTCAGCGGGGCAGGGGGAGGTGGTCGCGGTTGGCGTTCGGAGACGTGGGCCGCACCGGACCGGTGGTGCCGCGCACGATCAGCTCGGGCGCGAACAGGTACTCCGTCGTCGGGTGCTGGCTGGTGCGCAGCTGCTCGACCAGCGCCGTGATCGCCACGGAGGCCATGTCGCCGACGGGTTGGCGCAGCGACGTCAGCGGCGGGTCCATGAACGCGTTGACCGGTGAGTCGTCGAAGCCGATGACCGAGACGTCGTGGGGGATCGACAGCCCCAGGGTGCGGGCGGCGCGGATGACGCCCAGGGCCATCGGGTCCGACGCGCAGACGATGCCCGTGCAGCCGGCCTCGATGAGCCGCCGCCCCGTGGCCTGACCGCCCTCGATGGTGAACAGCGAGTGCTCGACCACGCCTTCGACCGGATCGCTCGTGCCGGCCCGCGCCGCCACGAGCCGCTGCAGGGCCGCGACCTTGCGGACCACGGGCGTGTAGCGCTCGGGGCCCACTGCCAGGCCGATCCTGCGGTGGCCCAGCGTGCCCAGGTGCTGCACGGCCATCTCGACGGCGGTCTGGTCGTCGGTGGCGATGAACGTGGCGTCCAGGTCGGGGACGAACCCGTTGACCAGGACCAGCGGTACGCCGAGGCGACGCAGCCGGTGGTAGCGGTCCGGCGGGGCCGTGGTGTCCGCGTGCATCCCCGACACGACGACGAGCCCGGCCATCGACCGGCCCAGCATCAGCTCGACCCACTCGTCCTCACTCACCCCGGGCGTGAACTGCGAGCCGACGAGGGGCGTGTACCCCTGCTGCACCAGCAGGGTCTGCATCCGCTGCACGAACGCAGGGAAGACGGGGTTGTCCAGCTCGGGGACGATCAGCCCGACGACGTCGGTGTCGATCCCGGTGCTCCGCTTGCTCGCCACGTACCCCGCCGCCTCGGCGGCCGCGAGGACGCGCTGCCGGACGGCCTCGCTGACACCGTTCTTGCCTCGCAGTGCCCGGCTCACGGTGGCAGGGCTGACCCCGACCTCGGCAGCGATGACGTCGAGGGTGGTCATGGGGTCGAACCTGGCAGCAAACGCAACGGTCGCGCAAGGACCGGCCCGTTGTGTGGTGGTTGATGGTCAAGAACGGGTAACGAGGCGGAGGTCGTGCGCGCAAGACCCTTACATCTTGCGCAAGACTTTGCTAGGTTGCGCTCCAGCCGCTCGACGGACGAGCGGGTCGATCAAAGGAGATCCCGATGCGACGACGCATCCCGGTCGTGGCGATGGTCGCCGGCCTCGCGCTGCTGGCCACCGCGTGCGGTGGCGGCACCGAGCCCGCGGACGACACCAGCGCGGCCCCCGTGGTCGAGCCGAGCGAGGAGAGCAGCGAGGTAGCGGCTCCCGAGCCGTCGCCCGAGGGCAGCGAGGCGCCGATCGAGCGCGCCGACGCCGACCTCGTCATCTGGACCGATGACACACGGGCCCCGATCGTGCAGGAGATCGGCGACGCCTTCGGTGCGGAGAACGACCTCACGGTCGCCGTCCAGCAGCTCGACTTCGGCACCATCCGCGAGAACCTCATCACCCGCGGCCCCGTCGGGGAGGGCCCGGACATCATCGTCGGCGCCCACGACTGGCTCGGCCAGCTCGTCACGAACGGTGCCGTCTCCCCGTTGGAGCTCGGCGACTCCGCCGCGAACTTCTCCGAGGTCGCCGTCGAGGCGATGAGCTACGAAGGCCTCACCTACGGCCTGCCGTACGCCGTGGAGAACGTCGCCCTGTTCCGGAACACCGACCTCGCTCCCGAGGCTCCCGCCGACTTCCAGTCGATGCTCGAGGAGGGGCAGGCGCTCGTCGACGCCGGCGAAGCGGACCTGCCGCTGGCGCTGCAGGTCGGCGACGCGGGCGACGTGTTCCACTTCTACCCGATCCAGACGTCGTTCGGCTCCAACATCTTCGGCACGAACGAGGACGGCAGCTACAACGCCGACGACCTGCAGATCGACAACGAGGGCGGTCTGGAGATGGCCTCCCAGCTCGGCGAGTGGGGCGAGGCCGGCTACCTGAACGCCGACGTCACCTTCGACATCGCCAGCGAGGCGTTCGCCAACGGCCGCGCGCCCTACGCGATCTCGGGCCCGTGGAACGTCGCGCCCTTCCAGGAGGGGGACGTCGAGTTCGTCGTCGAGCCCATCCCGGCCGCCGGCAGCGAGCCGAGCCAGCCGTTCGTCGGGGTGCAGGGCTTCATGGTCTCGGCCTACGCCGAGAACCCGCTCGTCGCCAACGACTTCGTCCTGAACTACCTGGGTACCGAGGACGTGGCCCGCTCCCTGTACGAGAACGGCCAGCGTCCCCCGGCCTACACCTCCGTGTTCGAGGAGGTCGCGTCCGACCCGATCATCGCGGGGTTCGGCGAGTACGGCGCCGAGGGTCAGCCGCTGCCCAACATCCCCGCCATGGACAGCGTGTGGGGCGACTACGGCAACGCGCAGCGCGACATCCTGCTCGGCGCGGGCGACCCGGAGACCCTCGTCACCGACGCAGCCAACCGGATCCGGGAGAACATCGCCGGTTCCTGATCGCCCCCGGGCGGCACCGGTACGAACCCCTGAGCCACCCCGGGGTCGCGGTCCTTCATCGCGACCCCGGGGGAACCACCCCCCGACGCACCCACGCACCCCCTCGACGAAGCGGAGGCCGTGTTGTCCGGCACCCTGACGCCCGCGCGCACCCAGGGCGACCCGCCCTCGTCCCCGCCACCCGGTCTGCCCCCCGTCCCCGGCCCACGCCCTGGCGGCCGCCGACCAGGTTTCCTCACCGGCCTCCTGGTGAAGACCGCGCTCATGGCGGTCGTCAACGCCCTGGGCGTGTTCGCGCTCTTCGTCGCTTTCGGCGCAGAGAACTGGGGCTTCGTCGGGTTCCTCGCCGTGAGCCTCGTCGCAGCGGACTACATCTACTTCAGCAAGCGGGCCGTCCCGGCCAAGTACCTGTTCCCGGGCCTTCTCTTCCTGCTGGTCTTCCAGATCTTCGTCGTGCTCTACACCGGCTTCATCGCGTTCACGAACTACGGCGACGCCCACACCATCAACCAGGGCACCGCCCGTGAACAGATCCTCGCGGTTTCCGAGCAGCGCGTCCCGGACAGTCCGGCCTACGCCGTGACCGTGGTGGTCCGCGAGGGCCGTGCCGGCAATGCGGAGGCCGGCGTGGAGGTCGACAACCCCGCCGCCGAGCCGGGCGTCGGCGCCGAGGACCCTGAGGATGTCGCGGCCGGTGGTGAGGAAGAGCTCGCGTTCCTGCTCACCGACCCCGACCGTGTCGTCAGCCTCGGCGCCGGGCAGGGCCTGCAGGAGGTCGCCGAGGACGACGTCACGCTGGACGACGAGGGCCGCGCCACCGCTCTGGCCGGCTGGCAGAGCCTGGCGCTGTCGGATCTGACCGACCGGCAGCAGGCCGTGGTCGGCCTCCGGGTCCCGCTCGACGTCGACGACCCCGACGGTGGCAGCCTGCGCACCCAGGACGGCCGGATCGCCTACGTCAACCAGCCGCTGCTGAGCTGGGACGAGACGAACGACACCCTCACCGACTCCCGCAACGGTTCCACCTACGTCGCCGACCAGACCCGCGGCTTCTATGTCGGGGAGGACGGTCAGGCGCTGACGCCCGGCTGGCGGGTGGGGGTCGGCACCGGGAACTTCCAGCGGATGTTCACCGACGACCGCCTGCGCGGGCCGTTCCTGCAGGTCCTCACGTGGACCTTCGCGTTCGCGTTCCTGTCGGTGGTCACGACGTTCTTGCTCGGCGTCCTTCTCGCCCTCGCCATGGACAGCCCGCGGATGCGGGGCCGGCGCGTCTACCGCTCGCTCCTGCTGCTCCCGTACGCCGCCCCGAGCTTCATGTCGATGCTCCTGTGGGCCGGCTTCCTCAACCCGAGCTTCGGCTTCGTCAACCAGGTCCTGCTGGGCGGCGCGAGCATCCAGTGGCTCAACGACCCGTGGCTGGCCAAGTTCAGCATCCTGCTCGTCAACCTGTGGCTCGGCTTCCCGTACATGTTCCTCGTGTGCACCGGGGCGCTGCAGAGCATCCCCAACGACGTCAAGGAGGCCGCCCGGGTCGACGGGGCGAGTGCGCTACGGGTGTTCCGCTCGATCATCCTGCCGCTGCTCATGGTGAGCGTCGCCCCGCTGCTCATCGCGAGCTTCGCCTTCAACTTCAACAACTTCGCGCTCATCTACTTCGTCACCGGGGGCGGTCCGAACATCCCGACCGCGCCGATCACGATCGGCAGCACCGACCTGTTGATCCACGTCGTGTACACGCTCGGGTTCGAGAGCGGCGGCGGGCAGCAGTGGGGGTTCGCCTGCGCGATCAGCGTGTTCATCTTCGCCATCGTCGCCACAGTGTCGGCGCTCAGCTTCCGGCAGACCCGCTCGCTCGAAGAGATCAACTGAGGAGCTCCGGACATGACCAAGTGGTTCGTCGACACGGGGTGGCGTCACGTCGTGGGCCTCGCAGCGCTCGTCTTCGCGCTCTTCCCCATCATCTTCGTCATCAGCGCCTCCCTCAACCCCGCAGGCACGCTGACCGCCAGCAACGCGCTGTTCAGCGAGGTCAGCCTCGAGAACTACCGCGACCTGTTCCGCTCTCCCGTGTACCCGTACGCGGACTGGTTCCTCAACACGCTGTTCGTCGCGTCCGTGACCGCTGCGGCGCAGGTGTTCGTCGCCTGCCTGTCCGCGTACGCGTTCAGCCGGTTCCGCTTCGCGGGGCGGCGGGTCGGGCTGCTGGCGCTGCTGCTCATCCAGATGTTCCCGCAGATCCTCGCTGCGATCGCCGTCTTCCTGCTCGTCTTCGAGATCGGCCAGCTCTTCCCCGGTATCGGCCTCGGCACGACCATCGGGCTGATCCTGGTCTACATGGGTGGAGCGCTCGGGGTGAGCACCTTCCTCATCAAGGGGTTCTTCGACACGATCCCCCGGGAGCTCGACGAGGCGATGAAGGTCGATGGCGCCGGCCACGCGCGGGTGTTCTTCACCATGGTGCTGCCGCTGTCGGCCCCTGTCCTGGCCGTCGTCGTCCTGCTCGCGTTCATCACCACGCTCAACGAGTTCCTCATCGCCAGCATCCTGCTGACGGCTCCCGAGTCGCAGACCCTGGCGGTGGGGCTGTACCAGCTGGTGAGCAGCCAGCTGAACGCGAACTGGGGGTTCTTCGCCGCCGGGGCGCTGCTGGGCAGCATCCCGCCGGTGCTGCTGTTCCAGTGGCTGCAGAAGTACATCGTCTCCGGCCTGACCGCCGGTTCGGTGAAATGAGCGGGACCGCTGCGGAGCAGCTCTGGCGCGAGCCGCACCACGACGGGTCGCCGCTGCACGGGAACGTCCCCGGGGCCGCGCTCGGCGACCGGGTCCAGGTGCGGCTGCGCGTCCCGCACGGCGGGACCCGGGAGGCGCCGACCCGGGCCGTGCACGTGCGCCACGTCCACGACGGGGAGCCGTTCTACACGCGGGCCGAGGTCGTCCACGTCGACGAGCACGACGTGTGGTTCGCCGCCCCGCTGGCCGTGCGCAACCGGCTGACCCGCTACCGCTGGCTCCTGGACGACGGTTTCGGGTACCGCTGGGTCAACGCCTCGGGGGTCCATGGCCACGACGTCACCGACGCCTCGGACTTCGTGGTCAGCACCTACCCGGCCGCCCCGGACTGGGCGGTCGACCGGGTCCTCTACCAGGTGTTCCCCGACCGGTTCGCCCGCTCGGGGCAGGACCACGGACCGCTCCCGGGGTGGGCGGTCCCCGCGGGCTGGGACGAACCGGTCGAGCACGTCGGACCGGACACACCGCTGCAGCTGTACGGCGGTGACCTGGCCGGCGTCGAGCAGCACCTCCAGCACCTCGTCGACCTCGGGGCCGGCGTGCTGTACCTCACGCCGATCTTCCCCGCCGCGAGCAACCACCGCTACAACGCGTCCAGCTTCGACGCGGTCGACCCGCTGCTGGGTGGTGACGACGCGCTGGCCAGCCTGGTGGCGGCCGCGCACGCGGCCGGGCTCAAGGTGGTGGGCGACCTGACCACCAACCACACCGGAGACACCCACGACTGGTTCCGTACGGCCCAGGCGGACCCCGCCTCGCCGGAGGCGGGCTACTACTACTTCACCGAGCACCCCGACTCCTACGAGGCATGGTTCGGCATCGACAGCCTCCCCAAGCTCGACTACGGCTCCCCCGAGCTGCGACGGCGCATCGTCGAAGGACCCGACAGCGTGGTCGCACGCTGGCTCCGCGGGCCCGACGGCCTGGACGGCTGGCGCATCGACGTGGCAAACATGACCGGTCGCAAGGAGGGCGACGACCACAACCACGAGGTCGCCAGGCTCGTCCGCGCGACGATGGACGAGGTCCGCCCGGACTCGTTCCTGCTGGCCGAGCACTTCCACGACACGTCCACCGACGTCACCGCGGGCGCGGGCGGATGGGACGCGGTGATGAACTACGCGGCGTTCACCCGGCCGGTGTGGGAGTGGCTCGCCGCCCCCGACAGCCCCTACGCGTTCCTCGGGATGCCCGTCCGCGTGACTCGCAAGCCCACCACCGACGTCCTCACTGCGATGCGCCGCTTCGCCGCCGCGGTGCCCTGGCAGCAGACGCTGCAGAACGTCAACATGCTCGGCTCGCACGACACCCCCCGCGCCCTGAGCGTGCTCGGGTCACAGGCCTCCCTCGTGGCCGCGGTCGCGCTCATGGTCGGCTACCCCGGCGTGCCGATGGTGTTCGCGGGTGACGAGCTGGGACTGACCGGCGACGACGGCGAGCACGCCCGCACCCCGATGCCGTGGCACGACGAGGACCGGGTCGACGGTGACCTGCACCGGACGTACCAGCAGCTGCTGCGGTTACGGGGCGAGAACGTCGCCCTCCGTCGTGGCGGGCTCCGTTGGCTCGCGTACGGGGACGACCACCTGGCCTGGCTGAGGGAGACCCCGACGCAGCGGCTGGTCGTCGTGGTCGCCCGGGGCCGGTCGGTGGTGGAGCTCCCGGCCTCGCTCATGGGCGAGGCCGAGCCGATCTGGACCACGCCCGGGGTGTCGGTCCGGTCCGGGGCGCCCTCCGTCCTGGTGTCGCTTCCGGGGGCGGGGGCGGCGTTCCTGCGCTGCTGAGCGGCACCCTCGCCGAGAAGCGACGGGCCTGCTGACGACCGAACCGGACGTCTCACCCGGACGTCTCACCCGGATGCGCACTCCTGCGCCGGGCCTGCGGCACCGAAACCTCTCTCGACAGCAGACGTCGAGGAGATGGCCATCGTGCAGAACACCACCACCGGGCGCCCCACCGGTAGCACTGCCGGCAACGCGGCCGACGGCCTCGTCGCGTCCAGGCGCGCCACCGGGGGCCGCGTCCTCTCGAGCTGGACCGCCTTGGGCCGCGGCCGGGACCGCCGCCGCCCGCGCCTTTGCGCCACCGTGCTCGTGGTCCTGCTGGGACTGGCCCTGCCCGCACCCGCAGGTGCCGCCCCCGGGGGTTCGACTTCCGCCCCCGCGGTCGGGTCCGTGGCCGCCGCGACGATGTCGGCCGGCGCGACGACGACGTCCGGCGCAGTCGTGACGAGCGGCCCGAAGGCCCTGGACCGCCGGTCGAAGCGCGCGTTCGAGGTCCGTGTCCGGGGCCTGACGCGCACAGCGGCGACCGCCAGCCTGACCGCGGCTCAGGACGCTGTCACCCACTACCGTTTCGACCACGGCACCCAGGGGTGGCAGGGCGAGAACGTCGTGCTCGGCCACGACCGGACCACCAAGGCGGAGGGGACCGGCTCGCTCCGGCTCACCAGGAGCGTCTCGTCGTCATGGACAGCGCTGCGGGCCAACGACGGGCGCTCGTCGCTGCGGGACGTGCGGGCCGACGGGGACACCTTCTCCGCCTGGGTGCTGGTGCCGTCCGGGACGGCTGGCACCTGGCGCGCCAGGGTCGAGGTGCAGGACGTGGACTACCGCTACCACGGCGGGGCGGCGCGGGCGCTGACGCCCGGTCGATGGCAGCTCGTCGAGGCGCAGATCGCGCCCGACGTGGCACGCCAGGCGCGTGCCTTCGCGGTCCAGGTGGAGGTGACCGGTGGCCGGGGTACGGCGAGGGTCAACGTGGACTCTTTCTCGCAGCGCCACTCGACCCCGACCGCGACCCCGAGCCCGAGCCCGAGCCCGAGCCCGACCCCGAGTCCGAGTCCGAGCCCGAGCCCGAGCCCGACCCCGACCCAGAGCCCGAGCCCGAGCGCGAGCCCGAGCCCGACGCCGACGGTGAGCGGTCTGCGGGCCGTGGGCGGCAAGGTCGTCGATGCCTCGGACAAGCAGGTGAGGCTGCTGGGTGCCAACACCGCTGGCACCGAGTACGCCTGTGCCCAGGGCTGGGGCTTCTTCGACAGCCCGACCATCAACACGCCCAACGCGACGGTCGTCGGGGGCATGCGCGCCTGGGGTGCCACGGCGGTGCGGGTGCCGATGAACGAGCACTGCTGGCTGGACATCGACTCCGGCATCCCTGCCGAGCGTCGTGGCCAGGAGTATCGCGCGGCCATCACCGACCACGTCCGGATCATCAACGACGCCGGCATGGTGGCCATCCTCGATCTGCACTGGCACGCCCCTGGCACCCGCCGGACCGACAACAACCCGATGGCCAACCGGGACAACTCGCCCCGGTTCTGGGCGTCGGTCGCGTCGCACTTCAAGGACAACGACGACGTGGTGTTCGAGCTCGTCAACGAGCCGCACCCCGACGGCGGGAGCAACAGCGCCGAGGCCTGGCGCTGCTGGCGCGACGGCGGGACCTGCGGGAACACGGTTGACATCGCGACGGGGCAGCCCTACGTCACCGCCGGCATGCAGGAGCTGCTGGACGCGGTGCGGGGGACCGGCGCCGACCAGCTCGTGCTGGTGGGCGGGGTCCAGTGGACCAACCGGCTGTCCGGCTGGCTGGAGAACCGGCCCCACGACCCGATGGGGAACATCGGTGTCGCGTGGCACGCCTACAACTTCAATTCCTGCATCACCAGCACCTGCTGGGACGGTGAGGTAACGCCGGTGGCCGACCGGTTCCCGCTCGTGGTCACCGAGCTCGGCCCGGACCAGTCGTGCCTCACGTGCGCCCCGTCGCCGACCGGGTTCTCCGAGCGGCTGCTGGACTTCCTCGACGGTCGCGGCGCCAGTTACACGGCATGGACGTGGAACCGGTGGTCCGGCGACCCCCACGTCCTGGTGACCGACTGGGCCGGCACTCAGCCGACCCCCTGGGGCCAGCAGGTCAAGACGCGGCTGGTGAGAGCGACGTCGAGCTTCTGACCAGCAGGTTCACCGGTAATGACGGAGTACGCCGACCTGGGCGGGCGGGCGGCGAGTCCTCGAGGCTCGTGACGATTGCTTGTCCGAATCGTGTGTAGGACGGCGGGTAGCGGGGTAATCCAGCCCTGACCCCGGCGCGTGGCGTCGGTGCGACGGACAGGGTCCCCGTTGCATGCCCGAGCCCATCCCACCCCACCGCTTGAGCTCGACGACCCTCGGAGATGCGGCATACCGGCTGCTCGACACAGCAGGCCTCGACGTGACGTACTGGGCTGCGGGCGAGCAGTGGGGCGAGGACTACAGCTTGTCCGTCTACACCTGTACCCCCCAGCGCACACCCACCA
>Ga0105045_10003489_pt1 | contig 13494 bp, 9 predicted proteins | sample MAT02_FD_78089 | JGI IMG/M metagenome (GOLD analysis project Ga0105045, IMG submission 78089) | Freshwater microbial communities from Lake Fryxell liftoff mats and glacier meltwater in Antarctica - MAT-02 (megahit assembly) | ecosystem: Environmental > Aquatic > Freshwater > Ice > Liftoff...
ACGATGTCGTAGGGCTGCTCGGGGTTGCTCACCAAGCCCAGCTGCGCGCGTGTCGGCGTATCGCCGAGTCCGGGCTCCATAGCCCACATCACCAGCGCCTGCGACAGCATGTAATTGTAGCCCACGGGGTTCTTCGCAAACCGCTCCGGCTTGGTATCGAGCTCTTTCATGATGCCCATGAGCACTTTCTTGCGGTCTTCCGCGTTCTGTGCTCCACGAGCTCGCTGGAAGGCCAACGACTGAACCGCGAGCTCCTTGGGCGAGTTCGGGTCGATCTCGCATGCGGCGGCAACACCGCCGGGCTGTGCCGAGGCGGTGAGGGGGGCGAGGGTTCCGGCCAGTGACAATACGGTCATGGTGCCGGCGATACACGTCAAACGCATGACGTCTCCTGAGTGCGGAAAAGAGCGGGAGAAAGGCCGGAGGCCGGCCGGGGGTTCAGTTGGGGACCCGATGTCCTTTGATTCAAACCTACTATGACTGACCGGATCCGCACGCGGTTCCTTGTGCTGGGCAGCGGTGTTGCAGGATTACACACCGCCTGGCGCGCTTCGGCCCACGGATCGGTGACCGTGCTCACCAAGCGCACGCTCTTCGATTCCGCCACGGCCTACGCGCAGGGGGGCATTGCGGCCGCCCTCGGCGCCGGCGATTCACCGGCGCTCCACCGTCAGGATACGCTCGCCGCCGGTGCGGCGCTGTGTGACGCTGAGGCGGTGCAGGTGCTGGTCGAGGAGGGGCCGGCCCGCGTGCGCGAGCTCCAGGCCGCCGGCGCCCGCTTCGACCTCGATCCGCAGGGCGACTTCAAGCTGGGCAAGGAAGCCGCCCACTCGCGCCACCGCATCGTGCATGCCCACGGCGACCAGACCGGCGCCGAGGTGGCCCGAACCCTCGTCGCCAAGGTCCGCGAGACGGCCAATATCCGGGTGGAGGAGATGGCCCGGGTGCTCGACCTGCTGCTGTACGAGGACGAGACGGGGGTGCACTGTGCCGGCGTCCGGGCGTCTATTGAAGGCCGACCGGTGGAAATTCTGGCCGACGCCACGGTGCTCGCCACCGGCGGGTGCGGGCAGATTTACCGCTATACCACCAATCCGCAGGTCGCCACCGGAGACGGGTTCGCGATTGCCCATCGGGCCGGTGCCCGACTGGCCGATATGGAGTTCGTGCAGTTCCACCCCACCGCACTCGACACGGCAGAGAACCCGCTGGCGCTCATCTCGGAAGCGGTTCGCGGCGAAGGGGCGATTCTGCTCAACGGGCGCGGGCAACGGTTCATGCCCAAACGACATGCAATGGCCGAGCTCGCTCCGCGCGACGTGGTGGCGCGTGAGATCTTCCGCGAACAGCAGGCCCACGGCACCGTATTTCTCGACGCCACCAAGCTTGGCGCAGGCTTCGCCGAGCGATTTCCTGGTATATTTCAGATCTGCAGGGCCCGCGGCATCGACCCATCGCAGGAACCCATCCCGGTCACCCCGGCCGCGCACTACATGATGGGCGGGGTGGTCACGGACCTTGCCGGGCGTTCGTCCATTGCTCGGCTCTACGCCGTGGGAGAAGTGGCGCGCACCGGGGTACACGGTGCCAACCGGCTCGCCTCCAACTCACTGCTCGAAGGGCTCGTGTTTGCCGAGCGTGTGGCGCGCGATCTGATCGAAACGCCGACGGACTTGCCGGTACCCGACGCCCAGTCATGGACAGTGCCGCTGCTCGACGATCGCGGCGCGGCGCAGGTGGCCGCCGACGAAATCCGCCAGCTGATGTGGGAGCATGCCTCTATCGCACGCACCGCGCCGGGACTCCGTCGCTGTCTGGCGGCGCTGCAACAGATCGGCACCCGGCTGGCACCCGGCGCCACCGAAGAGCGCAACCTCCTCACTACGGCTATGCTCGTCACAGAGGCATCCCTGCTGCGCAAAGAGTCGCGGGGCGGGCACTTCCGGAGCGATTTTCCAAAGACGCGTCGCAAGTGGCAAGGGCGACACATCACCTGGTAACCGACCGTGACCATCGATCACACTGAGTCTTGATCTCATGACGATTCTCGAAGCGCACTACGACCCCGCACTGGCCGCCGAAATCCGCGAGCTCGCGAAAGCGAAGAACGCGGTCATTCTCGCGCACAACTACGAGCGCCCGGAAATCCAGGATGTCGCGGACTACGTGGGTGACTCGCTTGGCCTGTCGCGCGAAGCGGCAAAAACCGAAGCGGAGATCATTGTATTTTGCGGCGTGCATTTCATGGCAGAAACAGCGGCCATTCTCTCGCCGCAAAAAACCGTGCTGCTGCCCGATCTCGCCGCCGGTTGCTCACTCGCCAGCACCATCGCCGCTGATCAGTTGCGTGCGTGGAAAGCGGAACACCCCGGCGCCGTGGTGGTCTCGTATGTCAACACCACCGCCGAGGTCAAGGCCGAGAGCGACTACTGCTGCACCTCGGGCAATGCGGTGGATGTCATCAACGCCATCCCGGCCGACACCGATATTCTCTTCCTCCCCGACATGTTCCTTGGCGCGCACGTGCGACGCGAAACGGGCCGTAAGAATATTCACGTGTGGATGGGTGAGTGCCACGTGCATGCCGGCATCGACCCGGAGCACATCACGCGCACCCGCGCCCAGTATCCAAACGCCGAGTTTCTCGTGCATCCCGAGTGCGGATGTGCCACGTCGGTGGTGGAGGCGATCAGTGCCGGGGCGATCAGCCCCGACAACGCGCACATTCTCTCCACTGAGGGGATGATCAGGCGGCCGCAGCATACCACGAACGACACGTTCATCGTGGCCACCGAAATCGGCATTCTTCACCGGTTGCGTCGCGAGAATCCCGGCAAGCGATTCATTGCAGCCAACGATCAGGCACAGTGTGCGTACATGAAAGTGACCACGCTCGCCAAAGTGCGTGACGCCCTGTTGTACAATCAGCATCGCATCACCGTTCCCGACCACGTCGCGGAACGTGCACGTACCGCGATCGAGCGCATGGTCGCGATTGGTGGTCACCCCGCAGTCAGTCCCTTCAGCCCCGAGGACCCTGGCGAATGAGCTCCTTCCACCCGCCGTTGCGTCCCACGCCACCGCATGGGCTTCCCGTGCTGGCGCCGCGCACCGTCACGCCGTTGGATATGCACGCTGTGGTGGCGTCCCCGCTCGCGTTTCCGCTTACGGACAGCGAAGTGACGGCGCACGTCCGGGTGGCCCTGCACGAAGATCAAGCGTTCAACGATGTCTCCACGCTTGCTACGGTACTCAGCACGCGCCATGTGCGCAGTGTCGTGGTGGCACGTCGTGACGGCGTGATTGCCGGTGTCCCGTTAGCCATCGCCGCCTTCAAGCAACTCGACGGCGCCTCGAATATCCGCGTGGAAGCCGAAGATGGCACGCCGGTAAAGGCGGGCGCGGTGGTGCTCGCCATCACTGGCCACGCTCGCGGCATGCTTGCGGCCGAACGCACCGCGCTCAACTACCTGCAATATCTGTCCGGCATCGCCACGCTCACCCATCGCTACGTGGAGGCGATTGCCGGCACCAACGCGCAAATCCTCGATACGCGCAAAACGCTGCCGGGATGGCGCACGCTGGCGAAGTACGCGGTGCGGGCCGGTGGGGGCACCAATCACCGCATGGACCTCCGAAGCGGGGTGCTCATCAAGGACAATCACCTGGTCGCCATCGGTGGCGATATCGCCATGGCCGTGTCGCGTGCCCGCGGCCTCGCGATGGTGGGCACGCCCATTCAAGTGGAGTGCGACACGCTCGAGCAACTCGACGCCGCGATCGCCGCCGGTGCCGACTGGGTCTTACTCGACAACATGTCCCCCGCAATGCTTCGCGAAGCCGTGGTCCGCGCCGACGGACGCGTGATCACCGAGGCGTCAGGGGGCGTGTCACTCAACACCGTGCGTGAAATCGCCGAATCCGGCGTAGACCGTATTTCGGTGGGGGCGCTTACTCACTCCGCGCCCGCGCTCGATCTGGCCCTCGATTTCGACGGCCTTTGAGCCGTTGCCACCTGTTCTTCCCCACCACGTACCCGTTGGGGAGGGGTTTCTGCCATGCCCGTGCGAGTTCCGCTCATTACCGATCACGCGTCCCGCATTCTCCTTGAAGGGCTCGTAGACTACGCCGGGCTCTTTCCTCCGGCCGTGCTGTCCATGTCGGCAGCTGTTCGCCAATACGCCCACTATCGTGCCAGCGGGGCGGGGTGGGTGCTCGGTCGGTTCGTGTGCCCGGCTGCGGATCTCGCGCAGTTCTCCGAGATCGCCGAGCCACTGCTGCCACGAGACGCGGGGGCGATACCGTGGCGTTTGAGTGTCATCGGGAGTGGCGATATCGCCGCTGATCTTCTGGCCATCGCGGCGTTCAACGAACGGCATCGCGTGTGCTTCGAGGAGTGCGGCGCGATAGTCGATGTACTCGAAGTGAAAGCCGGCAGCACCGACCAGATCGCGGCCATCCGGCAGCAGGTGCCGACCACCATGACCGCGTACGTGGAGGTCCCGCTCGATACGTCGATGGATAGGCTGTTCGCGGCACTCGCGGCGCACGGACTGCGCGCCAAGATCCGCACGGGCGGCGTTACCGCCGCCGCGTTCCCGTTGGCCGACGCTATCGTGGCGTTTCTGCGCGCGTGCCTCACGCACGACGTGACCGCCAAGGCCACTGCGGGCCTGCATCATCCGCTGCGTGGATCGTATCGGCTGACGTACGACACCGACGCGGCCACCGGGCGCATGTACGGATTTCTGAACGTGTTTCTCGCCGCTGCGCTATTGCTTGACGGCGGTACCGATGCGGAGGCGCTCGCGCTGCTCGAGGTGGCAGATGCCGCGACCCTCGACTGGCAGGAGCTGCACGTGACGTGGCAATCCCCCGCGCGGCTGGTGACGCTCAGTCGGTACACGTTGCAGCAGGTGCGGGAGCGCTTGATGGTGAGCTTTGGCTCGTGCTCGTTTACGGAGCCGGTGGAGGAGTTGCGGGCATACGGCTGGCTGTAGAATGTCGGTGGCTGGCGCTGCGTGAACGATGACGCTGGCACGGAAAACTGCAGGAGAACTGCTGAAAAGTCTTGCGGCGGATTTGCACCGCGTGGGATCACGGAATGAGGCGCGTTGTGCTCGTGGTGTTTGGTGGTGGCCGTGATGTATCCGGCGGACCTTCCTACGCGCGTTGTCGATGTCAATGCCGAGCAGCTGGCCGTACACCGTGGTCTCGCGCCGAAACGATCCGTGAAGTTTTCGCGCAAATCTTCGGTAAAGCTGATCGTGGTCCCGTCCCTTTGACGTGCCAGCCAATGAGATAAATTCCCAATATGCCCGTCACCTCAATCGCCCCAACGCTGCTCGCCCCACTCCGCTCCTGGGTCGAGAGCGCCAACCAGCCCGACGTCGATTTTCCGCTGGAAAATCTGCCCTTTGGTGTCTTTCGACGCGCCGGCACCACCGAGTCGCCACGGGTGGGCGTGGCCATCGGTGACGCCATTCTCGATATCGCGGCCTGTCACGCCGCCCAACTGCTCGGCGAGGCACCGCTGGTGGCCGAGGCCGCGCACGCCTGTGCCGCACCCGCACTCAACGCCCTGATGGCGTGTGGGACTGCGCCGCGGCGCGCGCTTCGCGACGCACTCATCGCACTGCTGGCTGACAGCGCGCCGGTGCATCAGCAGCAAACCGCGGCGCATGCGCTGGTGCTGCAACGCGACGCCGAACTGTTCCTCCCGGCCCACGTGGGCGACTACACCGACTTTTATGCCTCGGTGCACCACGCCACCAACGTGGGCGCGATGTTCCGACCCGATCAGCCCCTGCTGCCCAACTACAAGTGGGTGCCCATCGGCTATCACGGGCGCGCCTCAAGCATCGTGGTATCCGGTACGCCGGTGCGGCGACCGCTCGGTCAGCGGAAAGATGCCGCCCACGCCGAGCCCGCGTTCGGACCGTCTCGTTCACTCGACTACGAGCTCGAGCTCGGGGCGTTCGTCAGTACCGGCAACACGCTCGGCGTCGCCATTCCGATCACACACGCCGAAGATCATCTCTTCGGGCTTTGTCTGCTCAACGACTGGAGCGCGCGCGATATCCAGAGTTGGGAGTACCAACCGCTCGGCCCATTTCTCGCCAAGAACTTCGCGAGCACCATCAGCCCGTGGGTCGTCACCCTCGAAGCGCTCGCCCCGTACCGGGCGCCACTCGCCGCGCGAGCCCACGGTGATCCCGCGCCGCTGCCGTACCTGCACAGCCCCGACGACCAAGCCTGCGGTGGATTCGCGCTCACGGTAGAAGTGTGGCTGCGCACCGCCGCCATGGCCGCCTCCGGTGCGCCGGCAATACGCATCACGCAGGGCAGCAGTTTGGCCTTGTATTGGAGCTTCGCCCAGATGCTCACCCACCATGCCAGCGGCGGCTGCAACCTGCGCTCCGGTGACCTGTTGGGGAGCGGCACTATTTCGGGAAACACGCCGGACAGCCGCGGTTGCTTGCTCGAGCTCACCAAGCGCGGCGCTGAGCCGCTTGTGCTCGCCAATGGCGAAACGCGCACATTTCTTGAAGATGGCGATGAGGTCATGTTGACCGCTTTCGCCGGCGGTCACGGCGCGCCCCGCATTGGGTTCGGCACCTGTACCGGCCGCGTGGACTCAGTCGTCGACCGGACAGCCGAGAATTCCTGAACGGAACGCCGTTCCGGCTTCTTCACTTTACCGCCCTTATGTCAGATCTGCTGTTTGCACGGTCCCAGATGGCCATGTCGCTGGCCTTCCACATCATCTTTGCGGTGGTGGGCATCGGCATGCCCGCACTCATGGTGATCGCGGAATGGCGTTGGCTCACGTCGCGTGATCCGATCATGCTGGAGCTCGCCAAGCGATGGGCGAAGGGCACCGCCATCATGTTTGCGGTGGGCGCCGTTTCCGGTACGGTCCTCTCCTTCGAACTCGGCCTCCTCTGGCCCACGTTCATGGAGCACGCCGGCGGCATTATCGGCATGCCGTTTTCGCTCGAAGGCCTGGCCTTTTTCACAGAGGCCATCTTCCTCGGCATATATCTCTATGCGTGGAAGCGCATTTCTCCGCGCGCGCACCTCGCGGCCGGCGTTGTCGTTGCCGTCAGCGGCGCACTGAGCGGCGCGTTTGTGGTGTGCGCCAACGCCTGGATGAACGCGCCCGCCGGTTTCACGGTGGTAAATGGCGTCATCACCAACGTGGACCCGATCGCGGCCATGTTCAATAAAGCGGCGCCGTCGCAGGTGCTGCACATGACGCTTGCCGCCTTCGCCGCTACGGGCTTCGCCGTCGCGGGGGTGCACGCATTCGCGCTGCTGCGTGGAACGCCGCACCGTGCCTTCCACCGCGCTGCGCTGCAGATCGCGCTCTCGGTGGGCCTCCCCGCTGCCATCGTGCAGCCGCTCTCCGGCGATTTCAGCGCGCGCAGTGTGGCCGAACGGCAACCGATAAAGCTCGCCGCCATGGAGGGCCACCTGAAAACCGGCCCGGCCGCGTTCGTGATCGGTGGCTGGCCTAATGCGGAAACCCTCGAACACACCGGTGCCATTGAGATTCCTGGTGCCATATCGCTGCTGCTGCACGGCGATCCGAACGCTGTGGTACAGGGGCTCGATGCCGTGCCTGCCGAAGACCGGCCGCCGGTGGCGATCGTGCATCTCGCGTTTCAGATCATGGTGGGCTGCGGCACTATCATGGCCGCACTGTCGGTGTGGGGGGCGGTACGGTGGCGCCGCCGCCGCCGTAGCATAGGTCGCGCCCTCCCCGATGATCGCCACTTCCTCAAGGCCGTACTCCTCGCCGCGCCACTGGGCTTCATCGCGCTCGAAGCCGGATGGACGGTCACCGAAGTCGGACGCCAGCCGTGGGTCATTCAGGGCTTCATGCGTACCGCCGATGCCGTCACGCCGATGCCCGGATTGGTGGTGCCGTTTACACTCTTCACGCTGCTGTATATCGGACTCGCGATCGCCGTGGTCTTTTTGCTCTGGCGGCAGATTCTCAAAACCGGCGTGACCGGCACACCAATCGGTATGACCGGCGAAATGCCCATCCCGCGACTCACGCCACGGCCAGGACTCACGGCGCAGCATGAACGACACTGAGATCGCGCTCACGCTGCCGCATGTGGTGGCGGGCACGATGGTGCTCTCGCTCAATGCCTACGTGGTGCTCGGAGGCGCCGACTTCGGCGGTGGCGTGTGGGATCTCTTCGCGCGCGGCACGCACCGTGACGAGCAGCGCTCGTTGATTGCCGAAGCCATCGGCCCCATCTGGGAAGCCAACCACGTCTGGCTCATTCTCGTAGTGGTGCTGTTGTTCACCTGCTTTCCTGCGGCTTACTCGCATCTGTCCACCGAATTGCATGTGCCCATCACGGTCATGCTGGTGGGTATCGTGCTGCGCGGATCTGCCTTCACCTTTCGCACGTACGACAGCACGCACGACAAGGTGCAGCGACGCTGGGGACGCATTTTTTCAGTAGCCAGCCTGCTCACCCCCGTCGTGCTGGGTGTCTGTCTGGGCACCGTGGCCAGTGGCGGAATTCCCATGCGCGCCATCGCCGATCTCGGCGCGCTCACCTTTGCCGATCGCTTCATCACGCCGTGGGCGACGTCACCCTTTGCGTGGGCCGTCGGCTTGCTCACGCTGGTGCTCTTCGCGTTTCTGGCCGCCAGCTACCTCACGGTGGAAGCGCGCTCGCTTCCGGTTCGCGAAATTTTCCGCCGCCGCGCGCTCCAGACACAAGGCTTGCTGCTGACGTTAGCGATGCTCACCCTCGTAGTGGCCCGTGTCGAAAACCCGTTGCTTTTTACGGGGCTCACCAGCGGAGCCACGGCGCTTGGCATGCATGCCGTGACCGCCCTCTCTGCTGCCACGTCGCTCTGGGCCCTTGCCACGCGCCGATATCTCTGGGCGCGTAGTGCGGCCGCCGCGCAGGCCAGCTTTATCCTCTGGGGCTGGGCATGGACGCAGTTTCCATGGCTCCTCCCACCCAATCGCACCATCACCTCACTCGCGGCGCCGGTGATCTCCTTGCAGCTCACGCTCGGCGCACTGGCCGTAGGAACGGTGATTCTGCTCCCCAGCTTCGTGTACCTCTTCCGCATTTTCAAGAAAGAGGGCACGGTCTTCGAGCAGGACCGGTAGCCGAGCGCACTGTGCGGGGCCAGATTTCCCCGTATGCGCCCAGATCTGATTCGTGTCGTGCTTGTCGATGATCACCAGATCGTCCGTTCAGGCCTCAAGGCCGTGCTCTCCACCGCCAAGGATATCACAGTGGTAGGTGAGGGAGGCACCGGCAAAGACGCGCTCGTACTCTCGGAGCGATTGAACCCGCACGTCATTGTGATGGACCTCTCCATGCCCGACATGGATGGTCTCACGGCCACGCGCGAGCTGCAGAAATCGAACGCATTGCGTACGGTGGCGCCCGATGACGAGACCACGCGTCGCGTGCTCGTGCTCACCATGCACACCGAAGACGAGCATCTCGTGGCGCTGCTCGAAGCCGGAGCTGCGGGCTACCTGCTCAAGTCGGTGGCCGACCGCGAACTGGTGGACGCGATTCGCACTGTGGCCGCCGGTGATGTGTACGTGCAGCCCACGGCGGCGCGTGCCCTGGCCCGCGGTCTCGCGCGGCGCGACGGTAGCGCGGAGGAACGCGGCCGCTTTGAAAAGCTCACGCACCGCGAGCAGGAAGTGCTGAAGATGGTTGCGGAAGGCTACACGGCGCCGGAAATCGGCGAGCGGCTCACCATCTCACCAAAAACGGTGGACACGTACAAACAGCGTATCGGCGAGAAGCTGGGACTCGCCCATCGCAGTGATTACGTGAAGTTTGCGCTGCGTTTAGGGTTGCTCAAGAACGACGGCTAGCCACCTCGTCCACCGCCGCATGCTGCTCCGCCTTGATCAGACTCCACGCCGGCAGCGGCGGTGACGCCACGTCCATCAGCGCGTCGCGTGAGCCGTACCCCGCTTCAGCGCGCACGGTCGCGGCGATGCGACGCCGCAACGTATCGATCGCCTCACCCGCCTCGCTCACCAACTCCTCGCGCAACGCACGAAAGCGCCGCCCCGATTGCAGGCAGAACAAGTCCGTCAGCGCGATCTCTCGCGTGCACGCCGCCGCGCCCTGCGTCTCGATCAGCCGTTGCGTACGGGAAATCACCGTGGTCCGCGCATACAGCTCGATCGCCATGTCGGCGAGCCGTTCCACCACCAGCTGCCGCTGCAAAATTTCCTTCTTGTGCGTGACCACAAGTTTCTGCGTCGCCTCGGCCAGTTCGGCCACGTGCTTCTCCACAAACTCCGCGTGCTTCTTGACCGCCGCATGCAGCGCTACATCGAAGCGATCCCGCTTGCCAAACGCCGACGCCACGCGATCGGCCGCGTAGCCCGATACCAGCACCCAGTTCTGAATCGGATTCTTGAGCGCCCCCGATAGCTCCTTGAGCTCCTCGGCGGGTCCCTGAATGCCGTTGAGTCCCACGAACAGCCGCAGAATTTCGTTCGCCCCCTCGAAGATGCGATTGATGCGCGCATCACGCAGATACCGCTCATAGGGCCACGGCTTCACAAAGCCGCGCCCGCCCGCCAGCTGCACCAGCTCATCCGACGCCCGCCACACTAACTCACTCGCGAACACCTTGATGCACGCCGCCTCCAGCGACGCATCCACCGACTCGTCATCGAGCGCTGCGGCCAGCGATCCCACCATCGCATCGGCTGCATACACATCGGCGGCGAGTGTGGCCATCTTGCGCTGCGTGATCTCGAATGTGGCCAGCGCGCCGCCGAATTGCGTGCGCGCCTCAGCGTAGCGCGTAAAGTCTGCGAGAATCCGCTTGCTCCCCGCCGTACATCCGGAGGCTAACGACAGCCGGCCAGCATTCAGCGCATGCACCGCCACGCGAAACCCTTTGCCCACCTCGCCCAGCACATGATCATCGGGAACGTACAGGTCCTCGAACACCAACTCGGCCTGCGTCGACCCGCGAATCCCCAGCTTCTGAATCGTGCCATCCACGCGGAACCCCGGCATGTCGGGTCGGATGATGAACGCCGTGGGACGCATGATCGTCGCACCGTCGCGCAGTACCGGCGTCTGCGCAAACGTGGCCAGCACCCCTGCGCGGTGCCCGTTACCGATCCAGTGCTTGCGACCGTTGAGCAGCCAGCCCGCGTCGTCCGGCGCACGACGCGCGAAGGTCACGATGTTCTGCGCATCCGAGCCGGTTTCCGGTTCGGTGAGCGCATACGCCGCCAATGTCTCGCCGCGCGCGAGGCCGGGCAGGTAGCGCGCCTTCTGCATGTCGTTGCCGAAGAGCACAATCGCCTTACCACCCAGACCACAATGCACGCCGATCAGTACCGCCAAGGACGCGTCGACCGCGGCAACTGCACCGAAGACCCGCGCATACGCTGATGCCGACAGCCCTAGCCCGCCGTATTCGCGCGGAATGGTCAGGGCGAGCAACCCCGCTTCAGCGAACGCGCGGATCACCGGCTCGTCGATCGTTTCCGCTTCGTCGAAGCGCCGCGGGTCCACGAGACCGCTGGCAACCATCTCGTTGAGCGCGCCAATCAGGCGTTCTACCGTTTTCGCTTCGTCCGGGCGGCGCTCGTCGAGCGGCGCCGGATACGGAAAGAGCAAGCCATCGTGGAGCTCACCGCCAAACAGGCCGCGCAAAAACGAGGGTTTGGCGGTGATGGTCGAGGCCGAAGCAGTGCTGCTCATAATGACGGGCGGGAGAAAGTGACGGAGGCCATGCAGCCAACGAAACGACGGGGGCATCTCGTGAAGAGATACCCCCGCCGTGAAAGCTACCACAGGAACACGCTGTTCAGCGCGATCCAGCCGACGCGCCACTCTGTCGGAGAGGCGTCGTCGGCGGCAGCACCACGGTAATCACCACCGTACTCGGCTTCCCTTCATTGCGGTTGTTGGAGTCGACCGCCTGCAGCGTGAGCGTAGCCGTGCCCACGGTCAGTCCAGACACCTGCACGAGCGTGGATTGCGCATTGGGCTGGCCGATTGCCACGCCGGGGAAGTCGCTGGTCACCACGATGTTGCGGTTGCGGAGCGTGATGCCGGCCGCGTCGCGCACCGTGATGGCAAAGGCACTGGTGAGACCGCGCGTGACCGTAAACGTGCCTTGGGTGACGATGCTGTCCACCGGGGTCTGCCGGATGATCACGGTGCCCTGCGCCAGTCGACCCTCGACCGTCGCGCCGATGTTCACGTTACCGGCCGCGATGGCCGTGACCAGACCCGTCTGCGACACCGTCGCGCGGGTTGGATCGCTGGTGATCCATTCGATGGGGCGATCAGTGATTTCCGTTCCCACCGAATCGGTCACCGTCGCGCGCAGCTGGGTGCTTTGCCCCTCCAGCACCGTCACTTGCAGCGGGGCCACCGAAACCGACGCCACCGGAATGCGGGTGACCGGGAAGGTGACGGTATCCGCGACACCTTCGGACGTCGCAATCACCCGCGCGGTACCGAGCGCGATACCTGTAGCAATGCCCGCCTGGGTGATCGCGATCACCGTGGGGGTGTTCGTCGACCACGTGACGATCCGGCCGGCCGGTACTTGCGCGTTGGTACTGTCCAGCAGCGCGGCGCCAAAGCCTCGCGGAATGCCGATGCGCAGTGAACCGGTACGCGGCGTGACCACCACCTGCGCGATACGCGGGTCCACCGCTTCCACCGTGGCGCTACACCGCACTTGCGCGTTCTCTATGGGCGACGCGGTGATCGTGGCCGAGCCCGCGCGGCGCGTGGCGACCAGACCGCTCTGACTGACCGTGGCCACCGTTTCGTTGTCACTCGTCCACACCACACCACGTCCCTGCAACGGCAGCGCGTTGCCCGCTGTGTCGCGCAGAGTGAGACTGGGTTGGGTGCCCTGGCCAACCGTGAGCCGCGTGGAGGCCGGTGCCAGCGAGCAGCTGCCGATGGGGATTTCCGTTACGCTGATTGCGGCACTGCCCACCGTCTGATCACTTTCCGCCGTGATGATCACGTTGCCGGCGGTAACTGCCGACACGGTGCCATTCTGATCCACTGCGGCAATTGATGAATTACTGCTGCTCCAGCGAAACACCCGGCCGCTAATCACGATATTTTGCGAATTGCGCGCTACCGCCGAGAGTTGGCGTGTGTTCGTGCGACGCAGCGTCAGCACGCCCGGAGTCACGGTCACGGTGGCCGCTACTTCGGGGGTCACGATCACCGGCACCGAGGCGGTTTTGGCGTCGGCCACAACAGACACAGTGGCTGCGCCCACCCCGATCGCGAGCACGACACCTTCCGTGGTCACGGTGGCCACGGTGGAGTTGTTCGACGAATACGAGATGCGCTTGTTGCGGATCGAATTCCCGTCGCAATCGAAGGCCGTACCGACAATCGGCGCGCTGCCGTTTACGGGAATAGAAAGCGAAGCGGGCGCAACCGTCACGGTGCAGGCGTCCTTGGTGGTCTTGAG
>Ga0105045_10003492_pt1 | contig 13490 bp, 8 predicted proteins | sample MAT02_FD_78089 | JGI IMG/M metagenome (GOLD analysis project Ga0105045, IMG submission 78089) | Freshwater microbial communities from Lake Fryxell liftoff mats and glacier meltwater in Antarctica - MAT-02 (megahit assembly) | ecosystem: Environmental > Aquatic > Freshwater > Ice > Liftoff...
CAGCTTGGTGCTGTCGAACAGCGAGCCGGCGGTCAGCGAGGTCTGTCGATGGCAGGCGTGACACTGGTACAACCGACGGCTGCCACTGACCACGACGCAGTGGGCGTGTACGTTGCAGCGTGGGCAGACGAAGCCTCCTGGCCAACGAGCACGGCGCACGGCTTCGGCGCAGCCGGTTTCGGTGCCGAAGCTTTGAAGGAACTCGGGCAGCGACATGCCATGCTGGAACTGGATGGGTTTGTAAGCCATAGCGTGGACTCCTGCGTAAGGTGCCACCAGCTTACGAGGCAGGTAGCTCACCAGATGAGCCAGGCTTAGCTTCATTTCGAATCAGGACTAGGAAACATGGGCGTTTTGGGCCCTTTTCTTTGTCTACATACCCTCCTACATACACTTTGGAATCCGCTTGAATTGCCCCATTTGGGTTGCGCGCGCGCATCAATCGAACCCAGGCTGAATGCCTGATCTTGCCTATTTAGACGATGGTGCCAGATGGCTGTGTGACGATTTTTCGTTGATTTCCATCGTGCAGCGGCGTGTCCGCCAGCGGTAGATTCCAACCATCTTCCGACGGAGGCAAATGGGATGGACAGCGGCACACAAACCAACACAGCTTCGGCGCGCCTTCAGCTAAAGGCCGACGGGATGATCGACCGCGACCTTAAGCTTTACCGCATGCCTACGGTGATGCAACTCACGGGGCTTGCCCGCTCGACGATTTACAAGGTGATGCGCCTTGGCCGGTTCCCGAAGCAATTTCACCTGACCGATCAGAGCGTGGCTTGGCGCAGTAGCGACATCGATGCCTGGATCGCCTCACGCTCGACTGAGGTTGGCAAGCTTTGATCCAGCGGGTGCCATGAGCCTCATCACCCAGCCCATCACCAGTGTCGCCAGTGCGACCCTACCCCATTGCCAGGTCGTGAATCAATAGCGATAGTTCTCGCAGATGGCCCGGTGCAGTCTGCCCAGCACGCACCACACCGCCACTGCAACGGTCACCTGGCCAATGACGCCAGTAGGCACAGGTGCAGAGAACACGAAAGCCACCCGCAGCAGCCCCAGCAGCAGCAAGGCGCTCGCCCGGATTCACGACGAGACAACTCGCACTGCAAATCGTTTCTGCTCAGTCTGGTCGTCTTCTGGCGCGCCCTGGTCGGCAAGTGGCAGTCATCCGCTGAGCGTGCAGCGTGACAGGGTCCCAGACACGGTCCAGCGCCATGGTTTCAAGTCGGCAAACGCAAGGCGGCGAGCTTGGCACGTAGCTGTTCGGCTTGGTCCTGTATGCGGATGCGACCCAACCCAAACAAAGGGTCCTGCAGCGCCGCTTGCTCGAAAGGCGTTCGACCACTGTAGAGCTCGACGACAGCCATGCCGGTGTTGTAGAGGTCGCGGTTGGCGGTTTCAGCCGCTGACAATGCAGCCGTGCTTTGCTCCAGCAACTGGCGCAGTGCCGCGACAGTCTGGGTGCGTTCGGCAAGACTGCGTTGTGAGGCTGCGAGCTGTTGTTCCAGTCCACCGCGTCGGGTCTGCGCCAGGGCCAGGTCTTGTTCCTTTAGCGCCAGCGCTTGCTGTTGTGCCGTGGCACGCGTCCGACTGGCGTCGATGTCGGCTTGCGCCTCGGCCAGCCGTGCGTCGAGGGATCGAGCACGATTCTGGGCGGCGCTGGCGCCGCTCTCCAAGGCCGTGGTCTGGTTGCCTTGGGCTTCGTTCTCGCGTTGCAGTCGCACCGTATCGGCTCGCAGTTGCTGGTTTTCCGTCTGTGCAGCACGCAAGGCGGCCTGGGTGCGGCGCAGTTGCTCGCGTTCGCGCTCGGCTGCTGCGTCTTGCGCCGTCGCCCGGCCAGCAACGGCCGCCAGACCTGCACCCGCAAAGGCGGCGACCAGCGCATGCAGCGCGCGCCGTTGGATGGGTTTGGGTGGATGTGATGGGGGTCTGGAGTCGTACATCGCCAATTCCTTTTCTAGCTGCCTAACGTCTTAAAACCGCGTGTTCAGATCGACTTGGATCACGTCGATCTTCAAAGGCGCACTCGACAGGTTGGCGCTTAATGACGAGGGGTCCCCAGGCACAGCGAGGAAGCGCACGCCGTCGTCCAGGTTGCGCGTGCTCGTCAGCCGCAACCCCAGCGTGCTGCGCCGGTCAAACGCATAAGTCCCGCCCAGACTGAAGCCCTTGTAACTTGTGCCGCCCAGATGCCAGGTGGTGTCGGTGAAGCCGTCGACCCAGGCGTCGCGCTCAAAGCGGCGCATTGCGGCTGTCAACTGCCAGTCGCCACGATTACCCAATGTGGGTGAACCGATGCTGATGCGAGCTTGCAGTCCGCTGGTCCGCGCCACCAAGTCGTCGACCTCGCTGGCGCCAGCGCGCTTTCGGATGTCGGCCAGATCAAAGGCACTGTTGCGCACCCAGTCCAGGCTGGCGACGATGCGCAGCGGGTCGAACTGATTCAGCGTCAATGAGGTCGTCAGGTTGATCGGCTGAAACTTCGACGCCAGCCCCCAGGTGGCGCTGCTGCCGCCAGGCGCTGTCAGATTGATCAGCGTATTGCCCTTGGCGCGTATCGATGTCGGGTACTGCGAGGTGAAATACGGCACAGTGCCAGCCAGCGCACCCGTGGGCGGCAGGTTGCTTTCGCGCACGCCTTCGATGCGCTGGAAGTCGTACCAGGCCAGCCCCGTGCGCCACTGCGTTGTGTCGCCAATGGCCCAATCAAAGCCGACTTGTGCGCCAAAGAGCCATTTGTCGCTACCAGACACGTTGAACTCTTCCAGCGGAAATACGCCCGCCGCAGCAAACGCTTGCGCGCCTTTGGCCAACTTGCGTTCGGCTTGCACTGCCACGCCATCAAAGGCCAAGTCGTCAGGCCACAGCAGGTCAGTGGAAAAGAAGGGGTTGGTCATCCGCCCCGCGAAAACGCGAATGTCTTTGCGCGGCTCCCAGCGTATCCAGGCCCGGTCCACCAACAAGGCCGGTCGGTTGAAGTAGTTGCCCAGCGTGACTGATGTGGATGTGGGGCCGCTGTTGGCATTGCCGGTGGACAGTCGCAGGCCCATTGCGACTTCGCTGCCGATGTTGGCCATCACCCCCAGCCGCGCGCGGAGCGTGAAGCGGTCGCGGTCGTTGGTGGTGTTGATGAGGTCGGGCGCCCAGGCCGGTGATGTGGTCTGGCTGCGATAGCAAGACGCTGGCAAGTTGCCGGAAAGCAAGGCGCACGGCCCGCCGCCTGCAGCCAACACAGCGTCTGCAAAGCGGTCGGACTGGACGCGCACGCGAATGTCGCCGCTCAATGTCAGCCCCGACAGCCAGGGCGGAATCTGCCGCGGGTCGGCCCAGCGTTCTTCGCGTGCCGTGGCCAGCACTTCGTTCTTGATCTCTTCGCGCATCTGCGCTCTGAGTGTTTCGGGGATGTAGGGCACACGCACTACGCCGGGCCTGGCTGCTGCGGGTGCAGCAGTAGGCGGGGTGGCTTGCGCTTGGGCGGTGCTGGGGATCGCCGCTGGTACGCGCTGGGCCTGCCGCAGCAGCGCCTGGGCACGCTCGCGCGACAGCAAGCCCTGCTGCACCAGCGCTTCGATCAAAGCCAGAGTGGTGTTGCGCAATTGTTCAAGTTCCTGCCGTTCAGCCGATGGCTCGCTGCCGGCAGCCGCCGCCCTGTTTGCGCTTGCACCTGGGCCTGCGCCTATGCCTGTGCCTGTCTCTGTCTCTGTGCTTGCACCTGACGCGGCAATTGTTTGTGCGCCGACCGGCATGGCCAGGCTGCCGCAGGCGACTACTGCGAGCGTTACGGCAGAGATGGAACGCCATACTGGCGCAACCTCACCTGACGGGGTCCCTTGTGCGCCGAACCATAAGGCTGGCAGCATGCTGATGAAACGGGTGGATGTAGGCATGGCGTTCAGTTCAGCCCGCGGGCTGCAAAGTGATCTTGAAACGCATCGGCTGCAGAGCCGACGGCGGGGCGGGCAGTATCAGGTCGCGGCGGGTCTGGTCCAGCGCTGCGCTCAGTTCTCCGTCGGTACGTGGCTCGCCTGTGGGTTCCAGTTCAAATCGGCGGATCTCGCCATCTGCGGCCACCCACAGCGTAAAGGTGGCGGTGAGCTGCGGCGCGTCGCTGCGCAGTGCGCGCTCCAGCGCATCGCGCAGCAAAGTGCGTGCGCTGTTGGCATACAAGCGGTCGCGTGCGCGGTCCACGGCAGCAGCGGCGCCGCCACTACCGGGCAAGCCCGTGTTGGGCGTGCCATCCCGGTATTCGTTGTTTACCGCACCGCTGGAAAACACGCTGGGGCCATCGCCGGCCGGGCCTTCCATCTTGATCGGCTCGTTCACGGGCGCAGGCGGCTCGGGTGTCTTCGGCGCCTCCGGCAGGGGCAGTGGCTTCTCGGTCTTCGGCGGATCGGGTCGCTTTTCCTCCTTTGGTGGTGGAGGCGGCGGCGGTGGTGGCGCGTCGGGCAGCAGCACGATGCGCACCACCTGGCGCTTCGGCGCTTCGGGCTGGCCCAAAAGGTTCTTCAGCCCGTAGCCGATGCCCGCCAGCAACAACAGCGCCGCCAGCAGCAAAGCCACGCGCACCAGCCAATTGGGCCCATCGGTCTGGCCGTTACGCGCTGTGTTGGGTATCGGGTTCTTAGACATTCAGGTGCCTATGCGTGAGGTCACCAGGCCCATGGGCACCTGAAGCCGGTTGCACAGGTCGATGACGGCTACCACCGTGGCGTATTGCGCTCGCGCATCACCGCGTATCGCCACCGACATCTTCGGGTCGCGCGCTTTCTCGCTTTGCAGTCGCGCTGCCAACTCGTCGATGCTGACTGGCGCGCCGTTGACCAACAGCGCGCCGGCTGGCATCACCTGCACGATCAACAGCGTGTTCTGCTCTGTACTAGGCTGATTGCTGGGCTTGGGTAAAGTGATCGTCAAGCCCTGCACGCTGGCTGTGGTCATCAGGATGAACACCACCAGCAAGACGTAGGCCAAGTCGAGCATCGGCGTGACGTTGATGGTGTCGTAGGGCTTCTGTTCGGTAATGACTTGCATGGCGATGCCTTTGCTTCGAAGGTCAGGGCGCGACGCGTTGCGTCACCAAGCCGATTTCAGTGATGTCCAGCCGCTTGGCCAAGTCCAGCACCTCCAGCACCTTGTCGTACTGCGCGGCGGCGTCACCTTTGAGCACCAACGGCAACGCCGGGTTGGCGGCCTTGTAGCGGGTCAGCGTGTCGCGCAACTCGTCCAGGGTGACCGGATACGCGTCCAGATACAGCGTGCCGTCGGCGGTGATGGTGATTGCGCGCACCTGCGGCTTGGCCAGACTGCTCGCAGCCTCGGTCTTCGGTGCGTCCACTTTCACGCCCTGCACCGAAGCGGTGGTGAGGATGATGAACACCAACAGCAGCACATAAGCCACGTCGAGCATTGGCGTGACGTTGATTTCGTCATAAGGCTGGTTGTCGGCGCGGATGTCGCCACTCATGGCTGCACCTTCAACACAAATGTTACTGATTCAAGGCTGATCATGTCAGGGCTGCCCGTAGCGTTCGGCCACGCGGGTGACGAACTCGTCGACAAAAATCTGCATGTCGTTCGACACGTTCTTGATGCGCGAGGCCAAATAGTTGTAGCCAAACAGCGCTGGAATGGCTACGGCCAGCCCCGCCACCGTGGTCAGCAGCGCAGCGGCGATGCCCGGGGCGATGGCATTCACGTTCACATCGCCTGCGGCTGCAATGGCAGCGAAAGTGATCATCACGCCTATCACCGTGCCCAGCAGGCCCAGGAACGGACCACCAGCGATGGCGATGGTGAGCAACACCATGCCAGTGTTCAGCTTGGTCGTCTCGCGCACCTGATCGGCGTCGATGGCGGCTTTCACAGCGTTCAGCGACGCAGCAGACAAAGGCTTGGCGTCGGGCTGGTCGACCCGACGCTTGGTCAGTTGCATGCGGCCGGCTTGGTACAGCCGATACAGCGGCGAAACGCCATGGCGGGCGTCGTCTTCAAGTTGCAGCAGATCATCGTCGGCGTCGCGAAAGCGCCGTAAAAAGTCCTGGTTGGCATTGTCTGCGCGGCTGACGCGCAATGCTCGCTCGGCCATCACCCACATCGCGATGGCAAACATCACAGCCAGGATCACGATCACCACCCAGGCATCGACAGAGAGGTTCTGCACCAGGATGCCGATGTAGCCGCGCTGCCCCTGGTCATCGCCTTCCTCACTGATGCTGTCTGGCGTTTGCTTACTGCTGCGCAACAGCTTGCCTTCGATGCCTTGCGCGGCCACGGCAAGGCGCAGCCAGTCATCGCCACGCACAGTGGCAGACACTTGCAGTTCATCAGCCAGCCCTTTCAGACCGGTCAGTGTGGTCAGTCCGCTTGTGGCGTTGGTGCTATCCGCGCCACCGGGCGCCAGCAAGAAAGGGCCCTGCAAGGCTGGCGTCGCAGCATCGGCCTGCGCCACCACTTCACCATCGACCAGCAAGCGCGCGCGCCCCTGACCCAGCGTGAAGCTCAGATGCGACCAGCTTGCCGCTGGAACGTTGCCGCCTTCCAGCAGCACCGGCTGCCCACTACCAGCCACACGCGCCCGCAGTTGCGTGCCTTGAAGACTCAACTGCAAGGCGCCCCATGACCAGACCAGAGCGTTAGCGTTGGCCTCAGGGCGCAGCCACAACGACACGGTGACCGCACCGTTGGCGTCGACCCGCAAAGCCTCCGTCGCAGGCCAGGAAATGCCACGGCCTTCCAGCTTCACCGCGCCGGCCAGCAGGCCTGCGGGTTCCGGCACGAAGGCGTCTGCTGCCTGCAAGCGGCCGTCGTGGCTGGCGGCGTTTGCGTCGCTGAAATGAAAAGCGGCCAGCGTGGCTGCATCGAAGCCTTCCACCCCGCCACCTGCGGGTGCGGAAGCCTGTGGCAGCGCAGCAGCCGCGGGGTTGCCGGCATACACGTAGACGATGTTCTTGTCTGTGCCCGGCAGCACGCTGGGCACCTGCACCCACAGCACCGCCAATTCGTTGACGCTGTCGAAGCGCTCGATGCTGAATGGCAGTGGTGTCTGGTCATCACCCGCCACCACCCGCAAGTCGCTGCCGTCGATCTTTGCGCCTACGAAATCGAAATTGCCGCTGTGCAGCCGCACCGCCAAAGGCACAGAAGACACTGCCGCGCCGGTGGCCACACCGACTTCGCTGGTGTCGATGGTGACTTCCGTGCGCTGCGCCCATTCGGGCTGCCACCAGGCCCACGCTGGCTGGCACAGCACCAGCAAGAGCAGCGGTGCCAGCCACCTGCGGCAGTTACTGTAGATCAGGTCTAGGCGATGAGTTGACATGAGCATTTGTGCTGAATGAGTGTTAGGTTTGCGCAGTGTCGTGAAGCGTCTGGGCCATCATTCGCTGGGTGTGAAGCCAAGGAACTCCAAGAACAGATTGCGTCGGCGCTGCCGCTTCTTGTCTTCTTCGTCTTCCTTGATCGGCTGTACGGCCTGTGCGGCCGCAGCCGCCGCTGCCTGGCCTGCGGCGGCCAAGCCAGCCGTGGCGCCCACGGTCGGCGCAGGTGGTGGCGCGCCTATGGAGACGCCGCCGATGCTCAGGTTGTCGGCGCCCACCAGGCGCACGGCGCCGAAGAAGGCGTTGCCTCGCGACTGGATGCCAGCCTCACCAGCGTTGATTTCGCCGCGCGGCGCATACAGGTCCAGCGAGCTGGCGGCATTCAGCACCGCAATGCCGCTGCCGCTAAATGAGCCGCTGGTGTCCACCACCAAGCGGCCTTGGTCGTCCAGCCGAAGCACCGGGGCAGGCGTGTTGGTCACGGTCTTGGCGCCTCGACCGGCGTCGATGTTGCCGTCGCTTGACCACAGCAGCACATTGCCCTGTGCCAAAGCAAACACGCGCGACTGGTTGACATCGAAGTTCAAGCCGGTGAGGCCGAAGATGCCGCCTCCAGCTACCGTGACGATGCCCAGTACGTTGGCCGGTTTGCTGCCAGCGCTGGACGACAGTTCGCCGGCATTGATGAAGCCACCCGGGGCCAGCAGGCTGATGTCGGCACGCTGGACCGTACGCACCTGGCTGGTGGGCAGACGGATGGAGCCGACCGCAGCGGGCGGCGTGAACAAGGATTGCAGTGATTGGTAACCCAGGCTGTACGCCGCGTTGCGCGCTTCACTGCTGTTGCTTTGCGCTGCGCTGCGGCCAGAAGCGCGCAAATCCGCTTGCAGCATGCGCTGAAGCCAAGGCAGTTGGCGCTCAGTCGGCAGCGCTGCAAAGGCGGCGATGGCTTCGTTGGCGTCCACCGGCTGGCCGCTGACGCGGGTGACAAAAGCCGCCACATCGGCCAGCGCAGTAGTCGCCACATTGCTGGCTACGCGCGTGGCAAACACTTCCTGCTGCGGCGCCGGCTGCTCTAACGCGCGTTGCATCAGCATAGCGCCCACAGCTGGCGCTTGCAGCGTCAACGACGCGGCGTCGAATGCCGCACGACGCTCTGGCGTGTTCAGACCGCGCCAATCCGGCACAGTGCTGGTGTAACTTTCGAGCGCGGTCTCGAAAGCTGCATCGCCCAGCCAGCTGCGCAGTTGTTGCAACTGCGCGTTCGTGCCCAGCGCGTTGAAAGTTGCCGCCGCAGCTGCACCCTCTGATTGCAGGGGCGCACCCGCAGCGTCCACCGCGCCGCTGAGCCATGCATACAGCGCGCCAGCTTGTTGCGCCAGTTGGGTATGGCCCAGTGCGGCATAGCCCAGGTGTGATGCCGCACGCAGATCCTGTGGCCGCAGCCCAGCCGTCAGCAGCACCTGGCTGCCTTCGGCGGGCAACAAGGTGCTCGCCAGAGCATTGCCTATTGCGCTGATGCCGCGGCTGGCGCCCAGGTCCATGTCTCGGCCTGCCAGCAGCACCACATCGCCAGGGCCGGCGAACTGCATGCCTGCAACGGTAGTAGCTGAAGCTGCGCTGATGTCGCGGCCGGCTTGCAGCAAGGAGAGCTCTGACACAACTGCCAGACTGCCATCTGCCTGCCGCTGCGAGGGCTGGTGCTGCACCAGCAGTGAAGCGTTGCCTTGCAGCCGCAGGTCCTGCCCGGCAATCAGGCGCACGGGCCTTGCCGAGCTGACAGCGCCCAGCAGGGTCAGCGTGCCGTTGGTGGCCACAACTTGCAATGGGCTGCGGTCGCTGGCGTCCAGTTCGTCGACTTGGGCAAAGGCGCCGAGATGCAGATACTCAGCCAGTCGGCGCAATTCAACGGCCTGCACGCCCGGCGAGCCAGGACCAGACGGGCTGGCGGCCGTGGCAGCGTTCAGCGTCACGCTGTTCATCTGCACGTCTGAGCCAGCCAGTAATTGCAGACCGCCGCCGGTGTTGGCGACAGCAGCGCTGGCAGGCGCACGCTGGCCTTGCAGCAGCACATTGCCGCCCAGAGTGACTTGGCCTTCTGGCGCAGCCAGCAGGCTGCTGCCTGGTATTTGCGTGCCCACCAGCGCCCAGTCGGCACTGCGTACCTCGCCAGGCGCATTCAGTTGGCCGCGGCCTTCTAGCGTGACATTGCCTGAGGCACTGACGATGCGCAAGCTGGCGTCGCTGCCCAGTCCCTGCACGGCCAGCGTGCTGGCGCCCGTGTTCAGTTCCGACGGTGCCACCAGGCCCAAGTCACGCACGCGCGCCAGCGTGGCGTCGGCCAGTGCGCGCACGTCGATGGCGCTGGCGCCGTGAACGATGTCGGGCGCAGCACCGCCCGCAGGCTGGGCAGTGTTGGCTGCGGTGCCACCGATCTGCCGCCCGGCCGCCAGCAGCAAACTAGCGCCACTGGCGCCGAAGCTGCCGCCCATGATGTCGCGGCCTGCTTCCACCGCCAGTCTGGCATTGCCAAACAGCGCGCTGGCGGCGGGCTGGCCAGGGCCTGGCGCTGGTGTTTGCGCCGCTACCTGGGCCGATTCGCTGGCCCAGCCGCTGCCCGCGCCGAAGGCTTGCAGGTCCAGCGCATCGCGTCCAGCACTGATGCTGACGTCGCCACCACCGAAGCTGGCAAAGCCACCACCGAAGCGGTCGTAGCGCGAGAACCAGATCGTGCGTTGGTCGTCGCCCAGCGCGCGCCAGGCCCAATCGGCCACAGCCAAGCTGGCGCCTGCCCTTGATGCTTCACCCACGACATCGACCCCGGCGCGGACACGCACGCCACCGCCGCCAGTCAGAAACGGGTTGACATAGCCCAGACCGTCGACCGAAGGCACCAGTTCCGTCGACGCCAGGATCAAGCCGGGTTGCCCGCTCAGGCTGCTTTCAGTAGCAGGCGTGCCGGTGGTGTAGACGGCTGTTGCCGCGGTGTTGATGACGACGTTGCGTGCGGCGGCGATCTCGATCGCACCAGTGGTGCTGCGCACTGCGGTGGGCGCGGGCAACTGGCCGATGGCCGTGCGCGACGGGCCAATCAATACATCGCCGGAGCTGGCGCCTGAGGCCGCACGGATGGTCCCGGTGCTGGCTGCGGCCAAGTCGGCGCCTGCGATCAAGCGCAACGCGCCCCCGCTGGATGCGCCCGGGTCCCAGCTCAGTGCTGAAGCAAAGGGATCGTTCAACGGGCGGTCGAAACCGCTAGACAAGGTGAAGGGCAGAGTCAGATTGCCCGCCGCGCGGAGCGTCACCGCCGTGGCACCGGCCTGTACTCGCGCCAGTGCGAATCCGGGTTCGACGAAGGGATTGGTGTTGACAGACTGCTGCAGTGGCGTTGGGCTCTCGAAGGCCCAGTCAGCACCTAGCCGCAAGTCGCCGAGCGCCCGCACCTCAGCCGCCGCGCGCACCACTAAAGCAGTGGAATTGGGCAGGCGTGCAGCCTCTGCGCCGAACAGGCGCGTGGCCATGCGCTCGACCGTGGCGGCGTCGGTGACCACAGCGCTGTCGCTTTGCACGGTTTGCAGACCCAGCGCGCTGCCCGTGGGGACGGGTGCGGGGGCGGGCCCTGGTGGGGGTGGGGGTGGGGGTGGGGGGGGGGGTGGGGGCGGAGGTGACGGGGCGGGTGGCGGTGTGGGGCCCGGTGGGGGTGTGGGTGTAGGCGGCGCTGGCGTCGGCGATGGGCTCGGGCTAGTCGCTGGCAGGGGCGGCACGGTGGGCCCGGTCGTGGGCCCGTTGCCAGGCGAAGGCATGCCGGTCGATGTTGCGGTCAACAACAGCGGTGCATCGGTTGTAACCGCCGTCGCTGGACGTGGTGCTGGCGGTGGCGAGATGGGTGGTGAGAGCGGTGGGCCGGGCGGCAGGGTCGGGCCGGTGGTGGGACCGTTACCTGGAGACGGCACGCCAGGGGTCGGCGCCGGAGCGGGCCCTGGGGTGGGTGCTGGTGGCGGTGGCGGTGGCGGCGGAGAGGGCACGGGTGCAGGACCAGGCGCAGGCGCAGGCGGCGGGGCAGGTGTGGGTGCAGGTCCAGGTGACGGTGACGCCACAGCCGGTGGCGGTGGTGTCCAGCCGGCGGGCTGTTGACTACCAGCCGTGAGCTGGTCCACACCGGCGTAGACCCGGACCACTTCCAAGTCGATGCGCTGAACGCCCTCGATACGGCTACCGATCGACGCTATGGCCACGTCGGCCAGACCTTGCGCGTCGGCCACCATCGGCGCGCGCAGCGACAGCACGCCTGTGCCGCCACCGTCCACGGTGGCCCCGCTTTCCAGGCGCAGCGTGCCATTGCGTGTGCTCAAGCCAAGCGACGCACTGGCGTCGCTGCTGCGCGCCATCAAGCGGCTGCCGCTGGCCAGCAGTACATCGCCTGCAGCGGTCAGGGTCACACCTACGTCACCTTCCCCTTCGGCGCGCAGTTCGGCGCCTTCACCCAACACGATGCGACCACCGTCAGCGGCCATTGAAATGGTCTGCGCCACCAAAGCCGTGCCGCCAGCCAACTGCAAGTCCTGCCCGTCGCCACGAACCCGCAGGTCCAGGCTGCGGGCAAAGTTCAAAGGCGTAGATGCCAGTTGCAGCGCCAGCGCTCCCAGGTCCAGGCTCGTGCCGGTGTCAACGATCAGGCTGCCGCTGCGTCCGGCGCTTGCGGCAACTGCGCTGATCGAGCTGCCCAGTTCGACCGCGCCAAGTGGTGCGCGCAAGCTGACGTTGCCGGCGCTGCCATCAGCTATTGCGTCAGCACGCAACTGGCTGCCCGCTTGCAGTTGCACTGAACCGCGGTCGCTGCGCAACTCAATGCTGCCAGCCGCCAGGTCAATGGGCACGCCGTCGATCTGTCTTTGCACGCCGGCCACGTCGATCAAAGCGGAAGCACCCAGCTGCAGGTCGCCTTCAGTGGCCTGCAACAAGACGCGGCCTGCTGGCAGCGCGATACGGCCAGTCTGGCTGATGCTGGCGCCGAACAGGTCAAGCCTGCCGCCAGCGCTGGCAACAGGCTGCTGCACGGCCCCAATACCCGCTGGATCTTGTGTGGGGGCTTGCGCAGCAAAGATGTTGAGCTGACCGAAGGCGCGCACCGTGCTGCTGACACCGCCCGCCACTTCAATTTGCGTGGCCGTCAGCGCTAACGCGCCTGCCACGTCCAGCTGGCCCTGCACTGGGCCGACACCGATGAAGCGGCCGCTGCTGTAGATGTCGGTATGCGCAGCGCCTGCAATGGCCATCATGCCGGTCCCCAGGGCCACCTGACCGGGGCGCGCGGCAGTTCCTGCTGCCTCGATCCGCAAGGTGCCGGCCAACAGCCGCGGCGGCGGGGCCGGCGTGGGCACGGGGCGTGCGCCCGGGCCGGGTGACAATGCAGGACCCTGTGCAGGGGCATTGACAGCTCCTGAGGCGGGCAACGGCGGACCTGCAACGCCCGTGGTCGGGCCGTTGCCCACAGCGGGGTTGCCGGGTTCGGAAAAGCGGCGCGCATCGCCTGCGCGCACGCCTGCGGCGAACCCAGACGCTACCGGAACAACCACGGGCTCCGACGAGCCCCGCGGCAGTGGCTGCGGCGGCGGTACTGTAGGGGGCAAAGGCGGCGCCACAGGGCCTGTCGTCGGCCCATTGCCCGGTGAGGTTGCGCCCGGTGTAGGCGCGGGTGGTGGTGCCGGCGTCGGGGCAGGCGGGCTGGTCGGCGGCAACGGGGGTATCGCTGGCCCGGTGGTCGGACCATTACCGGGCGATGGCGTGGCCGGAGGCGGTGGCGGAGCCGGCAGCGGAGGCGGCGCGGGCGGGGGCTCTGGGGCTGGCGGCGGCGGGGTCGGCGCAGGCGGGGACACAGGCGCGGGTGGGGGCACGGGCGCGGGTGGCGGAGTCGGCGCAGGCGGGGGCACCGGCGCGGGCGGCGGCGGTGTCGGGCCTGGTGCTGGTGGGCTGGTGGGCGGCAACGGTGGCACAGCCGGGCCGGTGGTCGGACCATTACCGGGCGACGGCGTGCCTTGGGGCGGCGGCGGCCCCGGCGGCGACGGCGGTGGCGGTGCCGGGGGCGGTGGTGTGGGCGCAGGCGGCGGCGGCGGCGACGGCGGGGTGGGCGCAGGCGGTGGTACCGGCGCGGGCGGCGGCGGAGTCGGG
>Ga0105045_10003493_pt1 | contig 13489 bp, 12 predicted proteins | sample MAT02_FD_78089 | JGI IMG/M metagenome (GOLD analysis project Ga0105045, IMG submission 78089) | Freshwater microbial communities from Lake Fryxell liftoff mats and glacier meltwater in Antarctica - MAT-02 (megahit assembly) | ecosystem: Environmental > Aquatic > Freshwater > Ice > Liftoff...
AATTCGCTGATCACTTTGAGTCAATTTGATGTGCGTAGGCTGGAAAATTAACAAGGTGTAATAGGCTTACAAACGGAAATTGATGAGTCAGGAGAATTGATACAGAGATCCATAAAAGATTTGATGGCTAAAACAGAGGCTTCAGAGTTATTCGGTCAAGAAGTAGATGGTAAATTTGAAAGTAGCATTGCTACCATTTATCAAAGTTTTGGCGGTCAAGAGTTGTACCCAAGTTTGGAACAAAAATGTGCAAATTTACTATATTTAGTAATTAAAAACCACGGTTTTGTGGATGGCAACAAGCGAATTGGCTCAATTTTATTTGTATATTATTTAGCTAAAAATAAGTTTTTGTATGACACTAAAGGCGAAATTAAAATCAACGAAAATACTTTAATAGCTTTAGCATTATTGGTAGCTCAAAGTAACCCATTGGACAAGGAAATTTTGATAAAACTGATTGTTAAATTAATTCAAGAGTAAAGGAAGTCAGATTAGATTTGAAGTTGGTTAGGAGAGAATAATCGCTAAATTTTACTGGGGAACACCCCGTCACCTGCGGTGCCACCCCTCTATGGAGGGGAATTAACGCGACCTTTGTGCCTCATCTGTTTCAAGATCTTATTAGTCCAATAAAATAGAGGGAAATCGCAAAAACCATTACCTTTATTTACACCATACTTAAATCTTGACTTGACACTCAAAGCCTAAATCTCCCCAGTTTCGATTTTTTGTCTTAGTTTGATCATCAAATCGTAGTAAAATTCTAAATTATTTAGGGTTGCCAGGCGATAGGCCAAAAGTTCTTTTGTCTTAAAAAGGTGATTTAAATAGGCTTTGGAGTAGGTTTGTAACTCTTCTAATTTGGAACTGGAATTGATAACCGAAAAATCTGTAATAAATCTGGTGGATTGAATTTTTAAAACTTCATATTCCATTTTATCATAATCGGTCCACACAAAAATAGAGCCGTGGCGGGCATTGCGGGTAGGGTAGACGCAGTCAAACATATCAATACCGCGTTTTACCATTTCAATAATGTCTTTGGGTGTCCCAACTCCCAATAAATGCCGCGGTTTATGTTCTTCTAGGATTTCGGTTTGACTCAAAACCTGGTTATACATAATTTCTTCAGGCTCGCCGCCGTTTGCAACTCCACCAATCGAATAACCTGGAAAATCTAATTCCATAGTCATTTTGGCCGATTCTTGCCTTAGTTTTTGAAACTGGGCTCCCTGGGGTATGCCAAACAAATACCGCGGATAATCATTTGCTTGAAATTGGCTATCCAGCTCCTGGGTTGATTCTGGAAATTTGTTAGTAGTTTCAAATAGTTCGTACTTTTCTTTACCAAGTTTGCTTTTAAAACGGTCTTTTTGTAGTTGCACTTTTTTAATAGAATACTCTTTTTGGGCTATTTCTAAAGCGTTAATACTGGCGTAATTAATTCCATTTTGTTGTAACTTTATAAATTCAGTTTTACTTCTTTTTGCCCATCTGTAGGTTCTATCCATGGCGTCTTTGGCTATACTCTCTGTAACTTCTGCTGGTAAACATTCGTCCAAAACTAGGGCGATATCGGAGCCTAAAATGGTTTGAATTCCCATAGAAATTTCTGGACTTAAAAACTTGTGCTTGCCATCAACTTGGGATTTAAAAAACACACCTTCTTCACTAAATTGGCGAATTTTGGATAAACTAAACGCCTGAAAGCCTCCTGAATCTGTTAACATCGGTCGTTGCCAGTTGATAAATTTGTGTAAATTTCCAGCTTTTTGAATAGTTTCTATGCCGGGGCGAAGCCACAAATGATAGGTATTTCCCAAAATTATTTCGGCGTTTAGTCTGATTAAATCATGACTTGTTAAACCTTTTACACTGCCAACAGTACCAATTCCCATAAAGACAGGAGTATTTATTTTACCGTGAACCAAACTTAACGTACCAGTTCTAGCTTTGGATTTGCTAGATTTGTGTTTTATTTCAAAAAATTCTGCGGTATTTGGTTGTAATTCAGTCATTAGAAAGTTAAATTTTATTATTTAAAAGGTCATCTACAAAAGCCAAAGTTCCCTTTAAACTAGAGTCATAGTGGCTAGTATCAGGAAAATCTAGATCAGTAATTTTTTGATACACAATTTTGGTAAGCTGCTCCAATTTATCCGTTTCATCCTGTGTAATTTCTAGATCCAAAATGATAATTTCACCATTTTCAGTAGGTTTTAAAAATTCAATTTTTCCCTGGTTTACAATATATTTTCCGCCATAGATAGCCGAATTTTCGATCATTAATTTATAAAAAATAAGCTGCTGTCTGTAATTCCACATTTTTTGTTTAGCAAAGTCTGCAACTGGGTCAAAAGTGTCGTAAGCTTTTCCAGTTTTAAAATCTGTAACCACAATTGTGCGATTGTCGGTATCAAGCTCCATTTTATCTATCATACCCGTTATTAAGGCCGTTTCTAGATGAGATTCTTGATTTATAAAATTCATTTCCAAAATAGAACTAGCCACAAAATTTGGACTTTGTGTTTGATAATAAACTGCCAATTCCTTTTTTCCAAGCTCCAGATATTGCTTAAAATCTTTGGAATTTAGGTTTTGCTGACCTAGTAATTTTTCAAAACTAGCCAAAAAATAATCTACAGTCGGTAACTTGTTTTGTAGTTTAAATTCTTTATAAAGCTCTTTAATACTAGCGTGAGCCGCTGTTCCATAACTAGCTGATGGTGATTTGGCTTGGGGAAAACGTAATAAATTTGTCTCCAAAAAATAAGCAGGCCCGCCCTTAGTTACATCTATATAATTTAGTAAGCCAGAGACACTCAATTTTTTATTTAAAACTTCGGACAGTAGTAAATCTTTTAAATCTTTATCCAAAATAATAGTTGGCTTGGCTGGTTTTATTTGCTCCAAAATAATCTTTTTGACGTTGTCATCGTATCGAATTGGTTCAAAATTAGCTGGGTTAAAACTAAGGATTTCTTTGTCTTTAGAAACTGAATCTTTTTCACTTTTGGTTAAAATTAAAACGTCTTTACTACGAGTTGTAGCCACGTAAAACAAGCGAATATAGTCGTCTAAATTGTCTTTATCAGCTGTAATTTGGATTTGTCTTGGAAAACTAAGTTTACTATTGACGCCGCGGCCTTCCCACTCTTTTTTGACACAATTAACCACAAACACAATTTCAAATTCCAAGCCTTTAGATTTGTGAGCGGTTAGCAAATTAACACCGTCAGGATGGCGATAAAAAGGTGATTGATTATAAATTGGTAAGTTATTTAAGGTCATTAAATCTAGGTATTCTACCATGTCTTTGATATAAAAAATATCTTTTTGAGTGTGGCTACGAATTGCTTGATACAAGCTTTTTAATCCCGATAAAGTTTCCAAATCCCAATTTCCACGATTGAAATAAAATTTTTTAAAAGGTGAAATTACCAAGGTTTGTGAGTCAATTTTTGTATCCAAATCATCTTGTTTTTCTTCAGTTAAAGGTCTATTTCCAATTAGCAAATCCAAAATTTCTTCAGCAGTTAAGCTGGCAGCTTTTTGGGCTATTTGAATTAAAAAAGTAACAATATTATAAATTTTACTGTCTTTTTGTTCTAAAATTTGTTCAAGCCAGCCACGTTTGTGTTTACTAGAATATATAGATAATTGCCACAAATCTGTAGTTTCTAACTCCCAAAATTCGTAACTCAAAATCTGCGCCAGTAGAAATTCTACACTATTTTTTTGTAAATTAAAATTGCCGTCTATATAACGAGTTAAGGTTATTAATTGGCTAATAATTGGATTATCTAGCAGGTTTTCACTTTTATCGTAATTTATTACAATTCCTTGATTACTTAAACTAGTTTGAAATTCAGCCAAGGTGGCGTGTTTTCGTGAAATAATAGCGATCTCATTTGGCAAAACTCCGGAGTTTAGATGTTGTTTTATTGACTCGCTAACCCAATAGACTTCCTCTTCAAAAGTCTCAAAACTATTTGCAATAACACTCATATAAATATTTGTCGGTATTTTGTATTTTTAAGCAAGTTTTTTTGCAAACTAAAATTCTCTAACTAGTGCTAGATACATTGGAAAATTTTTAGCATAATCATCTACACCGCGATAGCTGCCTTCAATCAAAAGTCCCCGAATTCCAACACTTTCTGCCCACACAACTTGATCCCCAGGTACACTCCCAGAGCTAGAAGTAATAATTTCAGGACCATTATAAATACCTACTGGATAGCCAGTTCTACTACCAGTCCATTGAGCCCAGGCTACAGTAGCCGGGTTACCATTACTGCCTAAAAATATAATTCCAACGGGCGGCCATTGATTATGGTAGGCTATCATGTGAGTTACGTTTTCAGCTAATGATAAATTGATTATAGCTTGGGTTTCAGGTTCACTAGCTGGGCCACTGCCACAAATACTACAACCTTGCCAGCCGTTTGGAAAATTACGATTTAGATTAACGCCACGACTGTTATATCTTGCAGAATTATTGAATCTTCTGGTAGCTCGCTGTCTATTTGCCCCGTCTATATTGATTTCAGTTACAATTATCATTTCTTTATTTTGGTTTGCAAATTCGTTTCTATTGGCGTCCATCCATCCTAACCATTTCCACAACCCGCCAGCATGCCATTCTTCACCGTGGGTTGCCCCTGTGAGTAAAATACTTTTTCCATTTTCGTCGGCGTTTCCATAGGCAAAGGCAAACATGGGATTACCCTGAATTGTAAAACCTATCAAAATGGCTTCTTTTATTTCAGTTTTAAAACTAATTCCATGAGTCCAATTAATACTTTTAGTACTGCAATTATTCTGGCCACAAATACCATAACCCAGACTTATGCCAAAAGTATAATTAGTATTACGTTTCATTTTCATTGGCCTGATGGTCACAGTATTACCACTAACTGTTTTACTAAAATTTACAACTGGATAAAATTGTAAGGCGTTTAACTGCTCAGTAGTTGGAGCTGTTGCAAAAGTAACATTAAATTCTTGGTAAACATTGATATTGCTAGAGTTATTGGCAATGCTACTATTATTAAAACCAATTCTGGCAGGTAAACTTTGATTGTCTATTTTACTTGCTAAAGTTCCGATATTAGCCTGACTTAAAACAGTTTTAGAAATATCATTTTGGGTAAAACTAACAACGTCATAATCTTTAGGATTACGCATTAAATCGTCAAATTCAAAAGGTATTTCCTCTTTTGCAACTGCCTTACTTTGATCCAATTTTTCAGTAATTTGGCTGGATTCTTGGCTAAAGGCGTTGTATCTTTCTAGGTGTTTGTCGGCATTTTGTAAATAATCATTATAAACTTTATCTTGAAAATTGAGAGCCAGTTTTTGATTTTCTGTAATTTCAACTTTATCCAAATTGATCTTTGAAAGTGAATAAAAAGGACTCGCTAAAAATAATCCAGCTATAGTTAAGATTGCAAAAGAGCCAATAAAATAAAAATGTAACTTTTTCATAGAATCTAGCTGGAATTTGAATTAACAGCTGCCTTTAGTCAAGTTTTATAAACAAAAAACTACCCCAACTGGCTAGGCTGGGGTTTATTTATATTTGGTTTAAGATTTATTTAAAAGTACTTTGAGATAAAATTTGATCAATTTCTTTGGCGATAGGATTGGATTCTTCTAATCTAAATTCTTCATCCATGCCTTTACTTAAAGCAATAGAATATGTGTAGAAAATATTTTTATCATTTACGTTCTGACCATAAACATCTTTTTTATAATCTGGATACTTAGTAATATCTAAATTTGAAATTAGGTTTCCGCCAATACAGCTATTTAGATCGCCATATGTAACGTATGGTATATTGCCAAATTCACCGTCTTCTTGCAGAAGGTTATAATAAACTTTATTTACTCCATTTTTTAATTTTTCAGTTTTAATTTCTTTTGCTCCAGCTCCGCCACACTCATCAGAACCTTTTGGGTTTAGAAATATATCAATATTAACATTATTTTTTGTAAGTTTCAGACTTTTACTGGCCAAACTATCTACAAATGGTGCAGGTTTTGAAGTATTCTCAAACTTCCAGTCGTTTGGGTAAACTAGTTTAAATTCTGGAAAGACAGCATCTGTGTATGTCTTTAAATTGGAGACAACTGCAGAGCTTAAAGAATTTGCTGCCACGCTCATTTCGCTGGAGCTGCTTTTACTTTCCATCTTATCTTCACTTTTTGAAATCGAGCTGGAACTTGAATTCGTATTTTTACTCTCAGACTCTTTTTTACTTTGTGACATTACTAAAGCAGTTGCTCCAATTCCAATTACCAATACCACAGCGATAATTGAAGGGACGAAATAAGGAGATTTTTGTATAGGCATATATATATCGTATATTTTTTGTTTGTAATTGAGTGTAAAATATCTTTTTAATTATAGCAAATTTAATTGCTTTTTTGGGTAAAATGTGGATAAAAAACTACCCCAACTGGTTATGCTGGGGGAATTGGCAAATTATTAAATTAATAAACGTAAACTTATTTAAATACACTTTGACCAATTATTTGATCTATTTCAGGGATTAACTGATTATTAGGGTCTATAAAACCATCACTATCTGTAGGTGAAACCCGAATATAGTAATTATACATTATTAAATTACTATCAAAGTTTGGCACAATATAGTCAGCTATTATATTTTTGTAATTAGGGTCATTTACAACACTTTTTACGAACGCTGAATATTCTTTATCTGTAGAAGATTTTAAATTACTTTTAATAAAACCATTTTCAGTGCAAGTTCCATATTCTACAAAAGTTAATTTAGCGAAATTAAGCTCTTTACTTTCAGGAATAGATTTGACGAATTTAGTGATATTATTTGGCAGTTTACTTTGACTTTCTACTTTAGTTCCACCGTCACCACAGCCTCCGCCGCTAAAAGGAGCAACTTGGATAATTAAATCGATTCCGCCTTTATTTAAAGTAATATTTTTAAAGGGAATGTTTGGAAACATCGAGTTACTATTGTTATCTTCTACTCTTATTTTCCAATCGTTTGGATAATTTAATTTAAAATTCGGTAAAAATTTTTCTGTGTAGGTTTGTAATTTAGCAGGGGAAATAGAGGCAAACGGGGTAGAGCTGGTACTAGAACTACTTGAAGAATTATTGGTACCTCTCTTTTCAATGACTTCAGTATTGGCTTTATTTTCAACTAAAGAGTTGAATTGCAATTGGATTTGGTTGGCTTTTATTACAGGAATTATACCGTCATTATCACCTTCTTTAGTTTTTAAATCATTTAGCTGAAAGTCAATTAGATAATGAATATTGTTGTAAATAAAATATAAACTATAGTCACCTGGAATATTAGGATTATCAAATAATCTAATAGACGATAATTCAGCTTCGGTTATAAACCAGCCCATATTTTTTTTGATATAATCTACATTTATATTTGGAATTTCTTTACCGATCACTGCCATGTCTTTGTATTCAGGATTAACCTCTACGTACATAGGATTAATCAACTCTATTTCAATTGGCTTGTTTTTAAAGCAACTGATGCTAGGGCCAAAATATTTGTCGCCCGATTCCAATTCACCTTCTTTTGGGAAGATATAAACGTAGTCCAATTGGTCTTGGGTATTTTCACCTCGATAAACAACTGTATTAAATTTGTTTTCATATCGCTTTGGATATTTGATAGCCAGATCACAAGCTGGGCTAATAACTACATCATTATTTTCATCAGAAACTAGGGCAGTGTAGGGGTTTTTCTCTTTTTGAGTATTTTTTTCAAAGTCTTTTGGATTAAAGGTTTTTTGAATTATTGTAGAAGGTTTAAACTCCTCGGGTGCTACTAATTCGGCTGCGCTGGCTCCAACTCCACCAAGTGCTAAAAGCATTATAAAGGTGGCAGTAATAGAGTGTTTTGTAATAGAATTTACAATTGTTGTGTAAGAGTCTTTAAAAGACATAAAAAAATTAGATTTAATATTTAGGGTTTGTTTGACCTTTTTTAAATCAACCTTTTTGGAATTTTGATAAAATTTGTCTACGCCAAACCAGCTTGTGAGGTTTTCTTCGTTATCAAAAGGGTTTTTAGTTAGTGACATATTTATAAAATTGTAATTATTTCCAAACAGCTTTGCACGTTTCTTTTAGTTTAGACACGCTTCGACTTAGTCTTTTACGAATATTTTGGGCTTTCAAATTCAACATTTCTGCAATTTCTGGAGATTTTCTATCTTCAATTAAACTAAGATTAACAATGTTAAAATCCAGACCAGTTAGACTATTTTTGATACATTCCAGAAGCTTTTCCAGTCTATTTTTGTATTCATAGCTGTGATTATTTTCTAAGTTTGTATCAATAGAATCTTGATTGTCGTCCAGACCAACTATGGTCATTTGTTTAGTTTTGGTGTTAATAAAGGTTGCCAATTGGTTATGAGCAATTTTCCAGAGATAAGCATTTTTGTTTAAAATTTTGGCAGCTTTAACATCGTCAGACAAAGTTTGTAGAAATTGGCACAGCGTAATACTAGTCAAATCTTCTACATCTAGGCGATTGCTAAGACGTCTAAAAAAATAGCCGTAGACTTTTGGGTAATAAATTTCCCATTCTTGGTTAATATTAAAATTGGACATGAACAGCTTGCAAGTATTCGTTTAGGTAGTAGGACATTTTAGGCAAAGTGTGACATTGGGGGTTTGTTCTCTTATTTATAGGCTTTATTTAAAAGTGCTTTGGGAAATAATTTGGTCAATTTCAGGAACAATTGGATTATCCCAAGATAAGGCTTCACCGTCTACACCTTCCTTAGTTTCTTGATATGAATTAAAGAAGATCATATACTTTACATCAGCATCTTCAGAAAATTCTTGAGAATATTCACTAGAGTCTTTATTTGAAATGCTGGAAGTTAATTGAGCTGGAACACAGTATCTTCCTGTACCGTAGCTTAATATATTAGGTTTTGTGTCTGAAGTATAAAGTTTTTCCTTGTAAATACCATTATCAAATTTAATTTTTTCAGTCATGATAACTCCTAGGATGCAGCTAATACCAGAGTTTGGTTGTAGTTTGAGTTTGAGGGTTGTACCATTTTTGGAAAGATAAATATTTCTATCTAACAGACCAGGATAATCACGACTATCACTTGTTTCAGTTGTAAATTTCCAATCGTTTGGGTAAACCAACTTAAAATCAGGGAAAGTTGGATTGGTGTAAGTCTGTGTCTTGGCGGTAACAGAAGAACTTGAAGCATTTGTTATTTCTTGAATATATGTTTTACCGTTATAATTACACTGAGCTGGGAAACTTTCTAAAACTATGCCAGTTTTGGCCACACAGCTTTTAAAATCTGTTACTTTGTCGAAGTTAAAATAGCTACTTTGTGACATCGAACTAGAGCTAGAATTTTTACTCTCAGACTCTTTTTTACTTTGCGACATTACTAAAGCAGTCGCCCCAATAGCAATTATTAAAACCAGTGCAGTAATAGAAGGTAGAAAGTAGGGTGATTTTTGAATAGGCATATTCTTATATAATAGGAATTATAAATAAGTTAATGTGATTTGTACAGCTGGGTTCAACATTTCGGTTTTTCTCATAAACTAAACCTTTCTAATCAACAAATAACCCCAAAATATCTTCTAAAACCACTGGTCTACCGTTGTATTTCAAAAACTTTTTAGTAAATTTTATTTCAGCTTTTTGTTCCAAAATTTGGCCAAATTGTCCGCCATAATTTCCTTCTACCAAAATTAAACTTTCAGCTTTTTTACTAATTTCCTGAATCAAATCTGTTTTTACTGGCCACAAAAATTGGTAATGCAAATAATTTACACTTACACCTTTATTATTCAAAATATCCAAGGAATCCAAGACAGCTTTTTTAGTTGAGCCCCAGCCTACAATTGTGTGAGTGGCATTTTTATCACCAAAAATCTCTGGTTCTGGTAAATCTTGCAACAAATATTTTTCTTTTAAATTTCTTTTTTGGATCATTTGCTCTGTTCTGTTGGCATCTTCTGTTAATTCGCCTCCACTCCAGTGTTCGTCACCGTTGGCAAAATATATGGCCTGGTGGCTACCTGGAATCCATCTTTTACTAACTCCAGTCTGGCTTAATTGGTATCTGTTTGCTTGAATAAGTTCCAAATTATCTTCCGCCAAATGTCTGTTTACCTCTATTTTTTGGGTAAAATTGGGAATTGTAGCGTAGCTCATAGCAATACTAGCTTCTGTTAAAACTATACTTGGGATTTGGTATTTTTCGGCTAAATTAAAAGTTTTTTGAATCAAATAAAAACAATTTTCAGGGTCGCTACAACCAACAACCAGTTTTGTAAATTCGCCGTGTCCAGCGTGGATTGCCAAGTTCAAATCTGCTTGTCCAGTCCAAGTTGGTAAACCAGTTGCAGGCCCTGGTCTCTGAGCAATAACTACAACAAACGGTATTTCTATCATGGCTGCCAGTGATACAGTTTCTGTCATTAAATCAAAACCGCCGCCACTAGTTGCCGTCAAACTCCTAGTTCCCATATGCATGGCTCCCAGCGTCATTTGGGCAGCTGTAATTTCATCTTCTACCTGCTTTACAGTTATGTTGTACTCGTCGGCAACATCGGCCATGTAGGTCAAAATCGAGCTAGACGGACTCATAGGGTAACCAAAATAGCTGCGAACTCCACCAGCTACACTACCCAAAACCAAGCTAGAATTACCGTCTATTAATAAAGAATTGATAGCCCCAGTGGTTGTATTTGCTAAAAAATTGACTTCCAATTTTGGTTTTGTTTCACCTTCCGTTTGATATTCAAAACCACCTTGACTGCAGGCTAAATTGACTGGTAATAGATCGGCTTTTGTGCTAAATTGAATTTTTATTTGATCGTTTAAACTTTCCAACTGAAAACCCAAAATAGACCACAAATATCCCAATAAAACCACATTTACCATAATAATATTGCCACCGTTATTTAAAGCAATTTCTCTGGCTGGAATATGAATCACGTTTAAATTTTTTTCACTGGCTAAAACATTCAAATTTTTGATAACTTTATTCCATCTTTCAAAACCATTTACAATAATTCCACCAGATTTTACAGTTTCTAGGCAATCCAAAAGGCCTTCACGATCTACAGCTACACCCACGTCAATTTTGTCAGACATTCCATAAATTTGTTGATCGCTAAAATTAATTTGAATATTAGCCCGGCCACCTTTAATTAAAGATGGAAATTCACGTTCACTATATAACCAAAAGCCCATTTTTTTCAGAGCTTTCATCACAATCATCCCCGAGCTTTCTATGCCCATTCCGCTTTCTCCAGCAATTTTGATAACAATTCTATTCATATAAAAGGTAGTTTATTTACTAAAATTTTCAATTAAAAAAAGATCTATTTTTTGGCACCATTTGGCAACTAGCGAATCCAAAACTTTTAAAGGATCAACTCCAATACGAAGACCAGGAACGGCTATTAAACCTTGTATATTCAGTATTTCTTGCTCCAAAAGTCCAGTAGATTCTGTTAAATATTCAGAATAATATTTGGTATTTCCAAGCCCAGCAGCACAAAAAGCATGATTTTTTAGATCTAATTTTTTCCAATTTTTAAAAAAAGGCTTATAATGGTCATCCAGCGTTCCTTGGTTATAAGTTGGTGATAAAAAAATAGTTAAATCGTAATTTAAAATTGTACCCGGGTCTAAATTATCTACTCGAAACATACTTATCTTATGTTCTTTTAAAATCAGCTCAGAAGCCACTTTATTAGCCACTATTTCAGTGTTACCGCCTACTGTTGAAAAAATAATTTGCACTTTAGCCACGGCCTTATATGGACTGCATCCTAAAACATTGTCAAGACCATGAACTAATTCCAATTCCACACAAAAATAATTAACCTTGACAAAAGACTGCTTTATCTACAATTATTATACTCATAAGTTTCCCTATTATTTCTATGGTACAACAATACGAGCTCTATTTTATTCTAAACTCCGATTTAGACGCAGCCACTATCTCATCTAAAATTTCCCAAATTAGTGAAAATCTAACTATTATTGAAGCAACTAATCTTAAAACTAACGAAGAAGGTGTAAAAAGAATGGCCTATCCAATCAACAAAAAATGGAATGGTTTTTACGTTTCTACAACATTTGAATTAACTTTAGAAAACACTTCAAAAGTCTCTGAAATTGAAAGAAAAATTAACTTGGATGAAAATATTATTCGTTACATTATTTTGAACCAAACTGAATATTTAACTCAAAAAAATAAAGAAGTTCTAAAAGAAACAGAAATATCCGATCATAGAACTTTTAATAAAGGTAGAAAAACCAAAGCTAGTTTATCAGAATATTTAGGTCTTCGAGCTATCGATTTCAAAGACGTAGCGTACCTTGGTCAGTTTGCTTCTCCTTATGCCAAAATTTTTGTAAGAAGTCGTACTGGAACTTCTGCTAAATTTCAAAGAAAAATCACTACCGCTATCAAACGAGCTAGACACATGGCTTTGTTACCATTTACACCAAAACACTCACTTTAGTAGGTTTTAAAAAACAATATGTCAGCCACACCAATTGACGATACCAAGATTAATACATTTCCCGATCAAACTGTAGAAGCCGTCAAACAGCAATTACAAAGTCAGTTAAGCGATTTACCAACCGATATCCAAGAAAGTAATTATATAGAAGTTGATTCCAGACCCTGGGGTTTGTATTATGTATTAGAGTCTAAAGCAAATTTTAAAGTTAAAAAAATTATTGTTAAGCCAGACTGCAGACTTAGTTTACAAAGCCACCAACACCGATCAGAGCATTGGATTGTGGTGTCGGGTACCGCAACAATAGAAATATATGACCCAAATAAAGATCCCAAAGATTGGAAATTTGACCTTCACCCCAACGAAAGTTGTTACATTAAAGCTGGATACAAGCACAGAGTTGCTAATTATGGTAAAATTCCATTAGTTTTTATTGAAGTCCAAGTAGGTGAATACACAGGCGAAGACGACATAGAACGGTTTGAAGATGATTACGGACGGAGTCCAGTGTAGTTACAATTTAGTTAAATCTCGGATTACAGTTAAAATTTATGCATTTTATGATCAAGAAAATAGATTTAACTTCAAAATTCTTGATTATCCAACGTGACCAAAATTAAATTTGTAGAGTAGTGCCCAAACTTTTAAGCCTGGCTGGAAGTTTAAAATCTGATAAAAATTATCTGATGCTGAGGTGAATAAACTGAGAAAAAAGGCTTTTTTAAGACCCAAAAATTTATATTAAAAGCAGGTTAAGAGCTTGGAAATTATCATTACACCCGCTCCCCTAAATTATCACCAATTGTGTATGTTAAATAGATCCTGAAATGAATTCAGGATGACAACTCTTGAGTACTAGTAGACTTTAGCCCAATGAGTACATCCAAAGAAGTGCAACCATTTGCTATTACAAAAATTTTCTACTTTGATAACCTTCAAAAA
>Ga0105045_10003494_pt1 | contig 13489 bp, 16 predicted proteins | sample MAT02_FD_78089 | JGI IMG/M metagenome (GOLD analysis project Ga0105045, IMG submission 78089) | Freshwater microbial communities from Lake Fryxell liftoff mats and glacier meltwater in Antarctica - MAT-02 (megahit assembly) | ecosystem: Environmental > Aquatic > Freshwater > Ice > Liftoff...
AATAAAAATCAAAATAATAATTATCCAATAGATAAAAAATGAAATCAAAGGGTTATATTTTTTAAAGGACATTGGTGTTTAATATACAAAAATTATAAATATAAATGACAATGAGAGAAAAAGTAAAGTCGGTTTTAAAGATGGGGTTTAAACTACCCGCGTTGCTAGGTTCAATATTTGATAAATACTATTTAGTTAATGATGTTCCAATGGCCAAGTTGGTGAGTCATGAAAACTGGCGAAGCTATTTATATGGTATAGGAAACAAGCCTAGTATGAGAATTTTAGAAATAGGAAGTCGTGAGGTAACGGGAAAATCAACAGATAGACAAAACTTTTCGAATGCAACTTATATCGGGTTCGATATTTATACTGGCGATAATGTAGATGTTGTTGGTGATGCTCATAAGTTATCTTCATATTTTGAAGGACAAGAGAAATTTGATATCATTTATTCAAGTGCATGTTTCGAGCATTTTGCAATGCCATGGGTAGTTTCAACAGAAATAGCCAAGCTATTAAAAGTTGGTGGGATAGTTTTTGTAGAAACGCATTTTTCTTTCTCATCACACGAAAGGCCATGGCATTTTTTCCAATTTAGTGATATGGCGTTAAAAACATTATTCTCCAAAGCACTTGGCTTCGAATGTATTGAAGCTGGTTTGTCAAATCCTATTGTTGGTAGATTTTCTTCATTGGCAGCTGGATATTTAAAACGTAAACCAGTTACAGGTTTGTATTGCCATAGCGAGTATATTGGAAAGAAAGTTAGAGAGGTAGAAAACTTTGATTGGACAAAAATTGACTTAAAAGATGTAGTTGGAGAAACCAAATATCCTGAGCCCAAATAGGAAATTGTCATCCCTTTTCTTATTCTCATGGTGAGTGTCAAGCATCTTTTTTAAAGTGTAATTTAATTTAACCCTCCACACTTTGTAACAGTTGCAAAATAGAGGCGTAAGAATCTAAATTTCCTTTTTTCACTTCTGCCCAATCCATCCAAATAGCTTCGGTTATATGCTCCTCAATTTGCGGAATCAGTTTTCGTGTGTCGCTGGTTTGCATTTTAAACCAATAAGTTATTTTTAAAAAGCGATGGTTGTGTTGTTTATAGCAATGGTAAGTAGCCCCCACTTTATTCAAAATTTGCAAACCACTAATTCCACACTCTTCCTCCACCTCCCTAATTGCAGCCTCTTCATCACTTTCGCCAGCGTCAATTTTTCCTTTTGGTAAATCCCATTTGCCAAGTCGTTTAATGAGTAATACCTGATTTTGGTGATTAAACACCACGCCACCAGCAGCTTCGATAGGCACAAAATGAGTATAAAAATCATTAAAAGCAAAGTTAATATCATCAGTAATCATTAAAATCCCTTTGGACTTAAAGGTTTCGCAGTCTTTAATATATTCGGACAAGTGTTGAGGCAAATGCTCCACCTTTTTGCAAGTATCAAATTGCAAAACATCTTCATGAGGGTATGCGATGATAAATGGCTTCTCGTTAATGAAAATTTTATACATTTGCCTAATGCAACAACTAGATATTACGGCTGCTAAGATAGCAGAATATTTATTACAAATAAATGCCATCAAATTAAGCCCTATCGAACCATTTACATGGACATCAGGATGGAAGTCTCCAATTTATAGCGATAATAGACTTTCTCTTTCCTACCCAGAAGCACGCACATTTATTAAGCAACAATTAGGGGTGCTCATCAACAAACAATTTACAGGTGTAGAAGCCATTATTGGAGTGGCTACCGCAGGAATTGCGCCAGGTGCTTTGGTTGCAGATGAACTTAACTTGCCTTTTGGTTATATTAGATCAGAGGCAAAAAAACATGGAATGGGTAAGCAAGTAGAAGGTGATATAAAGCCAGGGCAAAAAATAGTGGTAGTTGAAGATCTTGTTTCGACAGGAAAAAGTAGCTTACAAGCGGTGCAATCCTTAAAAGAATATGGTTGCCACGTTTTGGGAATTGTGTCAATCTTTACCTATGGATTTGATCAAGCGAAAGATGCTTTTGATAAGGAAAATTGTCCTTATTTTTCGCTCAGTAATTACACTACATTAATTGAAGTTGCTGCCCAAAAAGGAATAGTTACCCATCAACAGGTTGTTATATTAAACGAGTGGCGTCAATCACCTTCAACTTGGGGGCTTCATTCTTAGTGTGGTGTCAACTTATGAAAAAACTAAAGCATTCACTTGAATTTTTGTTGGCATTTTACTTTGCTGTATGCACCTTTATTGGTTTTATGGTTTTGTATCCTTTTTTCCTATTGTTTTTAAGCAATAAAAAGTGGTATGGAGCAGCACATATTACACGTAAAATATGGGGTTGGTTTCTTTTTATAACAGGAGGTTTATGGGTTACCCAAATTGAGGAAAAACCCATTGATTGGGAGCAAGCATACGTGGTTACTTCAAACCACACCTCCTACCTCGACATACCCACACTTACGGTAAAATTACCCATGTTTATTAATTTTATGGCAAAAATTGAACTTGCGCGTATTCCTCTTTTTGGTATTTTTTTTAGAACAATAGACATTGCCGTTGATCGTAAAAATATTCGTCATGCGGCATGGGCGTTCCACCAAGCCAAAGAGCAATTGATAACCGCCAATAAAAGCATCGTTATTTTTCCAGAAGGAACCATTCCAACAACAGCACCTAAAATGGGGCGGTTTAAAGAAGGTGCCTTTAGATTAGCCATAGAAACCCAAAAACCAATTTTGCCAATTACCATAATTGGAAACTGGATTGCACTGCCAGATAGAGGGCGTTTTAGGTATAAACCAACGCATATTTACCAGTATGTGCACGAGCCCATTCCAACACTTGGTATGACCTTAGAGGATATTGACAATTTAAAGCAAAAAGTTTATAGTATAATTGAACATAAATTAGCAGAAGATGGATATTAGCAATGAATTAATAGATAAACTGGCCGACCTAGCCAAACTTGATTTTAATGCAGAGGAGAAAGAAAAAATTAAACTTGATTTGGTTCAGATTACAGCATTTTTTGAAGAACTTAACAAGGTAGACACAGAAGGTATAGAACCTCTTATATTTATGAGTGAAACGGTAAATGTGCTACGTGAAGACGCAGTAATAAAAGAGTTAACACACGAAGAAGCACTTAAAAATGCTCCGTCAAAAGATTCAGACTATTTTAGGGTGCCTAAGTTTATTGATAAATAAACAAAAAACTAACAAATACCAATACCTGCATGAGCAATGTTATTGAATTAAAAAACATTACCCGTCATTTTAAAATTGGCGATACCGATGTTTATGCTTTGCGGGGGGTTGACCTGCAAATAAAACGAGGCGAATATGTTGCTTTTATGGGGCCTTCGGGTTCGGGGAAATCTACCTTGATGAACATTTTAGGTTGCCTAGATACGCCTACAAGTGGCATGTATATTTTAAATGATAAAAACGTGAGTAACCTCACGGACAATCAACTTGCGGAAATTAGAAACAAAGAAATTGGATTTGTATTTCAAACATTTAACCTGCTAGCGCGAAATACCTCACTTGACAATGTGGCTTTGCCATTGGTATATGCTGGTTTTAGCAAAAAAGAGCGCATAGCCAAAGCTACCCAATCGCTTACCAGTGTTGGCTTAGCAGATAGAATGGATCATAAACCCAATGAACTTTCTGGTGGTCAGCGTCAACGGGTTGCCATTGCTAGGGCTTTGGTAAATAATCCATCCATTATTTTAGCTGATGAGCCCACAGGAAATTTGGACTCCAAAACTTCGCATGAAATTATGGAACTTATGGAAGACATATATCGCAAAGGAAACACCGTAATTGTTGTAACCCACGAAGAAGATATTGCCAAACGGGCAAAACGCATTATTAGATTAAGGGATGGTATTATTGAAAGCGATACTTTAAATGAAACTGTAATTAATGTTTTAAATTAGATAATAAATTTATAAAAATGCGGGGTTAATTTGTGGTGTAGAAGCAATTTTTACAACACCTATTTTATATTTTATTGATACATTAAATAGTATGGATTTACATGCAATCGCAAAATATTTTTTGCCACTAAAAGTTAAATTGAAAACCAATTATCCAATCTATATAAATAACACATTCAACATTTTCCCATAATTGAGACTTCTTGCATACTTAGAAAAAAATTTAGCTTTCGATCTTAGATCACTTGCGTTAATGAGGATAGCAATTGCACTCCTTGTGCTGGTGGATCTTAGTATTCGCATTTCTGACTTGGAAGCCTTTTACAGCAATACAGGTGCAGTTCCATTAAGCATGATTTTCGAGCATAAGTGGAATGCTTTTTATTTTTCGTTGCATACGGTTAGTGGGTTGTGGCAAGTGCAATTGATCCTTTTTATTGCTGCTTCGATTTGTGCATTATTATTATTGATAGGCTATCGAACACAGCTTTTTACTTTTTTGTCATGGTTGCTCCTACTCTCACTACACAATCGCAATGTAATTATTCTGCAAGGAGGTGATGACTTACTTAGAATGATATTATTTTGGGGAATGTTTTTACCTTGGGGTAAACGGTATTCGTGTGATGCTATTTTTGCAAAAGAAACACCCGCACGAACTCAACTTTTTACCCTTGCTACTTTAGCGTATGTCCTTCAAATAACCTATTTATACACAGGATCGGCATTGCTTAAAGGACCTGAATGGCATACCAAAATGGATGCGTTGTATTACGTTTACAGCTTAGACCAAATCGCTTATCCGCGTACATTACTGCTTTATTTTTATCCAGATCTTCTTAAGATTCTTACTGCCATTGCCTTTTGGTTTGAATTGCTTGTTCCTATTTTATTCTTTATTCCAATAAAAAATAATTGGTTTCGAAGCATTGCTATTCTGCTTATTGCGGTATTTCATTCATTTAATGCATACAGTTTATTAATTGGTTTGTTTCCAGCAGTTGGCATAGCTACCAGTATTGGCTTAATACCAACATCGGCAATGAATTGGGTAGAAAGAAGAACTTTACAAATTAGAGTGTTTTTTGTAAGTTCATTTTTAGGTATTGCAGAACTTATTGCAACAATTGTTGTGTGGAAAAAACCTGTAAATAAACCTGCAAACCTCTTTTCACAATATATATTGGGTATTCTTATTGTGTATGTGTTTTGTTGGAATACAGGAAATTTATCATTTAATAGATACAAATTAGCTGATGAGGTTCGATTTATTGGTTACACATTGCGATTAGATCAAAGCTGGGGAATGTTTGCTCCTGGTGTTTTTAAAGATGATGGCTGGTATGTAATGGAAGGTACAACCAACAAAAATACTAAGATTGATTTATTTCATCCTACGGACTCTCTTACCTATAAAAAGCCAGCAAATATTACAGCCATGTTTAAAAACGACAGGTGGCGCAAGTATTCAGAAAATTTCATTTTTGTAGATAACAGTTTTATGCGTGGATATTTTTGCAATTACTATTTACGGAAATGGAATCAGGCGCATCCAGATCAACCAGTGAGCATGCTTTCCATTATTTACTTTACCGAACTTACCGCGCCCGACTATCAATACGTGATTCCCAAAAAAGATATATTGTGCACTTGTTACTATTAATTTTATGTCAGTATTTAGGTGTAAACAATTTAGTATAAAACAAACTGACTCTGCCATGAAAATTGGTACCGACAGTTTAATTCTTGGCTGCTTAGCAAAGGCAAAAAAACCACAACATATATTGGATATAGGCACTGGCACTGGACTATTAGCGCTTATGATGGCACAGAAATTTACTGAAGCGAAAATAACTGCAATTGACATTGATGAAACAGCAGCAACGGAAGCAACCTACAATGCATTGCAAAGCAAGTGGGTTAATAGGATTGTGGTAAGTAACCTATCCTTGCAGGATTTTATGTTATCTAATCAACAATTGTTTGATTTAATTATTACCAATCCGCCTTACTTTGTGAGTAATAATCATTATCCAATTTTACCTGCAAACAGAAAACTAGCACGGCAAACTATTGAACTCCCTTTTGAAATCCTCTTAGTAAACATTTCGAAATTATTGTCTGTAAATGGAATATGTTGGATGGTATTGCCAACTGGTATTGCCATTGATGTAATTGAAAAAGCGCAAAAATATCACCTGTTCAATAATCACTGCATTATGGTTTCGCCTAATGAAAACAAGCCATTCAACAGAATTATATTTAGCTTGAGCAAACAAAATACATCAGTGACAACTGCTACATTTTATATTTACAAAAGCGGGGGCAACGAACATACTGATACTTACAAAACTACCGTTGCAGATTTTTTATTATAATGGCTTATGCAATTTTATGTTTGCGTTCAATAAATGAACTGCCAAACAAGGTAAGTTCTTGTAAAATTGGCTCGTAAAACTCAGCAGTAGTTGGCAATTGTACGCCTCTACTTTTAATATTTCCGAGTAAAATATTTTTAACGGCTATTGCCAATGGTAGCCCAACCGTTTTTGCCATTGCTGTTAGTGTATCATTTTCACCAAGCACCACAAGTTCGCTTTCAGTTTCAATGGTTGCTTTTTGCCCTTCTACCATTCCTTCAAATTGCATTATGTGTTTCATCACTATCATATCTAATTCACCTTGCTTCAATTTCCATTTTTGTTGAAGGAGCTGTTGCAGTATTTGGGCTGGTGTGGCATCTGTTAATGTTATAGAAGTATCTTCAAATAACCCAAGCCATTTTAATTGTTGAAACAAGAAAGAATCCTCCCTGATTTTTAAAAATTGACACACGCGACTTTCCACCTTTGCTAAATCTGTACCTGGAACAAATGAATTAACCAAAGAGCGCATCGTTAAGGTTGAAGTATTGCGAATAATAAAGGTATCATCAGTAAGTCCAATTTTTACTAACAAATTCCAAGCTTCACAAAATCCTTTTTTGCGCAGCGTACCACGCAACACAGTATGAGCAGTTTGAATTCCGTAAGGCTCAATATAGGCAAGCGAGTCTCTGTTTGCATAAGACTCAAAAGCACCATATCCATTTACCGATATTGACTCTGTTTGGTCAAAAATATGGCTAGGAGTGATAAACTTAATTGTATTATTTTCTAAATATTTGGCTGTAGCTTGTCCTGCCACCACTACATTGCGGGGATTCCAGGTAAACTTATAATTCCAAGGATTGTCATCGAAAGTAGGCGCAACTAAACCACCACAAAACGACTTAAAGGAGGTGATTGCAAATCCGTTCGATTTCATCTCATCTATTAAGCGCATGGCCGAAAGATGATCAATACCAGGATCCAATCCACATTCATTAAGTAATAATACACCAGCTGTGGTCGCCTCTGCATCCAAGGCTCGCATTTCATTAGTGATATAGGAGGCGGTAACTAAATGCTTGCGCAGTAGAATACAATCTTTAGCAGCTAAAATATGAAGTGCAGGTGGCACCAATGAAACGACAATATCATGATTGCTAATAAGTTCGAATCGCTGTTTATCATTTGCAATATTGCAAGCAATTGCATTGCCATTGGTATGTCCGTTTATTTTTTGTTTGGCCAATTCAATATTTGAATCAACAACGGTAATATGCCAATGGTATGTTGAAGCATTATCAAGCAAGTATTTTATAAGGTAAGATGCAGAAAGGCCAGCACCTAAAACAAGGATATTCGACATGGTTGTTATTTAACAAAACGAAGATAATACCTATGATTGTGATTTAAATAAATTCTTTCCACCGTGGCCCATGATTGAATAATACATCCAAGATACCGAGGTTAGATTCAAAAGGAAATTTTTCTGTAAAAACTTGAAGGTATGGTAAGCCTACAAAATCACTTTTTATTTTTGGATTCATTTGATTTCTAAAATCCAAGTCTGCTGACAATGATGTTTGGTAATTTTTAGTCAGTATAAGTTGCTTCTCTACCTTCATTAATTTCAAACAAACAGTTAACATATCGACATTCCATTCAACCAAATGCGTATACTCTTTTGTATACAAAGGCTCGAAATAATCCTGGTAATATAGGAAGTAAGGAGATGAACCATAAGCCGACTTAATAGATCGCCAATGCTGGTGTTGCCATTTAAAATCATTTTCTATTTTAACGTCAATCATTGGTGTATGATTCGCTAATTTTTTTACTGGAATTGCTAATGCTAATTTTCCATTTGCACTCAAAATAGTGGTGCGATTTCGGTAGCTTTGCTTTATGTAATTTTCATAAATATCAATCACCACATCTTCTTGTGAAAGAAAAACTTGGAACCATTGTAGGCATGGAAGGTAATGTGAGCTTACTATTTTCAAAGTGTTAACTTTTTATGAAATTACGGCAATCCCGTTCTTCATCAAATCATCAAATAGCCGCATCACAAAATTACGCATCCATTAACCAATTAATATGATGAATACCCGGTTTATATTGTTTGCAAATAAGTGATTTGATATTTTGGTAATGATCTTTATTGTTTACAAAATCAAGGTTGCTACAATCAATGATTAAAATGCGTAAGTGTTGATTTACCTGCAAATATTGCTGGTAGGCATCGCCAATTTGATGCAAATAATCATCGGTAATTTTTTGTTCATAAGCACGTCCTCTATTAATGATATTCCATTGCAACTTTTCGATAGGGTTGTGCAAAAAAACCAATAACTCAGGCTGAGGTAACTGATGGTTAATGATGTCGAATAGTTTTACATAGAGGTTAAATTCATCATCGCTTAAATTGACTTGAGAAAAAAGCATGCATTTGGCAAAAACATAATCGCTAATCGTATATTGCCTAAACAAATCTTGCTCTAGCAACCGTATTTTTAGCTGATTGAAACGAGAGGCTAAAAAACTCATTTCTAATGGAAAAGCATAACGCTTTGCATCTTCATAAAACTTAGGTAAGAAAGAATTGTCTTCAAATTCCTCCAAAATAAGTTTGGCATTAAAATCAGCACCTAGCATTTGCGCCAGCGAGGATTTACCAGCCCCAATATTTCCTTCAATTGCTATAAACGAATATGCAGGGAATTGTTCCAATTGTTAATTAATTGTTTAAGTTGTTGTCATGGAATGAAGACTTTACTTCCCCATTTTTACAATAGCAAAAGTGCAATACTACAAGCAGATAATACCTACATTTTTTCCACCAAACTGATATCTTGGCATTTTTGTAACAATGACGCTACCGTTAGCCCAAGTGCTGGATGAACTAAATTGGGAGCAATTTCGGAAAGTGGCAACAGTGTAAACCTGCGCAAGTGTAATAGAGAATGCGGAATCGTCAATTCATTATTTTCCATTATTAAGTCGTTAAAAAACAAAATATCGATATCAATAACGCGAGGCTCCCATTTGGCAATTCTTTTTCTGCCCATTTCTTGCTCAATCCTCAATATGGATGTTAGCACCACTTCGGGAGTTAGTTTGGTTTTTAGCTCAATCACTTGATTTAAAAAATGGTGTTGGTTTGTATTTCCCCAAGGTGCTGTTTTATAAATAGACGATATTGCCACTAAGCTCCCCACTTGCTCTTGAATGTGAATAGATGCTTGGTGCAAATAGGTTAAGCTATCCCCAATATTACTTCCTGTGAGTAGATAGAGTCTGTTCAAATTCTTAGCTGATTTTTAGATTATAAATCGATTTTCGAGTGTTTTATTTTATCCTCAGGCAACTTAGTTATTTTTCATCGTTTACCGCCTGTTGTTCTTAAGGTATAGTCGCGTAATGGTTTTAGGCTAATCTATACGTTATAATTTGGTGCAATCAATTGTAAACCAAGGTTACGTTCGAGTAAACAGGATTTACAATAGAAAATTACCTCATTGGTGTATATTTTTTGACGATCATTAAGGAATCAATTTGGACTAAAACTGTATTTTTTTGTTAAATACTAAATATTATTTCTAAAAAAAGTATTGCCGTATTATTCTGCATTAGCGTAGTAATTCGATTACAAGTGTTTACCCAACGATCTAATCAGCAACAATCTGTTTTCCAGCACCAATTGCAGTTTGGCTTTATCTATACTAACTTTCTTGCTAAAAATAATATTTTTGATGGGCTTGGGGTAGTTCAACAAAAATCAAGTTATAGGAAAGCCGGTTTACTAAAAACCTTTTTTTTAAAACATAACATTTTCGGCAACTTACCTGGTAATAGGGTTTTATCATATAGACTTATCCATAAACAAAAAGATTCTATACAACTTAGTGTGCTTAATTTTGTAACCATAGATTTATCAATCACTTTTCCTAAAATAGGAATGGGCGAACTACTTTAGGAATTATACGCTATTGATTATGGCTATCATCTTGTAAAATACCGAAATTTGGATTTAACAATTTAGGGTGGTCTATCTTATAGAAATGGACTTAGAGAAGCCTTTCTTACCTATACCCTAACCCAGTTGAGGATGTTGTTACCATTGCATTTTTGCTACATAAAACTGCAGATAATATTGATATTAAATTTATGATATTACGTTAAAAGAAGTTAAAACAAAACAATATTACTTTGTAGGAGCAGGCAATCAAACGTTGAAAGTTGATGCGTGAAACCTAAAACAAGGTCAATACTTGCTGAAATTAACCATTGATGGCAAACACCAAACAATCAAAATACTTAAGAAATAAGGAAAGTATAATCCGTTTTATACTAATATCCTGTTGCAATTTATTTGCTCAAAATAATTTTGCTCATCACTTGGTATCTAATCCAAGTTTTGAGCAACTAAAAGAATACCCTACTCCTCTTAATGCAAGCCATACTCCTATTGAAAGATTTTGTGAAGCACAGGAAAGTGTTGGTATTCAGGGAGTATTCATGTCCGGAGGAGGATGTCAATATTTGCATGAATGCGCCAAAGCGCCATATGATCAATTTGGTTTACCTCAAAGTGTATTTGGCTATCAGTATGCGCATACAGGTAAAGCAGTGTCTCAAATTGCCAATACTTGTATTGGGTTTTACTAGAGAGGACTCTAATTTGGCACTCCATTAGTAAAACCATTCGTAATTGGGAGAAGCTACACAATCAGCTTTTATATAGTATTAGCAGATAGCTGCAATGCTTCAATGAATAATATTGGTATAACATTATTTATCCAAAAAACAAAGATTGAAGATAGTTCTACAATTTAGAGTTTAATTTATCCAAATCGTGCCCATATTTACTCTACTGAGATTATTGAAGACAAAGTAAAATGGGTAAAAATAGAAGGTACTTTTATTGCGGATAGCTCCTTTAATTATTTGGTTATTGGCAATTTTTTTGATTACACAAAACAACATATAAATATGTAGGTGGTGGTTTCCCTAGTTTAGATTTTCCTATATATCTATTGGATGACTTTGTAGTAGAAGAAACTAGAAAAACTATAATCCCTGTAAATCCATTGGTATGCAAAGGTGATTCTATTACACTTAATGCCCAAGGTAGTTCCCAAAGTTTTTATTGGAGTTATGATAAAATTGATACGTTAAGTACAGCATTAACAATCAATGTAAAACCGTCTGCTGATAAAACCATCTATTTACTTTCAGCCAATAATATTGATTCCATTGACCTTAAAGTAATTAATCCTCCTTTAAGAATTTTACCAATGACTATTTTAATATGAGATAGCCTGCACATATCTTTGCATGCCAATGCACCATTGGCTACCTATTTATGGAGCAATGCAGCAAGAAGTGAATCTATACAACTGAGTTTACCTGAAGAATATTTTTTAAAACAGAAATCGGTACTTGTTCCAGAATTGATACTGAATTATTTCAATCTGTTCTACAAAAATATTTCCACCAAATGCGTTTACACCAAATAATGATGGCATAAATGACCTATTTTTACCTGTAGTAACTCAGCGTTATTATTACTTATTAAAATTTTACTCACCTTGGGGTCAATTAATATTTAAAACTAATGATTTATTAATTGGCTGGGATGCTGCTAGATGTATCTTCAGGGATATACGCTTATTTAGTAAGTTGTACAGATTTTTTAAAGGAAAAATCATATACTAAAACAGAAACTGTTACTGTCTTAAAATAAATAATACTCACTTCATCACAAACTGCACCGTATATTTAGTTCGTTGTTCAAGCAATATTTGTTTTTTGTTAATCATGTCGTTCATCGCTTTTTCGGTGTAATTCATTATTGTTAGCAATTCTACTCCTTCTTGGCTGCTTACTTCAAATAGCTGTGCCAGGTCGTTTTTTAATGTTTGTATTTTGGCGGGATTATTATCAATGCAAATACTAAAGCTAATAGCCGAGTTTTGCATCAAGTTAATATTCACACGATTTTTAGCAAGCAGAGCAAATATGCCACTCAAGTTTTCTTCTACAATAAACGAAAAATCTTTACTGGAAATAGAAAGCAGCGTTTGATTGGTTTTGGAAATGAACGTAGGTATTGTTTTTTCCTTGGCATTATTTCCTACAGTTGTACCTTTTACTTTGGGATTTATAAATGATTTTACATACAACGGAATATTTTTACTTTGTAGAGGTTGTATGGTTTTGGGATGTATGACGGTAGCACCATAATATGCCATTTCAATGGTATGAGAATAACTGAGTGCATCTAACTTTACAGCGTTGTTCAATTTTTTGGGGTCACCATTCATTACGCCATCCACATCTTTCCAAATGGTAAGCGACTCGGCACCTAAGCCATAAGCAAAAATTGCGGCAGAGTAGTCAGAGCCCTCGCGACCAAGTGTCACCGTCTTCAACTCTTGACTGCGAGCAATAAATCCTTGCGTTACCACCATTTGTTTTAATACGATTGGTTTTAATTTTTTTTCAATCATATCCGTTGTGATTTGCCAATCTACTTTGCCCTCTCGAAAAGTATTATCAGTAACAATAAAGTTTTGAGCCTCCATCCATCTATTTCTGCGGCCAATTTCGTTTAAGTAAGTGCTAATGATGCGGCTCGAAAATACTTCACCATAGCTCACAATTTGATCATACACGCAGTCGAAGCTACTTTCGGGCTTAGTTTCAATAATACATTCCAGCTCAATAAACAAATTCTCGATATCATCATAGGCATTGCTGTTTTTGTGTAATAATAAATCAGCAATAATATCATTGTGAAACGCCTTTATTTTGTTGAAAATTTTGCCTTTCGTTTTTCCTTTTTTATAATAAGCATCAGCCAGCGCTTCGAGTGCATTGGTTGTTTTTCCCATTGCCGAAACTACTATCAATAATTGGTCATTTTTAAACAGGCTAAGTACCTTAGCCACATTTTTTACTGCTGTTGCATCTTTTACCGATGCCCCTCCAAACTTAAATACTTTCATTTTATTGCTGAATAAAGGGTGCAAATATAGAAGTTTACAGGGCTTTACATATATTTCTATTAAGCTTCGCACACTTTTCTATATTTGCGCCAATGTCAATTAAAAAAAATTAAGTTATGTCACAATTCAGTTTTACCACACTCGGACAATTTATTATCG
>Ga0105045_10003496_pt1 | contig 13486 bp, 13 predicted proteins | sample MAT02_FD_78089 | JGI IMG/M metagenome (GOLD analysis project Ga0105045, IMG submission 78089) | Freshwater microbial communities from Lake Fryxell liftoff mats and glacier meltwater in Antarctica - MAT-02 (megahit assembly) | ecosystem: Environmental > Aquatic > Freshwater > Ice > Liftoff...
CCGGTCCATCGGCGGGCGTAGCGGACTGTGCTGCTGGGGCGGAGGGTAACTACGGAATGATCGGGAAGGTGAATGGTGCGCGTCTGCCCGGTGGCTGTTCTGACCATTTGCATTGACTGGCCGGGGCCGTACTGCATCCAGAGTGCCCAGCTCACCAGCAGTAGCAGCCCTGCCGCAGCGGTGGCCATGCGCACAAAATACCACCAGCCCACCACCGCCCGCACGTCGGGTTGCAGCGGTCTGACGTCCTCCAGCGTTTGTAGTGATTCATGGATACGGCCCCAAACCGTCCACATCTCGTCGGGCGTCAGTGCAGGCAGCCGTGACTGCTCACCGGCCCGAATAATCTTTCGGGCCGCCGTAACTATTTCGTACCGGTCAGGATTGTTGTTCAGCCATTTCTCCCAGAAAGCCGTCACCTCTTCGTCAGAAGGGTGTTGCACCCAACGAACGAACAGGTCGTCGAGGGCAAAATCCTCGACACTGTAGGCAGCGTATGGTTTAGGAGACACGGTTGAAGCAGGTAATTTAGTGGCAAAAGCCGTCTATATCTCGTCTTCTACTTGTATAACCATTGGTTACCTTAGCCTGCATTAGCTTCATAATACAGTGTGAGTATAAACTATAAGCCAACGTATTTAGGGGTCGGAAATGTCATTTTGAAATCAGCTATGGTTAGCGCGACGAGGGGCTTTATCTGCCCCAAATTCGGAAAATAAGCGGTATTGACTGTCAGGTCAGTCAGTGTCGTGAGCCGGGCTTTGCCCGAGGCCACAGGGGCCGTTAGCAGCAATTGGCTGGCGTTGGACGGGGGCAGTGGTTCCTGAGCGACCCGGAATCCCGGCAGGAGTCGGGTGGTGATGGGCAGGTGCGGGCCCCAGGCCTTGGCCCGCACCGAAAAGAACGGTTGTCCACCCCGGCTAACGCTGATGCGCTGCTGACCAGATGGACCGGCCTCGAACTTGAAATCGGCCTGCTCTTTCGGGATACCCCAGTTGGCGCGTCCGTTGGCTACACTGTCCTGAGAGGAGACGTATATCTTCGAGATCGAGAAAGCCGTTGTTTGCCCAAACCGAAACAGCCCCGGAATAAAAAGTAACTCCTGATACGGCCCCACATTGGACGTATGATAATCGGCGAGGATGACCGTGCCAATCCAGCCCCGGTAGGCTGTTTGCTGGTACGGTTGCAGAAAGCCGTGTTCCCGCACGAATGGTTCGGGAAAATGGGCGATAAAAATCAGTCCGTTGCCGGTCAGGGTCCAGGGGGGAGGAGCAGTCATAGCCTTATTCGTTTGTTTGACTTTCAGTACGTCAGGGTGTAATACCCTACCGAACCATCTGCCTGTTCGATAGTTGTTTCAGTGAATAGATCGCATGATACCAATTAAATTATACCCGTTTTTTCTCTTAAGCCTGCTGTGGGCGGGTGGATATCCAACTGCTTTTGGGCAGGCCATTATATTGGTCAAAGAAAAAACCGACCTCAACGCTATTCCACTGCCCGACTCTCTCACCACCACGCCGGGCGAATCCACGCCGGGCGAATCCACGCCGGGCGCGAATTCGCCAAAATCGCTGATGTTTTCGGCCTCGACCGATCAGCGATTTTTCTTTTTCAGAGACACCCGCAACGAGGCTGGTCGTCCAACACCGGTGAGCGTTTATGGCGTTCGGGCGGGGTTTCTGTTTCCGGCTCGTCGCCCGCGTCCGGCCCTGGGAACCAGCAGAGGACAATCGGCCAGTTTTAAAGCCGGAGCCGGGTTTTACTTCCTGAATCAAACCCTGAATCAGCCGGGATTATTGCCCGGCGAAACCGAATCGATAAAGCGATATCTGCGCATTGCTACGGTGTATTACGAACGCTATCTGTACCGGCACGGACCGTTTGAAGTTAGTATGCCCATTGAACTGGGCTACGGACACTCGCGCTACGAACGAACGGGTGGTGCCGAGCAGGAGATAGCCCGGGGGGTGTTCATACCGCTGGGCGTGGGTATATCCGGGGCCTATCATTTTCCTGATATTCGCTGGTTCAAGCCGTTTCACTGGTTCGGTTTTCATGTACTGGTGGGTCAGCGGTTCATTCTCAAAAAAGATTTACCCGACAGCCAGATCAATTACGGCGGGTTCTATATCTCGGCGGGGCCATCGTTCTTCCTCGAAAGTCTAACCGGCGATTTGAAAGCCTGGGGGAAGAAACACAAAAAACGCCGGTCCCGCTAACCACTTACTGATTCAGAAACGGCTGCGCAATCAGGACGCTTTGCCGGGGTAGTTCTTCCATCGGTACGTGACCCGCGCCGGGCATAACAAGTAGTGTGTCGTTCGGTAAATCCTGCTGAAACCGACGCGCATTACTGACCGGAATCAGGTTGTCCTGCTTTCCCCACAAAATAAGTGTTCGCTGGTTGATACGGGGTATTTGTTGATACGTGCTGTCAAGTGTTTGGTTTTGAAGCCGGGCTATGAACGCCCGCCGGTTGCCTGCGCGCAAAGCCATGTCCATATATTGGTCCACGAGGGCGTCGGTTACACGGTTTGGGTCGGCATAGACATTACGCAGACTCTGCTCGATAACTGATCGGGGCGTTATGTACGTCAGCAACTGGTTCAGCACCGGCACCCGCGCCAGCCGGAACGCCAGCGGTACACTCGCTGACTGACTGGGGTACCCGGCTGCGTCGATCAGAACCAGCCGACGCACCCCTGCCGGATAGGCCAGCGCGTACCGCCAGGCAATCATACCACCCAATGAGTTGCCCACCATGTCGCAGCGCGTCACCCCCAGCCGATTCAGGAAATTGTGCAGAAAAGTCACATAATACGCGCCTGAGTACGCATTTGTGTCCTGGCGCGGACCGTCCTCGCGTGGACCGGTAAGGCCATACGCGGGCAGGTCGAGCCGGATTACGCGCCGGTGTTGCGTCAGTGTGTCCGCCCAGCCGTTCCAGGTCAGCAGCGACGCGCCCGTGCCGTGCAATAGTACGATGGGGACCGAGTCCTGACGCGGGCCTTCGTCGCGGTAATGCACCGGCATGCCATTGATGGGTATAAACCGCGATGCGGGCGTAGCATATTTCGCTTTGAGTTCGGCGAGGGGTTTGTCGGCCCGGATATTCATGGCAATGAGCAGCACGATGCCTGCCACGAATAACCCCAGAACCAGCCCAAAAATACGTTTGAAAGAAATCATAGAAACAGGAAAAGAAGGAGCAAATCTGCTTTATAAAATTTAACTATCTCATTGTAAGTTTATATTTTTACGAAAAAGAACAAACGTATGGAAACCATTGCCACCAAAACAGCCGCCAAAACGCTGGTCGAATCATTTTGCGAGTGGGAGCAAACCAAGCCCAACAGGGTGTATCTGCGTCAGCCTGTCGGTGCTGAATACGTTGATTATACGTGGGCCGAGGTAGGGCAACAGGCCCGCCGACTCGCTACGTTTCTCAACGCGCAGGGGTTGCCACCCAACAGCAACATTGGGCTGATCTCGAAAAACTGCGCCCACTGGCTCATTGCCGACATTGCCATCATGCTCAGCGGCCACGTATCGGTGCCGTTTTACCCGACGCTCACCGCCGGTCAGTTGCATCAGGTACTCGACCACAGCGGCTGCCGGGTGTTAATTGTCGGGAAAATCGACAATTGGGAAGCCATGAAACCCGGCGTTCCGGCAAATGTCATGGGCGTCGCTTTTCCCGATTATCGCCCCAACGGTTCGGCTCCCGATCCCGATTATGCGCAGTGGGACGACATTATGGCCAACCATGCCCCGCAGACCAGCAATCCCGCCCCCGCCGATGATGATCTGTACACCATTGTCTATACGTCTGGCACTACCGGCAACCCCAAGGGCGTCATGATCGAATATGGAGCCATGCGGCAAGCCATTGGTCACACCCGAACCGAATTGCGCCACGATTTGACTGAAGCCCGGTTTTTCTCGTACCTGCCGCTCTGTCACGTAGCCGAACGTAACATCGTCGAAGCTGTTTGCCTGGCTACGGGCGGCACGGTATATTTTACCGAGTCGCTCGATACGTTTGCCCGGAATCTGGCCGCTGCCCGGCCCACGCACTTTCTGGCCGTGCCGCGCATCTGGACCAAACTGCAACAGGGTGTACTGGCTAAAATGCCCGCCGAAAAACTCGACAAGCTGCTCAAAATACCCATACTGAACCGACTCATAAAACGCAAAATCCGGCAGGGGCTGGGACTGAACGACGCCAAAGTCATCATTACCGGAGCTGCCCCTATGCCTATTTCGCTCATTCAGTGGTTCCGGCGGCTCGACATCCATATTCAGGAAGCATATGGTATGACAGAAAACCTCGGAGCGGTGTCGATCATGCCGCCCAACGCAGTAAAGGACGGTACCGTTGGGAAAATTTATGACAGCGTGACGGTGCGGCTCGACCCGCAAACGGGCGAGCTACTGACCCGCTGTCCCTGGCTCATGCGCGGCTACTACCGCGAACCTGCTCTGACCGAAGCCGTGTTGCAGGATGGCTGGCTGGCCACCGGCGACGTAGCTGAGGTGGATGCTGACGGCTACGCGCGTATTACGGGCCGGGTCAAGGAAATGTACAAGAGCCCCAAAGGTGAGTACATTGCCCCGTCGCAGATCGAGTCTGGCTTTGCCGACAACTCCTATATCGAGCAGATTTGCGTGGGTGGGCAGCAGTTGCCGCAGCCCATTGCGCTGGTGGTGCTGTCGGAGATTGGTCGTCGGGCGGGGCGGCAGATCGTGGATTCCAGTCTGGAGCAGACCCTCGGTCAGGTAAACCCCCGGCTGCATGGCTACGAACACGTCCGGAAAGTGGTGGTGGTCAAAGACGGCTGGACGGTTGAGAATAACCGGATGACGCCAACCATGAAAATTAAGCGTAACGTAATCGAGTCGTGGTACGAGCCGCAGATGGAACCCTGGTTTGGCCGGACCGAAACGGTAATCTGGGAAGAATGAGTTTGTCCCGTTCTTGACAAAGACGGTAAATTCAGGGCTACTCTTTGTAAAGGGTGGCCATTTTTTTGCCGATTGCAGTAGTAAGTTTGTCTTTACCTGCTGCAAACGGGTCACGAAGCCATTTGCAGCAGCCAATTACTCCACTATGCGTCATATTGTTATTCTGGGAAACGGCATTGCCGGTATTACTGCCGCCCGCGAACTGCGCAAACGTACCGACAACGCCATTACGGTTATCTCTGCCGAAACGCCCCATTTTTTCTCGCGAACGGCACTCATGTACGTCTATATGGGGCACATGGAATACCACCACATCAAACCCTACGAAGACTGGTTCTGGGCCAAAAACCGCATCGACCTCGTGCAGAATACGGTACAATCGGTTGACTTTGCTAACAAACTTCTTAGCTATGCCGACGGGCAAACGCTTACATATGACGTACTGATTCTGGCTGTTGGGTCGGCCCCGAATATGGCGGGCTGGCCCGGTCAGGACCTGCGCGGCATTCAGGGACTCTACGGCAAACCCGACCTCGACCGGATGGAGGCCGATACCAAAGGTATTACGCACGCGGCTGTGGTTGGGGGCGGGCTGATTGGTATCGAACTTTGCGAAATGATGTATTCGCGGGGCATTCAGGTTTCGTTTCTGGTGCGCGAAAAAACGTTCTGGAATACCGTACTGCCCGCCGAAGAATCGGCGATGGTGACGCGCCACATCCGCGCTCACCACATTGACCTGCGCACCGAAACCGAACTTGCCGAATTTCAGGACGACGGCACCGGAAGGGTGGGGGCGTTGCTGACCAAAGCGGGCAAAACCATTCCGGTGCAGTTTGCGGGCGTATCCATTGGCGTTCATCCCAACATCAACATGCTGAAAGGTACGGCACTGGAAACCGACCGGGGTATTCTGGTCAACCCCTTTCTGGAAACCAACCTGCCCGACGTCTATGCCATTGGCGACTGTGTGCAGCACCGGATGCCCCCGGCAGGTCGTAAACCCCTCGAACAAATCTGGTACACGGGCCGGATCATGGGCGAAACCGTGGCGCAGACCATTACCGGAACGCCAACGATCTATAAACCGGGCGTTTTCTTCAACTCGGCCAAGTTCTTCGACATCGAATACCAGACCTACGGAAACATACCAGCTTTTTTGCCCGACCGTGCCGACGGACCGCTCGGCTCCGAAGAAAGTTTTTACTGGCAACACGATACCAAAAACATTGCCCTGCGCATCAACTACCGTAGCACTGACCACGCCGTTACAGGTATGAATGTGCTGGGTATGCGGCAACGGCAAACCGTGTGGCAGGACTGGATTGCGGGCAGTCAAACCATCCGGCACGTCATGGAGCACCTACCCGAAGCCAACTTTGACCCGGAGTTCTCCAAACAGTACGAGCGAGACATTCTCAATCACTACAACCGTCATCACCCCGACCAACCGGCGGCCCTGTTAAAAGCAAAAAAGGGGCTATTCGGCAAGTTGCTGCAACGTCGTTAACTTCCCTGCGTCCACTCAATAGCAACGGCCTGTTCAAGGTCGGGATGCAGGCTGATGGCGACGGGGCAGGTGTGTGCAATTTTTTCGAGCCGGGCGCGGGTGGCTTCGTCGGGCATTGGGTTGGCCTGAAGGGTAATACTAACCTCAATCCGCGCAATACGCCGGGGTGGTTGCGTGGTCATTATCTTCGTTACGCTGAGGGTGCTGCCTGCCAGTTCAATGCCATCGCGCCGGGCAAAAATGGCCATTGTGGTGATGATGCACGTGCCGAGGGCGTTGGCTACCAGATCGGTAGGGGAGAAAGCCTCGCCCCGGCCCTGATTGTCGGTGGGTGCGTCGGTATTTATGTGGGTGCCTGACTGGAGGTGGGTACAATCAGTACGCAGATTGCCGGAGTAGTCTATGTGAATGGTAGCCATAGTGTATGTTGGTTGATTACCAAACATATAAATAAACTGCTTGTTAGGCTATTGTGCGGGGTTATTTTACAAAAAGCCGTATATTGAAGAGGTTTTAAGTCAGGATTTTACATCAATGCGAACGCTATACATCATACTGACTCTTGCACTGACCGGTTCATGGGTGTCGGGCCAGACCAGCCGGGCCACGCCCCCAGAGGATCAGGGAGATAACTACCAGACTATTACTACGTTTGGCGTTACTACCAACACCAATTCGGGCATTTTAGGTGGCGTTTCGTTCCGGCAGTCCAAGCGGCTTTCGGGCGAGTTGTTCGGGATGCCACAGTATCAGTATCTAAGCGTAGAAATCGTTAACGTCAAGCACCCCAAAGAACTTGCGGCTTCGTTTACGGCTGGTTCACGGTATATTCAGGGTAAGGAAAATTATCTGTTCGTAATTCGTCCGCAATATGGGCGCGAAGTGAAACTGTTTCAGCGCGATGAGGACGATGGCATTTCAGTAAGTGGTATTCTGGCCGCCGGCCCGTCGCTGGGAATCATTAAGCCGTATTATCTTGAGGTACAGTCCGGCAACAGAAGTGCTCGTTCGGTGCCAGCATCGCAGGTAAACGGCTCGATAACGGCTACCGGTGAGACCGTGACGGGAGCGGGCAGCATTTTTCAGGGCTTTGGCGAATCTAAACTCGCTGTGGGCCTGAACCTGAAAGCCGCGCTTAGCTTTGAACTGAGTGCCTTCAGAACAAACACGACCGGCGTAGAGATTGGGTTTCTTGCCGAGATTTTCCCGCAGCGGATCATCATCATCCCCAATACCGACCCCGGTGCCAGCCGCGCCGACGGTAATCGAAATTTCTTTACGTCAGCCTACCTCGCGCTGTTTTTCGGCAGTAAGAAATAGGAAAGGGAGCAGGGGGAATAAAGGAACAGGAGGGGAAATGCGCCACTCCTGTTCGTCCCTTTGCTCGCCTACCGCCTTTACTCCCTTTTTCTGAACTTTCCGCCCGATAAACGAATTTTGCTGGAAAGGATTAGTCTGCCATGATTGAACTCCCCGTAGTACCCTCTGCTGAGCAACGTCGTAAAAAACCTGACTGGCTGCGCGTAAAACTGCCCATCGGTCCCGAGTACGCCAAAGTCCGCAAACTCGTTGATGAGCATAAACTGCATACCATCTGCGAAAGCGGCAACTGCCCCAACATGGGTGAGTGCTGGGGTGCCGGAACGGCTACGTTTATGATCCTCGGCAACGTCTGTACCCGCAGTTGCTCGTTCTGCGCCGTGGCCACCGGTCGCCCACCCGAATACGACACCGACGAACCCCGGCGCGTGGCTGAAGCCATCTTGCTGATGAAGGTCAAACACGCTGTCATCACATCCGTAAACCGCGACGAACTAAAAGACCGGGGTGCCGAAATCTGGTACCAGACCGTGCGGGCCGTTAAAGATGCATCGCCAGCCACCACCATAGAAACGCTTATTCCTGACACCAAAGGCAACTGGGACGCCCTCGTGCGTATGATCTCGGCGGGTCAGGAGGTGGTTTCGCACAACATGGAAACCGTAGATCGGCTGTACCGGCGCGTACGCCCGCAAGCCCGGTACGAGCGTAGTCTGGAGCAAATCCGGCGCACCAAGGCGTATGGGCAGCGTACCAAATCAGGTATCATGCTGGGTTTGGGCGAGACCCACGACGAAGTATTTGGCGCGATGGATGACCTGGTGGCCAACGGGCTGGATATTCTGACGCTGGGGCAGTACCTACAGCCTACCAAGATGCACCATGAAGTGATAGAATGGATTCATCCCGATACGTTTGCCATGTACAAAGAAGAAGGCGAACGGCGCGGTCTGAAATACGTAGAATCCGGTCCGCTGGTACGGTCGAGCTACCACGCCGAAAAGCATGTGAACGTGTAGGCATACAAATAAATAGGTATTCCCGCCATTTAATGAGAAGAGTCCGGGCCGGCGGTTCGGGCTTTTTAGTTGCTGAATGAAAAAATACGACTTCATTATTGCCGGGGGCGGTATGTCGGGCCTGAGTCTGGCCTACTACCTCACGCAGTCGCCCCTGCGAAACCGCTCGATACTGATTCTGGATCGTGACCAGAAAAACCGCAACGACCGGACCTGGAGTTTCTGGGAAGATGGAGCCGGGCCGTTTGAGTCGATTATGTTCAGGAAATGGAGTACTGTGAGCTTTCACGGTACCACCCACGCCGGGCTGTTAGACATGGGATCGTACCAGTATAAGATGTTGCGGGGTATTGATTTCTACACGTTCATGGATGCCGAACTGGCCAAATTTCCTAATATCGAACGTAAACAGGTAACTATAAACCGGATTGCCGATTCGCCCCAGGGTGGGTTTGTTATTGCCGATGATGAGCCATACATCGCTGATTATGTTTTCGACAGCACCTTTGCGCTTAATTTAAACAAGCCGCAGAATCACAATCTGCTGCAACACTTCAAAGGCTGGATAATCGAGGCCGAAAAGCCCTGCTTCAATCCTGAACAACCCGAAATTATGGATTTCCGGGTGGCTCAGCATGGCGACTGCCGGTTTATCTATGTAATGCCGTTCAACGAACGCACCGCCCTGATCGAATTCACGCTGTTCAATGACAAACTTCTGACCGATGCTGAATATGACGCCGATATCCGGCAATATATCAGCCGGTTTATCGACACGGGTACGTACCAGATTCGCGAAACTGAGTTTGGCATCATCCCAATGTCGGACGTCAAAACGGAAGAAAACCCCTCGGAACACATTGTGCGCATCGGCACAGCGGGGGGCTATACTAAAGCCTCGACGGGCTATACGTTTCAGCGTACCCAGCAATACCTGCGCGACATTGTACGTAACCTGAACGAGACCGGCAAACCCGCCCGTCAGAAATCGTGGTTTAGTGGACGATTTAAACTCTATGACAGCGTGTTACTGAACGTGCTGGAAAATAAACGGCACCCGGCAGACGACGTTTTTACGCGTTTTTACGCCAGAAATAAACCTGTCAATGCGTTCCGGTTTTTGGACGAGAAAACCGGTTTTTCTGATGAACTACGCTTCTTTTCTACTTACCCATGGTGGCCGTTTACGGTGGCGTTTTTTGACGTAATGCGCCGGAAAATGCTTGGCTAACTGTTTGACACATTTAAAGTAACGCGAACTATGAGATTGAGAACTGCTTTTCGGGCCAAATAGCCCTTGTTAATCCCGGCAGGCTTGTCCGATACGGTTCGCGTTAAAGTAAGTCCGTGCAGTGCAAGAGACTCCCCGTCTTGATTGTCGTTTTGATATATTAACAACATATGTATAATCAAAATGTATATTTCTGAATAATAGGGCATCTTTATAGTAAAAAAAAGAACATAAGTAATTTTACAAGACCCACGACAACAGGAGACGATGTCTGGCTCTGAATAGAATTTAACAATCACATAGAAATCAGTAAGTTACACACCAATGCGTTAGTAAAGAGTAATTATGGACGATCAAATCGTACCTCATAGTTCGATAACATCTACTAAATCAGCCCTTAAGAAAACATTGGATATCATTTGTGGGAAATGGCGATTACACATCATTTTTCCATTAGGTAATGAAGTTCGCCGGTACGGCGAACTTCGCCGGATGATACCTGACATCAGCGAAAAAGTGTTGATTCAGGAGTTGAAAGCGTTGGTAGCTCTGGGGGTGTTAGAGAAAAAATCATATAGTGAAACTCCCCCCGTGTAGAGTACGGTCTTACCATAAAAGGTCTTCAGGTGCTGCCAACACTATTGAATCTGATTACGGTGGGCGAAGTCTTTATGGATGTAAATCCGCTCGATACGTACGGACTCCCCGGTAGGTTGAACGATGATAAGTTAGACGGCATTGGCGGAATGGACGGTAAATAGAGAAGGGTTTGCTGATCTACAGATTCATCAACTAATTCTGAATCCTCTTCGTTGTTTTTCATACCAACAACGGGGAGTCAATGGTGCAACACACATACAGCTTACCGATAACCGTAGTGGGCATTCTCTCCATTGCTTTTGCTCTGCTGATAGATGGGTCCTATAGATATGACTATTTGCCTGCCCATCTGGCCCGAGTCCAGACAGTACAAAAAGCACCTGCCTATCAGCGAACGCTGCGGTTTAATGTCTATACGTTTACCGTAGAAACGCCCGACACAGGAACCGTTGGGGTGGCATCCATTAAGGCCTGGCGGGGACAGCTTCTGCTCACAAATTTTACGGTACGCATTGACGGACCCATTGCCGGAGCTGAAGTGGCCGACCTGGATGGCAATCGGTTTCCCGAACTATATATATTCAGTCAGAGTACCGGCAGTGGCTCGTTTGGTCGGGTGTATGGCTGGCAGTTCCTGCCCGAACGTAAAGCAAATATTACCCCCCTCAACTGGCAACTTTCTTTCGAAACCGGTTATATGGGCCATGATAGTCTGTGGCTGGAGCGGGGCGTTCTCTGCCGCCAGTTTCCCCGCTATCAACCCGGCGATGCCAACGCCAGCCCCAGCGGTGGCACCGGCATGATGCGCTACCAGCTCCGCCCCACCGGCCAGGGATTTGTCTTAAAAGAGTTATAGAGTTGTACAGTTATAGAGTTGGCTGACGCAGGATATTTCGTGCGGGGGCCAGCGCTGTAACCCTACAACTTCCTCAAAAGAGTCGGATGCCGAGCGTAACCGTACCCATACCAATATACCCGCTGATGTTGGCATCGTTATAAATACCACCCACTGGCAGCATGTACCGGATGTCAAGATCGAACCGGCGCAGAAATGTGTAGCCAACGCCTGCTTCGAGTGTGTACGTAACCGGACTGATTTTCAGGGTACTGGCCAACGGATTTCCAGGGTCTGGATTTACCAGATCGGTGGTCGTTTCAGGGGCTTCAATGGCAAGGCCAGCCAGCCGGGCGGTGGTGTTTTGTTTTACCTGCGCTTTGGCTGTAACGAGCAAACCTGGCCCTGCAAAAGCCCGCAAGCGTTCTCCCAGCCACGTTTTACCCACCAGTACCGGAATATTGACCGACTCCAGCACCGACTCTGAAATCAGGTTGATGCCAACGGGCGTTTGGTTCGGTATCTGCGGAGGTACCGACAGGCCCGACAAAAAAGCGGCAGTGCCAGCCGATACGGTGAAATCAGTTTTCTGGGGTAGCACAAACCGGTTGTAGTCAACGCCGGTCTGCACGAAAAAGCGATTGAAGTTTCGCCGGACCCACAGCCCTGCCGAGTACCCTGTGCCAATACCGTTGGTTCTGTTGTTGAGTTCGGGTACGCTGCCCACGCGGGGAATGGTAATGGCCGGAACGGTAGTATAGCCGTGCGTCAGCGTGACGCCACCCCGGATACCACCCTCAAAACGATTTTGTGCCAGCGACACTGGTATAGTCAATGCGCAAAGGACTACGGAGAAAAGGGGGGTTCTCATGTTTTTTTTTGACAAACTTCGCATAGAGACCTCAGACGGGCAACCTCCGTTCGGACAAAAGATAAAACATTCACAAAACCTGCCTGTTGTTTCAACCAGAAAGGTTAGCGTACTTGCCAGCCTTTTAGTGAAACCATTGTTCATTTTAAACCACAAAACAATATGGGTCTCTTATCATTCTTCAAAGGCGTTGGCGAGAAAATCTTCAACAAAGAGCAGGAAACTCCCGCACAGCCCGAAGCCGCTGAACCACTCCGCGCTCAGGCCCTGCTCGATCACGTGAAGAAACTGGGTCTTTCCTACAAAACCCTGACCGTTAAAACCAAAGGTGATACGGTAATTCTGACCGGTTCGGTAGAAGAGCAGGCAGATGCCGAGAAAATTACGCTCGCCGTTGGTAACGTAGAAGGTGTAGCCGCCGTAGATAATCAGCTCGAAGTAGCTCAGCTCACGCCAGCCGGTAAGTTCTACACCGTGAAGTCGGGCGATACGCTGTCGAAAATCTCGAAAGAGGTCTATGACGACCCCATGAAGTACGGCGTCATCTTCGAAGCCAACAAGCCTATGCTCAGCGACCCCGACAAGATATATCCCGACCAGGTCCTGCGCATTCCGCAGCTGTAAAAGAAGGGAGTAAATGGAGTAAATGGAAGAGAGGGAGGAAAGGGATTGCTTACGCATAGAGCTCGCGCGTAAGCAATCCCCTTCCTCCCTCTCTTCCATTTACTCCCCCTTTTCCCCTTTCATCCTTCTTTCAAACAGAACTGCGACCGGCCATGTTTTATGCGTTGTCAACTAACGTTATAGAAAATATGGCCGTTCACTTACTACCGCTTCTAAAAGATCAGTTCACCCCCGCCGTCATTGACCGGCTTGCTGCCGAACTCAACGAACAGCCCACCAATATTGGTAAAATCGCCGGTGGAGCCGTTCCTGTACTGCTGGCTGCACTAACCCGGCGCGTAGAAGCCACCGGGGACGCATCGTCCATCGTCAGTGTACTGGAAAAGGGCGACTATCGCAACGCACCCCTCGACGTTAGCCAGGCTCTTGACTCGCTGGGCGAAACCCGCCGGGCTGCCGTTACCAGCGAATCATTTTTACAGGAAATTTTTGGCGATCGACTCGA
>Ga0105045_10003498_pt1 | contig 13478 bp, 11 predicted proteins | sample MAT02_FD_78089 | JGI IMG/M metagenome (GOLD analysis project Ga0105045, IMG submission 78089) | Freshwater microbial communities from Lake Fryxell liftoff mats and glacier meltwater in Antarctica - MAT-02 (megahit assembly) | ecosystem: Environmental > Aquatic > Freshwater > Ice > Liftoff...
CCGATCACGGTGACCACCGGAATCAGCGCGTTGCGTACCCCGTGTGCGAATAACGTCGCTTTGCGGCTGAGTCCTTTGGCCAGCGATGCCCGGATGTAAGGTCGGCCGAACACCTCCAGCAAGGAGCCGCGCATAAGGCGGCAAATCACCGCTGCGCGCGGCAGTCCCAGCGCCAGCGCCGGCAAGACCATGTGCGCGAAATGCTCCGTGGACCATGCGAAAGGCTCGAACCCGATGGCTGGGAAAATTCGCCAGTGCAGTGACAAGCCAAGCATCAGCAGCGCGCCGACAAAGAACTCTGGCAGCGAAATGCCGAACAGGGTCGCGGTGAGCAAGGCGTGGTCGGTTGCCCGACCATAGCGCCAAGCGGCCCAGATGCCTGAGCCGATACCCACCGGCAATGCGACCAACAGTGCGAGGACAATCAGTTCCAGCGTGACCGGTATGCGACGTAGCAGTTCGTCCGCTACCGGAAGCTGGGTCAACACGGAGTAGCCCAGGTCCCCCTGCAGCAGTCGCCCGAACCAGATGAAGAACTGTTGCAACAGCGGAAGATCCAGCCCATATTGGGCGCGCAGCCGGTCGTAGTCTGCTTTTTCATAACTGGTGCCGAGCCAGTTCAGTATCGGATCGCCCGGCACGAACCGCATGACGAAAAATACGATGGCCGCGACCACCAGCAAGGTGGCGACAGCCGTCGCAATGCGCAGCAGAGCGCTGGTCATCAAACCCGGGCGCAAGCGTTCAAGCGATCAAGGTGCCAGCCAGACTTCGTCAAAGTAACTCACGTTGTAGGGCAGATGAACATACCCCTTGAGCTTTGACGACATGACTGCATTGCTAGGAACCTCGGTCAGCGCCATCCAGCTCGCCTCCTGGGCGCCCAGTTCCTGTATGCGGTGGTACGCCTTCTTGCGGTCGGCGTCCTTGATCATGCCCTGGGCCTTGGGAACCAGTTCGAACAACTCGGCGTTGTTCATACTCACAAAATTGATCGGGTTGTCCTTGGTCCAGAACATCACGTAGTTATTCGGCTCAGGGCCACCGGTACCGGCAACGGTCGAGGCCTCGAAGTTCTTACCCCGCAGCACGTTGGCCAGCCATGCCTGATGCTCCACGACCTGGTGGGTGACCGTGACACCGATCTTGGCTAGCTGGGCCTGGATGACGGTTGCCTGCTGGCCCAGTTGCGGTTTGACCGTTGACGAAAGCAGCGTGAACTTGAGGTTGCTCTGGCCCGCATCTGCCAGTAGCTTCTTCGCTTTCTCCGGGTCATAGGTGAAGGTTGGCAGCTTCTTCGGGTGGTGGTAGTCGTTTGCACTGGCGATCTGCGCTGTCGAGCCTCGGGCACCCTTGCCATAGACCGCTACCGCCAGCGCGTCCCGATCGATAGCCATGTTGACGGCCTGTCGCACGCGCACGTCGTTGAAGGGTGGTTTGGCGGCATTGAGCGCTAGCCAGTCAAAAGCGTAGGCGCTCTTGACGCTGGGCACGAGACCGGGCTCCCTTTCGAGCAGGGGCAGCAGCTGGGTTGGAATGTCACGCACGAGGTCAAGCTGCCCGGTGCGCAGGCTGGTGGTGAGCGCCGTCGGATCGGGGATGATCTTGAATTCCAGCCGCTCCAGGTATGGAAGCTTGGGGCGGAAGTAGTTGGGGTTCCGGGTCAGCACGATGCGATCGCCAGAGGCCCAACTTGAAAGCTGGAACGGCCCTGTTCCCACCGGCTTGCGCGCAAAACCGGCATTGCCGAGTGCTTGGACGGCTGTCGGTGACGGAATACCCATGCCACCGACGTACAAGAGTTGGTAGAAAAAACCGGGCCATGGTTGTGAAAGCACCACCCGAACCGTGCTCGGGTTGATGACGACCACCTGCTCGACCGGCTTGAAGAAATTACGGTAGGGCGATGCATTGGCAGGGTCCAGGATGCGGTCGAACGCAAACTTGACTGCGGCGGCGTCGAAGTTTGTGCCATCGTGGAACTTCACGCCCTTGCGCAGAAAGAAGTCGATCGCCCGCCCGTCGTCTTCGAGGCGCCAGTTCGTCGCCAGATCCGGCACGATCTGCATTTTGGCGTCGTAACGCACCAGGGTATTGAAAATGTTCGAGACGACATGCCCGGTTGCGCCGTCGGTGATGACCAATAACGGGTCCAGGCTGCGTGGCTCGGACTGAATGCCGACGCGAACCACTCCGCCTTCTCTCGGTTGTTGGGACAGCGCGGGTTGGCTGGCGGCCACCAGGCCGATGGCGAGCAGGAATGAGCTGAACAGCCTTTTGGACATGCGGTCTCCTCTTGTTGTAATGTGCCGCCCAACGGACACGGCGTTGCGAATATGAAATGAATACCGAAACGGATAATATCGAATCTGGCACAACTCCACAATCGAGGCATAGGGTTGCTGTCGACGCATACAGTGGGGAAGCAACGCTCAGCACCGGAGCGCGAATCCCTAGCTGCTGCGGGGTCATGGACTTGGCCGCGACGGGTTCCTGCCACAGCGACAGGCGCGGTCAGCGCGCGCAGGCGTTTCAGCGAAAGACCGTGGCACCGCAGTTGAGGTGACCACGCACATTGAAGCGACAAAGAAGGGAGGCAATTCATGGGCTTTGAAGAACGACTCCGGCGGCTCGAAGACGAGCGGGCCATTCTGGATACGCTGTACGCCTACGGCCACGGCCTGGACTATGGCCTGGAAGATGCGTGGATCGACTGCTGGACCGAAGACGCCGTGCTCGATTGGCCGGGTCGCGCGTTCATGCGCGGGCACACCGAACTGCGTGCTGGATTCCGCGCGCACTCCCATGCGCCGGCCATGTACCACAAGCACCTGGTGATGGCACCCCTGATTGCCATCGATGGCGACACGGCCACGGTGCGCAGCATGTTTGCACGGCTGGACCGGTATCCGGAAGGGCCCGGCATCCGCGCTTTCGGTCGCTACCGCGACACCCTGGTGCGTTGCCCGGACGGCCGATGGCGCATCAAGGAACGGCTACCCGACATCGAAGCGGCGCGGTCGCAGGCGCCACTGGGCGGAGAGCCGTTTCCGGACAGCCTGGCGATGCGCCAGGCCCAGACCGGGGCGCTGGACGGAACGCCGGGCACCACGCCATAAGACGCTGGTGGCGGGGCTGGGTCTGGTGTGGTTGATCGGGCGCTTGATTTATCGCCAGGCGTATGTCGTTGACCCGGCCAAGCGTGGGATTGGTTTCTGGCTCACGGTGCTGTCCACTTTCATCCTGATCGGGTTGGGGCTGGCCGGGGCCGTCATGCGCTGAGAGCGCGTACGCAAGAGCCTGTTCGACGAGCGGCTGATGCTTGCCGCGAATGCATGCGGCTGCTGATCGAGGCGATGCCAGAGTCGGCGTTCGCTATGCGAGGCCCATTGCGACCGCAAGACAGCTTGCGCAGGCTGGCTGCGTCATTGCCGACGCAGCACCAGTTGCGCCAGCACTGCCAGTGTCGTGAACCCCAGCATCAGCCAGCCCAGATACAGCGAGCCATTCAGCGGCAGCAGGCCGACAGCAAATACGGCCACTGCCCCCATCAGCTGTTGCATCAGGCCAGCGACGGCGGCGGCCGATCCGGCCAGGCCCGGCACCAGGCTGACCGTGCCCGACAGGCAGGTGGGCGTGAGCAGGCCGTGCCCGATACCCAGCAGCATCAGGGGTAGGGTGAAGGCCAGTGGCCCTTGCAAGTCGCTCATGGCCAGGGCGAGCATGGTGCCGATGCCGCTTGCGGTCAGCAATTGCCCGATCATCATCAGACGGCGCTCGCCATGGCGCTGGATCAGCGCACTGGTGAGGAAGTTGCCGCCAATGTAGGCAATGGGTACCAGCATGATGTACCAGCCCACGTCTTGCGGCCCGACACCGTAGCTGCCCAGCACGATCGGTGCGCTGGCGAGGAAGGAGAAAAACGTGGCGGTGGTGAACGCCAGGATCGCCACATACGCCAGGAACGCAGGTTCGCGCACCAAGCGCGCATAGGCCGCGTGCATGTCGGCGAACCAGTGTGTACCGGCCGTTTGGGTTTTGCGCTCGGTGGGTATCGTGCGCCAGGTGATCAGCAACAACAAAACAGCCAAAACTGCGATCAGAACAAAGTTCGATTGCCAGCCCATGCGCACATGCAATTGGCCGCCAATGACCGTGCCCAGTGGCGGCGTCAGTCCCATGGCCATGCCGACGAAGGCCATCACGCGGGTACGTTGGGGCCCGTCGAAAAGGTCCTGCACCATGGAGCGTCCCACCACCATGCCCGCGGCGCACCCGGCGCCTTGCAACAAGCGGGCTGCAGACAGACCGGGCAAGGTGGTCGCCAGTGCGGCAAAGACAGAGCCAGCCAGCGCCAGCGTCAAACCGATCATCAGCATGCGCTTGCGGCCGTAGCGGTCGGACAAAGGCCCGTAGAGCAGTTGCAAGCCGCCGAAGCCGACGATAAAGGCGCTGAAGGTCAGCTGCACGCGCGCTTGGTCTGCACCAAAGATCGCAGCCCATTCCTGCATCGACGGCAGGCAGATCGTCATGGCCAGCAGGCCGAAGGTGATCTGGCCAAGCAGGTTGCCGATCTGCAGGCCGCGTGCAGATGGAAGGGATGGTTCGTTGGTCACGGCGTGGAGAACAGGGAGGTCTCGAGTCAGGCCGCAACGCAGCGCGACATTGATGGGTCGGCATCGACCGATGCATTCGCAACGCCATTGTGGCGGAGAACGCTTTGCGCCCCGTGCACAATGGCATCCATGAACTCTGGCAGCCCGGCATGAGGATCCGCGAAATCGCCTCGGGTCTGCAATTTCCCGAAGCGCCGATGGCGATGGCCGATGGCTCGGTCATCCTGGTCGAGATCGCGCGTGGCACGCTGACTGAGCCGCGTTACCAACGAGCGACGCATTCAGGTGCTGGCAGACCTCGGCGGCGGACCCAATGGCGCGGCGATCGGGCCTGATGGCGCGGTGTATGTCTGCAACAACGGTGGCTTCAATTTCCACACCGAATCCGACGGCTGTCTGCGACCCGTATCGCAGGCCGACAACTATTCAGGCGGGCGTATCGAGCGCATCAACCTGTCCACCGGCAAGGCCGAGCGCCTGTACGAATCGGTGGCTGGGACCGCGCTGCGCGGGCCGAACGATCTCGTGTTTGACGCCCACGGCGGCTTCTATTGCACGGACCTCGGAAAAGTGCGCGCCAACGATATGGACCGGGGCTGCGTGTTCTACGGCCATGCCAACGGAGCGCTGGCACGGACCATCGCGCGGCCTGTCATGACGCCTCATGGCGTGGGCCTGTCGCCTGATGGCAAGACGCTCTATTTCGCTGAAACCGAAGGTGCCCGCGTCTGGGCTTTTGACATTTCCAGCGCTTCGATTCGATGACGCTCGATGCACGTGACCACCTGTGCGGGGCCACGTTGATGCACGGCGGCATCAGCGTCATTGCGCCGGACGGCTCGGCCACCGAACACATCGCCTTGCCGGACCGGTACACCACGAATGTCTGCTTTGGTGGCAAGAACATGCGCACCGCGTATGTGACCTTGTCCGGCAGTGGCCGACTGATCGCGATCGATGACTGGCCGCATGCGGGGCTGGCGTTGAACTACCTTGCCTGAGCCAAAGGCTTTGCCAGCGAGTGCTTTTCTGGTGGCCACTGCGTGCGATGGATGCGCCTGGTTTTTTCTCGCCAGCATGTGTGGTGGCGCGCGGTGCAGGGAGGCTCAAGGCCCCAGTGCCGGTCTTCTGATAAGGAGCATGCGGTTCGGTGCGTACCAGCAGCATCCACAGGATCAGCGGGGTGGGTAGGGGGCGCAGCGAAGTAAAGGGGGAATCAATGGGCGAAGCCCATTGAGGAGGACATGAGCGGAACCCCCTACCCACCCCGCTGGTCCCACCGCAGCCCTCCCAGGCTGATGAAGCCGTGCGTCTAGTCCCTCAGCCCTTGGAAACCGTCGCATGCCCCCCAAACCCCTTGCGCATCAGCGACAACAACTTGTTGGCAGTATCGGCCTTGCCCTGCGAACTGAAACGCGCCATCAGCGCCGCCGCAATTACTGGCACTGGCGTGCCCTGGCGGATCGACTCGTCGACCGTCCAGCGACCCTCGCCGGAGTCGGCGACGACCGGTGCCACTGTGTCCATGGCCGTCGGGTCCTGCAGCGCGGTGGTCGTCAGGTCGAGCAGCCAGGATCGCACCACGCTGCCATGGCGCCAGACTTCGGCCACTGCACCCAGGTCGGGCGTGAGTTCCGGCCGTCCGGCCATCAACGCAAACCCTTCTGCATAGGCCTGCATCATTCCGTATTCGATGCCGTTATGAACCATCTTGGTGAAATGACCGGCACCGCTCGGGCCGCAATGCAGCCAGCCACGGTCGGCCGCCGGCGCCAGACACTGGAACACCGGTGTCAGCAGGTCCACCGCATCTTTTTCGCCGCCGGCCATCAGGCAATAGCCTTCGGTCAGGCCCCAGATGCCGCCTGAGACACCGCAATCCACGAAGTCGATGCCGCGCGTCTTCCAGTGCCGCGCCCGGGTCTGCGAATCAAGGTAGTTGGCATTGCCGCCATCGACCAGCACATCACCAGTGCGCAGCAGCGATTCCAGTGCCAGCAGGGTCTGGTCGGTGATGGCACCGGCCGGCAGCATCAGCCAGACCAGGCGTCGTCCCGGTTGGGCCGACACCGCAGCGGACAACGTGGCATGCAGCTGCATGCCCGATTCGCCGGACAAAGCCTGGCGGGCTTCGGCTGACGGGTCGAAACCATGTACGGTGAAACCCCCGCGCGCGAGGCGACGCGCCATATTGCCACCCATGCGGCCCAGGCCGACGAAGGTGGGAGTGGGGTGGTTGTCAGTCGAGGGTGTGGTCATGGTGTGGCTCGCAAGTGGAGTGCAAGAAAAGGTGTTTCAACAGCGTGCGCCAAGGGCGTGCAGGTCACACATCGTACGACGACGCGCCGATCCGGTCAGTTCGCCAAGGGCTGCTGGGGCCGGATCGCCAGGATGAACAGCAGCGAACCCCCACCCGCGCTCAAGGCCAGCACCGTGAACCCGATGCGGTAATTGCCGGTCAGGTCGGCCAGTATGCCGGCCACCATCGGCCCGGCGATCTGCCCCAGCGCGATGATGACCGATGACAAGCCCAGGATCATGCCGATCGCATTGCGACCGAAATAGTCGGCGCGAATCGATTGCATCAATGGCCCGCGCAATCCCCATGCTGCGCCGTGCAACACCGCGAACGCCACGACTTCGGCCGGATGGGTGGCATAGGTGAGCAGCAGCAGGCCGAGCATGTGGCCCAACATGCAGCAGGCTGCCAGCAGTCGCTTTTCGAACCGGTCGCCGATGGTGGCGCTGAGCACTACTCCGCCGACCTGCCCTAAGGTCATGACCATGATGAAAAAAGCGGCCTGGGTCACCGAGTAACCCAAGCCTTCCTTCATGTGTGTGATCGCATGCACGTTGACGGCGGTTACCACCAGCAGCGCGCAGCCATGGCCCAGCGCGAGCAGCCAGAATGCGCGTGTCCGCAAAGCCTCGCGCACCGTGAATTCCGAGCGCCGCGCCGGCTGCCCCGCTACCGCACCCGCGGTCTGCGTCGGCGCCAGCGGCAGACCGTCTACGGTCTCGCCATGGTCTTGCGGGCGCCAGCGAATCACGCGCGCCAAGGGCAGGCCCAGCACCATGATGATCAGCCCTGAGCCGAACGCGGTGGCGCGCCAGCCAAAAGTGGACATGCTCCAGGCAACGACCGGTACCATCACGCCGCCGAGTGCCAGCCCCAGGCTCAGGATGGACAGGGCGCGCGCCCGGTAACGCTCAAACCACTGGACCAGCGCCACGGTGAGGGGGAAATAGCCACCCAGGCTCACGCCAATGGCCATCATCACAGCGGCTGCATAGAAACCCGCCAACGAGTCGATCTGGCTGAGCAGCAAAAACCCTGAGCCGAACACCACGGTGCCGACCTGAAGCATGGCACGGGGCCCGAACTTGTCCAGCAGCCAACCGAGCGCCGGACCGAGGATCGCCGTTTCGACCGATTGCAGCGCAGCGGCACCGGACAGGGCGGTCTTGCTCCAGCCCCGTTGCTCCGACAACACGGCAACGTAGGCACCGAACGACTGCACCAGCAGTGCCGATTGAATGAACTGCAGAAGACCGGCAGCGCCGGCCATGCGCCAGCCGTAGAAAATTTTCACGGACGCCGCGAGGTCGTCATCCGGCGCGGTGGCCTACGATGCGGCCGTTCAACGGATACGCCGGGTCGTTATATCCCGGTGTCGACGGATGGCCCTGCGGCACCAACGCGTCGATCAGCGCTTCGTCCTGTGCGTCGAGTTGAAAATCCACAGCGGGCAGATAGTCCTGCCACTGCGCGAGGGTGCGTGGGCCGGCAATGACGGAGCTGAGAATCCGATTGGCCAGCACCCAGGCGGTGGCGAATTGCGCCAATGAGACTCCGCGCGCCTGCGCATGCAGAGCTAGCTTTTGCGCGATCACCAGCGATTCCTGTCGCAGTTCGGTTTCTGTCATGCGTTTGTCGGCGCGGCCGGCCCGGGTGCCTGGCTCGGGCGCGGTGCCGGGCGTGTACTTGCCTGTCAACACGCCGCGCGCGATCGGGCTGTACGAGGCCACGCCGATTCCGTAGTGGCGGCAGGCCGGCAAAATCTCGACCTCCGGCATGCGGTTGAGCAGGTTGTAGTATGGCTGACAGACCACCGGTTGCGGCACGCCCAGTTGCGCGGCGATGCGCACCATCTCGGCGATGCGCCAGCCGCGGAAGTTCGATACCCCCCAGTAACGAATCTTGCCGCTGCGCACCATGTCGCCAAGCGTGCGGATCGGCTCTTCCAGGTCCATGCCGTCGTAATCGCGATGCAGGTAGTAGATGTCGATATGGTCGGTTTGCAGTCGGCGCAAGCTGGCATCGACTTCGCGCATCATCCAGCTGCGCGCGTACAGGCTTTCGTTGACACGCTGGGACATCGCGTTGCCGAGTTTGGTCGCCAGCACCCAGTCCTGGCGGCGGTCCTTGATCAGGGCACCGGTGATCTCCTCCGAGATGCCCTTGGAGTACACGTCGGCGGTATCGATGAAGTTGACGCCGTTTTCATGCGCATGGTCAACAATCCGACCGGCCTCGGCGCGGTCGGTCTGGTCGCCGAACATCATCGTGCCCAGGCACAGGGCGGAAACGCGCAGCGGGCTCTTGCCGAGAGGGCGGTACAACATGGTGGGTCTCTTTTGGTCGGGTGGTAAGGCCAATATTAACCACTCGCAACGCAACGGGCCTGCGGCAGGCTTGGAACCGGCCTGTATGTCCCCACCTCCTAGAATGCACTGGACAGCGCCTTGGCGCGGCGTCAGAACCCGAACCCCTCACAAGCACAATCGCCCCATGGTCCCACATCTCGTTACTGCGCTGACCGGCCCGATCAACGAACTGGAGCAGCGCGTGCTCGACTCGATGCCCGCAATCGAGCGCTGGTTCCGCCTCGAATGGATGGAGCACACGCCTCCGTTCTACTGCTCGGTCGACATCCGCAATGCCGGTTTCAAGCTCGCGCCGGTGGACACCAATCTGTATCCCAGCGGCTGGCAGAACCTCACACCGGCCATGATGCCGCTGGCGGTGCAGGCCGCCATGGCGGCGATCGAGAAAATCTGCCCCGAGGCACGCAATCTGCTGATCGTGCCGGAGAACCCGACCAAGGACAGCTTCTACCTCGCCGGCGTAGCGCAGTTGCAGCGCATCTTCCATATGGCGGGCATGAACGTGCGCATAGGCTCCATCAACCCGGAGATCATCAAGACGACCACCATCGACCTGCCCAATGGCGAGCAGGTCAGGCTCGAGCCGGTGATTCGCACCAAGCGGCGCCTCGGTGTGAAAAACTTCGACCCCTGCACCATCTTGCTCAACAACGATCTCAGAGCCGGCGTGCCAGGCATCCTGGAAGACCTGCACGAGCAATATCTGCTGCCACCGCTGCATGCGGGCTGGTTCACCCGTCGCAAAAGCCGCCATTTTCAGAGTTATGAAGAGGTCTCCAAACGATTCGGCAAGCTGCTGGGTGTAGACGCCTGGTTGATCAATCCGATGTTCAACACGTGCGGAGAAGTCGACCTGGGCACCGATGCCGGTATGGATTGCCTCAGCACCCATGTCGACGCCTTGCTGACCAAGATCCGGCGCAAGTACAAGGAATATGGCATCAACGAAAAACCGTTCGTGGTGGTCAAGGCCGATGACAGCAACACCGGTTTTGGCGTGATGACCGTGCGCGATGTGAAAGATCTGGCGCGGGTGCGCGCCGACGACAAGCTCCGCATGCCAACACCGCTGGAAGTCATCGTGCAGGAAGGCGTGTTGACCAACGAACGCATGAACGATGCGATGGCCGAACCGGTGGTCTACATGGTGGACCGGTATGTGGTGGGCGGCTTTTACCGGGTGCACGCGGGCCGTGCCAGCGATGAGCCTTTGAACGCGCCAGGGTCGAGCTATGTGCCACTGGCGTTTGCCGAGAGTACGCACTTACCCCAGCCTGGTGTGCGGCCTGGTGCCAGCGCGCCCAACCGCTTCTATATGTATGGGGTGATCGGACGGCTGGCCATGCTGTCGGCCAGCTACGAGCTGGAGGCCACCGACCCGGACGCCGAGGTCTACGACTGACCGCACTATTGCTGTAGTTGCTGCATTGCAACATTTATCTGTGAAAACTGCGCTGCTGAGCCGGAGTCCGGCATACAAACGGGGTCGGTAGGCGCAAAATGGCAAGCTTCGAATTTCGCTAGTCCGGTCGGGTTGTCTGGCCGGACTCCGCTGTGTCAGCTTCCAAATCCTCACTTGCGGCCCTGACCCTGGGTGCCATCGGCGTCGTCTACGGCGACATCGGCACCAGTGTTCTGTATGCGATGAAGGAGGTGTTCAATTCCGGGCACGTTCCGTTCACGTCAGACAACATCTACGGCATCCTGTCCATTTTCTTCTGGACCCTGACCACCATCGTGTCGGTCAAGTATGTGGTGCTGGTGCTGCGCGCCGACAATAACGGCGAGGGAGGCCTGGTGGCGATGCTGGCGCTGGCCTCGCAAGCGGTCAAAGGCAGTCCGCGGTTGCGCCGGGTGCTGCTGCTGGTGGGCATCTTTGGCACCGCACTTTTTTATGGCGATGGCGTCATCACCCCCGCAATTTCAGTGCTGTCGGCGGTCGAGGGGCTCGAAGTGTTGTCGCCGGAGTTCAAGACCTATGTGGTGCCGCTGACGCTGCTGATCCTGTTCGTGCTGTTCGCGGTGCAGAAAAGCGGCACCGGCGGTATCGGCAAGTTTTTCGGGCCGATCACGCTGGTCTGGTTTGCCGTGATCGCCTCGCTGGGGGTGTTCCATATCGCCCACGATCCGCAGATACTGCAGGCGCTCAACCCTTGGTATGCGCTGCGTTTTGTGGTGCACAACCCGCTGGTGACCTTCATCATTCTGGGCGCGGTGGTGCTGTGCGTGACCGGTGCCGAGGCCCTGTACGCCGACCTGGGTCATTTTGGCAAACGGCCGATCCGGCTGGCCTGGTTTTCGGTGGTGATGCCGTCGCTGACGCTGAACTATTTTGGCCAGGGCGCGCTGTTGTTGCGCAACCCGGAGGCGGTGAAGAATCCGTTCTACCTGATGGCACCCGAGTGGGCACTGATTCCCCTGGTGGGGCTGGCAACAATGGCTACCGTGATCGCCTCGCAGGCGCTGATCACCGGGGCTTTCAGCGTCACCAAACAGGTGATCCAGCTAGGCTACCTGCCGCGTCTGGACATCCAGCACACCAGCGTGCGCGACACCGGCCAGATCTACATGCCGCTGGTGAATTGGGGGCTGTTCGCCATCATCGTACTGGCGGTGGTCTTGTTCCGTTCGTCCAGCAACCTGGCCTCGGCCTACGGGATCGCGGTGTGCACCGACATGCTGATCACGACCATCCTGACATTTTTCGTGATTCGCTACCAGTGGAAATATCCGTTGGCCCTGTGCCTGGCTGCCACCAGCGTGTTTTTTGTGGTGGACTTCGCGTTTTTCGCCTCCAACCTGATGAAGCTGTTCGAAGGCGGCTGGTTCCCGCTGCTGATCGGCGGCGTCGTGTTCACCCTGATGGTCACCTGGAAGGAAGGACGGCATCTGCTCAACGAGGCGCTGCGTGCCGACGCGATCGACCTCAAGGGCTTTCTGGAGTCGGTATTTGTGGATCCACCGACCCGGGTGCCGGGTACCGCAGTGTTCCTGACAGCCGATACCGGAACCGTTCCCAACGCGATGCTGCACAACCTCAAGCACAACAAGGTGCTGCACGAGCACAATCTGTTTGTCACGGTGCGCACCCATGAGGTGCCATGGATCGGCATGGACCGGCGTGTCGAGGTCGAGTCGCTGGGCCACCATTGCTGGCAGGTGCTGATTCATTACGGATTCAAGAACGACCCCGACCTGCCCAAGGCCTTGCAACTGGTGCGCGCGCGGGGTTGGGAACTCGAACCGATGACGACGAGTTATTTCCTCTCGCGCGATACCGTCGTGCCCACTATCGGCAGTGGCATGGCGCAATGGCGCGAAAAACTGTTCGCGCAGATGCACCGCAACGCCGGCGCGGCGGCCGACTTCCTCAAGCTGCCGAACAATGCGGTAGTTGAGCTGGGCTCGAAGATCGAGATCTGAATCCGGTTAGATCGCGGTCTTGGCCTGTGGACACGCGCACCGGCGACAACCATACGCCGCTGCCTTGTCCTACAAGAAGACCTCTCGAATGCCGCTACCTCAGTTTTCTCTCGGCTCATACCATGAAGCTCAATTCAACTCTAGGAGAGCTTTCATGAATTCGATCATTTATATTGTCGGTCTGGTTGTCGTCATCGGCGTAGTGCTCGCATTTTTTGGCTTGCGCTAGGCGTGGCGCGCATGCCGCGTGTAGCGTGAGCGGTATGCAGCTCTCGGCGGTCTCGCGTTTGGAGACCGACGACCAACTGGACGGTACCTCCAGGGCCATCGTCACACAGATTGCCGGGTGACACAAAAGCGGCATCCGCTTTTCCGCATCTTGGAAGCGACGGTTGGCAGATTTGCGCGCGGCACAATCCCGCATGCCTTTTTTCCGTGACCTCAGTCTGTCCGCCTTCACGGTGGGATTGGTTGCTGTGCTGGTCGGGTTCACCAGCTCGGTGGCCATCGTGTTCCAGGCCGCTTTGGCGTTTGGTTTCCAGCCGGCGCAGGTCGCGCCGTGGATGTGGGTGCCGGGGCTGGGCCCAGGCCTGTGTTCGCTAGTTCCCTCTCTGCTTCGGCGCGCCAGCCGGTCATGGTGGCGTGGTTCGCGTCGGATGCGGCCGTGCTGGCCACAGCAGGGGCAGCGGGTGGAGATACCATGCACGACGCGGTGGGGGCGTTCATGGTGTGTGCGGCATTATGGGCCGTCGCCTGGCACCGCGGTATGCG
>Ga0105045_10003499_pt1 | contig 13475 bp, 13 predicted proteins | sample MAT02_FD_78089 | JGI IMG/M metagenome (GOLD analysis project Ga0105045, IMG submission 78089) | Freshwater microbial communities from Lake Fryxell liftoff mats and glacier meltwater in Antarctica - MAT-02 (megahit assembly) | ecosystem: Environmental > Aquatic > Freshwater > Ice > Liftoff...
CTTGCTTATTGCCCCGTCTGCGTCCATAGAATTCGCGATGCACACACTCGCGACCTTTTCCACGCCTGCCATCCGACGCCGCTAAGGCGCTTCGGGCCCGTGTGCCTGCTTCCTCTCGCATTGTTGACTTGGCCCGGCCGCTTTGGCACCAACGGGTCTTCACCCGAGGACCGATCATGATCCCCACAGTCCTGCCGACCTACAACCGCGCCCCCCTTGCCTTCATCAAGGGCGAAGGCAGCTGGCTTCTGGCCGAGGACGGCCGCCGATACCTCGATCTTGGCGCCGGGATCGCGGTGAACGCGCTGGGCCATGCCCATCCGGAATTGGTGCAGGCGCTGACCGACCAGGCGGCAAAGCTTTGGCATGTGTCAAACATCTACATCATCCCGGAACAACAGCTCCTTGCCGACATGCTGGTCGACCGCACGTTTGCCGACAGCGTTTTCTTCACCAATTCCGGCACCGAAGCCGCCGAGCTGGCGATCAAGATGGCGCGAAAGTTCCACTTTGACGCCGGCCAGCCCGACCGGTCAGAGATCATCGCCTTCGAAGGCGCTTTCCACGGGCGGTCCACCGGTGCCATCGCGGCGGCGGGGTCGGAGAAGATGGTCAAGGGCTTCGGCCCCCTGATGCCGGGGTTCACCCACCTGAAATGGCCAGGCAACGATCAGGGCCACGACGCCATCCGCGCCGCGATCACCAACCAGACCTGCGCCGTGATGATCGAGCCGATCCAGGGCGAAGGCGGTATCCGGATGGTCCCCGTCCAGTGCCTGAAGGGCCTGCGCGACCTTTGCGACAGCACCGGCACGCTTCTCATCTTCGACGAAGTGCAATGCGGCATGGGCCGCACCGGCCGACTTTTCGCGCATGAATGGGCGGGCGTCAGCCCCGACATCATGATGGTCGCCAAGGGCATCGGCGGCGGCTTCCCCCTCGGTGCGGTCCTGGCCACCGAACGCGCTGCCTCCGGCATGACGGCGGGCACCCACGGCTCCACCTACGGCGGCAACCCTCTGGGCTGCGCCGTCGGTGCAAAGGTCACCGGGATCGTCTCCGACCCGGCCTTCCTGGCCGAGGTTGCCCGCAAGGCTGCCCTTTTCCGGCAGGGTCTCGAAAGCCTCGTCGCCCGCCACCCGCAAGTGTTCGAAGCCGTCCGCGGCGAAGGACTGATGCTGGGTCTGAAATGCAAGCCCGCCCCGGGGGACGTGGTCAAGGCGGGCTACGCCGCCGGCGTCCTCACTGTCGCTGCCGCCGACAACGTCCTGCGCCTTCTGCCCGCGCTCAACATTCCTGACGAAGACATTGCCGAGGCCCTCACCCGCCTCGATCAGGCAGCCAGCACGCTGCACCAGACAGCCTGACCATTTTCTGTCCCCAAATATCCTGCGGGGGTCCGGGGGTGTGAAACCCCCGGTTCTGCCGGTTCCAAAAAGCGAAGCAAAATGAAACACTTCCTCGATATCCACAAGACCGACCCTGCCGATCTCCGGGCAATGATCGACTGCGCGCAAACGATGAAGACCGCGCGCAACGGCCGCCCCAAGGGCTCGCCCGATGACGACCAGCCGCTGAAGGGGCACATGGTCGCGCTGATCTTCGAGAAGCCCTCCACCCGCACCCGCGTCTCCTTCGACGTCGGTGTCCGCCAGATGGGGGGCGAGACGATGGTCCTTTCCGGCAAGGAAATGCAGCTTGGCCATGGCGAAACCATCGCCGACACCGCCCGCGTCCTGTCGCGCTACGTCGACCTGATCATGATCCGCACGTTTGAGGAGGTGACGCTCCTCGAGATGGCCGAACACGCCACCGTCCCGGTGATCAACGGCCTGACGAATCGCACCCATCCCTGCCAGATCATGGCCGACGTCATGACCTATGAGGAACATCGCGGCCCCATCGCGGGCAAGAAGGTCGTCTGGTGCGGTGACGGCAACAATGTCGCGGCCTCGTTCCTGCACGCCGCCGGGCAATTCGGCTTTGACTTCACCTTCACCGGCCCCGAAACGCTGGACCCCGAAGACAAGTTCATCGCCTTCGCGCGTGAGAAAGGGTCCAAGGTCACCATCCAGCGCGACCCCTTTACCGCCGTGGAAGGCGCTGACCTCGTGGTGACCGACACCTGGGTCAGCATGCACGACCCCGAATCCGCCAAGGAACGCCGCCACAACCAGCTGCGCCCCTACCAGGTGAACGAACAGCTGATGACCCGCGCCAGGCCAAACGCGCTTTTCATGCATTGCCTGCCCGCACACCGCAATGACGAGGCGACCAGCGCCGTCATGGACGGCCCGCATTCGGTGATTTTCGACGAGGCTGAGAACCGGCTTCATGCGCAAAAGGCGGTGATGCGCTGGTGTCTCGGTCAGTGACAGGCCCCCCGGCTTTTGGCATCAAAGGAGTACCCGATGCACGATCATATCGTTCCACCGATGGACCGCACCCTTGCCGCGCTGTCCGCGATCCTGACCAAGGCCGCGGCGCATTGCGAGGAAAAGGGAATAAAGCCCGAGGCGCTGCTTGCGTTCCGGCTTTATCCCGACATGTTTCCCCTGACCGGGCAAGTGCAGCTGGCCTGCGACTTCGCCGCCCGCGCGGCGGCGCGGTTGGCCGGGGCCGAGCCGATGGGCTTTCCCGACACCGAAACCAGCTTTGCCGAGTTGCAGGCCCGGATCGCTGCGGCGCGGGACTACATGGCAAGCTTTCCCGCCACAGCCCATGACGCCGCCGCCGAACGCGCCGTCACCATCAAGATGCGCGGGCAGGAAGTGACCATGCCCGGGTTGCAGTACCTTGCGGCCTACTCGCTGCCCCAGTTCCATTTCCACGCGACCACCGCCTACAACATCCTGCGCCACAACGGGGTCGAGATCGGCAAGCGCGATTACATGGGCGTGTCGTAACCCGCGCGGTCCTTGTGTGCATGGCCGGCCGCCGCCCGCATCCACATGGGGCGGAGGCCGGTCAACCCGGAGTCGCCGGACCGGATTGCACCCCTTCTGGCTGACGCGCGGGGCACGGGCCTGCCAGGCGGCGCAGCTCGTCCGCATCCGCCGCCCGCGCCGCCAGAAGCGCCACGATGACCAAAAGCAGCGAAAGCCCGGCATAGGTCGGCCGAAAGCCGATATGCTCGGCCAGAAAGCCGATGGATGAGGGCGCGACCAGAATCCCGCAATAGCCGACCATCGTCACAATGGAAATCGCGCTGGCCGAGGGCAGGCGCGGATGATTGCCGGCGGCGGAAAACAGGATAGGCACCATATTGGCCACGCCAAGGCCCGCCAGCGCAAAGCTGGCAATTGCCACCCAGTCGTTTGGCGCCAGCGCCCCGCCCATCATCCCCGCCGCCCCCACAAGGCCCGACACCCGCAGCGTCTGCACTGCGCCAAAGCGGTTGCGCACGCTGTCGCCGGCAAAGCGCATCACCGCCATGGCCCCGGCAAAGAAGGCAAAGCCCAGACCTGAGACGAAGACATCCGACCCCAGCTCCTTTTGCAGATAGATCGCCGCCCAATCCAGCACCGCCCCCTCGGGCACCATCGAAAACAGCGCCAGGAACCCCAGCAGCCATACATGGAAATCGCGCGGGAACAGAGAGGGGCCCTTGACCGGCTGCACCTCGGTTGCAGGGACTGCGGGGCTGCCCGGCAACAGGAACGGCATCGCCGCCAGCACCAGAACCGCCACCACCGCTGCCGTCAGCAGCGACTGCACCTCGGACCCCCAATAGGCAATCACAAAACTCCCCGCCGAGCCGCCGAAAAAGCCCCCCAAGCTCCAGAATCCATGCGAAGATGACATGATCGACCGGTCCAGCTTGCGTTCAATTTCAACGGCTTGCGCGTTCATCGCCACGTCCATGCACCCCACCATCGCGCCAAAGACCGCCATGAACAGCGCCAACTGCGAGAGGTTGGGCGAAAAGACCACCATCGGCAGCACCGGGATCAGTGCCAGCGAGAACACGGACAGCACCGCCCGCCCGCCAAAACGCGCAATCAGCTTGCCGGCAAAAAGCATGGCTGAAACGGCCCCGACCCCGAGGACAAGGATCAAGAGACCCAGGGTGGATTCGGTGACCTGATGCCGCGGCATCAGCAGCGGAATCTGTGGCGCCCAGGCCCCCATGACGAAGCCGTTGGCAAGGAACATCGCCGCCACCGCCCACCGCGCCCTCCGCGCCTGTCCATCTCGCATGTTCTGCGTCTGCCCCTGAAAAGTTGGTGGCAGTCATAAGCTGGGCCGCGGGCAGGCGAAAGGGGGGCTGGGGGTCACCTCCTGTTGCAAGTCTGAAAGGATCGGCCGCCGAAATTTCCTGCCCGGGAAACCTGGCGCGTCCCAGGTGCCTCAGGTTCCCCGCGGTTTCGCCCTTGTTGTCGGTTCGGCAAGGGTCGGGTCCTCGGGCCAGGGGTGGCGCGGATAGGCGCCGCGCATATCCTTGCGCACATCGGCGTAAGAGGTCGCCCAGAACCGGGGCAGATCCGTCGTCACCTGCACCGGGGCCTGCGCGGGCGACAGAAGCGTGATCCGGACCGGCATCCGCTCCACCCCCACCACCGGATGCGCCGTCACACCGAACATCTCCTGCAGCCTGACCGCAATCGACGGGGCCTCGCCGTCATAGTCGATCGGGATCTTCCGCCCCAGCGGAGTCTCGAAACTGCCCGGCACAAGCCGGTCCATCTCGGCCATGCGGTCCCAGCCCAGCAGCCCTTGCAGCGCCGGCACCAGGTTCAGCCCCCGCAGGTCGGCTTCCGTCCGCAGGCCCGCCAGATGCGGCAACAGCCAGTCCTCGGCGCTGGCCAGCAGGTCCGCTTCCTCCACCCCCGGCCATCCGTCCCCCCGCGCCAGACGCGCCCTTGCCCGCAAGCGTCGGGCGGCGGGGGTCCAGGGCAGGCCCAAAAGACGGATGCCCTCCAGACCCGCCAGCGCCACCGCCCCGGCAGGGGCATTCCAGACCCGGTCGTCCAGCACCAGCGCCCCCAGCCTTTCCTGCCGCCGTGACAAGACGCGCCCTTCGCGCCTTGACCACTCGCAGACCTCGACCCAGCGGATGCGGTCGGCGTAAAGCCCCCGCACCTCGGCCTCGGAAATCGCAACCGCCTGCCGCACCGTGGCCTCACGCGCATCGCCGTCCAGATCTGTCGCCACGATCAGCCTTGCGCCCGACAAGGGCAGCCCCGCCGCCATCGCCGCGCCCTTGCCGCCCGACAGAACCCAGCGCGGCGCTTCGCCTTTGCGGCGCAGCCCGATCCGGTCGGGGTAGGCCAGCGCGGCCATTTCGGCCAGGCTGGAGCCCTGCCTCGATGCCGCCTCATGCGTCGCCATCCCCATCCCCTTCCCCCCGCGGTGAGGGGATGGCGGGGGTCGGCTGCCCACCCGCGAAACCGAGGCCGCCAACCGCCGCGCTTCCTGTCTGATCCGCTCGACCGTCGGGCGATGTGCCTCGGGCCCCGGTCGGGCAATCGCCTGAATCCGCAAGGCCAGGTCGGGCGGAGCGCCCCGCACCGGATCTCGTTCTGCCAGAAGGGCCGCCAGCACGGCCGCCTCCGGCCCGGCCACCGCCAGCATGTGCCCCAACCGGGGATGCAAGGGCAGGGCGGCCAGCCGCTTGCCATGTGCCGTGACATGCTCCCGTTCGTCCAGGGCGCCCAGACCTTGCAGCAATCGCCGCGCTTCGGCCAATGGCCCGGCTGGCGGGGCCGTCAGGAACGGCAGGTTCGCGCCCCCCCAAAGTGCCAGCTCTAGTGCAAGGCCCGCAAGGTCCGCCACTTCGATCTCCGCAGGTGGGAAAGCGCCAAGCATGCCCTCTTCGCCCTTGGTCCACAGCCGGTAACAGATACCCGCCGACACCCTCCCCGCCCTGCCGCGCCGCTGATCCGCCTCGGCCCGGGTCACCCGTTCCGTCACCAGCCGCGACATGCCGGAATTCGGGTCGAACCGCGCCCGCCGCGCCCGGCCCGCGTCGATGACCACCCCGATATCCGGCAATGTCAGCGAGGTTTCCGCGATCGAGGTTGCCAGAACCACCTTGCGCCCCGCCAACGGGGCCAATGCCGCGCGCTGGGCGGCAAAGTCCATCGCGCCGTACAGCGGGCGAAGGGCGCAGCCCGGCAGGCCGGACAGCATCGCCTCTACCCGCCGGATTTCGCCTTCGCCCGGCAGGAAGACCAGAATGCCGCCCTCGGTCTCATCCATTGCCTGCCGCACTGCACCGGCCACCACGGCCTCCAGCCGAAGCGAGGCATCGGGCGGCCGGGGCAACCAGCGCGTCTCGACCGGAAAGGCCCTCCCCTCGGAGGTGACGACCGGCGCATCGCCCATCAAGGCGGCTACCGGGCCCGCATCCAGCGTCGCCGACATGACAAGCAGCTTCAGATCGGGTCGCAGCGCGCCCCGCACCTCAAGGCAAAGCGCAAGGCCCAGATCGGCGTTCAGACTGCGCTCGTGAAATTCGTCAAAGATCACCAGCCCCACGCCCGGCAGTTCTGCGTCGGACTGGAGCATCCGGGTCAGGATGCCTTCGGTCACTACCTCCACCCGCGTCGCCGCTGACACCTTTGCCTCGCCCCTGATCCGGTAGCCGATGCGCTGGCCCACGGGCTCGCCCAACGTCTCGGCCATGCGCTCGGCGGCGGCGCGGGCGGCCAGACGTCGCGGCTCCAGCATCAGGATGCGGCCCGGGATACTGCCGTGCTTCAGCAGGTCCAGCGGCACCACAGTGGTCTTGCCCGCACCCGGCGGCGCCTGAAGCACTGCCATGCCGCGGAGGCGAAGGGCCTCACGCAGGGCGGGCAGGGCTGCGTCGATGGGAAGGGGGTCACGCATGACGCCTTATCGCAACTGCGCCGGGGCCAGCGCAAGCGGCCCCTCGACCCGCGCCCCGGTCTTGCGCATGATTGGGTTCGAACCTTTGGCAGAAAGGCCACTCCATGCCCCAGATTTCGCGCACCATCCAGCTTGTCGCCCGCCCGGTCGGTTCGCCAAAGCCATCTGACTTTCGGATGGTCAGCCTGCCCCTGCCGGACCCTGAACCGGGCGAGGTGCTGTTGCAGATGCTGTGGCTGTCGCTTGACCCCTATATGCGCGGCCGCATGGCCGAGGGGCGGTCCTATGCGCCGCCCACCCCGCTTGGTCACCCCCCGCCGTCCGAGGCGGTGGCCCGTGTCCTGCACTCCAATGACTCCGCGCTGGCACCCGGAGAGATCGTGCTGGTCTACGACGCCTGGCGTGATCATGCGGTCCGAAAGGCCAGCGACTGCCAAAAGCTTGATCCCGGCCTTGGCCCGATCCAGCGGGTACTGGGCGTGCTGGGGATGCCGGGGCTGACCGCATGGGCCGGACTGAAGCACATCGGCCAGCCAAGACCGGGGGAAACGCTGGTCGTGGGCGCGGCCACGGGGGCGGTCGGGTCACTTGTGGGGCAGATCGCGCGGCTGGGCGGCGCGCGGGTTGTGGGCGTTGCGGGCGGGCCGGAAAAGTGCCGGTATGCGACCGGGATGCTGGGCCTGGACGACTGCCTTGATCGCCATTCCCCCGGCCTTGACGCCCGCCTTGCAAAGGCCTGCCCGGACGGGATCGACGTCTATTTCGAGCTGACAGGCGGCGCTGTCCTGCAGGCTGCCCTGCCGCTTCTGAACCCCTTCGCGCGCATCCCGGTCTGCGGCACAATCGCCAGCTACAACGCCACAACGCCGCCCCCCGGCCCCGACCAGTTGCCCGCGCTGCTGCGCCTGATCCTGACCCGCAGCCTGATCGTCCGTGGTTTCATCGTCACCGAGTTCGAGGGCTATCGGCCCGAGTTCCTGACCGCCATGTCCGGGTGGCTGGCGTCGGGCGCCATCAGCTGCCGCGAAGATATCACGCAGGGCCTTGAGAACATGGTCGACGCCTTCACCGCCATGCTGGAAGGGCGCAACTTCGGCAAGGCGCTGGTCAAACTGGCGGATTGAGCGGCGGTCAATGGACCTGGCCCCCCTTTTCAGCGCGCGAAAGACTTGCCACAAGGGACCATGGCCCAATCCACCGATATCGCCACCATGGCCGAGGCTGTCCGTTCCGGGGATCGCCGGGCATTGGCCCGGGCGATCACACTGGTTGAAAGCGCGCGGGCCGATCACCGGACGCAGGCGCTGGCGCTTCTCGGTGCGCTGACGGCCGCGCACCGGCAGGCGCTCAGGATCGGACTGTCAGGCACGCCGGGCGTCGGCAAATCCACCTTCATCGAGGCCTTCGGCCTGATGCTGACCGGCCTTGGGCTGAGGGTCGCGGTGCTTGCAGTCGATCCGTCCTCGGCCCGGTCCGGCGGGTCGATCCTTGGCGACAAGACGCGCATGGAACGCCTGTCGCGCGACCCTCTTGCCTTCATTCGCCCCTCGCCCAGCCAGACCCAGCTTGGCGGCGTCGCCAGGCGGACGCGCGAAGCGGTGGCCCTGTGCGAAGCGGCGGGCTTTGACGTGGTGGTGATCGAAACGGTCGGCGTCGGCCAATCGGAAACCGTTGTGGCGCAGATGTCGGACCTGTTCCTTCTCCTCCTTGCCCCTGCGGGCGGCGACGAGTTGCAAGGCGTCAAACGCGGGATCATGGAGATGGCCGACCTGATCCTGATCAACAAGGCCGATGGTGATCTGCGACCCGCCGCGATGCGCACGGTGGCGGATTACTCTGGCGCGCTGCAACTTCTGCGCCGCCGCCCGCAAGACCCGCCCGGCATTCCGAAGGCGCTGCCCGTATCGGCCCTTGCCGGCGACGGGCTGGCAACCGTTTGGGACGAGACGCAGACCCTGACCGCTTTCCGCAAGGCCAAGGGTCACTGGGCCCGCGCCCGCGCCAGCCAGGCCCGGCACTGGTTCGAGGAGGAGGTCCGCCAGGGCCTGCTTGCCGCCCTGCAGCGCGAACCGCAGCGCGGGCTGATGGCGGGTTACGGTGGTCAGGTCGCCAAGGGCGAGATCACGCCCGAGGCGGCAGCCGATGCGATGCTGCGCGCGATGGGTCGCCACGGGTGATGTGGGACGGCCGGGCAGCACGGGACCCGCCCTAACCGGCCGCGCCCTTCCTGCTTGACGCTGGTCTGGTTTCGCCTTACACGCCCGCAATCGCATTCGAGGGTTGGGGATTCCCCGCCTTCCCCCGTTTTTGACGAATCGAAGGAACACCGCAATGTCGCGCGTCTGCGAACTCTCTGGCAAAGGCCCGATGTCGGGCAACACGGTCAGCCACGCCAACAATAAATCCCGTCGCCGGTTCCTTCCGAACCTGAACGAGGTCACGATGATCTCGGACGTTCTCGGCCAGTCCTTCAAGCTGCGCGTGTCGGCTGCAGCGCTGCGCTCGGTCGACCATCGTGGTGGGCTTGACGCATACCTTGCCAAGGCCAAGGATGAAGAACTGTCCACCGCCGCCCAGAAGATCAAGAAAGAGATTGCCAAGGCTCAGGCCGCAGCCTGACCCTTCGCTACGGAACCTGAAAGGCCCCGCAGTCAAAAACGCGGGGCCTTTTGCATGTCTGGATGCTCGGGTCAGGATCTGATGGTATTCGGGTTGGGTGGGCAATACTGCCCAAGTTGCTCCCCGGCTTTTTCAGGTGTGGTCATGCGGGCCGTTTGCAAGGGTTTGGGGGTCAGCCGGCGCAGTAGGCTTCGGCGGTTGCGCCAAACTTCTTGTAGCGCTCCCAGAACGTGTCGTCGTTGGCTGACTGCGACACCCATGTGGCATGGGCATCTTCCGGGTCCTTGAAAAACTTGGCCGCGCGGCGCTGCTCGGACCCGGACAGGGTCGCATCGGCAGCTTGCTGAATGCAGCCACACAGTGCGCGATTGCCCGCGCTCCGGTCAGACGACAAGCAGGCCCGTTCAATCGGGCCGGCCATCGCCAGTGATGCGGGAAGGGCTGCGGTCAGGACGGTCGCCAGAACGAAAGATCTTTTCATCATCTGCCTCATTGCCGGGCCGGAGGTACCATCGGGCCACTCCCCTCACCGGTCATTTTTCTGCCTGAAAGAATGCCGAAGCAATCTTCTTTTTTCAAGCCTGCACAGGGGTTTTGCGAAACCCGGCCAAAGATCGCCGATCTTGGTGGTCAAGGGGTAACCTGGCACCAGATGCAGTAGGTCCAGCCTCGCTCCGGTCGCAACCCGGCCCTGTGGTCGCGAAAACGTGAGGTCTGCCCCCCAAGACGGCCCGGCAGAACCCAAGGACCATAGAACCCCGGCCATTCGGTCCGCGCCAAGGCCCTTTCCGGCACCCGTGCGACAGGCTATATGCGGCCCCATGACCGACCTTGATCTCATCCGCAATTTCTCCATCGTGGCCCATATCGACCACGGTAAATCCACCCTCGCCGACCGGCTCATCCAGATGACCGGCACGGTAGCTGCGCGCGACATGAAGGCGCAGATGCTGGACTCGATGGATATCGAGCGTGAGCGTGGCATAACCATCAAGGCCAACACGGTGCGAATCGAATATCCGGCCAAGGATGGCAAGACCTATATCCTCAACCTGATCGACACCCCCGGCCATGTCGACTTTGCCTATGAGGTCAGCCGGTCGATGCGCGCCGTCGAAGGCTCGCTCCTCGTGGTGGACGCGTCTCAAGGGGTCGAGGCGCAGACCCTTGCCAACGTCTATCAGGCGCTGGATGCGGGGCATGAGATCGTGCCGGTCCTGAACAAGATCGACCTTCCCGCCGCTGAACCTGAACGAATCCGCCAGCAGATCGAGGATGTCATCGGCCTTGACGCCTCCAACGCCGTTCTGATCTCGGCGAAATCCGGCCTTGGTATCCCCGATGTGCTGGAGGCCATCGTCACCCGCCTTCCCGCGCCAAAGGGGGACCGAGGCGCACCCCTCAAGGCCATGCTGGTGGATTCGTGGTACGACGCCTACCTTGGCGTCGTCGTCATGGTCCGCATCATGGACGGCACGATGAAAAAGGGCGACCGCGTCCGCATGATGCAGACCAACGCCGTCTACGGGATCGACAAGCTGGCTGTCCTGAAGCCCCAGATGGTTGACATCGCCGAACTGGGCCCGGGCGAAATCGGCATCTTCACCGCCTCCATCAAGCAGGTCCGCGACACCCGCGTCGGCGACACGATCACCCATGAACGCAAGGGCTGCGAAACCCCGCTTCCCGGCTTCAAACCCGCCCAGCCCGTCGTGTTCTGCGGCCTGTTCCCCGTCGACGCCGCCGACTTCGAGGCCCTGCGCGAGGCGATCGAAAAGCTGTCGCTGAACGACGCCTCCTTCTCCTCGGAAATGGAAACCTCCGCTGCCCTCGGCTTCGGCTTCCGCTGCGGCTTTCTTGGCCTTCTTCACCTCGAAGTCATCCGTGACCGGCTTGAACGCGAATACGACCTTGACTTGATCACCACCGCGCCTTCGGTGGTCTTCAAGCTGCACATGAAAGACGGCGAGGTGCGCGATCTGCACAACCCCGCCGACATGCCCGACCTCACCTATGTCGACCACATCGACGAGCCGCGCATCAAGGCCACCATCATGGTCCCCGACGAATACCTCGGCGATATCCTGAAACTGTGCCAGGACCGGCGCGGCATCCAGCTTGACCTGTCCTACGCCGGCGCCCGCGCGATGGTGGTCTATGACCTGCCCCTCGCCGAAGTTGTGTTCGATTTCTACGACCGGCTGAAATCGGTGACCAAGGGCTATGCGTCCTTCGACTATGTGATCTCGGAATATCGTGAGGATTTTCTGGTCAAGATGTCGATTCTGGTGAACGAGGAACCCGTCGACGCCCTGTCGATGATGGTCCACCGTGACCGGGCTGAGGCGCGGGGCCGCGCGATGGTGGAAAAGCTGAAGGAACTGATCCCCCGCCACATGTTCAAGATCCCGATTCAGGCGGCGATTGGTGCACGGGTGATCGCGCGCGAGACGCTGTCAGCCATGCGCAAGGACGTGACCGCCAAGTGCTATGGGGGGGATGCGACCCGGAAGAAAAAGCTGCTGGAGAAGCAGAAAGCCGGCAAGAAGAAGATGCGCCAGTTCGGGAAAGTGGAGATCCCGCAGGAGGCGTTTATTTCGGCGCTGAAGATGGATGGGTGAGCAGCGGGAATTGTTTGTTGGAGCTTCTATGCTATGGCTAAGTGCAATGACTGCGGCGAAGGGTACTCTTGGTTCTGGGGTTGCTTTTCATCGTCCCGAACATCTGAATATTCTTATATCTCAGAAATTGAAGGGCAATATAGAAAATTTGAAAATCTTGGATTTACGCAAAGGTTGATTGGAGCAAGTATCCTGAAGAGCTTTGTACCGGTTGTTTGACGTCGCGAAATAACAAAGTTCGAGCGCTCATTACGAAGGCAGCTGACTTCGTTTCGTATGTCGAGGGCAAGTAATGCGCGCCTTCATCGCGCACCATACCCCAACCGAAAAAAAGTGCGCCCTGAAGGCACACTCTACCCCCACCCTCTTCAGAACAACCCGTCGCCGCCCTGATCCTGCTCAATCGCCTCATCTGCCACTATGGCAGCCCCTCCGCCGATCAACAGCGGGGCGCAGCCGGTCAGTGCTGCAACCACTGCCGCCGCCGCCAAAGCCTTCCAGATTGACATCGTCATTCTCTGCCGTCCTTTTCTGGCCCCGTGGGGCGTCTGCCGTACGTCCCGTGCCGACCGGGCGGAAACGCCCGGGCGGTGCGCGGTCATCAGTTCCCGGCCTGCACATCGCGCGATTCTTCGGCGATCACGTCGCCGGCGGTGGAAATGTCGCGGCCAGCGCCTTCGATGGTTTCACAGGCACCAAGGGCAATCAGGGCAAGAAGGGCAAGCGTTCGGGTCATCTGGGTCGTCCTTTTCAAGGGATGGGGCTTGTGAAGGGATACGTCCGGCAACGCCCCGGACCGCAAAAGGTTCCGCGCTTACCTTACCAAGGGCAATGCCTCTTGCCCCTCAGGCCCTTCACCCTCGGCGTATCGCTGCTGCATCGCCTCTTGCATCTTCGCCCGCGCTCCGGACACCGGCGCTGGCCCGTCGTCCGTCCAGTTGTTTCCCGCCAGCCGCTCCAACGCGCCAAAGTCGGGTTTCGGGGCGTCCTGCCCCTCCTCCCGCCGCCGGAAGTGGTTCAGCGTCTCGGCACCCCAGGATCACCCCGGCCAGCCGGGCGTGCATGTAGCTTTTAAGAGCGTCGTTGATCCGCGGCCCATAGCCTGCCGCCATCGACTTGAAGAACCGCACCACATCGGCCTCCAGCATCAGGTTCACCTTCATCTTCTCGGCCCGGGGTGTGGCGGTCGCGATCTCGTGCCACTCGGCAGGGACGCGCCCGGTCATCTCGATCGTGTTGTGCAGGTCCCATTCCAGACGGCGCATCACGTCCATCATGTAGGTCATGTGCTGGCGCTATCGGGGGGGTCTGTTTCTTGAGGTCGGGCATGGGGCGGGTTCCTTTGCGGCCCCAGTTTCCCGTGCAAAAGTTAACGCCCAACGTCTTCACCGGGCGGAAGACGGA
>Ga0105045_10003502_pt1 | contig 13470 bp, 14 predicted proteins | sample MAT02_FD_78089 | JGI IMG/M metagenome (GOLD analysis project Ga0105045, IMG submission 78089) | Freshwater microbial communities from Lake Fryxell liftoff mats and glacier meltwater in Antarctica - MAT-02 (megahit assembly) | ecosystem: Environmental > Aquatic > Freshwater > Ice > Liftoff...
AAATGTTGAAATGGAAAAACATGCAATTTCATTCATCACTTTTTGCTTAATTCAGGTTTGGCTCCATAGTACCAACATAAAATAACCGAAATAATTGAGTTTAAAAAAACCTTGGTGTACTCCCATACCTCAATTATCCCTTCCTTGGAAATCACAATTTTGCCATCTATATTAAATTCATGTCCAGAATAATAAACTCCTATGAGCCCAAAAAAAATATAAACTGAAGCGGCAACTGCCAGTATCCATTTTGCCAACCGAAAAATATCATAATCATTTACCGAGGTTTTGGTTGTCGTAATGGTCGTTTCTGGATGGGAAAAAGTGGAGGTTCTTTATAATACTCCACATGCTAAAATTCGATCTTTGTTTTCCAATTTTAGATGCCATTTATGTTAAGACGCTCTTTTGTCCCGTCTTTTTTTTCAATATATATTTTCCCTCCGGCACGAATGTATTCCGATAATGCCTCAGTCACTTCAATTGCGGTGGAAACTAGCTGGGTACGGTTAACGATACCTGAGTTCTTGCTTAGTTTATCAATTCTCTCAATTGTCTTAGGCCTAAGTCTCATTTGTACAAGCTGTGTTTTTTCTTCCTGATCCATAATTTTAATTGTTTAGACATTATTTATGTAATCTAAATTTAATGATAGATTAATTACAAATCCAATGACTTTTGTTTTTTTACCGAAAAATTTAATATATTGATTTGTACAATGATACCTGAATTGTCGATGCATAAAAATTTATAACTTTCGACCAAACTTAAAAGTACTACAGCATGCGAAAAGACCTCAATATGTTGGTGAAGATTTTCGAACAATTTTATGGTCTGGATGGGAATACCACTGACTTGTTTTTGGATATAGCGGTTTTGAAGAATTTCAGCAAGGGAGAGTTGTTGGTGAGGGAAGGGGAAGTATGCGATAAATTGTTTTTCATAGAAAAAGGCATGGTACGGAGCTTCTACCATAAGGAGGTGAAGGATGTTACCATTAGTTTTAGCCTTGCAGGTGAATTTATCACCTCCATGTCGGGATTTATCACGCAAAAACCGACCTATGAAAATATTGAGACGTTGGAAGATTCCATATTGCTGGAGTTTAGCAAGGAAAAACTCAACGAACTTTTTGTCAGAGAGCCAGCTTGGGCAACTATTTACAGACAGCTTTTGGAGGAGTACTATGTCAAGCTGGAGGAGCATTTGATTTTTTCAAAATTCAAAACCGCCAAAGAGCGGTATTTCGAGTTGATGAACGAAAAACCTCAAATCATTAAAACGGCTTCTATTGGGCAGATCGCTTCTTTTTTGGGAATTAATATAGAAACATTGAGCCGGATCAGGGCAGGAAGATAGTTTTTTGACATTTGTCAAATGACTTTCATCCTGTATCAAGTACTTTTGTAAAAACTAAATAGCAATTGTGATGAAAAACACCTGTGCATCAATCATTCTAACCGGATTATTGCTCTCAGGCAGTTTTCTATATAGCTGTCAGAGTTCCAGCTCCGAGATGTCTTTCGATTCGAGCAAGCTGCCTCGGGCCGACCAGGAAGATATAGAAAGATTGATCGAGAAGTTCATCCTGGCGGAGGACGGAGATGTCGTTGAGATTCCCGCAGGTTTTTATAACCTAAAGACCCAGCTGATCTTGGACAACAAAAAAAATGTGACTATAAGAGGGGCAGGAATGGCCGAGACTGTCCTTTCTTTCAGAGAATTGAGAACAGGAGGAGAAGGTGTTAAACTTGTTGGTCAAAACATAAAAATAGAGGACCTAAGTATAGAAGATGCACCCGGGGACGGAATCAAAAGCCAACATTGCGATGGCATCACTTTTAGAAGGATTAATGTTACGTGGACAAATGGGGATAAGTCAAAAAATGGAACTTATGCCATTTACCCCGTGCAATGTAAAAATGTGATGATTGATGAATGTATTGCATCCCATTCAAAAGATGCAGGTATATATGTAGGTCAATCCGAAAATATCATCGTTAAAAATTCCCTGGTCTTTGGAAATGTGGCGGGTATTGAAATTGAAAACTCCGACAACGCCGAGGTATTTGGTAACACAGCAAGAGACAATACCGGTGGTATCCTGGTATTCAACCTTCCTGGTTTACCGAAGGCTGAGGGCAGGGGAACTAAAATTTTCGACAATGACATCCTTTCCAATAATCACGTGAACTTTGCCACGGCCCTGAATGAAGAACCCAATGGTAATACCGTGACCTTAATTCCTCCCGGTTCGGGACTGATTCTGCTGGCAGCAAAGGATGTGGAAATTTTTAATAACCGCATCCACGATAACAAAACCGTAGGCATTGCCATTTCAAACTATCAAATTACGGGTTTTCCCGCAGAGGCCCCAAACTGGTCCCCTTTCACTTCTAACATTTATATCCATGGCAATGATTACAAGAGGTCGTTAAAACTCCCTGATTTAACCAAGGAATTCGGCCAGTTGATCTCTGTATATAATGCCCATGGAAAAGGTAAAACACAGGATATCATCTATGACGGTTTTTGGGACAAAAGTCTTAGTCCGGACATCAGTACCAATCCGATGAATGTGTGTATAATGGAAGAGGAAATGTCCCAACTCCATTTCACCCTTTTTGATCTCTGGGAAGGAGAAGATAATATCAAATCTTCCAAGGATTATACCCCGTTTGAATGTGAAAGCGAAATACAAACCAATGTGAGTACCATTTCAACCATGTAGCGCATGAATAATTGCTTTATTTATAAACTGCTATTAGCCTTCGTGGTCATGAGTGCATGTAGCGCACCGAATCAAAATGAAATAGCGGTACAAACTATCGTGTATGGAGATTGGGAAGCCCCGGATGTGGAGATAAGTACGGTTAATTTCGATGAGATGCCATTCAAAAATCTTTCCGATTACGGTTTTTTCAAGGATAAAATTAGAGAATTTGACCCTGGCAATGGAGTCCTGATATATGAACCTGTTTCGTCTCTCTTCACCGATTATGCTTTCAAGTCCCGATATATCTGGATGCCCGATGGGGTAAGTGCCAACATTCAGGATGATATCGAGGGCACCTTCGATTTCCCGGAAAAGACCATACTTATCAAAAATTTCTATTATCCGGCTGATTTTAGGAAGCCTACCGAAAATATCCGAGTCATTGAAACCAGGCTCATGATTAGGAGAAACGGGGTGTGGGATGCTTTTCCCTATATCTGGAATGCCGATCAAACGAATGCCACTTACAAAGTAGTAGGGGCCGAATTGCCGATAAATTGGATTGATAATCAAGGTCAAGCGCAGTTGGCAAACTACATTGTTCCCAACAAAGCCCAATGTAAAAGCTGCCACAATAAAGAAGAAATTATGGTGCCGTTGGGAGTGAAAGCAAAGCACCTCAACCATGATTTGCTGTACAAAGACGGGGCTAAAAATCAACTGACAACCTGGGAAGAAGCTGGATATATTGATGGCTTGAAGGAATTGCATGAATACCCCACCATGGTCAATTATAACGATACTGCATCTCCTTTGGACCTCAGGGCGAAGGCCTACCTGGATATAAACTGCGCACACTGCCATCGTGCCGAAGGTCCGGCAAGTACTTCGGGATTATTTTTGAGTTATGAAGAAAGAGACCCTGCCAAACTAGGGGTGTTCAAAACACCGGTAGCGGCGGGGTTTGGAGCCGGATCTTTCAAGTATGCTATCTGGCCGGGCAAAGCTGATGAATCCATCCTGACCTATAGGATGGGGACTAATCAAGTAGGCGCGGCTATGCCGGAAATCGGACGGGTTAGGGTGCATAAAGAGGGATTGGAGCTGATCAAGGCCTGGATTGATGCGATGTCTGAGGAATCTTTCACAAGTCTAAGCACAAGCAAGTAGTGATCATTTTTGTTGAGATGAACCTTAAATGGATGCAATACCCCGCAAGCTTTTATTACGGAGAAAGTTGTTTGATTTTCTCGCGTTACCTTTCACTGGATTTCATAACTATTTCATACAAATTCGGTTTCTGATTTATGGACAGCTACGCAATCATTGATGAATCCTCCTTTCCCCTAGTTCGCATCACCTTTACGGGCAGTAAGAGCAGCGATCAAAACTTCCAAACCTATTTGGATCAGACAAAAGCGTGTTACCGCCACAAAAAAAAGCTGGCCATTATTTTTGACGCTTCCAAGGCAACGATTCCGGCGCTTTCCCATCAAAAAATGCAAGCGGATTGGCTGAAGGAAAACAAGATACTGATGCAGGACTATTGCGCAGGAACGGCCTATTTTATTCCAAATGCCGCCATTCGGGCCATATTGAATATGATATTTTCATTTCAGAAGCAACCGGTACCTTTTAAAATCTTCAAAACGGAGGCCGAAGCTATAGATTGGATAAAGGGACTTGATTTAACTTAAGTTTAGCAGTCAGTTCACTCCTTTTAAAGTGGTTTTCGGCTATTGGATAAACTAGAATAGAGTAAAGCATCAGTTAGTTGGATTTGTAAGACTAGAAGAGACATATGATCCTCTATCAAATCCTGCTGGTTATAAGTTTGAAGTACCCCCCAAAGGAGGTACCGTTCCCAATATTTTTTCGCTCAGATATAAATTCTGAGCTAAACGGTTTTTGAAGAATAAAGCGTGAGGTAGCATGTTTTTATTCCCGAATTAAAGCCAAATGAAATTTTATTAGTTTGGCATTTTTGTTGGAAATACTTTCACAAATGTATAATTAGTATGGGAGTAGGTGATGGCTGGTAAAAAAAAGATATTTATTTTTTCATATTAATTTTTTAGTTAAATTTATTTTTTAAAATTCTTTTTATGAAACAACTCTTCTTTGCTTTCTCTCTTTGCAGCTTCTGTTTACTCGGGTGCAGGACTGAATCTCAATCTGAAAATTTGGAAACAAGGCCGAGGGATTATTCCGACCGGTTTACTCTGGTGCCAACAGACACGCTAATCATTCCCATCAGTGAAAAAGCGGATATTTATAGTCGGTATATCCAAGCAGTAGAAGTGGGTGGAGAAGCCTATTTGGCTATGGTCAACGAAAAGACCAACGAGGTGGAATTTTATGGTCTGGAGGATTCTGACCACTACTTTTCTATACATATAGAAGACGAAGAGATGTACCCAATAGCTTCCTTGAGAGCCTTCCACCTTTACCCTGATTCTACCTTATTGGTGGCGGGGTCTTATCGTAGAGTAGCCTATTTGGTAGACTTCTTGGGAAATGTACAGGCTACCTACAAAACAATGGTGGATCGGCCGGATGGCGAATATGTGCCGATGTATTATGGCCAAATACCCTTGATTGCTTATCCTGATGGACAACATTTTTTGATTAGTACCAAGGTTGATACGGATTATTTTTTGCCGGGCATCTGGTCTGGAACTATGTTTTTAAAGGTGAAAAAGGATAGCCCCACCTATCAGCATGTATTCCCATTACCTGAATTTTTTTCCAAGTTGGTCTATGGAGCCCGTTTCAGCCATAGCTCACATGCCCTTGTAGGAAATAAATACCTCGCTATCAGTCTTCCCTTTTACAATGACCTGTTATATTTTGACATTGAAACGGACGAACTTTCTCAGAGAAATGCGGGAAGCACGTATTTTGGGGATGCACTTCCCTGGGAAAGACCTGAGCCAAATAGAGACGAAGCCTACTACGTTGAAGCGGATTCCTATAGGGAAATCATCTATGATCCGGTTGGCAAATTCCTTTATCGGATAGCCTACAGGGGTGTCGGGTTTTTGGATGCTGATGGTAACCAACGGGATTGGAACAATAAAATCCCCTCCGTTATTATCTTGGATGAAAGCCTCGAGAAGGTAGGCGAATTGGATTTACCAGTCAATACCTATTATACCCGTAGTTTATTTCCATACAAAGGGAAGCTTTATATCTCCCTAAATCATCCGGATAACAACCCGATTGAGGATAAACTTATTTTTATCGGGTTTATACCTACAGCGCAATGAAAAACATGAGAAAAATAACAATAAAAAACTTGGCACCAAAGGTCAAAAAGAATTATGGGATTTGTCATTACGAAAGATTTGGTTTATTCTAACACCTAATCTATCGGGTTAATATTTAGGCATTCAATACTTTCAGGAAAAGTTTAAACCAACGGCTCTATTGAAATAAAATCCATTTTAGAAGTTGTAAAATTCCTTATCCTTTTTACTGCGGCATATCCGTTTCTGGATCCCCCATCGTTGGTGTTCCCTTCCACTGTTTCGAATATTCCTTCCCCGATTGCGGTAATGATCCCTGTATGCGTCCAATCGTGAGTGGTTTTTTGTAGTAAAAAAATATCGCCCGGTTTTACCTTCCTGGGATTGCTGCGGACTTCTGAAAATTTTGTAAGCAATCCTTTCTGAAGTCCGGTGGTGCCCACTGTATCACAACTAAAGGTAAGGGGCATAAGGGTTTGTAAGTTTTTCCCCAAGCTTGAAGCCGCTTGGTCAATTATTGTTTGGGCAAAACCCATGCACCAAAGCCAGGGAGTACCTTCATTCCCGTTCATATAAGCACGTACCCAAGGGCCAGTGTTTGCCTGCCCATTTATTTCCAGCTCGAACGGATTTTGATTGGCATGATTGTAAGCTGTGTTTACTACTAACTGACGCAAACCTGAGCCTGAGACAGGACCCTCAAATGCTTTTTTCAATGGGTCGCAGAACACGTTAAATACTTCCTGATTTACGATTCCCGTTTGTGCAATCTCCTTGGCTTTTTGAAAATTGATGACAGCCCGCTCTGTGGCAGATCCAAAACCGCCTTCGACCCCTGTAGCCGTTCCCGATCCGTGACTTGTCATCGCATACAGATTCAGCCAGGACTGGATCTTCATTACATCCCTTTTGTTGTTTTGGGAACCATTTCTCCTTTGCGTAGCAGCAATGGAAAGTTCTTTTGATAGTAAGGCTTTTGCATTGGTATTTGTATATAGGGAGGAAATTTTTTAAAGGGATAGGTCCTTTGTTTTGTTTTTAGTGATGATCGGGTTAATGCCATCAGCTCAATATCATTTGGAATATGGGAGGGAAGACCGAAGACGGAGAAATCGGGACGGTAGACGGAGAAAATGGGACGGAAGACGGTGGGTCGAAGATAGAAGACCGAAGTCGGGGGTAGCTTACTTTGAGTTGGATTTTATTGGTTTTGATCCAATCTTACAGGTTATAGGTTCAATTAAGAATTGAATTTCCCGCCGGTATCCCTTCTATCAAAGTGACAATTCCATAGTCGCCTAGCAAAGAACTTGTCTCAAATTTGAAAAGCATGGCTAAGTTAACATTGAATAAAGTTACTTCATTGTCAATAGCTTTATTTTTTGGAATAAAAAGTCAACTATCCCCCATGTGACTAAAAAAGCCAAAACTTCTAGGGAAAAGCTTCCTAATTTGTACCATATTTCAGCAATAATTATTGAGATTACTATTGCCGGAAATTGTTCCAACAATATTCTCCTGACCGGGAGGAGGTTAACAAGTGTAAACATTATTTCACAGATTTATGTTAAAGAAAACATTAATGAAAATTAAACTATAACCTAGAAGTTCACAATGTCAATCATTCCTTGGACCTAAAGATTAGGAAGGTACAATCGGGGTCTTTTTGGCTAAGGAAACCCAAAAAGCTACAATGGCTGGCCCGGTTCCCTTATCTCCACATAACCCCCCATTTTTACCTTCTGCCGGAACTTCTTTTCCCGTAAGCCTTATAGCGTAGGATATGTCGTAATCCACTGCCAAAGTGCCGGTTAATTCTACGGTCAATCCTGTCACCTTGCGCCGTTTATCTTTTTGAGAAACAATCTGGCCATCGGCCCCAGGAGGTATTTTTTGTGTCCCGGTAGAGTAAATCCGATATTGAATTCCAAGGTCCTGATGGAGAGGGTTTACTAGCAGTTGTATACCGAGAAGCCGATCCTCGCTAGAAGAAAATTCTCCCACCCAGGTATCAGACGCTAGGGGGACAATACCGTGAGTACGAAAACTAGCTGTACCTTCAATCCCTAAAGTAGGTTGAGTGGATAGGGTTTCCCTTGTAAGTTGCACAGCTTTTGCTGCATTGAGCCGACCGTACCCATAAAATGGGCTATGCCCAAGGGAGTTATAATTGCCAAAATCCGAATCAATTTTATCGCAGGCATTTTTTAGTACATCCCTCACCTGTTCTCTTGTGAGGTCGGGATTTATGGCTAGGATAAGCGCAGCCACTCCGGCGGCGCCCGGACAGGCACTGGAGGTTCCTCCAAAGGTGGAGGTATAATGCCCCGCCAAGTCCTCGCTTGGGTCTTTTCGGCCGTGAGTGCCACCCCTGTTGCTTCCGCCACTGCCCGAAATGTCGGCAGTCCATATACCAGGCGTTAGAGGTTTGGGATGGTGAAGCGATGTAAATCCAAAATCATTACTGGGAAAACAACACCAGACCGCATTTCCATAATCACTGTATATGCTGCGCCGTCCGCTATCGTTGCATGCGGCTACGGCTATTACTTTCTCGTAGGCTGCGTACCCGTCAATATCCACGCTTTCGTTGCCATTGCCTGCTGCCCAGAAAATAAGACATCCTTTTCCTCCCCGGCCATGGGTAGCGGCATAATCAAGGGCATATCTTGTACTGTCTGGTAGCATGAAGGACCTTGCGTGTGCGGGATCGTTTGGCAACCACCATGGTCCGTCAGGTGGTCCCCAAGAACAGGAAATAATATCGGCGCCATTATCTGCGGCCCACTCAAAGGCTACTGCCTCGGACATGGAGCCAAGGCTGCCACAAACCAGTGCCAAAACTTTCGCTTCAGGTGCCACGCCTTTTGTCCCGTTAGAGGCATTGGCACAGGCAACTCCCGCACAGGCAGTGCCATGGTTGCCATTATTTGAAAAAGGAGAAACAGGGCGCGCATCATTGACCCTGGTAAGGGTATTCCGCTGTCCGGCTATTTTACCGGCGACAGAAAAAGCTTCATGGGCAGCTTCTACTCCGTTATCAATTATAGCAATGGTAACCCCTTCGCCCTTAGTGTGTAACCAGGCTTCTTCCGCCTGGACATGCTGGTCGATTTCTCGGCCGGATATGGTGGTTTTATGTAAATGCCACTGCATGGGATGGATAAACTTTACCTGTTTTTCGGTTATCAGTTCCGGATGGCAGGTTTCTACCTCCGGCATGGCTAGAAGTTTCTCCGCAAGCTCAAAAACCTTCATTCCCGTGCCTTCCCCACTTTGCAGAAAGTAAGCGTTTTGGGCAAACCCGTAGCGCTCCTTTATGGTTAAACTTAGGCTTTCAATTATTTTTTTACACGTCTCTTCAGATACATCATCTTTAAACTTGACAAAAATATTTTCGGTATACACAACTATTTCACCAGTTTGCTGGTCCACAAGCGTTCTTCCGGCAAACCGAACATTTTCTTCTTCATTCAGACTCTTGCGGATAGCATTCCTTGTTTTTAAAACATTATCATTACCACGTGGGGTTATCACCCTGTATACGGTTACATTAGCTTCGGGAAATGATAAAACAGGCAACATCCCTTCGGCCAATGTCCGCGAACTTTCCGACAAATCCATTGACCGGAGGTCAGATTCTTCATTGGTACGTACCACTACAAGGTCTTGTGCCTCCACCAGATTGAATTTGCGGCCATCTTTACCGCCATATTTAAAACTTTTCATTTTTTTCTGAAATTAGGAATGTTACCGATTAGCTGAGTTCCGGCACAATATTTACACCTGCCGCTGCCGGGGTGCCCGCACTTCGTATGCTTTCAATTATACCGAAGCCCGGTATATTTTCACGAATGTGTTTGATCTGTCCGTTGACCAGAAATCGCAGCTTAAGCGATACATGATGTCCGCTAAGCAGGGTAGTGGTTTCTTTCCAGTTAAACCGTCCAATCCAGTGTTCCGACAGGTATTGGGTTGCAGTATAGGTTGTTCTGTTTGTTTGATTGAAATGTTCGATCAACTCGTTGTGTCGGGTAAAAAGAATTGTGGCAGAAAGGGATGCCAATCTTTCAGCGGCTTCAGCATTTTCATCCAACACTTCAATAAAAAATTCCTGCTGAAAATCCTGCAGGAAGAAAATGCCTGCAAAGGAATATTCTACTGAAAAATGCCCTGCACCGACTGTATCGGTTGTAAGGGTAAGTGAGTGATTGGGATAATCGATGCTGAAATCCTTTTTTTCCTGAATTAGGGTTCTTCGCTCTTCAAGGCCGTCTTTATCGAATATCAATTTGCCTAATGCGCTACTGTCTAGAGGTGTTTTAGCCAGTATATATGGTCCTTGGGCATTCCCTCCGCTAATGGCGAATTCTTCACGCAAGCTCATTGGCCGGGGCTCGCTGCTTGCCAGGTCACCGGCCATATCGCCAAGCTGGAGGTTTCCCGCATAAACCGCCACCATCGGCCTTGGGGTAGTCGGCGGTAAACCTTGAACAATCTGGTCGCTGTCGTTGGTAATAGGGGCACCGGCGAGCCCTGACCGAAGCAAGGACACAATTTGACCAAACAGTTTGTGGGTCATGATGCCTGAAGACCTTTGGTACCTGCTTTGTCCAGTTCTTCCTGCAGCACCTGCATGGCTCCGCTGATGCGTAGTAGGGTATCACGCAGGCTGGAGGCCTCGGTTTCCAGTTCCTGCAGACGTTGTTGGCCTTTTTCAAACTCGGATTTCAATTCCGTCAGTCGTTTTTCAAGTTGTTTTTCCAATGTTTATATATTTTATTTTTTAGATAATTGAGTTTTTAAAGTTACTATCTCTTCATGCAAAGTTTTTATGCACTCAATCATATGTGCTTCGAAACCGGTTACTGCAATATACTTTGTACCATCTGCATGTTCACCAACCCACTCTGGAAATATTCCTTCCACTTCCTGTGCGATCATCCCTGTTTGATTTCCGGGAAGAAAGCCCGGGTTTTCGGGGCCTTTCCCATCAAATGTCACCCCACGAAGCTTTAAAATTTTCTCAAAGCTACCTTTCAAAGGCTTAATGTTCTTTTTGAGTTTTTTGTCTGAAAGATTGGCCCATGAACCACCGCCTGGCTTAAATGCCTGCCCTGAAACCTCGAGGATGCTGTTTACAAGCGTTCCTTGTGGAAAGTCAGCTGCATAATTAAGAATTAGCTTATTGCCCCAATCTACTACAGCCCTGCAGAGGGAACTACCGGGAGCCCCTGTGGGATTGGTGCGTCCGCTCAACACGAAATCAACCCCTCTCGAACGAATATCTCCTTGGACTGTAAGCCTCCCTTGGGTTTCTAAGCTCATTAATCTTGCTCCACCGGTGCCCGGCTCAAGCCCAGTATCGATGTGAGTTCCTCTTCTGTGCCAGGCAAAATGATCGTTAGAACGGAAATAGAGTGTACCGCTTTGTACCCCGATGCCGTATTGCGTTCCCCATAAATTAAGCATTTGCCTGACAGAGGAGCCAAAATCCAAAGTGGTTGGGTTGGGAATTACCACCTTCCCTAACCTACCATTTCCAAAAATTACACTATCTGTTAAATGATCGTTTTGATACCCTATGTGCAGGTTGGAGCCTGTCCAGTCAAGCACACGCCCTTTAATTTCAAGTTGATCCCAATGGCCATTCACTACAACCGCCTGTTGGCCCGATCTCGCCTCACCAAATATCCCTCTGTTGGTTACTCCACCAAACCGGATTTGGCCATCTGACATAAAAATATCATTTCCTGTAGCCACTGTCCCGGCATTTCCGCTGGGAATGTTCCTGAAAATCAAGCTGCCATCGTTATTCATTCTGATCTGGGCCGCCCAACCATTCACAATCCGCACATCATTCGCACCGTCCCATCGGGTATTCATGCCAATTACCCTTGCCCCACCGCTGTGAAAAGTCCATCTATCTCCAATCTGAAATTGCTCCTGAGGATTGGAAGTACCTATTCCCACATTTCCACCGGGTGCTATAGTCAACCGGTTTGCGCCAAATCCGGTGCCAGTATCTTCGTTAACTACAAAATGCCCTTGCGTAGGTCCGTTTATGATACCTGCTGACCAGCTTTTAGGTAGGGCTACGCCCTGCATTGTTTTCTGGAACCTGATTTTGGGCCCGTCGTTATTACCCGGTACGGTTTGGTCTATTGATAAAGAGTTGCCCCAAGCGAAGTTGCCATTATGCAATACACGCAACGCGGGTATTTGGCTTCCGGAAGCAATGTTTGACCCTACCAATAACGGGCCGCTAATGGTTCCTCCGGTCAAATTGAGTTTACTTACTTCAAGCCGAAGGATCTCCGTCATGGCCTCATTCCAGTCAGTAGATCTTATCAGGTCACCCGGCACCTTGGGTTGTGGTGTAAATGGCATAATTGAAAATTTTAGATGTTAGAAAATAATCTCCCAAATAAGGGTAAGTTTAAAATCAGGTGTCTTGTTAACCGTTGGAAAAACCACCCGGTTGTACATAATGCCGTTGGTATCAGCATTAAAAAGCGCCGCTTCTGTTAGCGCCCCGTTTCCTTCAGAGAAATCAAGTTCTGCAGATAGAAAAACCTTCCTTCGGTTATCGTCAGTGAACGTTAAATGAAGGCTTGGATCCACCGGCTTTAATGGTTTTCTCAGTAGCTCCATGCCAAGTTCTAAATCATTAGGTTGAACTTTGTCGCTTCCGGTACCCACAGCAATATGGCTGATAGGATTGGTGCTGATGCCAAGAAATTGCTTGGCAACGAGGTCTCGGCCACTCATAACGATGCTATTGTTGGCCTCTATACGACCGAATAGGTTTCCATGTCGGTCGTATTGATTAATGGTTATGCGGCCTTTCAGGTCGATAGTTTCAAAGTGTTTCATATTGAGTTAATTATTTCAAGCAAATGTATTCAGGCTGTCGAAGCCTGTGAAATCAAACACACCGTTTATGATTAGGCTGTCTCTTAGTTCGTGATCGAGGCCTCCAGGGTAGGGTTGCTGCACACTCGCTATTATCAGGTTTTCATCATAGGGATCATTATCCTCTATTACCGGCTTCATCTGCCCCGATAAGTGGAATAACTCATCCTGCTGATGAGTTTCGGTGAAGCGCTTTTGGTAGCTTACCACCGCCATCACTCCGGCCGCTTTTACCTTGTTTACAATGTAGAGGATCTGACTGCGAGGATTTACAGGCATACCTTCAAACATATCGGTAGATGGCTTCGCTTCTTCATTAACTATCTTTATGGCTTGGTCAAGCTTATCTTTTTCAAGAGCGGAAAGCGCTTTTAAAACCCCAGACATATTATTCAACTCCTTTTCACTCAGGTGTGAAAATTCATCTTCGGCTCCAGCGGGTAGTAGGTCGTTTGCTGCAAGTCTAGAAAGCAAGGTAGATTTTAGGGTAAATTTTGCGGTATATCCAGGACTATCCCAAGGAACAGATACTGAAAATGAAGCCGGGTGCAACTTTTCTATCCTTATCGAAATATTGGCCACAGCTACCGT
>Ga0105045_10003503_pt1 | contig 13467 bp, 13 predicted proteins | sample MAT02_FD_78089 | JGI IMG/M metagenome (GOLD analysis project Ga0105045, IMG submission 78089) | Freshwater microbial communities from Lake Fryxell liftoff mats and glacier meltwater in Antarctica - MAT-02 (megahit assembly) | ecosystem: Environmental > Aquatic > Freshwater > Ice > Liftoff...
CGTCGTGATCAGGTGGCCGCTCGCATTGGGTTTGCAACGGGTCGGCGAGGTCTTCGTGGAAGTACACACCAGCCAAGGTGTTGGCGCGCAACAGTGAAAGCGCGTTGGGGGTATCGCCGTCGCATACGGCAGTGGCCAGGGGCGCCAGTTCGAGCGAGGCGGATTGGCGGTAGCCGCGTTGCAGATGGATGTGGCGACCGGGGGCAGCGGGTATACCGTCGGGGCGAGCCGGTGTGGCGCGGGCCGGGGCCTTACCGCTGAACCGGGTGTGCGCCGCAGTGTCGAGCGACAACCAAACTGGGCTGGGAGGCGCCGCTGCCGTTCGATGGCTGCGGCCCCGGCAGCAGTGCGGTCAAGCCGAGGCCAATGCCTGCAATTGGCGGACATGGTTGCCGAGGAGCCGGGTGGCGTTGGCCATGCCCCCGCCATCGCAACCCTGTTCGACCAGTGAACCGCCTACGGCATCGAGGCAATCCTGTAGCGCATCGGCCATGGCGACGACCCGGTTGAGTACGAAGCGAGGTGCGTAGCGTGACTCGGCAGCGAATGTGCGCCAGTCCTCGGCGGTGACCCTCTCGATACGGGCCGCCGCACCGATCCGTAGCGCCGGCGCGCGCTCGACCAGGGATTCGGGCAGGACGATGGTGGGAACCAGGTCGTAGAACCGCGCCAGCCGACGATGACCCTGGCGATCGCAAAGCAGCGCCAGGTTCTTGGCATGGGCGTCGGCATTGCCGATCAGGGCATTGAATACCGCCCAGTCCAGCAGTCCCTGCACGGCAGCCGGGCCCAACGCCAGCTGGCGGATCAATGCAGAGCACTGGGCGAGCCCCGGACCTCCCTGGCTTTCGTATTTCATTTCGCTTGGGTAACCCAGGGCCTGGCAGAAATCTTCCTGGTGCAGGCGCTGGACGTGACTGCCTTCCATGTCGCGATCGTAGCGCTCGATCAACAGTGCCGGACGGCCCATGACATCCACGGGGCGGGACGCCGCCACCGGCAAGCCGATCGTGCGGGCCAGCGCGAGGCCAAGCGCCTCCAGATCGCGCAGCCCGCGGAACCGGCGACTGTCTGGTTTAAGGATGTGGGTGCTGATTTCATCGCGCCCGGGAAGCCGCAGGCGACCATCGGGCCCGGCGATGACCGCGATCTTGTCCTCGGCCCCGGCCAAAGACAGCCGCAGCGGCGTTCCAAGCAGGGCCCAGGCGCCCTCACCTGCGTTGTCGCCCTGCAGGTGCAGCAAGGTTTCCAAATCCCCTTCCGCCGGTTGCGAAAGTTCGCCCCGAGGGCCTGGCGACTGGACGCTCACCGCACCGGCACATTCGCCGCCGATCGCCGCCAGCAGAGCGAAGTCATCGCCGGGCGCGATGCGCAGCCGGGCAGTGATCGCCTCGCGCACGCCACCTTCGGGCAGCAGATTGCAGAACCAGTTGCGAACCGCTGCGCCCTGGTAGGCGTCCGTTTGCACCGGCAATGCAACCGACAGCGGCACCGGCGTCGACAAGGCCAGGTAGCCAGGCTGGTAGGTGAATTGCCAGTCTTCCGGGCTTCGTGCGCCGGTGATGGCAAGCGCGCCGATGGGCTGGTCGAACAGCGTGACCTGCAAGGAATCGTTCATGGATTGGCAGCGCTCACCTGGACGCGCAGACCCAGCACCGCCAGCACCGCCAGGGTCCTGTCCAGCGCCACGCTGGGCTTGCCCCGTTCCAGCTCGCTGATGAAGCGCAATCCGGTGCCGGCCAACCCCGCCAGCTGGGTCTGGGTCAAACCATGGCAGCGCCGCGCGTGGCGCACGGCAGCGCCGATACTGAGCGGCGTACCAGACGAATTTTGTCCCGATCGGGTAAATGGGTTGTTCATGGAGTCGGACTGGCCCGATTTATACCGATCGGGTAAGTTTGCGGAGAACGGCACTTCAGTCAAGTTTTTTGTCCCGTTCGGGATGAGTAGTCGACTCGCGGGTCATCGAGAGCCCCGCCAAACCAAGCCCGGCGGCATGCATAAACCGTCCTGCTCGTTCCAGATGTTGTACCCAGGGCAGCGGCCCGGCGTCGCGGATCACCGTTTCGCTGCCAGCCAGAGAGGCTGCGGGCACCAGTCATCTCGGTTTTAGCCGAGCCCACGCGAGAGCACACGGTCGAAGCGGGCTGGCAACCGCTCGTAGGTGCTCAGCACCGCTCCAAGCGCACATCCATACGGGCGCGATGTCTGCTCTCGGCGGTGGTTTCCACCGGTCGATGCTGCTGCAGCTTGTCGGTCACCCGCCTGGCCAGCGTGGGATGCAGCGCCAGCTTACAAGCAGAACCCTGCACGCAGCGCTTGATCGCGCGCCCCTTATGAAGTGCTATATATGATACTTTATGGTTTATAAGGTACTACGGATGATACTACATGCGCACTGCCGTCGCTGACTTTACCACTCCAGAGACCCGCCAGGCAGCAAGACATTTGGGCCGCCTCGTGAGAGAAGCGCGGCTCGCCCGCCGAATGCCGCAGACAGAACTGGCCGCCCGGGCCAAGACCAGCAAGCTCACTGTGATCCGGATCGAGAAGGGTGCGGTGGAGACTGCTCTAGGCACTTGGCTATCGGTGATGCAGCAGCTCGGCCTGCTGGGGCATGTCCTGAAAATCGAGGACAAGGTCTCAACCGAGCTGGCCAAGACACATGTCGCCCGTCGTGCACGATTGAACACCAAGCCTGACCTGGACTTCTGACCATGGCCGTCCGCTACGTCTTCATCCACCTGCCCGGCCAAACCGAAGCGGTGCCGGCGGGCCGGCTCGAGTTGGTCTCGCGCGACGGCGAGCTGCTCACCTCGCAGTTCCAGTACGGCAGACTTTACCGCGAGCGCGGCGATGCACTGGACGTGGATCCTGTGTCGCTGCCACTGGGAGGCGAAACCGCAGTCGCGCGCGAGCCGGTCGGCGGGCTGCCGCTGTTTGGCGCTGTTCGCGACGCTGCGCCGGATGCGTGGGGCCGCCGGGTGATCGAGAACCGGCTCGGCCGTGCAGGCCCGCTGCCCGAGTTGGACTATCTGGACCATGCAGGATCGGACCGGGCTGGCGCGCTGGATATCCGCACCAACCGCGACAGCCCGCCGCGCGAGTCCACCCTGCCGGCGAGTGTGGATCTCCCCTACCTGCTTGAGGCGGTTGAACGCATCGAGGCGGACGACCCGGTACCGGCTCACTTGGCACACTTTTTCCACGGCGGACCAAGCATGGGCGGCATGCGGCCCAAGGCGGTGGTCCGCGACGGCGGCCGACAATACGTCGCCAAGTTCCCATCCGCCTCGGACCGACGGTTCAACGTGCCGGCGGTCGAGTACGCAACTCTGGCGCTCGCGCGCCAATGCGGGCTCGACGTGCCAGACATCCAGCTGGTCCGGCTCGACGGCGAGCGCGCCGCGATGCTCATCGAGCGCTTTGACCGCGAGCCGGCAGAGGGTGGCTTCACGCGACGCCCCATGGTTTCGGCGCTGACCATGCTCGGCGTCTCCGAGATGGAATCCCCCAACCAGAGCTATGAGGGTATCGCCGGCGTCATCAGCGCGCGTGGCGTGGGCGACTGCGTCGAACGCGATCGGGTTGAGCTCTTCAAGCGGATGGTGTTCAACATCCTGGTGACCAACAACGATGACCATCTGCGCAACCACGCCTTTCTCTATGACCCGGCAGGCGGTGGTTGGCGCCTGAGCCCGCTCTATGACGTGGTGCCTTCACCGGAGGTTGGGACCGAGCGATTCCTCAACCTCGCCGTGGGACCTCGGGGCCGCGCGGCGCTGCTGGACAATGCCCTCGCCGGCGCGGGCGCCTTTGGGCTCCGACGGAGCCAGGCAGCCCTCTTGATCGAGGAGCTCGTCGCGTGCGCGCGCGCCTGGCGCAACACCTTCGATACCTGCGGCGTGTCCGAACGGGACAGCGACACGGTGGCCAGCGCTTTCCGGCGCGCCGTGGACATCGGCATGCGTGAGGTCGAGCGACAGGCTTAGGCGACGCCACGGGCCGTGGGCAGCGCGCGGCCGCCCGGGCGTGGGTGCGAAGCCCAGTAACTGTCCCGCGATCGGAAACATACTGGAGCTGGTGACCAAGCCGGCGATCTTCTTCGCCGCCCGCTTCCGGCGACCGATTTGAGAAGTCGATGTCTTCCTGGGCACCGGCGCCGGCTTAGCAACGGTCTCCTTTCGGCCAAGAGCAGACATCCGGACCGACAATTGGGAAAGTCGACTCTGACCCGTGTTTTGCTCGCCTTGGGCTGGATCACGGTCACGTCCACGGCTTCGAGGCGCCAGAAACGCGCAGTTTCACCGCTTGGCATCCACCGGGCTCGTGAGGCTTCGGGCCTTGGACGACGGGCTGGAGTGTGAAACCAAACCTCCCATGCGGACCCGGCAGGGTCCCTTCGCGGTTTGAGCCGCTGCCGGGTCTGAACATGCAGCTGCGCGACGAAGGCCCGCGCGATGAACCGACGCTCGGCCAGATCAACCGCGTACACGAGGTGCTGAACCGCAAACGTGGGCTCACTCTCGACAGGATCCGCAAGTTGCACCGCAACTCGGGTATCCCAGCCGAAAGCCTGACCAGACCCTGAGCAGACGGTGGCATATGGCCACATAAAAAGGGGCGGTGGGTTCATTTCCCCGCAACCTGTGGCATCGGGATCGTGGCAGTATGAACCCGAACAATTTGCGTCGCAGTTGTCATGCACCGCGGCACGCAGTCCGAACGATACGCGGCGGGTCAAGATCCGCCCTACGTAAAGCCGATCCCTCCTGTTGACCCGCCTTGCGCGCGTTCACGGCATGCGCACGAGCCATGCTGACGCCGAGGTTCGGATTTGCTCATCGTAGCCGCCAAGCACCAGGAGTTCTCCGCTGGGCAACAGGCTAGCCGTTGCAAACTCCCGCGGCCCGCTCAATTCGCCTTGTACAAGTACGAAGGTTTGGCTGCCAGGATCATAGAGCTCCAGTTGGGCGGCACCACCCGCCACGAGGACAGCACCGGATGGAAGCACAGCAACAGCGTCAGACAGCTTGAAGCGCGGCCAGCGCATATCCGGGCCATCCGTAAACTTGCCGGTCTTTGGGTCGTAGATTTCAGTACTCCGATAGCGACCGCGTTGGTCGCGGGCATCCGATCCCCCAAGCACGAGCACGCGACCGTCCGGTAGTAACGCCGCTGCATGCTTGTGGCGCGGCGAGGACATGTCGCCTGTGGGCTGGAACTGGCTGGTAGAGGGTTCGAAAATCTCAGCCGTGCGCAGGATTTCGCCACGACGGGCTAGCCGCCCGCCGATGATCAAGACCCTTCCATCTGCGAGGGAAACGGCCACATGACCGACTCGCGGCACGCTCATTGACGCCGTTGACGAAAAGCTAGAAGAACTCGGGTCGAACAGCTCCGAAGATGCCAGCGGTTCGAACTCCGAAGTTTGACCCCCTGTTATCAATACGCGGCCGTCAGCCAGTCGGGTGGCCGTGGGAGCTGCGCGCTCTACAGCCATGCTACCCGCAGCGGCAAAACGATTGGATCCTGGGTCATAAATTTCCGCACTACGGGTTACCCTCCGTTCCGACCATCCGCCAGCTACGAGCACACGTCCGTCAATGAGCGGAATGGCAACATGGCTACCCCGCGCTGTCGCCATTGCAGCAGCGGATCGAAACCCCTGCGTACCGGGCTCATATAGTTCGGTTGATCGCAGATTGGTATCGCAACCACCGGAGCAACCACCGGTAATCAGTACCTCACCAGACCCGAGCAATGTCGCTTGATGAGCCGCCCGGTCAGCCGACATTTCACCGATCTGAACGACGTGGGGGAGGTTCGTGTCGGCTTGCACCGATTCCTGCTTCGTCACAACTGCCGTAGTCGTACCGATCACCGCGATCAATCCCGCTGCTGCCAAAATCATGGTTTTCATCATTGTATTCAAGGCCTCCGTATGCTGTCTGGCGGTATAACGCTTAATGTAAGCCGATCCGCAACGCGTGAACCGGGAGTGGAACGAACACCAGCAACGACACATTTCAACGAAGCGACGAAGCGGGTTCGGCTTGAGTGAATTATTGGGCCATGCAGGTTAACAAAGTAAGTGCAACCCCCGCGGTGCCTAAAGAAGAATAGATGCACTGGCAGGGTCTTCCTGCAGTCCTCAGAACCGGTAGCGGATTTTCGCAAGGAACTGATCCGAGTCGCGCAACTCCAGCGCATCCTGGAAAAGGTTCTCCGTGTCCGGCAACTCGCGATTTTCGCGCACCGCACCACCACGCGAATACGCCAGGAAAATGTCCGATTGCGGCCCCAGCAGATAGCGGTAACGTAGCTGCAGACCAAGGGTGTTGATGTCGAAGTCGGGCCTGACTTCGCCCGTGGGCTGCATCTGACCCGATGGCTGCAGCACGTATCGCCTGCCATCGGAGGCGCGGACCGCCAGCCATTCCGACTTGAACCGCAGCTCGTGGCGAAGGCGTGGAAACCAGCTCATGTTGAGGCCGATGAAATCCCCGCGGCGCGCGTACCGTCCGAAATTCCGGCCGCCTTCCCAGATTAGCCAGTCGCTGCCCGAATCGGGCTCCAGCTCCAGTGCGGCATTGAACAGGTCGCTGGGATACCAGGCGATATCAATCCAGAGCTCGCGAGCAGGAGCCGCCGATAGTCCCCGCGCGAGCCATGTCACGTCCGCACTGAATGCCCAGTCGCCGTAGCGTCGGCTGAAATAACCCACCGCGCTGCGATGGCGGGCCGAACTCCGCCACAAACCGTTGCCGCGCGAGATCAGGTCGTCCCAGCCGGACGTGAACAGGCTGCTGGTGAAGCTGAGCGAACTCCCGCTGCGCAGGTTGTAGTTATTGTGCAGGACGAGCGTGCTGGGCAACTGGTCGCCACGGTCGTTGCTGCGGCCCTGAAGCTCCACCCACCAGCGGCTGCTGCCGACCCGGGAACTTTCATCCGCAACGCGATGAATGTAGTCGACTACGACCCGCGCGTCGTTGAGACTGGCCCGTCGCTGGAAGCCCAAGTCGTTGAAGTTCAGCCGATTGCCGAAGTGGGTGGCCTCGAACCGGTATCTCCAGGCACTCGACGGCGTCCAGTTGACGCGCACCCAGCCCCCAGTATCGTCCACACTATTTCCGCCCTGGTCGATGAAGCTGGCGATGGTCTGGCCGTTGACGACCAGCGTGTCGCCCGGCCTCCAACTGATGTCGAAGGCCTGCACCTGTGCACTGCGGTCGAGAAACGGCCTTTCGGTGTGAGTGCCGAGCCAGCCAATGTTCAAGCCGCTGCTTACCGGGTACTGCAGCCGCGTCACGTAGAAGTTGCGCCCGGCGTCGCCATCCTCGGCGGCGACAAGTACGCCGTAGCCAAGAGCGCCCATGGAACCGTTGAGCTTGACCGCCGCGTCGATGTCGCTGGCCCCGGACCCATCGTCGGCGTCCCCGCCGATGCGGCGGGTGTGAACCAGCCGGCCCCCATCCGGCGTGCCCAGGTTGAAGATGCTCTGGTTCTCGGTGAAAAACGGTCTGCGGTCGCTGAAGAACGTTTCCACGGCGTCGAAATTGATCACCAGATCGTCCGATTCGACCTGGCCGAAATCCGGGTTCACCGTAGCGCTCAGCTGCAGGGTAGGCAGAGGCTTCCAGAACAGGTCGACACCGGCGTTGAAGCTGATGTTGCCCGTGATCAGGTCGTGGTTGGCGGTCAGGTAGGGCCAGTAGTGGAACAGCGCGCTGCGGTACTGCGCTATTTCGATCCGCTCGAAGCCGGAGATGAACCTGCCACGCTCCGCCGACACTGCCGGATAGGCCAACCGCTCACGGTTGCTGCCGAGCGTGCGACTGAAATACACATTGACGTTGCGTTTGGCCGTGTCGGTGCCGCGCATCGGTGCCACGGTCCACGGAATCAGCATTTCCACCTGCCAACCGTCCACGCTTTCGCTGACGGACCAGCTCCAATCGGTGTCCCAGTCCCTGTCGGTGACGCTCTCGTTGGAGACCACGCCATCCTGGATCGAGCCGGAAATCCCGACGGTGAAGCTGTAGGCGGTACGCCCGTCGCCATCGAAGTCGATGATGAAATTGACCGTATCGGCGGCGTCCGTCTGGTCACGCTCCAAGCGCGGCTTCACCCTGGCGAACACCGACGACTGCCGGAGATCGAATCCCACCACGATGCCTTCGGGTGTGGAGATCAGCTTCGCCACCGTTGCAGTCCCACCATCTGGCGCGCTCAGTCGAAAAGGCACTGTGGTCAGGAAGTTGTCGAAACGATACGCCTGATCCCACTCCGGTTCGTCGAGCTTGCCGTCCACGACGACCGCCGCCTCCACCGCGCAGCAGAACGCGCCAGCCGCCAAGAGGATCGCGCGGGCGATGGCGCGGAGACCATAAACGTCAGAATTCATTCTTTCTCAGTAGTGTCTGGTTAAAAGTCGGGAAAAAATCGATTGGTTAACGGCGATGGTTGATTCTGCGGGCGCCCGATTGGGCTGCAAGGCGCACGCCATCTCGGTAATCGGTTTGCGCCCCTGAACGAAATCGACCGTGGCGCCTCGCTGCTTCACCAGTGGGCGTGCGGGGCGGCTGATGGATGCCGGTGCGATCCGTGTGGTGGGCATACCCCCTCACGCCAAGTGCGGCCCGGCCTGCCTGATCAGTGATTTGCCCTGAGAGCGTCAGAGGAACGCCAGGTTCGTCCATGGGCGCGGTGCGGGATCGGCTGGAAAGGACCTCGGGCTTGCTGTCGAACACCGCCTCGCAGCCTTCACAGGGAAGCCTGACAGTGGGTTCGCGAAGCCGGCCAGATGCGCGGGCCGTGGTTGGTAGCGGCGCAAGAAGCGGCGCAGACACGAAGGCAAGCAGTAGCTGACGGCGTTGCATGGCGCATTCCGTGATGGAGTAGGATCTAAGAGGGGCCGGGCGCGAAGAGTGTTATCCGGCCTTGGCTTCACACGGTGAACTTGGGCGGCACGGTTAACACTTCGCGCTGTGATGGCCTCTACCCAAGAGCGACTTTCTGAAGACAGATGTGCCAGACGCGAGCTCCAATCCGTTGCCAGACATGGACGTTGTGCGCTGCGTGCAGCAGGCACGGCGCGGTTCGCAGCGGGCGTTTTCATTACTCTACGAACGATTTTCGCCCTTGGTGCACGGAATACTGCTGGGCCGGTTTCATCCTGCGACAGCTGACGACCTCACTCAGGAATGCTTCATGACCGCATTCCTGCGCCTGGAACAGTTGCAGGAGGACGGAAAGTTCGGAGCATGGATTGCCGTGATTGCGCGGCGCATCCGGCTACCGCAAGAGGTTGGCAGCGCCTCGGATCAGGACCTCGATGGAGTCAGAGATGGTGCAACCGCCCCCGAGGAAGTCGCCGAGGCGGATCGCATTCTGCGTGCGATCACCAGCTTGCCCGAGGCCTATCGGGAAACATTGATGTTGCGATTGGCTGAAGGCATGAGCGGCCCCGAGATCGCCGCGGTTACCGGCCTGACCCCCCAGTCCGTGCGCGTCAATCTGCATCGAGGCATGGCAAAGCTGCGCGCCGCGCTCGGGCTGGTGCAGTCGCCTGTGGAGAACCAGCATGACTAGTCGCCATGACCCTCTGTGGAACCCAGACGCGCCGGCTGACGCTGACCTCGACCGGATCCAGCGCGCTTTGGCGCCTTATGGTGTGCGCGCCAGAGGGTTGTTGATGCCAGCAGTATCAACCCCCCGCCGCTTGCGACGACAGGCAGTGCCCTGGGCGCTGGCAGCGGGCATCGCCATCTTGCTGCTGGGTGCGGGCTATCAATATCGACTTGCCTGGGTGCCGGGCGACACCTGGTCGGTGGTCCACCATGAAGGCCGCGGAGAGGAGCAGAGATCGCAGCTGCGGCCTGGCCGCACGCTGGAAACTGCCTCCAACGAGACGGCCAGGATTGCCGTGGCGCGGATTGGCAGCATCGTACTGTCCCCGGACTCCACTCTGCGCCTGGTCGAAACGGAGAAGGGCAAGCATCGCGTTGCGCTGGAGCAAGGTCACATACGGGCACGTATCTGGGCGCCGCCGGGCTACTTTGGTGTGCGCGCCGGCAGCGCAGAGGTCGTCGACCTAGGGTGCGATTTCGATCTTTGGAAGCACCATGACGGGTCCGGCAGGGTATTCGTGCGCAGCGGTTGGGTGAGTTATCGCGTCGGAACCGAGGATATTCTGGTGCCCGAAGGCTATGAATTGAGCTTCTCGGATGGGATGGCCGGGACACCGCTTCGGCCGGATGCGCCAGAGGCGTTCAGCAGTGCTGTCCGTGAGCTTGAAGCCGCATTGCTGTCAGCGAACCTCCGCTCAGGAAGGCTCGAAGACGCCGCGCAGCGGGTGGTTGACGCGACCCGCGACGAGGACGCGTTCACGCTGTTGAGCTTGTTAACGCGATGGCCCGCGCTCGCGCGCACTGGGTTGTACCCACGACTTTCTGCGGCCCTCGGTGTGCAGGGAGACTCCACGGACCATCGGCGGGCTTGGGAAGTAGGCGATCTGGTAGCCATTGACGCGTGGTGGGACACGCTCCCGCGGCAACCGAAGCAATGGTGGGCCAACTGGAGGGATGCGCTCGGCTAACGGCCTGTTGGTGTTCGTCCGCTAAGGCTGGGGCTTCTCCGCCGTATGAGCTGACATCTTGAACCCGAGGTCGAGCAAGCCTCCAGCATCCACCAGCAATGCCAGAAAAGGGGTCGGATTGAACTACCGCCAATTTCTCGGACACCACAAAGCGCGGACGAGCCTCGCACGGGGGTGTTCGAGAAATCGGGGGTAGTCCAGGTTCATTTCCCCGCAATCTGGGGCATCGGGATCATGGCACTACGAACGCGAACAATCCGAGTCGCAGTCATCACGCACCGCTGCACGCAATCCGAACGATACGCGGCGGGCCAGGGCCCTCCCTACGGAAAGCCGCCCCTCCTGTTGACCCGCTTTACGCGCCCTCACCGCGCCTTGCTATCAATCTGCCAAGCAGACGCAGCGCCGGCTTGGCGAGCTCAAACCTGCGCCACGAATTCCATCACTGGCGTGGACTGCAAAAGTGTTAGCAGCCAGTGGTCCACCAGCAGGAGCACGAACAGGGCCATCAGGTACACCACTGAAAAAGTGAACACGCACATGGCGAGGCTGTCCCGGCCAAACGGTATTTTGGCCAATTGCCGGCAATGTAAAGGACGCTTGACATGCTCGAAAAGCCTCCGTAAGGTGTAAAGCGTACTTTACTTCAGGAGCTTGTGATGCGCGAACAACGACTGACCAGGCAGTACCTCCTGGAACTTGGCGGCACCATGACTTTGTACCTCGTGCTGCTAGTGGGCTCGCTGGCCCTCGCCAAGTCGATGGCGCTTGGGCCGGTCCGCCTGCTGATACTGCTTGCTCCGATGCTCGGCTTCGGCCTCATGCTCTGGGTGATCGTGCGGCAGTACCGGCGAATGGATGAATACATCCGAAGACTCCTTCTGGAGAACGCCGCGATCGCCGCCGGCATCACCGCCGCACTGTCATTCACGTATGGCTTCCTCGAGGGCGCCGGGTATCCGCGCCAGAGCATGTTCTGGGTCTGGCCCGTGCTCGGCGGCAGTTGGGCACTGGTAGCGCTGGTGCGCGGCTGGATTGACCGGCGATGAACAACCACATCCGCGAATTGCGCGCCGGGCGCGGATGGACGCAGGCAGACCTGGCCGAGCTGCTGGAGGTTTCGCGGCAGACCGTCAACGCCCTGGAGACCGGACGTTACGACCCGAGCCTGCCACTGGCGTTCGCCATCGCCCGGCTGTTCGGCAAACCCATCGAAGACATCTTCACTCCTTAAACCAGGAACCAGTATGAAAACCAGAACCTCCCTTTCGCCGACACGATGCATGAGCGTAGGCATCCACGGTGTCATCCTCGCCCTAGTCCTCGCCGGCCAGGCCTTCGCAAGCGATCCAACAACAGCTGAGGCTGGTCACGCCAACGCGAAAAGCACCACCAGCCAAGTGCATACCAGCGTGGAACGTTTCGAGGTAGGCAGCCTGCAGGTGGAGCGCCATGGCGAGCGGGGGTCACCGGTAATCCTCATTCCTGGCCTTGCCAGTGGCGCGTGGGTCTGGGAGGACACGGTACGCGGTCTGCAGGATAGCCAGGTGATCTACGTGGTCACGCTGGCCGGCTTCGACGGGCGCCCCGCGCAGGCAGGCAAGGGCATGCAGGGCGCGATCGATGCGCTACAACAGCTGATCGCTACCCAGCAGCTCGAACGTCCCGTGTTGATCGGCCACAGCCTGGGCGGCGTGCTTGCACTGGCGCTTGCCGAACGCCAGCCCGGCCTGGTCGGCGGGGTGATCAGCATCGACGGCTTGCCAGTCTTTCCCGGCACCGAGTCGATGACGCCGGAACAACGGTCCGCCATGGCGGAGGGCACGAAGGCGCGCATGGCCAACGTAGATGCAAAGGCCTTCGCGGCGCAACAGGTGCAGTACATGCAAATGATCGGCGTGATCGACGCCGGCACTGGCGCCCGGCTGGCGCAGCTGACCGCAAAAAGCAACCCGGGCGCCACCGCCGATTTCATGGCCGAAACCCTCGCCTTCGACTTGCGCACACGGCTGCCGAAGATCAGCGCGCCGGTCTTGCTGCTCTCGCCATACAACCCCGCCGACGGCGCGGCGTAGGGCATCACCGAAGCTGCAAAGACGGCCTACTACCGCTCGCTGATGGCCGGCACCCCGCAACTGGACGCGCAGTCGATTTCGCCTTCGCGACACTTCGCCATGCTCGACCAGCCAGACAAGGTCGCGAGCGCGATCGACTACTTCCTGCGGAAAATCGCGGCGCACTGAGACCGCTTGGCACCTGCCCGCGCGGTGCAAGTCGCCGGTCAGGACGCCAAGTCGTTACGGTGGAGGCGCTTGAGGGCACCTACCAATCCGTCTGTTCTTGCAATACATAGCCTTGACCATCGCGCTGGCCTCGTCGGAGATCGGTTGCCGCTGGTCGTTCCATATGTAGAGTCGAGCCACCTTGACGCGAGCTGCAACTCGATCCGTGTCCTTGGACAGCCTCGTTGACTGAAGCGCGACTGCATGGATTGCATGCGCGACTGACCGGCTTGGGTTGTGGATTCAACCGGTGGATGCAACACACTAGACCCGGCTTAGGCGGGAGGAGTGTTGCCTGTGAAGCAGAGACCTCGGATCTACTACAACGACAGTCAGAAAGCGCTGATTTGGGAGCATTGGAAGAAGGGGCACTCGCTCCAGCAGATCGCGCAGCTCTTTGATCGGAACCATTCGTCCATACAGCGGATCCTGGCAGAGACCGGCGGAATACGGCCGGCACAGCGTTCCCGCTCAGAACGGTCGCTCACGTTTGCCGAGCGGGAGGAGATATCCCGCGCGGTGGTGATGGGGCGGTCCATCCGCTCGATCGCTGAAGAGCTGAACCGAGCTGCGTCTACCATCAGC
>Ga0105045_10003504_pt1 | contig 13466 bp, 7 predicted proteins | sample MAT02_FD_78089 | JGI IMG/M metagenome (GOLD analysis project Ga0105045, IMG submission 78089) | Freshwater microbial communities from Lake Fryxell liftoff mats and glacier meltwater in Antarctica - MAT-02 (megahit assembly) | ecosystem: Environmental > Aquatic > Freshwater > Ice > Liftoff...
AAATGACCGCTAATCGAGTCGCCCAAGCGAGTTTTACCACTATTTTCTCACAGAACTGTGCGTAAAAGTCTCCCTTCATGCCGCTACTCCTGTCAATCACAAATGTATTCACTACCCTAGTTATATACCAATTTCTATTACACTAATAAGTCAGGCTTTGCATGGAACTTCATCTTCAGCCCCGAACAGCGGCCAGTTTGTAAAGACCCTTTTCCCATCTAACCAGTCCCAATAAAAGCTTATAAACTTGATCCCATAAGTCATCGGTGTTGTATGTAAATTCCGTAACGATTGACCACTTTATTTCATATATCAGTGATTACTTTTTTTCGTGATGCTGGACAGCTCCCTTTACAATAATTTGACTAACGCATGCCTGGATAGTCAGCTATCTGTAGATGAAACTTAAATAGTGATTCTGAAACGAAATTAACCGATCACAGCGCCACACAAAGAAGTGCTTAAGGGCAAAGAAATCTCCTATTTTCAGACTAAAATATCTCAATAGCTAAATTATATATACCACAATTTGGGGGATTCAAATCGCGCATAAAAACATTATGTTTGTCTCCGATTCTCAAAGATCAAAATGAAATTTTAGGTGCAATCCAACTAATAGCAGTTAAATCGTGTCTAACCAATAAATAAATCCAATATAAATATGAAAATAATTATTGCCTCCCTATTGATTCTTTCACTCGCATCTGGCTGCGATAATAGGAATTCTACAATTGTGCCAAAGGAATTCGAAGTTGCTCAAAAATGCTTTCAAGTATCGTATGTCACAGGAATTTGCTCGCAAGCGATTCTAAAAATCGAAAATCCTGATTTCTTTAGCTATGGCGAGAATCTGGAAACTTACTCTAATGTTTTTTTCACCGTTTTCGACTGCGGGGTGGATGAAAGCAAGCTCCTGCAAAGTAAGTTTTACGTATCAATCATTGATAAACCTGAAGACAGCTCTTGCGTCCGTTGTCTTGCCGCGCTAGATTATAAAGGAACAAAAAAATATCATGTACAGGTTGTTAGTAAGTGTGAATAAGGTCGATGATATCCGATTGATATATTTTTAAACTATTTTCTAAATCAAAGAGGCTGTCTATTGAGACAGCCTCACTTTTTTGCTATAAATTTTCTGATGTTCTTCTATACTATCAGCTATCAGCGTTGACAGCTCTAACCATTGCCAATCAAGAATTTGACTTATTTTTTTCGGTGGAGCTAGTCAGCAAAAAGCAGATGATCAACAGCACGCTATATTCTATTCCGCCCGATTGATGGTCTACAACAAACCATCCATTTTTGGCATGCACCAAAATAATGCCCATCAAAAGAAGAAAGATGAACCAAGCATTCAAGATTTTTTTAGAGTAGCCGATAGCTAGTAGCACGCCACCGATTATATCTGACAAGGTAATGATGCACGCCATAATCACTCCAATGACAAAACCCTTTGCCTTAAGAAACTCTACAAAGCCCGCTAGCGAATTCGCCTATAATCGTGCGGCTTCGTGAGCCACAATCACGCGGCCAAGCGCAAATCTGAGAATAGCTAAATATTAATTGGTTAGAAGAAATGAGAATTTGTTCATACGTAGGCTACTTTCGGTTTAGTAAAAAAAAGAGGCTGCCTTTTTGAGACAGCCTCTAGTTAAGATCAAAACATTAGGGGCGAGTATCCCAAAATACTTTTTTATCGCTTAAACTAGATCTCTGAACCAGCTTGGGATTAGCATCCACTTCTTGTTGAGGATAAAAAATTACTCTCGGTACGTTACCACCATTTCCAGGATTAAGCGCAGAAGGAACTTGTGATAAAACTGGGTATCCAGTTCTCCTCCAATCACTCCACGGCTCAGTCGCAACCATAAATAAGGCAACGTATTTTTCCTCTATAAGCTGCTGCAATTGTTGAGCCGGTGTACCGCTTAGCGTACCAGATGGTGAAGCCAAATAAGTGGCAGCAGTAGGGGCTGAAACTCCAGCTTCCTGCATTGATGCATTTATGCCTGCCTGATAAAATGTTGCAGCAGAACCTGGGGCACCATAGCGAAGCGCTAGCTCAGCACGAATAAAATTATACTCAGCAAAGGATAAAATATTTGTTGAAGATCCTCCATTGTAGGTTAACCCTCCAACTCCAACAGGCAAATTTGGCCCTGCCGGAATTGTTGAGCTGGTTAGGGCGCCCCTAACATATGTATGAAGTCTCGATAAATTAGTCCTTAAGCCAAAATTACTTGTGCCGTTTGCTAATCCGGCATACCCTCCTGTTGTTGAGATTGGAGGACTCGCCAACAAAGATGGGCTAAATGGAAAAGGCGTAAAATAAGGAGCCCTTCTTGGATCTGACTTGTTATTCATAAGGTTAACAATTGTCGCACTTGTGCAAATATCATCGGTGCGACTCAAAATAAATTGATGTACCGGGTTTTGCCTCTGAGGAATCACATCATAGCGAGCTTGAAAATCGTCAGCAATGGCCGTCATAAAGTTGGTAACAGGTGTGTTATTGATAAAAGTAGTGATTACCGATGTATCGAACCCCTGCGTATTTGCCAAATGAAGATACATTCTCAACTTAAGTGTATTGGCAAACCGAACCCACCGAATAATATTGGCAGATCCACCATAAATGATGTCGTCACCCGCCACATTGGGTGATAGGGATGTCGCATTTAAGTCTTTTATCGCATCATCAATCAGAGTTAGCATAGCCGAATAAATTGCTTGCCCTGGATCTACGTCTGGTGCAAAATTTCCTGATGTTCCTTGGATTGCTTGGGAATATGGTACGTCTCCCCAGTTGTCAACAAGAACGGTGTAGCTAAATGCTTTTATCAGTTTAGCGATACCGAAGTAATGTGGATGAGTGCTAGTCGGATCCTTTTTCAGTAGTTCCTCGCAATCTGCAAGCACCCCTGCATAGATTGCAGCTCTCCACACGCCATTGACCTCAGTAGGTTGGAGAATGTACAGATCGTAAGCCTCAGTTTGCCTACCATTTTGAGCTGCTATTTGCTGGGTCCACAATGCAGAGTATCGCAACAGATCGCTACCCATAATAAATCCAAGATTGCCCTCCAATGCGGATAGTATTAAACTTGGCGGATTGCTTGAGGTCAAATTAGGGTTGATATTTTTATCTAGAAAACCCTGACATCCAGTTAACACGCTTATTACTATAAGTATGCAGATCGTTTTTGTAAATTTTGGTTGAATATTTTTCATATTGACTATTGGCTAATCTTTAAAAAGTTAATTTTAGAACCGCACCATAAGTCCTGGCGTTGGGCATCGCGTTAAATTCCAAACCCTGCGAGTTACTTGCTCCATTCAGGTTGGTCTCTGGATCAATATGGGGAACGTTCGTCCACAATAGTAGATTGCGGCCATTTAGACCAAACTCCACTTTGCTAAAAGGTGTTTTTTCAAGTAAAGTGCGAGGCAGAGTGTAGTTAATAGCAGCCTCACGTAAACGAACTGAAGTTGCATCAAACACCCCCATGCCAGGAACGTTGAATGAATACATGTTAGACCAATATTGCTGTGCTGTAATCGCAGTGGTATTGGGGGCTCCATCAGAATTTCTTACACCATCAATAACATAGTTGGCAATAGGTATTCCACTTGCATCAAAGCGTGGCAATTCAGCTGTCTCTGCTGCCGACCCTGTTCTTCTTAAGTCATTGACGATCCTTGATAAAATCTGACCTCCACTTCTGAAATCAAATAAAAAAGATGCTGTAATTCCCTTCCATTGAAAGGTATTTGTAATGCCTCCTACCCAGTCTGGGTTAGGGTCAGCAACCAATTGAGGCCCACGAGTGTCAATAATGGGTAAGCCGTTTGTTCCATTTACAACTAATTTGCCTTGATCATTTCTTAAAAGAGTATTTGCATAAATTACTCCATAAGGTTGCCCTGCAACAATCCTAGACTGAGCAGTTGTAAATCCGCCAATAGCAATATTTTGAACCCCAGGGGCAAGCGAAATTACGTTGTTGCGAAGCCTCGTCCAGTTGGCATCAACCATCCATTGGAAGCTGTTGGTTTTAATTGGTGTAAGTGAAAGAGAAACCTCCCAACCGCTGGTCTCCAATACTCCCGCATTTCTGGCTTGAGTCGTAAATCCAGAGGCTGCAGCGACAGGCACTCCCAAAATTATATCAGTCGTTCTTGTGTTAAAGTAGTTTACTTCCAACCGCAGCTTGTTTTTTAACAATGTAGCTTCTGTGCCAAACTCAAAACTTCTAGTAAACTCAGGGCTTAATTGAGGATTCCCAGCAGCATCATCAAGCGTCCGCCCTACCCTTCCCAAAAATGGGTAAACAAGTTGAGGTCCAAAACCATCCCCTGGATTTGCTTGCAGATAATATGTATCTGTAGAATATATAGGAGCCTCTCTCCCGACCTTTGCCCAATTGGCTTTGAGCTTAATAAAGTCAACAATATTTCCCTTAATCGTTGGAACCGCATCCGTTAAAACTAGACTGGTAGTGACCGAAGGATAAAAATACGAATTCCTGTCTGGCTTAAATGTGGATGAAATGTCGTTTCGCCCCGTCAAACCAACGAAAAGCCAATTCTTATAGTTAGTTTGGAAATCAGCATAGAAACCAACCAGATTACTTCGGAATTTTCCATTGGCAAGAGGTGTGAAATTGAGTGCGTCATTTATATTGTCAAACCCTCGTGTGCTTAACGTGTTTCCAATAAAGCCAAGATTCTGCCCGACCCTTAAATTGATTTCGTTACCAACAAGAAGTGAAAAATTAAAATCGGAAATTTTCTTTTTGAAGTTAAAGTTTAAATAGGAAGAGGTTTCTTGATTATAAATCATTTGGTCACCAACAGCGCCAACGCCCGCCACATTCCAGTTTGCTTGACCTCTTGCGCCAATAGCATCGACTGTCTTGATTCGTTGAACAAATGCATCTGTTCCAATTTTATAGGTAACACTCGCCCATTCATTGAAATCATATGATAAGTTTATGTTACCAATTATTCGGTTAATCTCATCATTGTATAAGTTGTTTCGCAAAGTCCAATAAGGATTATCGGTGTTTCCATTGAAGTACACTTGTGAACCATCAGGTCTTACCGAAGGGTCGCCTTGGAGATTATAATTTCGCGGCAAAAACCATCCCCTGAAAAGTGGATTTGATAACTGGTTTCCTATCTGACTTCGTTGAGAAGTGTTATTGATGTAATTCAAGGAAACGCCCATCTGCAACTTTGAAGTGAGTTGAGATCTTCCATCAAACCGAAACGAGTTTCTCTGAAGTTGGTTATTTTCCAAAAATCCTTTGTCTTGAAGATTATTGTAAGAAACACGGAAGGTTGATTTATCATTGCCTCCTGAAAAAGCAATTGTGTGCTGCATATTATTGCCCGTTCTAAACAGATCTTTTATGTTATTCGGATAAGCCGTCAACGGTTGGGTATCTGGCAATCCAAACAATGCTCTGTCGGAAACGCTATAAGAACTGGGAACACTCTGTCCATTTATTAACGGGCCCCAGTTCGATTGATCTGCATTAGGTTGATAAACGGATGCGATTGGCAACCCGGTAGAAGTCAATGACGTACCCTGAGCGTATTGATTTTGATAGTCCGGGAATCGGTTTACTTCGTTAATGTTGTATGACGCTGTATATTCAATGGCTTTGTTTTTTTCTCCTCCTTTACCTTTTTTGGTAGTAATCATAATTGCACCTGCTGCTGCCCGCGATCCGTAAAGAACAGCCGCTGCGGGGCCTTTCAAAATCGTCATCGACTCAATGTCATCTTGATTAATATCAATAGCCCGATTCGAATTGGATACACCTGTTTGCTGTGCGTTACCTCCACCATCATTATTAATAGGGATTCCATCTACTACAAATAGTGGTTGGTTAGAACCAGTGAAGGTTGTAAACCCACGAATAAATATTGCCGATGATGAACCTGTCATACCATTGGATCCAGCTATCCTTACACCTGCAATCTTACCACTCAGGGCGTTAACCAGATTAGTAGTTCTACCAACAGTCAATTCATCATTCTTTACTTCTCTCACCGAAAATCCGAGGGTTTTAGATTGCCTTTCAATACCCAAACCTGTTACCACTACTTCACCTAGCTCGGTTACATCAGCTTTCAAAGAAACATCAACTACCGTCCGCTCTCCGATTTCAACTTCCGTAGTGGAGAAGCCAATAAATGAAAATACCAAACTTCCTCCATTGCTGGGGGACACACCTATTCGATAATTTCCATCAGCATCTGTCACGGTCCCATTGGTAGTTCCTTTTACAACTACGTTTACTCCAGGTAACGAGATGCCGTCCTCTGCGGATGTCACCTTACCGGTAATCGCTCGCTCTTGTGCCAAGGCCGTTGAGAGTGTCAACAGCATCAGCGCAAAAACACTTAGCAGTACATTTTTTGTCATAGATAAAATTTTAGGTTTAGAAATTTGTACGCTGAATCGAACTTTCGAAAAAGACCAAATCATTAAGAGCAAATGACTGAATGTTACGCTTGTGTTAAACCACGCGCATGGGTGTATTTACAAGCGTGTCTAGTAACGTCTTTTGCGTTACGTAAAAGGGTAAATCTTCGTTGAAACTAATGCGGACGCACAGAGCCAATTGAGCAATAAGGAGAATCAAAAAAAAGAGGCTGCCCCTTAAAGGCAACCTCCAAAACCACCCCGATTTTAACAGCTATTTTCCGTACCCCTCGTTTTGAACCAACTCGGAATTGAGAATTGTTTGTCTTTGGGGAATAGCGAAAATCAATTCTTTTCCCTGTTTCGGAATTTCGTGTTATTAATAACCCGAGTTTTGAATGAGCTTATTATTTGTATCCATCTCACGTTGCGGAATCGGGAAAATAAGTTTAGGACTGTTCCATGCCGTACCAGACTGGCTTCCCCTGGTACGCTTAATGTCATGAATCCGGTTACCTTCAAAAGCTAATTCCAAGTAACGTTCGTTTGATATAACGCTTTCATTTGCAATGGAAGGTAAATTTGCTAGCCCTGACCTCGTTCTAATTCTATTTAGGTCATTTAGGGGAGTATCCCCAACAGAGGTACCAAGTCTGAAATTCGCTTCAGCCCTTGTCAAATACATTTCTGCCATTCTTACAATTGGCACATTTCCGAAACGATCGAGGTGTTTTCTTGTATAGTTACGGCCACCAACGACAACGAAAAAAGACTTTCTTATATCTCCCGCTTCATACTTATCAATATGAGCAGACGTAATCTTACAATCACTTCTTCCAGCAGTGCCTGGGCCGGCATTGGTTCCAAAGAAAGTATTTAACTGATTGGCGCCATCTTGCGCTGTGACCTTTAATGAGAAGATATATTCAGAAGGACTATTTCCAGCATTATTGATAAATGTAAACCACAATGAAGGGAATGTTGTCGCCAATGAATTTGTCCCTGATTGAATAACCCTGTTAGCCGCGTCACCCGCTTCCTGTAGAGCAGTAATTTGAGCAGCTGTGCTTCCCGTAGCACCTTGTTGTAGCTTAACGCGAGAAAGAATTGCCGTTGCTGCATTTTTGGTAGCATAGATAGTATTCGATGCTGGCAAAAGAGACTCTGCTCTTGTCAAATCCGCTATTACTTGTCGATAAACTTCTGCAACGCTATTCCGTGCCCTAAAATCCTCTCCGGTGATACTTTTTGTTGGCTGAAGAACAAGGGGGACTCCAAGATTTGTTGTGTTGTCGCCATCGTCCCAAGTTTTTGCATACAGTCTAGCTAACTCAAAATACATTGCACCTCTTATGAACAATGCTTCACCCTCTACCCTGTCTTGTGTAGTGACCGATGATTTAACTTTGTCCAAAGCCGATAGTACATTATTGCATCTGTTAATTACATTGTAAGCCTGATTCCACATGGTGGTCGCTGGTCCGTTGGTGGCAGCCATCTCCAATCTCCATGCATCGCTCAATCCCGCAAATGTACCTGTGAAGAGAATATCCTCAGAGTTACCAATTACTTCATTGAGAACCATTATATCACCACCATAAACAAGAACTGACTGAATTCCATCATAAGCGCCTATCAAGGTCACCAGTACGTCTTTTTCAGTTGACAATGCTTGTGACTGATCGATATTTTGGTACGGAAGAATATTTAGTTTGTCATCGCAACCCGAAAAGAATACGAAAAGAAAAACTATCACGAATAATTTTTTCATATAGTTACTATTTAATCTCATTTTGATACGATTTAAAATCCAATATTGATACCAAATACGATTGTGCGAGGCTGAGGTGGTGTGTAGAAATCGTTCCCTTGGGCAATGTTTCCATTGGTAGTGGTGTTTGCCTGAAAATCCGCGTTCACCTCGGGATCCCAAAAAGGATAATCCGTAAAAGTATGCAAGTTTAATCCTGATGCATAAATGCGCACCTTATCCAACTTTACTCTACTTAACAATTTAGATGGAACAGTATAACCTATTGTGACAGTTCTTATTCGGATGAATGAGCCGTCAACAACATATCGGCTGCTAAACTGTGCACCGTTGTTTGAAAAAAATCTAGCCTGTGGAATATTCGTAATTTGTCCGGGTGTGGTCCATGCCCCTAATTGGTCAACTGTTTGATTGTCCTCAAATCTCATATTAGCGGAAGAAAATCTGCCCATTCCATAAGTAGATAGTTGGTTTCCAAAAACACCATTCATAAAAATAGAAAGGTCAAATCCGCGATATGAAAAGTTATTGGTCATGCCCGCGATGTAGTCTGGATTTGGCTTTCCAACCGCCACACGTTGCGCCTGAGTATAAGCTGCTGGATTCACAGTAGTTCTATCCAATGTTCCGTCTGGATTGGTCGTGTTTTTGTAAAACAAAGCGTCACCATTGGCAGGGTTAACCCCTGCATACTCTACCGTGTAAAATACACCAACTGGCTGACCTTCCATTACACGATTGAAAAAGCTTGCTTCAATTATTTGCTTTTGGATGTCGACAACTTTGTTTGCATTATAGGCAAAGTTAAAACTGGTGCTCCACTTAAATTTGCCAACCAGATTTTGGCTATTCAAAACGAGTTCAAATCCCTTGTTCTCAAGCTTTCCAACATTTCGTGTTTGAGTTGTAAATCCCGAAGTGGACGGGACATTCACGTTAAGCAACAAGCCAGAGGTTTTCTTTTCGTAGTAGTCGATCTCACCTGTCAATCTTCCGTTGAATAAACCGAAATCAATTCCAAAATCTAATTGATCCGTTGTCTCCCACTTCAAATCAGGGTTTGCCAATTGTACAGGGCGCTGTCCTGCGGCTCCAGCATAGCCGGCATCGCCTTGAAACAAGCCGAGCTGAGGGAAGTTTCCAATCTCCGCGTTGCCCACTTGCCCATAGCTTGCCCTAAGTTTCAAAAAGCTGAGTACTTTAACGTTCTTTAAAAAGCTTTCTTCCGTCAATATCCAACCCAATGATCCCGCAGGAAAATAGCCGTACCTCGAATTAGTCCCAAATCTTGAGGAGCCATCCCTACGAACGCTGAAGGTGGCCAGATAACGATTGTTAAACTTGTAGTTAGCTCTTAAAAAAAAGGAGTTGAATGCGAAATCAGTCCTTGAAGAATTTCCATCTGACTTAGTAGCAGCACTCGCAATTTTTTGATATGAATCCGATGGAAAGTCCAATCCCTCCGTGAAGTTATATTTGGATATAGATTGTTGGTATTGCATTCCGAGCACCGCATCAATGTTGCTCATGCCAAACTGCTTTGTATAATTAAAATAGTTATTGGTATTGTAGTTGGTAACAAATGCAGCACTATTATATCCTATTCCATTCCCAGCGCGTGTTTGATTACGAATCGTTTGACTTTTAAAATAACTGTCTTCGTTTTGGCTCAAAATATCGATTCCAAACTCAGTTTTAAAAGTCAATCCCGTAAGAATTTTAGCAGAGGCATATGCGTTGCTAAGATTCCGAAAACCCTCTTGGCTGAAGCGACCGTAATCAATCGAAAGTCTTGGATTATAATATAAACCAACATTCACATCTCCTGGAGGAGCTCCTGTGGGTAGCCCCGTTCCTGGATCTGTGAATGGTGTCATTGGCAAAAGAGCAACTGATTGCAATGGATTGGAAAAGGCATTGTCTCCCGGGAGTCTAATATTTAGAGTTCTAGCAAGACTCATGGAGAACCCTATACTTAACCAATCAGTTGCTTTGTGATCCACGTTTATTCTACCAGTAATCCTATTCAGGCTATTTCCCACCATTATTCCGGTTTGATCCAAATATTGTAAGGAACCAAAGAATCTCGTATTCTCATTTCCACCGCTGACCTGCACATCTGCTTGATCATATTTTCCTTTTTGAAAGGCCTGATCCTGCCAGTCGTAGGACTTCTTGGGGTCAGTGTCCCATTGACCAAAGCTATGATATGACATCAGGTCTTTCGCATATTGGGTATCACTAGATGGATCGGTTACCGGTACCCCAAATCTGTCATCATTGTATTTGGCAGCCCGAAGGATAAGTTCAGCATATTGCTCAGAGTTTAAAAACTTAACCCTGCGTGTCTCTTGAGAAACTCCGGATTGATAATTGATATTTACAATCGTCTTACCAGCCTTTCCTCTTTTGGTTGTAATCAGAATCACGCCATTGGCAGCTCTCGAACCATAAATAGCCGCAGCAGAGGCGTCTTTTAATACTTCCATTGATTCAATATCATTGGGATTTAAATCAGCCAATGGGTTTGTGGCTCCTCCGGATGTACTTTGGCTATCATTCGTGATAGGAATCCCGTCTACTACAAACAATGGCTCGCTTCCTGCACTAATCGAAGATGCCCCGCGAACTCTCACCGTAACTGCTTGCCCCAATTTTCCAGACTGACTATTGACATATACGCCTGCTGCCTTGCCTTGTAGGGCAGCATCAACACTTGGAAGAGGGATATTCGCAATCTCCTGGCCCGAAACACGCGCAATATTTCCTGTCAAGTCCTGCTTAATCTGGGTTCCATATCCCACTACCACAATCTCCGACAACTGTGTAACATCAAGTCCAAGTTGAATGTCTATAATTGTTCTTTCTCCTATCGAGATTTCAGAGGTCTTCAAACCAATGAAGGAGAAAACTAAGCTCGCGCCAGAAGAGGGCACTGCTAGTGAATATTTACCATCGGCATCTGTCACTGATCCAGTGGTGGTTCCCTTTACAACAACATTTACACCGGGTAAGGCCGATCCATCTTCAGTGGAGGTAACTCTGCCTGTAATCACGCGTTCTTGCGCCCACGCATTGAGCACAAAAGCGAATGAGAAACAGACTAGTAAAATTTTTCTCATGGGTTTTAGTTTAGTTTTAGTAAAAAATTAAAACCAAAGCTGATAATTCAGCAAACAAGAAAAATGATCCGTTAAGGTGTATTTATAACACAGTGCTATACCTTCAATTGTGGTATTGTTGCGTGTTGTCCCTTGCTAGGCGGGAGAAGACGAAATGAAATGAAACTAAATCAATTTATCTGTGTTCGCCCTTTCGACAGCATCGGCCTTGCAACTGACCTGAAGCTTTGAGTAAATATTTCTAATATGTGTTTTGGCCGTCTCCTTTGACACAAATAATTCTTCCGAGATTTGAGAATAGGTTTTGCCTTCCGATATTAACCTTAGCACCTCCGTTTCTCGTTTCGACAAGGGAGAATTGGGGTTTACATGAAAATTGTCGATAACCAATCTAGCAATTTTACTGCTCATCGGTGCTCCACCCCTAGAAATTTCTTCCAATGCACCCAACAACTCCAAATAATTTGAACTTTTGGTTATATAGCCCGAGGCGCCAGATTTTAATGCGTCAAAAACCATATCACTGTCTTCATAAACGGTTACCATCACAATTAGGATATGCGGGTTCTTATCTTTAATGATCTTCGTGCCTTTAATACCATTCATGCCGGGCAATTCAATATCCATCAAAACGATATCTGGTTTATCGCGATGTAAATTCTTAATTGCTTCCTCGCAGGTATCATATACATTCACAACAAAGAACTTAGGCGAACTATTTACAATGAGTGCATAGCTGCTCCTGATTTCAACATCATTCTCAATGATGATGACACGTTTTTTAAAGGATGATATCATTCTATTTTGTTTTAACTCTTCGTATTGACAAAGTAACTCTGGTCCCGAAATCGTTGGTGCCCTTTGAAACCAATAGTACCGCCCCGATCCGATCGGCACGATCCTTCATATTCTTTATCCCATTATCGGCAGCATCCGGATCAATTGAGTACCCGATTCCGTCATCTTCTAACTGGATTTGAATCGCTCTGTCATCTGCCGACAAGGAAAAACTCACGTTCCTTGCTTGCGAATGCCTAAAGGTATTAGTAATGGCTTCCTTAAAAATTAATGTTACGTCTCTGCTTACTCCAAAATCTACAATTATCTTTTCCCAAACAGCATTATAAACACGTAGATTAATTTCCTTTTCAGACAAGATAGACTCAGCAAAATCTTTGATTCGCAAAAATATCTTTACAATATCATCGTTTGATGGATCAATAGACCAAATAAAATCACGCGTTCCAGAATACAAGTGCTTGGCCGACTTTTCTACTTTGTTGTATAGTTCAAGGTTACCAGTTCCACCTAATTTTAAAAGGCTAACATAATTTATAATGCGCGTTAGTTGATTACCCATCTCATCATGAAAGTCTCTTGCCAATTCTTTACGGATCGATTCCTTTTCTTGCGACTTAATTTGCTCAATTTGTACCAGTAGCAAAGCCTTCGATCGTACTCGCCAATAGACAAGGGAAATAACTAGCAGAATTAAAAGAACCTGCGCTAGCACAATAAACCAGCCTTGTTTGTAAAAGGGCGTATCTATCACGAATGAATATGATATTGGTGTTTCGCTCCATGCCCCTCGATGATCAGAAGCCTTTAACTTAAATGTATAACTACCTGGAGGTAAGTTGCTATACGTTACCTGCGTCTGCTTAGAAGGCAATGACCACTTCGTATCAAAATTCTCCAAATAATACTGAAAAAATATAGAGTGAGGATAACGCTTGTCAACGCGATTGAAGTGAAAAGTTAAGTGATTCTGATTGTGGGGGAATTCAGGATTTACTGGTAGTTGAAAAAAACCCTCCGCTTTCAAAGAGTATTTTCTCGCTGACTCAGGTTGGTAAAAAAGATCAATACCCGTTAAGTGGCTGGCATAATTAGAACTAGGACGTTGCGGTAAATCATTATATTGATAAACTTCATCCACCATTCCAAAATATTTTTCGCGACCAAGATAGAAGGCATTGTGATTTGTTTCAAAATTATGTAAGCCATTATCTTGATCAAAAGTAAAATTCTCAATTACCTCCAAAGCAGAATTTACGCGAATGGTACTGATACCCTTTTCAGTCCCTATCCAAATCAAATCCGTTGAATCTGCTGCAACAAAATAAATTAAGTCAGA
>Ga0105045_10003505_pt1 | contig 13466 bp, 8 predicted proteins | sample MAT02_FD_78089 | JGI IMG/M metagenome (GOLD analysis project Ga0105045, IMG submission 78089) | Freshwater microbial communities from Lake Fryxell liftoff mats and glacier meltwater in Antarctica - MAT-02 (megahit assembly) | ecosystem: Environmental > Aquatic > Freshwater > Ice > Liftoff...
AAGTGGCAATAAGTAAGTGGCAATAAATGCCTAATATTTAGGCCATTGACAGAGCCGAGTTGAGCCGGAGTTGGGTAGGAGAACACAACAAAATAGCGAGATTTCTCCAGTGAGAATCAACGCTAGATACAAAGCTTTTTAGGTTTATCCCTGAAAAGCTGGAAAGATTTCTGGTTTTGTCTGGTTGTATCTACTGTGGGTTTGAGGGTTAGGACAGAGGTGGGTTTGGGAAAAGATACGTGGATTAATGATCGCAGTTAAGGGTGAGATAGGCGTGAATACGAATCAAGCAATTACTTCGGGTACCTCGGAGCAGATGATGGGATATGCAGGGCAGCGTTGGCTGGTAGAAGAACGAGATGCCTGTGGCGTCGGTTTTATCGCGGATCAAAAAGGGCGAGCCAGCTATGACTTGATTCAGCGATCGCTCTCTGCCCTCACCTGCCTCGAACATCGGGGAGCCTGTAGCGCCGATCAAGATTCGGGCGATGGTGCCGGGATTATGACCGCCATCCCTTGGGATCTGTTCCGCCCTTGGCTAGGCGAAAAAGGGCTGGGTTCCGCTGACCTAGCCTCCATTGCGGTGGGGATGGCCTTTTTGCCCCAAACAGCCGAGGCAGCGGCGATCGCCCGTCAAACTGCCGAGGCTGTCATGGTCTCTGCCGGCCTGACCGTTTTAGGCTGGCGCGAAGTCCCCGTGCGTCCTGAAATTTTAGGAACATTGGCGCGTCAAAATCAACCCACCATCGAGCAAGTGTTTGTGCAAGCCAGCTTGCAGGGGGATGCGTTAGAGCGCACCTTATTTTTAGTGCGTAAGCAGGTTTTAACCCAGCTTGCGGCTCAGGCTAGTCAATCGGCGACTCATGCCCTAGCCGCTCAAGATTTTTATGTCTGCTCTTTTTCGAACCGCACCATTGTCTATAAAGGAATGGTGCGATCGGCGGTGCTAGGAGACTTTTACCTGGATCTGCAAAATCCCGATTATCGCAGCACCTTTGCGGTCTATCATCGTCGCTTTAGCACCAACACCATGCCCCGTTGGCCGCTGGCGCAGCCCATGCGGTTGCTGGGGCACAACGGCGAAATTAACACCCTGCTGGGCAATATCAACTGGATGATGGCGCGGGAAGCCGACTTGGCTCATCCCTATTGGGGCGAAAACTTGCCGCAATTGTTGCCCACGGTCAACGCTAACAACAGCGATTCTGCCAACCTTGACAACGTGATGGAGCTGCTGGTGCGTTCGGGGCGAGATCCCCTGACGGCGCTCATGATCATGGTGCCCGAGGCCTACAACAAGCAGCCGGATCTGAAGGATCATCCCGAAATCGTTGATTTCTACAATTACTACAGCGGCATTCAAGAACCCTGGGACGGCCCTGCACTATTGGTGTTTAGCGATGGCCTCACCGTCGGAGCCTGTCTAGACCGTAACGGCCTGCGGCCTGCGCGCTATGCGATTACGCGGGATGGTTATATCGTGGTGGCCTCTGAAGCCGGGGTTGTAGATTTACCCGAAGCCGACATCATCGAGAAAGGTCGCTTAGGCCCTGGGCAGGCGATCGCCATTCACCTTGAGCAGGGCGAAATTCTCAAAAACTGGGAGATGAAGAGCCGGGTCGCGTCTCAACAGCCCTATGGCCAATGGCTAGCCGAGCATCGCCAAGCCCTAGAAGCGCTGCCCTTTGAGGCGGCCTCCCGCATCGATAGCCCCACGTTATTGCGGCAGCAGGTCGCCTTTGGCTACACCTCCGAAGACGTGGAAATGATTATCCAAGACATGGCTTCGCGCGGGGGAGAGCCAACTTTCTGCATGGGAGACGACACCCCCTTGGCGGTGTTATCAGAAAAGCCCCATCTGCTCTATGACTACTTTAAGCAGCGCTTTGCTCAGGTGACGAATCCGCCCATCGACCCCTTGCGGGAGAAGTTGGTAATGTCGCTGGCGGTGCAATTGGGCGAGCGCAAAAATCTGTTGGATGAAACTCCGGGTCATGCGCGGCTCTTGAGTCTACCCTCCCCCATTTTGAATGATGGAGAAGTAGAGGCGATTCGGCAATCGGGCTTTGGAACTGCCGAGTTATCGACGTTGTATGCGGTGGCCTCGGGGCCGCAGGGCTTGCAAAAGGCGATCCAAGAACTCTGCCAAGCCGCCACCGCCGCCGTGCGGGCTGGGCAGCATATTTTGATTTTGAGCGATCGCCTCGACCCCGCTGGTCAGCCCGCCACCCTCTCCCCCGACCTCACCTACATTCCGCCCCTGCTGGCGGTGGGTGCCGTGCATCACCATCTCATTCGTCAAGGTTTGCGGATGAAAGCCTCCTTGGTCGTTGACACGGCCCAATGCTGGAGCACCCATCATGTGGCTTGTCTGGTGGGCTATGGCGCGAGTGCCGTCTGTCCTCACATGGCCTTAGAAACCGTGCGCCACTGGTATGGCGATCCCAAGACCAAAAGCCTGATGGAGCGCGGCAAGCTAGAGGCTATTTCGATGGAAAAAGCCCAGCAAAACTACCGCAAAGCCGTAGAATCTGGGTTGCTTAAAATCCTTTCAAAAATGGGGATCTCCCTACTCTCTAGCTACCACGGGGCACAGATTTTTGAGGCCATTGGGATTGGTGGCGATCTGCTGAGCTTGGGCTTTGCAGGCACGGCATCCCGCTTGGGGGGGCTGAGTGTGACAGATCTTGCCAACGAAGTGATGAGCTTCCATGGCTGCGCCTTCCCCGAAATCACCCTGAAGAAATTGCAAAACTACGGGTTTGTGCAATATCGGCCTGGTGGCGAATATCACATGAACAGCCCAGAAATGGCGAAGCACTTGCACAAAGCCGTGGGCAAGCAGAGCCATGATCACTACGAGCTGTATTCCAAATATTTAGAAGAGCGGCCTTTGACAGCCCTGCGAGATTTGCTCGACTTCAAGGGCGATCGCCCTTCTATTCCTCTGGAGCAAGTCGAGTCGGCCACAGACATTGTGAAGCGGTTCTGCACGGGGGGCATGTCTCTAGGGGCGCTGTCGCGGGAGGCTCATGAGACATTGGCGATCGCCATGAACCGCATCAGTGGCAAGTCTAACTCTGGTGAAGGAGGCGAAGACCCCACGCGCTTCCAAGTCCTAAAAGATGTCAACGATGCAGGCATCTCAGAGGTATTGCCGCACCTGAAAGGGTTACGAAATGGCGATACCGCAAACTCAGCCATCAAACAGGTAGCCTCCGGGCGCTTTGGCGTTACGCCCCAGTATTTGATGAGCGCCCAACAGATCGAAATCAAGATGGCGCAAGGAGCCAAACCCGGTGAAGGGGGGCAACTACCCGGGAAAAAGGTCAGCCCTTATATTGCCCTGCTGCGCCGCTCGAAGCCCGGTGTGACCCTGATTTCGCCACCCCCTCACCATGATATTTACTCCATTGAAGATCTCTCGCAATTGATTTTTGATTTGCATCAAATCAATCCGCTGGCGAAGGTCTCGGTCAAGCTGGTCTCGGAGGTGGGTATTGGAACTATCGCCGCTGGGGTTGCCAAGGCCAATGCCGACATTATTCAGATTTCTGGCCATGATGGCGGCACCGGAGCCTCACCCCTCAGTTCAATTAAACATGCCGGTAGCCCTTGGGAACTGGGGTTAACCGAGGTACATCGGGTGTTACTCGAAAACCAACTGCGCGATCGCGTGTTGCTGCGGGTTGATGGCGGCATCAAAACCGGATGGGATGTGGTCATGGGTGCCTTGATGGGGGCGGAAGAGTTTGGCTTTGGCTCGATTGCCATGATTGCTGAAGGCTGCATTATGGCGCGGATTTGCCACACCAATAACTGCCCGGTGGGGGTCGCTAGCCAGCGCGAAGAACTGCGGAAGCGCTTCACGGGCTTACCGGAGCATGTGGTGAACTTCTTCTTGTTTATTGCGGAGGAAGTGCGATCGCTCCTTGCACGCCTAGGCTACGCCACCCTCAACGACATCACTGGCCGCGCGGATCTCCTGACCCCGCGCCAAGGGGTCACCTTCACCAAAACCCAAGCCCTCAACCTCGACTGCCTCACCCAACTGCCCGACACCCGCACCCAGCGCGACTGGCTGCACCATGAGGCCGTTCATAGCAATGGCCCTGTGTTGGATGATGAGTTGCTGCTGGATGTGGAGATTCAAGGGGCGATCGCCAACCATGGCACCGCAACCAAGACCATGAAGGTCGTCAACACCGACCGTACCGTGGGCACTCGGGTTGCAGGGGCGATCGCCAAACGCTATGGGGATAATGGCTTTGAGGGGCAGCTCAACCTTTCCTTTATGGGCAGCGTGGGGCAAAGCTTTGGAGCCTTTAACCTAGCAGGTATGACCCTGAAGCTCCAAGGCGAAGCCAATGACTATGTTGGGAAAGGGATGAATGGCGGCGAGATCACGATCCAACCCCCTTCAGAGGCCACCTATGATCCCGCCAACAACGTCATCATTGGCAACACCTGTCTCTATGGCGCAACGGGCGGGCGGTTGTTTGCCAATGGCCAAGCTGGGGAGCGCTTTGCGGTGCGAAACTCTAAGGCCGAAGCCGTGATTGAAGGGGCTGGGGATCACTGCTGCGAATATATGACCGGTGGCACCGTGGTCGTTTTGGGGCCGGTTGGGCGCAACGTCGGCGCTGGGATGACCGGCGGCCTAGGCTATTTCCTTGATGAGCAAGGGGACTTTGCTAGCCGAATTAATGGGGAGATTGTTGCGATCCAACGCATCAGTAGCCAGGCTGGCGAACAGCACCTGAAGGCGTTGATCGAAGCCCATGTTGAGCATACGGGTAGCCCCAAAGCTCAGCAAATTCTCGACCATTGGGCGACCTACCTCCCCCAATTTTGGCAGGTTGTGCCACCCTCCGAAGCCGATAGCCCCGAAGCGAAGGCCGAAGCAGAAAAAGTTCTGACCCCAGCTCAATAAGGTGGGGTCGGAGCGGTGACTTCGGCCATGATTGCCCGATGAGGGGGTTTCTCGGTTATCTGGATTCCCCTATCTGGCTGATCACTGTAGTCATTCAAGTACCGCTTGCCCTGAGATTGTCGCAGGGCGAATGAAATGTCTTTTGCCTAGTTTCTACGGCGGAAATTTACCCTGTGTGGGGCGGCGGTGTTCCCTTCGGCTCCGCTCAGGGAACGGGTGTTGGCTTCGCTTAGGGGACGTTGCCTATCCTCGGTTGATTTACGCTTCCTAGTATTAGGGGTTATAGCTAGATCGAAATTCTAGAGGAGTAAGCAGGAGGAGGGCGATCGCCCTCCTCCTGGAAGTTTTAAGTCCATTGGCGATGGTTATATAGCGGTTCTTTGCCGGGTGAGGTACAGTAGACCCCGACAAAACCCTTGCTGAATAAGGCTTTCAAAAATCAACCTGTACTTCACTGAACCAGGAACCGCTATACCCAGACACCACATCCGATTGAAGAACCCGATTGAATGGAATGTTTGGGTATATGGAGTGTCTGGGTATTATTTGGATGCTTTGCGGATACGGCTGGCGATCGTTGCTCTGGCGGGTATATCCGCTCATGGAAAAGGTTTTGGGCAACGCTGGCGACTTGGGGAGGCTATGGATCGAGAAGATGGTGGGTTGACAAGTCTTGAGGTTAGACAGCTTGTCTGCTGCAAGACAGAGGCAGGCTTGGTAGAGTATAGGGAAGAACGGGTTTAAAGATTCTGAAATATTAGATTGGGTCGGTTAAAAGATCCAACCTCGATCAACCTTAAATGATTACAGTTTGGTTACGCGCCCCACACATCGTCCTTACAGCCATTATCAGGATTTGGATATGAGCCAAACGGTTACTCCACCCCCCAGCAATCTGGATACGGCAGCCCTCAAGCCTGCGGGTGGGGCAGTGGCGATCGCCCCTAACCCCGCTGGCCTTAGCGAATTTCTCCAAGAGACCGGAGCGCTGACCCGCCGCTTGTTCATCCAGTTACAACGCCGCCCCACCACGCTAATTGCCGGATTAATCCAGCCCGTCATGTGGCTGATTCTATTTGGAGCCTTGTTTCAAAATGTGCCCCCCGGTTTATTTGGCGACAGTGAAAACTACGGCCAGTTCTTAGGAGCCGGGGTGATGGTCTTTACAGCCTTTGGGGGCGCACTCAATGCCGGGTTGCCCGTCATGTTTGACCGAGAATTTGGCTTCCTCAATCGGTTGCTGGTTGCGCCTCTAGTCTCTCGGTTCTCTATTGTGTTGGCTTCGGCTCTGTTTATTGCCACCCTGAGCTTGCTGCAAACGATTGCTATCATTGCCATGAGTGCGTTTTTAGGCGCTGGAATGCCCGAACCGGCGGGCTTAGCCTTGGTGATTGGCATTGTGCTGACCCTCGTATTGGGGGTAACGGCCTTAAGCTTGGGGTTGGCGTTTGCCTTGCCCGGTCATATTGAACTCATTGCCGTTATTTTTGTAACCAACCTGCCACTCCTGTTTGCCAGCACCGCCTTGGCTCCCCTGAGTTTTATGCCGCAATGGTTGCAGGTCGTGGCCAGCCTCAATCCCCTCAGCTACGCGATCGAACCCATTCGGTATGTGTACTTGCACTCTGATTGGGCCTTGAGCAGTGTTGTGATGCAAACGCCATTTGGGTCAGTCTCACTGGGTCTTGCCTTGGTTGTGTTAGTCGGGTTTGATGCGATCGCCCTGTTAGGAGCCCGTGTTCTGCTCCGCCGAAACTTTGCTTAGCCCAATCCGTCATTAAAAAGCAGGTGCACCAAAGGTTCACTAAAATAGCTTCATGCAAAGATCAGGCGGCTTCCATGTGTCTGTCTTTTCTCCGTCTAGGGTTCTGGTTTTGACCCAAGACAGCCCAAAGCTATGGTGGTCTTTAGGAAGGTTTTGCTAGAGAAGCCGTGGGCTGAAAGGCTAGGTTGGCCTCTACTCCGCAAAGCTTCCTGGGGATGAGCGTCCATTCTGTTCACTCCGCTGATGTTAGCCCTATTCTGGTATTAGCCCTATTCTGGTATGACCTCTATTCTGGTATGACCTCTATTCTGGTATTACCTCTATTCTGGTATTAACTATGTTGTTACTCGATTCCTTGAAAACGAAACGTTCCTTACGTTTCCCTGCGCTGCTTCAATTTTTAGGAGCAATCGGTTGTGGGGCGATCGCCCTCTCTACCTTTGTCCTGATCCAGTCTCCTGCGATCGCCCAAGGGTTTGAGACTGAGAACCTAGATAACCCCACGAATGACTCTGAAAACGAAGTTGATAGTGTTTTTGACTTGATTCATCAACAAAATTTCAGCAACCCGCGCACCTCCCAAGAGATCCAAGAAGATTGGCGCAATAATATTCAAAGTGCAGCCGATGAGTTTCGCCAACGCCAACAGGAAGCCCTTTCTCGGCAGCAAGGAACGCCCAGTGACACACCGGTGGCACAGCCTATTTCTGGGGCTGAGGGAGATCTAACGCCTTAGCTATGGTCACCATCTCTACTGGGGCACAGGCTGTCCTGACATTTTGGTTTGGCGATCCTTATCTGCCAACTGAGGGTTATCGAGATCGCCATCCCCTCTGGTTTCGCAAGCGCCGCGAAACCGATGAAGCCATTCGGGTTCAGTTTCACTCCCTATATGCCCAAGCCGCAACGGGAGAACTCGATGCTTGGCAAGAATCGCCCGCCCCTTGCCTCGCGCTCATTGTGCTGCTAGACCAGTTTCCTCGCAATCTATTTCGAGAGCGCCCCCAAGCCTTTGCCACCGATGCCAAGGTATTGGCGATCGCCAAAGCTGCGATCGCCAGTCATTATGATCAAGCTCTACCCCCTGTACAGCGCATTTTCCTCTACTTGCCGCTCGAACACAGCGAAGACATAGCCGACCAAGAGCAGTGTGTGGCGCTGTTTGAGCAGTTGGTAGCGGCAGATTCGACGCTGGCCGATACCTACGATTATGCCCTGCGCCACCGAGAGGTCATCCAGCGCTTTGGGCGCTTTCCCCACCGTAACGAAATTTTGGGGCGCACAAGCACCCCTGAAGAAGTGGAATTTCTCCAACAGCCTGGTTCTCGGTTTTAGCTCACTCCTAGGTTTCAGGTCTATGCTGGCCTAGAAGCTGCTTGCAGCAGCTTCCCAACTCCTCTTAAAAACCAATGTCCCGACAAGGAACTAGGCGACCATCTACAGTAAGCCTTTGCGAAACAAATTGCCGAGGGCATTTTCTGCCGCTTGTTTTTCGGCATCCTTTTTATTCCGGCCTTGGCCACGTCCAATGAGTTTACCCCCCACATAGACCTGAGAGGCAAACTCAGGATTATGATCGGTGCCGCCCGTTTTTTCTGTTTCGTACTGGGGAGGCGTATGCCCTACATTGGCATGGGTCCATTCTTGTAAGCGATTTTTCGAGTCTAGGGTAGAACGGGTAGCCATCACATCTTCGGGCACCTGATCAAAGAGGGCTTCGACGAGGGAGCGCAGTTGTTCGAGGTTGCGATCGCCATCCAAGTAGTAAGCCCCAATGATGGCCTCAAAGGTACTGCTCAAAAGGTTACGGTTCTTTGAACCCCCTTCTTGGGTCATCCCTTTGCCGAGGCGCATCAGCGAATTTAGCCCAAGTTCTAGGGCAAACTCGGCCAACTGGGTTTCATCGACCAAGGCAGCCCGCCGTCGGGTCATTTCATCCTCTTTAATGGCAGGAAACCGCCGAAATAGGTAATCACCGCTCAAAAATGTGAGCAAGGCATCTCCCAAAAATTCAAGACGTTCATTATCTATGGCATTTTTGGGATGTTCACGCACATAGGAGCGATGAGTTAAGGCTTGTTCGAGGAGTTTTTCGTCCTGAAATCGAAGCAATGGATGCATGAGGCAAGGTTCAGAATTCAATAACATGGAAAGCAATCACCATTCCTCCCAGGTAACGTGGGTTTGGCCATGGATGTTTAGAGGTAAGCTCTTGATCTGAGATGCTGGGTCTAAGACTTTTGGTCTGAGACTCTTTGCTTTAAACTTCTGCAAGAGGATTCATATCTAAAAACATCAACGTCAAAGATAAGGATATATCGATAGCCAATCCCAGGGGTTGCTGTGTACCTGTGAGGTACGGCTTGCTCAAGGAAACGGTTGCACAGAGATCGGCATGAAGACATCAGCCAATTTTGAAGGAGCACAGGGGGCGGGGGGATTTTTATGCACTTCTCTGTGGCAAAGGTTTAGCAAGAACCGCCGCAAGTTTCACCGAAAACCCGTAATGGCTGGTTGCAACCTCATAGGGTGGCGAGATTGCAAAGGAATGAAACACCGCACAGATAAAATATATCTTGTTTTTTATCACTGGGAGAGCCTGGGGTAAGCTCCAGTGAACGAGGATCTTAGACTCTACTGGCGATAGCAGATGCCCTCATAAAAACTGGCATTGCGCAACGACAGAAATTCGTCTAAGGAAATAGACCAGCAAGATCATTAATCTGTTCCGGCAAATGAAAAAAAAACTGAAAATGATGACCTAATGGCCATATCTCTATTGTAATTACTCTATAGGAACAATCCGATTTTGTGGAGCTTTTTTAGTGATGGAGTTTTTTTGGTGTATTGGGGTAAGGGATATTGACAGAAGGCACGGCTTGAGGTATTTCGGCGACTGCACGCAGGGAGGCAGTTTAGGGGCGGTTTATTGAACGATCGCCAAATTTCCCAAGTCTTCGGGTGCCATCCGATCGTTGATGACAGCGCCATCCCGAAACCAGATAATACGCCGGGTGAGGCGGGCAACCTCGGATTCGTGGGTCACCATTACCACCGTCATGCCGCTGGCGTTTAGCTCGGCAAAAATATGCATCACCTCTTGGGTGGTGTGGGAGTCTAAGGCTCCTGTGGGTTCATCGGCCAAGAGCAGAATGGGGCGGTTGACGATAGCACGGGCGATCGCCACCCGTTGCTGTTGGCCTCCAGATAACTGATTGGGGCGATTGTTGAGCCGATTGGCTAGCCCCACCCTTGTGAGGGCGGCTTCTGCACGCTCTTGCCGTTCTCGCTGAGGAATGCCAGCGTAAACCATGGGGAGCATCACATTTTCCATGGCGGTCAACTGAGGCAGCAGATGAAACTGCTGAAACACAAACCCAATTTTGCGATTGCGAATCGTGGCGAGGGCATCATCGGGTAACTGTGCCACATCCACTCCGTCGAGGTCATAGCGCCCATGGGTAGGGCGATCGAGACAGCCAATGATATTCATGGCCGTCGATTTGCCAGAACCCGATGGCCCCATGATCGAGCAATATTCCCCAGCTTCTACCACGAGGTTGACCTCAGACAAGGCTCGCACTTCCGTATTTCCAGCCCCGTAGATTTTGGAAATATTGTCGAGGCAAATGATGGTTTTCATGGCGATTCTGAGAGCCGAAATGGGTGGTTAGTTGAGCAAGGGATTGGATGTGAGACTGGTTACGGAGTGATGGGGTTGGCGATCGCCGCCCCCTCAGCCTCTTTAGGCACTCCGTAGCGCCACAATAGGATCGAGCTTGGCCGCTTGGCGCGCTGGCACCACCCCAAAAAACAGGCCAATGCCGCCAGAAACCCCCACTGCAATGACCACAGCCGTGGTCGAGACGCCAGCGGAAAGGGGTGTGACCACACTAATCAGAGTGACCCCGACAACCCCGATCCCGGTTCCTGCCAAGCCCCCCAAAGCAGCTAGAATGGTTGCTTCGATCATGAACTGGACGAGGATATCTTGCTCTGAAGCTCCAATGGCTTTGCGTAGACCAATTTCCTGGGTTCGCTCTCGCACCGATACCAGCATAATGTTCATGATGCCGATGCCACCCACAAACAGGGAGATTCCGGCGATCGCCGCCAGCATCACCGTCAGCGCCCCAGTGACATTTCCGATCAGCTCCAGCGCATCTTTTTGGTTCCGCACCGTAAAGTCATCGTCAGAGACCACTTGATGGCGCAGCCGCAGCAAATTTGTCAATTGAAACTGGGCGGCTGTCATTGACTGCTCATCTCGGGCTGTCACTGAAATGAAGGTAACCTCGGTGCCATAGGGAGATGTATTGCCCACAATTTGGCTAGAAAGCGTGGTAACTGGCACATACAGCACATCATCTTGGTTGCTCCCCAAGAAAGCTCCCTTGGCTTCCATAACCCCAATCACCTCAAAGCTGACATTTTTGATGCGAAGGGTCTGGCCAATGGGGTTTGTGCCCGGAAATAAGCTGGTGGCCAAGTCTGCCCCCAAGGCAACGACCCTGGTTCCCCGTTGCACATCTGAGTCGTTAATGAAGCGCCCTTGCTCAACCGCAAAGCTTCGCACAATAGAAAATTCAGGGGTTGTTCCGATGATCGTTGAGTTGGTATTACGGTTGCCCGCCACAACCGCCTGCTGAGATTGCAATTGGGGTGCAACCGCTTCGATCGTGGGAACTTGGGCACTAATGGCAGCGGCATCTTCCATGGTGAGGCTGCGGGGGCGCTCTAGGGTTCGGTTCTGGGATGACTCGCTACCTGGAATAATAAACAGCACATTCGGCCCTAAAGACTCAAACTGCCCAGCAGCATATTCCCGCGCTCCTTCACCCACGCCGACCATCGTAATCACCGAGGCATTGCCAATGATGATCCCCAACATGGTCAGGGTACTCCGAAGCCGATTGGCCATCAGGGTTTGAACGGCCATCTTGCTGCTTTCTAAGAAATCAACCATATATTCACCCTTTTTCGGTATATTCGCTGTGTGAGTTTTTGCGACTAGCAAGATTGTGAGGGCTGAAGGCCAGATCCTAATCCCGGAGGCTTCTCATTCACGATGCACTGAATTCACGATGCACTGAATTCACGATGCACTGATCAGATCACGCTCTGAACGATGCCCTGATCTGCTCAAAATCGAGACGATCTTCTTATTGGTCGTTGGGGTTCATCCATTTCTGGGCTTCTTCTGGAGGAAGGTCGATAAACACCCGTTCGCCAGAGGCCACGCCTTCTAACACTTGCGTTTGATCCCCAATGGCACTTCCCAGGGTGACAGGGCGAAATTCAGGACGGTTGCGGGCATCGGGGACGAGAACCCCCTGCTGCCCATCCTTGGTGACAATGGCCACAGTCGGCACCACAAGGGCGTTGTCAATGCGATCGCCCAAAAAGGTCAAATCTACATTCATCCCTGACAACAACTCGGCTTGGCCAGTGAGAATCTCTACGCGCACCTGGAAAGACGTAACATTTTGCTGAACGACGGCCTCTGGGGCAACCAAGAGTACCCGTCCCTGAAAGATTTGGTCGGGCAGGGCATCGGCACGAATTTCCACGGTTTGCCCAACGGTGATGCGTCCGACATCCACCTCAGGCACATCGGCCAGCACCTCTAGGCCGTCAGCCACGGCCACAATGGCGGTAGAGGTGGCAGAGCTAGCCTCTGAGGCAGAGGTTGTGGGTGTCACAAAGGCTCCTTCGGTGGCATATTTCTGCGTGATGATGCCAGCAAAGGGCGCACGAATGATGGTGTCTTCTAACGCCACCTGTACAGATTGTAAATTGCCGACGGCCTCCCTTAGTTGGGCTTCGGCCTCGGCGATCGCCTCTACGCGGCTGCCATTACGCGCCAATGCCAAGCGCTGTTCGACGGCTCCTAGGTTAGCCTGGGCTGAACTCAAGCTGGCACGAGCACTCTCGGATTCTTGCCGCACAACATCTAGGTCATCTTGGGAAATCGCGCCTTCCTGCTGCAACACTCGGTTGCGGTCTAAGCGGGTAGTCGCCAATGCTAGCCGGGTTTCTGCATCTCGGACTTGGGCTTGGGCTTGCGCTACTTCCGCTTGACGTTGGGCAGTTTCTTCGGGGCGACTGCCCGATCGCAACTCGGCAAGGCGGGCGCGAGATTGCTCCACCCGCGCTTCGGCCTGGGTAATGCGGGTGCTAACGTCCGCACTTTCCATGCGGGCAATGATTTGTCCTTGCTCCACACGATCGCCCTGCTCGACCAACAATTCCTGCAAAATTCCTGCAGTTTTGGGGCTAAGGTTGACGGTTTGTATCGGTTGCACCTTGCCGCTGGCCGTAATCCGTACCGTCAGCGATTCAGCTTCTACAGGGATCGTTAACGCCGAGACATCAACAGGGGCGGCACCTTGCTGAAATCTGATCAGGGCGACAATTCCAACGCCCAAGATCCCCGCCGCCAGCAACCCCAGCAGCCACGGAGAAGGCCGTTTTCCCTTCCTTTTTTCTGGGTTGGCCTTGTTTTCTGGGTTGGCCTTATTCAAAGATGGGAGTTGCGTTGCCATACCTGCTGCGTCCTTTTCCTCTGATGATGTCTGGAACCGAATGCGTAAAAATGCGAACCATGAGCGCCTTGAAACCTAAGATACGACCCAGTGGCGGCTCAATTGGCAGATCAATGACCTGCGGGTGTGATGCTGCTATCAGCGGGCAGCAGGGGCACTAACGGGCGGGGCTGCTGCTCATCCCAGCGACGGTTGAGGAGGAGCCATTCGCGCTCCCAAAAGA
>Ga0105045_10003506_pt1 | contig 13465 bp, 14 predicted proteins | sample MAT02_FD_78089 | JGI IMG/M metagenome (GOLD analysis project Ga0105045, IMG submission 78089) | Freshwater microbial communities from Lake Fryxell liftoff mats and glacier meltwater in Antarctica - MAT-02 (megahit assembly) | ecosystem: Environmental > Aquatic > Freshwater > Ice > Liftoff...
ATCAAAATCCCGTATTTTTTTCCCTTCCCAATTAAAAATACCTGCCTGGCTGCTGGTTTGAATCAGCAATTTATCCGGATCAACGGAGACCAAATAGTCCACATATTCCCCCGTGCCATTGGGACCTTCTTTTTCAAAGGGATATTTATCTACCAACTCAAGTTTATCCAGATCAATTTTTTCAAGGGTATGGTCGAAATCATTGAAGTTAAATAGATAGCGGTTGTTATCAGTAAAAAAACTTCTTGATGCTATTACGTAGGGATAAATAAGCTGGTCACCAGGATCGATCATTACCGTGTCGATTACCAAGCTAGTTTCGGAAAGTCCGCTGTTTTTATTAGTGCTTGCTGTTTCGCAGGAGCTAATGATCAGAATTAAAAGAATTATAATGATTTCAGATTTCAGATTGAGGATTGGATAAAATGTAAATCATAAATACGAAATCAAAAATCAAAACTTAGGCGAACAAAACCCATCTCATCCTCAATGTTTTCAAAAACCCAGAGTTTGCCATCTTTTGCGAAATGAAAAGGTGGTCGATTCGTCAATTGGGGAATGGCCGATTCGGCTAACATCTTCAAATCCTTGTCATAGATGGTCAAAAACACCTTTGCTCCGGAAGGCTGTTGCACTGGGCTACCCTCGGGTTTTTCCGCTGTATCGTCAAATTCCATGATAAACGAAAACCTGTAAAACAGCTCATTGACTTCATCCCACACAGGTGGTAAAAAACCTATCTCCTCCAATATTCTTCTATAAATCCCAGAAAACTCATCCAAATCTCCTACTATCGAAGGATAGTTCCCCTTCTTTTCCGTAGCCGTGAGTTCGCTGGTATACGCATGCAGTTGAGCGGTACCTGTCTCTTTGTCCAACACATACAATTCGTTGGTCGCCTCTACACCGACAATCAGTTTGCCATCTACATGTATGATATACTTGTACATACTAAATCTCCCACCATCAGTAATCTCTATCTCAGTTTTCTTTGCCTTTTCGAAAATCGGTATATCAAACCGTTGAATTTCATTTTTGTTGACATCCAATTTGGCAACTTCTGTTTTACTTTCCTGGTAGTTTGAAACTAAACCATAATATACATCAGGATACTCAGGCAGCACCACAGCGGAAAGCAGGTCCTCTGAATCTGATAGCTTATCCGATTCACTTCCAACTTTCTTAAAGTCTAACTGATCCTTCTTCTTGCCGTTTAGATCCAAAATGTTGTCTTGATTATAACACCTGAATAAAAATGAATTTTCATCCTTAAGCAAAAACCCAAAAAAATACTGCCCTACCCCATTTGGCCCCTCCTTCGATATCATAATTTTATCTTCGAAGGCTAGTTCATCTAGATTTATCTTTTCGATTGAAAACTCAGTATAATTAAAATTATACAGGAGCTTTTTATCCGGGCTTAGTTGGGCGTGGAATAAGCTGGAATTCAAAAACAAAATTTCCTGTCCGGGATTGACCATCACGGTATCGATGGTAAAATTAAGTTGGACCTGATCACCGTTTTCTCCCCCATCATTTCCACCACAGGCGAACGCTAGCCCACAAAGCATGAGAAAAATCAACTGTTTCATAAAGTAGAATTTATTTTAGACTAAAAAATTAGGGATTTTTTATTTAAATAAAAATAATTTGATGTTAAATATTTATAATTAATTTCAAATTAACCCATTTTATGTTGTGTCCGGGACAATATATATGACATTGAGCAGGAATTAATTTAATTTTCCTTCTTTAAAATGGTTTAGCGAATGGATAATTATTCTTCCAATTCAAACCTCAGTAGCGGTGTCATCCTGGCCCGGTTTAGGCTAAGCATCCCATCCTCGCCCAGGGAATAATTATCGATTGTTTCAAAGACCTTAAAAAGGGCATACTCCATTTCACTGGTTTCCTGACAGAATTTTTGGGTGCGTCCCATCTTATCAAACCTGATTCTGTTGCCTTCCTTCAATTCGCTTTCACCAAAGAAATTATTGCATTAGCCAAATCCGGAGACACTACTTCCATTTAAGAAAATTTAAGACAATCTTCCCAATATCTGAATGCGGTGGGAGTCCAGTTTGATAAAAATAAACAGCAATATGGTAAAGGCCCACAGGGATGAACCCCCATAGCTAAAGAAAGGAAGCGGAATACCCACTACTGGAAACAGGCCCACGGTCATGGATATGTTGATAAAAAAATGGAAGAACAATATAGAGATCACACCATATCCATAAATCCGGGAAAATCTTGTTTTTTGCCTTTCAGCCAAAAAAACCAACCTAAGTAAAAGAGCAATAAACAACCCGATCACCACCAGACTTCCCATCCAGCCAAACTCTTCCCCAAGGGTGCAAAATATGAAGTCAGTATGTTGCTCAGGAACAAAATCAAACTTGGTCTGTGTGCCTTCCAAGTATCCCTTGCCAGTAAGCCCACCCGAACCGATGGCTATTTTGGACTGGGTGACATTCCAGCCGACCCCTAGCGGATCTATATCCGGATCGAACAATACCATGATTCGGTTTTGATGATGGAGTGGGAGCTTATCCACCACATAATCAATGCTGTACACATAAGCAATCATAATGGCACCCAACAAGCCCAAGGTGACTAGTTTCTGCCAATTTTTCTTTCCGACAAAAAAAAAGATTACTAGAACAATACCTATGACCCCGACAACGATTAGATTGTTTTCGATCAGAATGGCCAGGATAGACAGAACTATCAACGTAATGGTCAGGACATAATACCTGTTGGGCATTCCCTCCCTGAACAGCATTATAAAAAATGCACTGTAAACCATAGCCGAACCAAAATCAGGTTGGAACAAAATAAACAGAACAGGCAAGCCAATGATGAAAATCGCCCTCAGTTGGAATTTTATCTTGGACAGATCAAAGGTATTCGCCTCCATCAATTTGGCCAGGGCCAGGGCAGTGGCAAACTTCGCAAACTCGGCCGGCTGAAGCCTGAATGCGCCGATTTCAAACCAGGCTCTTTGACCGTTGATTTCCTTACCTATAAGGGGAGTCAAAATCAGAAGTATTATAAAGATAACATACAGGATCAAGCTCAAATTTTCGAAAAGTCGGTAATCAGCGACAAGAATCAGAATAATCAGGAGCACAGCTGTCCCTATCCAGACCAGTTGCATTCCTGAATTGATCGAAAGGTCAAAGATACTTTTTGCGTTTTGCTCGTCAAAGACTGCGGCATAGATATTAATCCACCCCAAAAATACAAGGAGGGAATAAAGCCCTATGGTAACCCAATCTATTTTTCGGATGTAAAAATCGTTGTTTCTCACCTTAATAGATAAAGTTTCCGGCTAGCACATATTCTTCCAAAGCGGGACGGGAAATCTGCCCGTTGAGATACTTTTCGATCATTAAGCTTGCCGTACTTGCCGCAGCCCTGCCTCCCCAGCCGGCATTTTCCACGTAAACTGCAATGGCAATCTGCGGATCTTCCTTGGGGGCAAATGCAATAAAAACAGAATGGTCTTCACCACTGGGGTTTTGGGCAGTGCCTGTTTTCCCTGCAATGGCGATATCTTTCATAATTGCCCTGGCAGCCGTGCCAGAAAGCGCCTCCACCATGGCATCCTGCACCAAATCAAAATAAGCCGGATCTACTCCTGTATGCTTTTTGGTTCTAAATTTTTCCGGAATAAGGTTGGGGTCACCATCTATTGCCTTTATCATATGGGGAATAAAATAGTGGCCCTTATTGGCAAAAATAGCCGCCAAGTTGGCCATTTGCAGGGGAGTGACCAGCATTTCACCCTGACCTATGGATAAGGAATAAATGGTGGAATATTTCCAACGTCCATTGCCATAAATACGGTCATATAGTGCACTGGAAGGGATGGAGCCTCCTTTTTCGCCATGCATATCAACGCCAAGCTTGTCGCCGAGGCCAAACTTCATGACGGATTCACGCCACTTATCCAAGCCAATCTGGGTATCTCGGAAGGTATTGGAAGACACCTCTCGGTTTATCATCATCCGAAAGGCCTGGTGGTAATAGGGGTTGCAGGAATTTCTTATCGCTCCGAACAAGTTGACAGGATTGGGGTGATTGTGACAGTTGACTAATGCGCGGTTGCAGGATAAGGTGGTATTTGGCGTAAGAATACCTTCCTGTAAACCCACCAGGGACTGGACAATTTTGAAAATGGATCCGGGAGGATACATGGCCATGATCGGCCTGTTAAAAAGTGGCTTGTTTTCATCCTGATTCAAGAGCATGAAGTTCTGCCCAAACTTGGAACCCGTCAGTTGGTTGGGATCGTAAGTTGGTGCGGAAATAAATGAAAGTATTTCGCCGGTTTTGGGCTCAATGGCCACAACCGATCCCCGCTTTCCCGCCAGTAGTTTTTCACCATACTGCTGCAACTCCAAATCCAAGGTGGACTGAATGTTTTCCCCGGCGATAGAGACGGTATCCAAATCACCGTTTTTAAATTTCCCCTTATCGATCCCGCGCACATTGACCATCCGGTAATTCACCCCTTTCCGGCCTCTGAGCTCCGGCTCATAATACGCTTCTACCCCACTAAGGCCTACATAATCTCCCTGTGTATAGTATTTCGACTCATCCCTATTCAACTGGTTTCCGCTGATTTCACCAATATATCCCAGCGCATTCGCCGCGCTCGGCTGTGGGTACGAGCGAACCGAGCGGGTCATGACGAAGATACCCCGGTAATCTATGAGGTAATCTTGGATCCGCGCAAAGTCTTCATTGGAGATTTGCTTTATCAGGGGAGAAGGTTTTACCCAGGAATAATTTTTGGCTGCGTTAAAATTTTCGATCAATAATTCTTTTTTTATATTAAAAAATTCACAGAATCTGGCCGTATCCTTCACACTAAACTCACGCGGTATGACCATCAGGTCAAAAACCGGATTGTTATAAACTAACAAGTTGCCATTGCGGTCATAGACAAGTCCCCTGTAAGGATGGTCAACGATCCGTTGGATGGCATTTTGTTCTGCTTTTCGCAAGTAAGAATCATCAGTCACTTGGATCAAAAACAACTTGACCAACAGCACCGCTCCCAGCAGAATGATGACAAACCTAATAATTAGGGGACGGTTTGATTCCATTAAATTCCTTTCTTTTTGGTGTAAAACAGCAACTGAACAATGGCTGCCAAAACATAGGTAAAAAGAACACTGCTCAGAATACGTATAACAAGAGAATGGGAAAAGGACGTCCCCATAAAGTCTATGTAAAAAAAGCAGGTATGGTGTATTAGGACCAGAGGTAAGGTATAGGCAGTAGACCAAGCCAGCCCCATATTTAGCAGCGTAGGAGGAACATTATCATCATATCCTCCCCGTGGCGTATTTACCTTGATCCATGGATTTCTCAAAAAGGCAAGCAAAACCGTCCCCGCTACATGCATGCCTGGAGTATCATAAAACACATCCATTACCAAGCCCATAAGAAACCCAAGGAGCATTAGGGGGACTGTCTTAATCTCCAAAGGCATAAGGAGGATGGCATATACATATAAAAAGCAAAAGGCATCACCAAACAGTACCAGATCTTTCAGTACAAATACCTGAATAATAAGGTACATTATAAAGGAAACGCCTAATCTAAATAAATTACTGCCCGTCATTCGGAAGAATATTTGTTTCACTGTTCAAAGAATCCAGTTCCAGCCGCATGCTGTTTTCCACCAAATAGACATAGGACAATTTCGAAAAATCCGTGGTAAACTCCAACGTGATATCTAAATAATTTGTCTCTTCCCCCTCGTTGACTTCGTCAATGATCCCGATGTGGATTCCTTCCGGGAAGGTAGCGTTGAACCCGGATGTGACCACCGTATCTCCTACCTCCACCTCTACATGGCGAGGGACATATAAAAGCTTGGCCTTTTTGGAGTCAACTCCATCCCAGCGGGTAGAAGCGATGACTCCGCCCCGCTTGATCTTCGAAGAAATCAACAAATCTGTATGCAGCAGGGAAATCACTTTGGCAAAATTAGTGGATACACCCGTTACCCTGCCAATTACCCCTTGTTCATTAAATACCCCCATGCCTTCTCTGATTCCCTGACGACGGCCTTTGCTGAGCGTCAGGTAGTTTTGACGCAGGTGGAGGGAATTATTGATCACCTTGGCCGACCAAAAGTCGAACTTATGGGCAAAAACAGAATCTAATTCAAAATAGGTGGTATCACCCGCTGGAGACAGATTTTCAAGGCGCTTCAGTAGCCTGGCATTTTTTTCTATAAGTGCCTCATTGATTCCTCCCAAGTAAAAATACTCGAGCAAATTATCCCTTGTATGAAGAATACTGCCTGTCAACTGACCGGAACTGTTTAGAAAAACAGCCCCCTGTCTGGAATTATAATTTAAAATCATCCAAACAGCTATCAGCTCCAACCCTACAAATAGGATAAATGCTCGTATGCTATATAAAAAGAGTACTATTCGTTGCATTCAATATTTAGGACATCAAGACGGTTTTATATGCATTGAGGTTTTTCAGGGCTTTGCCTGTACCCCTCACTACAGCCCTCAACGGATCTTCCGCAATGTGGATAGGCAATTTGGTTTTTTGGTGTAGCCTTTTATCCAAACCTTTTAACAATGCGCCTCCACCTGTCAGGTGTATGCCGTTGTCATATATATCCGCAGACAATTCAGGTGGAGCGATTTCTAAGGCTTTCAAAACTGCCTCTTCTATTTTCGATACTGACTTGTCAAGTGCAAAAGCGATTTCGGAGTAGGACACCTTAATAACTTTGGGGATTCCCGTCATCAAATCCCTTCCCCTGATTTCATAGTCATCGGGAGCATCGTCCAGTTCCGTCAGCGCTGATCCGATAGCAATCTTTACTTTTTCAGCAGACCGCTCTCCAATCAACAAGTTGTGCTGTCTGCGCATGTAGTCCAAAATGTCCTTCGTGAAGGTATCCCCTGCTACCCGGATAGACTGATCAGATACAATGCCTGAAAGGGCAATAAGGGCAATTTCGGTCGTTCCCCCCCCAATATCCACAATCATGGACCCCATGGGTTTTTCGATATCAATGTCAATCCCGATAGCGGCAGCAATGGGTTCGAAGATCATATAAACCTCTTTGGCCCCCGCATGTTCCGCAGAGTCCCTCACCGCTCGCTTTTCCACTTCCGTAATCCCAGAGGGTATGCAGATTACCATCCGGTGGGATTGGGGAAAGAAGCCTTTTCTATGTCCTGGAATCATTTTGATCATTCCCCTGATCATCTGTTCAGCCGCATAGAAGTCCGCAATCACCCCGTCTTTAAGCGGTCGGATTGTTTTTATGTTCTCATGGGTTTTTTCGTGCATATTCATGGCCTCTGTCCCTACAGCCAGCACCCTATTGGTAGTTTTGTCTATTGCAATGATGGACGGCTCGTCCACTACAATTTTCTCTTTGTGGATAATCAGCGTATTGGCTGTCCCTAAGTCTATGGCTATATCACTGGAGAAAAAATCAAATAATCCCATGTTCTAAATTTCTTAATAAGGTTAGTAAAGATCACTAAAGTTAGCATTATTCGGCACCAATATCCCTAAGCCCAGCCAAAATTATACTCGTAATTTGGATTTATTTTAGTGATCACTATATTTTTGATTGAAAAAGGGAAAGGGTTTCAAAACCCTTCTCTTTTTATTGTAATATATTAAACAACGCAACCCAGACGCTATGCCTGAAAACTAAATTAATGTTTGAAATGGCGGACACCCGTTATCACCATACTCATGCCGTTGGCATCACAATAGTCGATGCTTTCCTGGTCCTTTATAGATCCTCCCGGCTGTACGACAGCACTGATCCCCGCATTGCCTGCGATTTCAACACAATCGGGAAATGGAAAAAACGCAGCGGATGCCATCACTGAACCTTGGAGGTCAAATCCAAATACGTGGGCCTTTTCAATAGCCTGCTTAAGTGCGTCGACACGGGAAGTCTGTCCGACACCGCTTGAAAACAATTGGTCTTTATTACTCAAAACAATGGTGTTGGATTTTGTGTGTTTGCATACCTTCAACGCAAACTCCAGGGCATCCAATTCATCATCCGTAGGCTGTTTTTTGGTGGCTACCGTAAACTGTTTCTTAGTTTCCGTTTTCAAATCAAAACCTTGGGAAACGAAACCATTTAAAAGGGTTTTAATTTGCCGGGTACTCGAAAGCTTCTTTTTTTGCTTTAAGAGAATTCGGTTTTTCTTTGCTTTCAACAAGGCCAGGGCATCCTCAGTGAATTCCGGGGCTATCAAAACCTCGAAAAACAACCCCTTCATGGCCACTGCGGCGGACACATCCACCGGCTGATTGGTGATCAAAACTCCTCCAAATGCTGAAATGGTATCAGCGGCAAATGCTTTTTCGTATGCTAGCGCTACCGTATCGGCCACCGCAACACCACAGGCATTGGTGTGTTTCAGAATGGCAAAGGCTGTTTCCCCTTCAAACTCGGCAATAAGGGATACAGCTGCATCTACATCGACCAAGTTGTTGTAGGAAAGCTCCTTCCCATTTAACTGGTCAAATATTTCGGTTAAGTCACCAAAGAATGCGGCATGTTGATGTGGGTTTTCTCCGTACCTGAGGGGTTTGGAATGTGTCTCACTGATTTTTAATACCGGAATTTGATCCGTTTCATTAAAATAGTTGAAAATATGGGTGTCATAGTGGGAGGAAACTTTGAACGCCTGCGCAGCAAAATATCTCCTGTCCTCGAGCGTGGTGCCCCCGTCATTCTTTTCCAACCTTGTTTTTAGCTCTCCATATTGGTCTTTGGAGGCTACGATAACCACATCTTTGAAATTTTTGGCAGCTGCCCGAATCAGCGAAATACCTCCAATGTCTATTTTCTCTGTCACTTCTCCTTCTGACGCACCTGCAGCTACCGTCTCTTCGAAGGGATATAGATCGACAATTACCAAATCAATTGCGGGAATTTCGTAGGTTCCGGCCTGGCTGACATCATCGGGAAAATCCCTCCTATATAAGATTCCCCCAAATACTTTGGGATGTAGCGTTTTCACCCTACCTCCAAAAATCGAAGGATATCCGGTAAGTTCCTCCACAGGTATCACCGAGGTCCCTTGCTCCTCGATAAAGGCCTGTGTGCCCCCTGTTGAATAGATTTGAACCCCCTGCTTTTTTAATAAGGAAATAATTGGTTCAAGATTATCTTTATAAAATACAGAAATAAGGGCGGATTTTATCTTTTTTACACTCATATTGCTCGTAAAGGATTATTGTCGCAATTTTTTTTTTGGAAGCGCAAAGGTAGGGAAATCAACCCATTAAATCAGACTTTCAATAATTTTTGGAAAGTATTTATACTCTAATTCGTGAACTTTTTCCGCGATTTGCTCAGTTGTATCCGATTCATCTATAGCGACTTCCTGTTGAAATATAATTTCGCCCTCGTCATAGTTTTCGTTTACCCAATGAATTGTAATTCCTGTTACCTTTTCACCGGCATCTTTTACGGCCTGATGTACCCGATTGCCATACAAGCCTTTACCTCCAAACTTGGGCAATAATGCCGGATGAATATTAACAACAGCATCCGGAAATGCCTGAATGATATTTCCAGGTACTTTAAGTAAAAATCCTGCCAAGATTATCATGTCAATTCTTTTCAATAAAAGCAATGCTTTAACCGAACCATTTTCAAACTCCTTTTTAGTAAAAGTAAAATGACCAATCCCATTGTTGGCAGCACGCTGCAACACATAAGCATCTGGATTGTTTGAGCCCACTAACGCTACGGTGGCTTGCTTACCGATCTTGAAATGTTGGATAATAGATTCGGTATTCGTACCGTTGCCTGATGCTAGAATAGCTAATTTTTTCACCTGTAGTTTGGGGTTATAGTTAGGATGTAAAAGTACGCAAAATGATAAAAAAACAGGTTTATAGTTATGTTTTCTGAAATTTTCCCCGAGGATTGATTCAGGGAGCTAGCAGAAATTTATATAAACGCCATGCTTATTGCTCCTGTAAGCATCAATATTTTTGCCATCACGCTCAACTGGGTAAATTGTCTTTTTCGATCAGCCACATAGAGTTTGTATAAAAATAAGATAAAAAGTATGCCCAGCAACCCAAAATAAACAAATAAATCAGGATCATTTATTTTTATTGTTACCACGAAAATCGATATCACGAACAGGGATGCGACGCCAAAAATAATTTTCTTGGTATTTCTGAATCCCACTACGATCGGAAGTGTTCTACAGCCATGTTTTCTGTCCCCAGGCCGATCTTCTATATCCTTGATGATTTCTCGAATAAGATTGATGAAAAAAGCAAAAATCGCATAGGTTAGCGTCAGCATCTGTGATTCCTGATAATAATAACCGACAATCCATATGGCAAGCCCAGTCAGGCCTGCGACGGTCAGGTTTCCGATGAATGGAAGGCGCTTCAGGGAATTTGAATAGAGCCAAAGCAAAAATGCGGCAAGGAAATTGATCACTCCTATCCTCGGATGAACCAGGTATCCCAGAGCTATCCCCAATACATTCATGAGGGTATGAAGGATCATCACCATTCTCCGCTTCATCCCCCTGCCAATAACTACCTCGTTGGGTCGATTGACGTAATCAATCTTCACATCATAATAATCATTGATCATATATCCGGATGCCGTGAGGACCACGGTGGAGATAATCAGTAGATAGAGGTTCCAATCCTGCAATACCGGAAGGCCTGATCTCGTTGTCCCGATAAAAAAATAGGCAGTAATCAATTGAAAAAACGCCACCATAAGCAAATTATTCAGCCGGATGATCTTCACAAACGCCTGAAAGGTAAATATAGGTGAGGTTTTAACTTGATTCATTGAACAAAAATACAACAAAGTCGACTATCAACTAGATGATACCTAAGTTATTTTATAAATAAACCGGAAATAGCTATCTTTATGATAATCAAATAATAACCGATATTTTTTAGAACCATCAATTGAAAAAAATCATGGTGAAAACTGTTAAGTTGGTTATTTCAAAATACAATCCCATCTTCTATTTTAGATTTCTTCGGAAAATTTTTTTGCCTTCTCTGGATTGCTCCCCAAGAATGGTTTCTTTGGTAATATTCAAGGATATTAGGGATTGTTTTACATTCGATTTTCACAGGGATCCATTTTCCGTACACCGATCAGATACCGAGCGGACAACACCAAGGAAACAATAATGGATAAAGGAATGGCCAAGGACGTTCCCAAGGTGCTTAGAAATAGCAACATGCCTCAAAAATGCAGCATAAAATCCTTTAATAGATCTCGATAAGCGGCTGAAAACTCCCCCGAATCCTCCTTTATAACCAGGGGATTGGCTGAGAAAATTCCTTCATGAGGGCTATTCCTCACAAAGGCCTGAACTACACGCAGTACTGCTTTCTGCGGGGAATCTTTGATCTCTACCCTACTGAAAACTCTGAGGCCTTGCGCTATGGCGGCAAACTCAAATTCACCCATTTGCCTTTCGGGTAAAATCACCCACAACTCCCCGTCTTCCTCCAGAAGCTTATCCACACCGACAATGAGTTCGTCAAACGTAAGGGAAGCCTGATGCAGGGCTTGGTTCCTACGGGGATCTTCCGAAAGAAGGTGATTGGGGAAGTAAGGTGGATTGCTAACGATAAGATCGAACTTCCCTCCGAAATCCTGATAATCCTGCAAAGACGATTCGATAACGCTGACCTGATGTTCAAAGGGAGAATTCCGGACATTTTCAGCAGCCTGGAGAGAGGATTCCTTATCTATTTCCAATGCACAAATCTTTGCGTCTTGATACCGCTGGGCCAACATCAAAGCAATCACTCCAGTACCTGTACCGATGTCCAAGATGGAAGTGGGGACTTTTCTTCCGGATAAGGCTCCCAATACCACCGCATCCGTACTGATTTTCATCGCACAGTTTCCCTGGTCAATCCCAAACTGCTTAAACTGAAAATAAGGATTTCCCATGTTCAAAACAAACTATCCCGGGACTGCGCCTGTTCATAGCCGGTGTCAGCAGGAAGGGATGAATTCCCCGCAGCTGCCACGGCGAGTTGATCACACCGTTCGTTTTCCCTATTGCCGGCGTGCCCCTTCACCCAACGGAAAGTAGGTTTGTATTTCAGGTGTAGGGGGATGTACTGCTTCCACAGGTCCACATTTTTTTTATCTTTGAAGCCTTTTTTTTGCCAATTCCAAATCCATCCCTTCTGAACGGCATCTACCACATATTTACTATCTGAATAAATGGTCACTGGAATACCTTCTACTTTCAATGCCTCCAGTCCTTTTATAACTGCCAAAAGTTCCATGCGGTTATTGGTAGTCAGTCGGAATCCTTCTGACAGTTCCTTTCTCTGGTCCTTGAACAACAATACGGTGCCGTAGCCCCCATTACCGGGATTCCCTTTGGCGGCTCCATCTGTATATATAGTAATCATGCGTCAAAAGTAAATAAAATCGACCAAATCTCGTAAAATTAGGCAGGGTTGTACACGGGGTTTGGTTTCTTCCCAACCTGAGTTCAATTGTTACATACCCAACAGCCAAGCCCAGGTTAGCCAGCAAAAACATTGGATTTAAAAATTTTAATGGCGATGGATAAAAGGATAATTCCAAAAATTCTTCTAAGCACATCCAAGCCTGTCTGACCCAATTTCCTTTCCAGCCAGTTGGTGCTTTTCAACACAATATAGATAATGACGAGATTTAGAACGGTACCAACGCCAATATTCAGTTGGGAGTACTCAGACTTCAGTGTCAAAATTGTGGTTAAGGTGCCTGCGCCGGCGATTAGGGGAAAGGCGATAGGCACAATGGAGGTACTCGTGGAACTGGCATCGGGATCCGGCTTGAAGATCTCTATCCCCAATATCATCTCCGCACCCAGTGCGAAGATTATGAGAGCCCCTGCAATGGCAAAATCGTCCACCCCAATTCCAAATAAATTAAGTATTGATTTCCCCAACAATAAAAATAGCACCATCAACACCCCCGCGGCTATGGTTGCCTTTTCGGATTGGATATGCCCTACTTTCTTCCTTAGGTTGATAATGATAGGTATAGAACCCAAAATATCGATAACCGAAAACAGGATGAGTGTAACGGATAAAATTTCCTTAAAATCAAACATTTCTAGCATATTGCCGCAAAAGTAACCAGAAAAGTCCGGAAAGCTGAGATTGTGGTCGGATACCTAAACAAACCCTCAGCTTTCCGGCTAGTCAATAGGATTTAAGAAAATCCAACAAGCGGTCAAACTCATCGTCCGTAATGGCGGGGAAATTGGCAATCCTGAAACTGGTAGGTTTGAGGGGTCCGTATCCACCACCCAAGGTCATGCCATTTTCTTCGGCTGCTTTTTTTATTTCCTTAATAAACCCCTCTTCTCCGGAAACTCCCAGAACGGTGCGACTGCGGCACGCTGGATTGGTGACCAAGAAATCG
>Ga0105045_10003507_pt1 | contig 13463 bp, 9 predicted proteins | sample MAT02_FD_78089 | JGI IMG/M metagenome (GOLD analysis project Ga0105045, IMG submission 78089) | Freshwater microbial communities from Lake Fryxell liftoff mats and glacier meltwater in Antarctica - MAT-02 (megahit assembly) | ecosystem: Environmental > Aquatic > Freshwater > Ice > Liftoff...
AAAGAATCAAAAATTGGTGCTACAAATATTGAAAGATATCGACTGATGAAAAATGAGATCTTATATATCTTTCACAAGAAATAAAACTTTCGATGAATTTGTTGACAATTTGAATCTTTTTTAATTTTTACTAATCATAAAATGTTGTTTTTGGTTCGTTAAATTTTGTCAGAATTATGACATGGCAAGAATAAATCTGGTGTCGGAAAGTATGTAAAAACAGATTTTTTAAGCCTAGTGTTGGAATGATTTGTGGTCTCACAAATGAACCAGCAAACTTTATGGGTGCTTGTCCCGTTTATTTGAAAGATGCAAGTGAAAAGGAAAGTAAAAAGCGCCAGAAAATGTGACAGTAATGAAAAGGAGAATAGAGATTGTTTTGCTTTGTTTATTTTTGAAGGTTTTAACATATTAGAAGGAGTTACATCAGGATTCATAACGGATGGGTACGAACTTATTTATGAAATTATTGTTTAGGCAATTGGAGGCGTTTTTACTGGTCCGGGATTTTTTCCCTGCTGTAGAAAGTCTTTGTCATTGATTCTTGGTCTGTCGTTTTATCTCCTCGTAATTATTTTACTCACACTGTTAAATCCCACATCACTTTTTCAAGGAATGCTGCGGAAGCTATTAATTATATGACTATTGCTATAGAATTAAAACTGCATGAGAAAGAAGTGAAGACAAGTAAATTAAAAAGTTTAGTTGATTAGCTCGACCAAACCTAAGCTAATTTGTTCTCTTTTTATCACATCAAATTTCTGAGGTAATTTAAGATTCGAGAAATGTTGTCATCTCATTAGTTTTTCGTACTTTTGTCCTCGGTTATAAGCAAATATTCTTAGGTAATTAATTCATTTCTTCCCGTTTTTGCTTTTCCCATAAGACAAAGGGCGTTGAACGTCAATAATTTAACTAAAATTTTTAATGGCAAAATCTCAAGAAACATACAGCAAGAAAGAAAAAGAAAAACTTCGATTGAAGAAAAAGCAAGACAAACAAAAACTGAAAGAAGAACGTAAAGCAAATTCTAAAGGTGGTGGTTTGGCAAATATGATGGAGTATGTAGATGAGTATGGAAATATCGTAGATACTCCGCCAGATGAAACGTTGAAGATTGAGATTGAAGCTGAAGATATTGAGATTGGTGTACCAAAAGGCGAAAGACGTGAAAATCCTGCAGTTAGAAAAGGAAAAGTTGCATTTTTTAACACTGAAAAAGGATATGGATTTATTGCTGAAAATGGCACAGCTGAAAAATATTTTGTTCATGCGAACGGACTTTTAGATCAAATCACAGAAAATGATAATGTTTCTTTTGAACTCGAAAGAGGGTTGAAAGGAATGAATGCGATAAAAGTGCAATTGGTATAACTTTTCATTAATTTCCCGAATAAAAAATCATAGTCATGTAGCGTATTGATTAGCTATGAAGTATTTACTTTATAGCGAATCAATTTAAATGCTGTGAATAATATTTTTCTCTTTGTGCTGCTGAGTGCTAACGCAGCATTCGTGGAAAACTTAGTTTCGCTATCTCAAGCAGAATTCAATCAATTAAAAAGTGATGGCCAATTGAACCAAATTTTGTTTATTAATTCTCTGATTTGATGAATTCACAAAACGCACATTATGTTGGTTCGCAAGAAAAAGCTGGGTTTTGTGATTGTGTGGCGCAACTTGATTCTAATTTCTAGGCAATGGCACCAAATGACGATGTTTCACCAGACTAAATAAATTTACCCTTTGTTTTGATTGTCACGGAAATCAAGTTTGAATTTTTACAACCTGTAAACAATTAAAATCGAAGTATGCCTTCTTTTTGTTTTAAACTGAAAAGGAAAAATGAATTATACTGCACTCTTTTTTATTATTTAATCCGTTTTAATCAGCTCCATCCACAGATCTGAGTTCTAATTTTACATTACAATTTTTGCGTTTTACACCAATTTAGGTTTAAAAGGTCGCATAAATAATTAGAATTATGTTTAGTTCAGATGAGAAATAAAATGAATTCATAGCCATAGCAACGGATTTATTTTATTTGGAGGTTTGAGCTAGAAAGAAACGCATTACATGCAGCGTTAGGTGGCTAAATCGGTGTTAAAACTATCGCTCAAATTTATCAATCAATTTCTCGTCCTAATTCTAAATTTATATCCATTTCAAAATAGTACACAAAAAAAAGGCTGCTCAACAATTGAGACAGCCCTTTCATATTTTAATGTATAGGAGATTAATTCCCTTTTTCCATTTTTTCTTTCAATTCAGCCAAAGCATCCAAATCTCCTAAAGTTGATTTTTCGTTACTTTGGTTGTTTGCAGCAACCGCGCTGTTCGATCCAGATCCAGAACCTGTTGATTTTTTACCACCACGTGACGTAGTTGCAGATGGTTTTTCATCAACCCCTTCTTCAAATGTTCGTGTATGTGAAACAACAATCTTACGAGCGTCTTTATTGAATTCAATCACTTTAAAGTCCAACGTTTCTTCTACTTTCGCATTTGTTCCGTCTTCTTTCTTCAAGTGTTTCGCTGGACAAATCCCTTCTACACCGTAAGGTAAAGCAACGATACCAGATTTGTCTTTGTTTTCAATGATGGTTCCTTGGTGCACTGACCCTTCTCCAAAGATAGTTTCAAATACTTCCCATGGATTCTCCTCCAATTGTTTGTGACCTAAAGAAATTCTTCTGTTCTCACGATCAATTTCTAAAACAACAACTTCCATTTCGTCTCCTACTTTGCAGAATTCCGATGGATGCTTGATTTTCTTTTGCCATGATAAGTCAGAAATGTGGATTAATCCATCAACTCCTTCTTCCAATTCAACAAATACTCCAAAGTTTGTAAAGTTTCTAACTTTTGCTTTATGTCTAGATTGAACTGTGTATTTGTTTTCGATATCGTTCCATGGATCGGGCATCAATTGTTTAATTCCTAATGACATTTTACGCTCTTCACGATCGATAGAAAGTACAACAGCTTCAACGTCATCACCAATTTTCATGAACTCTTGCGCACTACGCAGGTGCTGTGACCAAGACATTTCAGAAACGTGAATCAATGCTTCAACACCTGGTTGAATTTCAACAAAAGCACCATAATCTGCCATAACAACAACCTTACCGGTCACTTTATCACCAACAGCTAAGTCACCAGACAATGCGTCCCATGGATGTGGTTGCAATTGTTTTAAGCCTAGTGCAATTCGTTTTTTATCGTCGTCGAAATCTAAGATTACAACGTTCAATTTTTGATCTAATTCTACAATCTCTTCTGGGTGATTAACACGCCCCCAAGATAAATCAGTAATGTGGATCAATCCGTCAACTCCACCTAAATCGATGAATACACCATAAGATGTAACATTTTTAACTGTCCCTTCCAATACTTGACCTTTCTCAAGACCAGAGATGATTTGTTTTTTCTGTTCTTCCAACTCAGCTTCAATAAGAGCTTTGTGAGATACAACGACGTTACGGAATTCTTGGTTGATTTTAACCACTTTGAATTCCATGTTTTTACCAACATAGATATCGTAATCACGAATTGGTTTAACGTCAATTTGTGAACCTGGTAAGAATGCTTCTAATCCAAATACATCAACGATTAAACCACCTTTTGTACGACATTTAACGAATCCTGTAATAACTTCTCCAGTGCGAAGTACGTCATTAACACGAATCCACGCTTTGTGCATACGCGCTGTTTTGTGCGAAACGATTAATTGTCCGTATTTGTCTTCTTGACATTCTACAAAAATATCAACAGTATCTCCAACTTTTAAATCTGGGTTGTAACGGAATTCAGATGCCTGAATAACTCCTTCCGATTTAAAACCAATGTTGATGATTACTTCTTTTTTCGTCATTGCAACGACAGTACCTTCTAAAACTTCTTTCTCATTAATTGAGTTTAAAGTTGCTTCGTACTTGTCTGCAAGTTCAGAACGAGAGATTTGAGAATAACCATCTAAATCTAATGCTTCCCAATCAAAATCTGCAGTTCCCTGCGCTTGTGTGTTGTTTGCCATGTGGCTTTTTTAATAATTTGTATTTCGAGAACCCTCCAGCTCGAAAGTTATAAATATACGCCGTAGAAGGGATACAGCTTTGATTTTCAAGGGTGCAAAGATAGTGACAATATTTTAAATGACAAGAGGTTAAGGTAATTAAATTTGAGATATTTTCCTTTCAATTTTCAATGACTTAGCGAATTAGAATAAAAAATGAAAACTTTATTTTGAATCATTGAAATTTTGGTGTGTATTTAAGTTGAAATAGGTTATACATTAATTATATACTAAAACTACCCTTATGAAAACAAAGCTTAATTTCGTCCAAAAATTATTCTTTCATTGAATATAATTCAATCTCTGAACTCAATCAAATCAAATTCGAGCTATTTCCAAATCCAGCCAAGGATAAGATTCAATTCTATGTCAAAAAAAAATCCCTCAACCAATCATGGCGAGGGATTTAAATGTCTATTTCAAACGATTACTTTTTTGCTGCGTCGTAACGTTTTTTGTATTCAGCAGATTTTTCTGAGTTACCTAAGTTGTATTGTAATTGATACAAAATCAACAATACATTGGAGTCATTCGGCTCTTTCGCAATGTATTTCTCCAAAGGAATAAGCGCTCTTTTGAAAATATCTTCACTTTGCTTAGTTACTGTTTTTAGGCTAGGATCACCAATATCCATGTCATTCGCTTTTTGTTTCAAATCACTTCCCCATGTTACCAAGTGTGCTCCTAGGTTATATTGTGCTTCTAAATAATCTGGATCCAATTCCAACGCACGATTCAATGCTGTTTCTGCTTTTTCATTTTCACCTAAATCAGTGTAAATCGTACCAATAATATAATGCAATTGTTTATTGTCTGGATCTTTCGCAATTGCTTCATTCAAAGCAGTTTCAGCTCCTTTTGTATCGCCCATTCCAACATTCAAGCGAACCAACTCCATCAATAAGTCTTTGTCGTTGCCATATTTAGCGCGACCTTCTTCTATAATTTTGCGTGCCTCATCGTATTCTTTCAATTTAGAAAAAGCATTTCCTGCTAGAGCAAAGCTCGTTGGCCCGTTATAACCGATTTTTGTTAATTCTTTGTAGGCGTCAGCTGCTTCTTTCAACATTTCACCTTTGTCTAAACAAAACCCTGCGTTGTAAAGACTAATGCTGTCTTTAACACCTTTAGCGGATGCTAATTGATATTGAATATAAAACAATTGCCCTGCTTCTGCGTATTTTCCAGCTTCATAAGCTGCACTTCCAAGAGGAGCAATTAAGTTCAATTTACTGTTAATAGACTCTGTAATATCTTGCCGATATTTAGATCCACCCTCATAGCTTTTTTTGTAAGCTGCGATTGATTGTTCAAATACATCATCTCCAAAACTTGCTAGAAATGCTTCATCACCTGTTAGCATTGCAATGGAAGCAGCAGCTGAATAAATTTCTCCTTTGTAGAAAAGTGTTTTGATACTTTCCTTTGTTTCATCATTCTCTGCTGCAAGATCAATGAATTTTTTAGCGGAAAGAAGTCCCTTTTTTGCACCTTCCATGTCGCCTTTCATTTGTGCGTTTTGATACTTGTTTTTATACTCAACAGCCGCACTTGTCTCATTCGTTTTTTGACCAAAAGTAACGGTAGTCATTGCCAAAACACCAGTAATGAGTGCTAATTTTTGAATTTTCATTTTTATTAATTTAAAGTTCTACTTCTACTTAGATGAAATTATTTAATTATTCCACATCCTGCTCTTCAACATCCGTGCCACTTTCATCTTTAGCTCCTTTTTCCGAATCACTTTCAGATTCATTCGAAGTCTCGTCTGTTGCTTCATTTCCGTCTAGCGAATCTTCCGTTTCTTGATCTTCTTCATCATCGCTTCTTGGAACACGGGCAACAGCAGCAATTTCAGCACTACCTTTCAAGTTGATTAATTTAACACCTTGAGCAGCGCGGCCCATGGTTCTAATTGTATCAACGTGCATACGAATTGTTACGCCAGATTTAGTGATAATCATTAAATCTTGTTCATCCGTTACATTCTTAATCGTTAACAATGCACCCGTTTTTTCGGTGATATTCATTGTTTTAACACCTTTTCCTCCACGGTTCGTAATTCTATAAATCGGTTCATGATCTTCTGGATCGTTTAAGAACGTACGTTTTCCATATCCTTTTTCTGACACAACAAGTACTGTAGAGTAAACGTCGTCCACGCAAACCATTCCAACAACAGATTCTTTTTCGCTCGCAAATTTAACGCCACGAACACCAGATGCATTTCTTCCCATTGGACGCACCTTAGCCTCATTGAATCGAATTGCACGACCATTTGTTGTCGCCATAACGATTTCACTTGTTCCAGTTGTCAATTTAGCTTCTAATAATTCATCGCCATCACGAACGGTTATTGCATTAATTCCGTTTGTTCTTGGTCGAGAATATGCTTCCAAAGATGTTTTCTTAATAATTCCACCTTTCGTACACATGATGATGAAATTATTCTGTACATATTCTTTATCTGTCAAATCTTGAACTTTAACATACGCCTTGATTTTATCATCTTGCTCAATGTTAATCAAGTTTTGAAGCGCTCTTCCTTTTGCTGTTTTATTTCCTTCTGGAATTTCAAAAACACGCATCCAGAAACATTTACCTTTCTCCGTAAAGATTAATAAGTAATTATGGTTTGTTGCAACGAATAATTCTTCCAAGAAATCTTTATCTCTTGTTGTTGAACCTTTCGAGCCCATTCCGCCACGGTTTTGAACTTTAAATTCGTCTAAGCTTGTACGTTTGATGTATCCTGCATGAGAAATTGTTACAACAACTTCGTTGTCAGGAATTAAATCTTCAATGCGCATTTCGCTTGCTGAATATTCAATAACCGAACGGCGCTCATCACCATATTTTTCTTTTACATAGTGCAATTCATCTTTGATAATTTGCATTCTTCTTGATTCGTTTGCTAAAATATCTTTCAAATCTGTAATTAAAAGCATCAATTCTTGATATTCAGCACGTAATTTATCCTGCTCAAGTCCTGTTAATTGTCTTAATCGCATTTCAACAATTGCACGAGATTGAATGTCTGACAATTCAAAACGAGTCATTAAACTCTCTCTCGCTTCATCCGGACTTTTCGATGCACGAATAATTTTGATAACTTCATCAATATTATCTGAGGCAATGATTAATCCTTCTAATATGTGTGCACGCTCTTCGGCTTTTTTTAATTCAAATTTCGTTCTGCGAATTACTACTTCATGTCTAAACTCTATGAAGTAATGCAACATTTGTTTTAAGTTCAATTGTCGCGGACGTCCATCAACTAAACAAATATTATTCACTGAAAATGAAGTTTGTAAAGCTGTAAATTTGAATAATTTATTTAAAACAACATTTGGAATAGCATCTCTTTTTAATTCATAAACGATTCGCATCCCTGTTCTGTCAGATTCATCACGAATATCAGAAATACCTTCAATTTTTTTATCGTTTACCAAGTCCGCCGTTTTCTTAATCATTTCGGCTTTGTTCACTTGGTATGGAATCTCTGTAACGATGATTTGTTCGCGTCCACCAACTTCTTCGATTTCCGCTTTCGCACGCATTACGATTCTTCCACGACCGGTCAATAATGCATCACGAACGCCATCGTATCCATAGATGATTCCTCCCGTAGGAAAATCTGGTGCTTTTATATAGTTTAATAACTCTTCATCTTCGATGTCATTGTTATCAATATAAGCTATTAATCCATCAACAACTTCCGATAAATTATGCGGAGCCATGTTTGTCGCCATACCCACTGCAATTCCAGACGCTCCATTTATAAGGAGGTTTGGAACTTTCGTTGGGAGAACCGTTGGTTCAGTTAAACTCTCATCAAAGTTTGGTGAGAAATCAACCGTTTCTTTATCTAAATCGTTCAACATTTCTTCGGCAATCTTTCTCAGTCTCGCCTCCGTATAACGCATCGCTGCAGGACTATCACCATCCACCGAACCGAAGTTACCTTGTCCGTCAACTAAAGGATAGCGCAAAGACCAAGGTTGAGCCATACGCACCATGGTGTCATATACAGATGAATCACCATGTGGGTGATATTTCCCTAATACTTCACCAACAATTCTTGCTGATTTTTTGTGAGGTCGGTTGGAAGCAACGCCTAAATCGTTCATTCCGTACAAAACTCTTCTGTGCACAGGTTTCATTCCGTCCCGCACGTCTGGTAATGCTCTTGATACAATCACTGACATCGAATAGTCGATGTAAGCTGATTTCATTTCATCCTCAATGTTAATCTGAATTATTCTTTCTCCATCTGCCATGTTGTCACTTAAGTTATGTTTAGCACATTATTTGTGTGCAGTTATTGCAAGCGTCGAAATTAGTCATTTTCCAGTTAAGTTAAGTTTAGAAAAAACTTGATTTACTAACAAAAACCTGTGGAAAATGCATTATTTTGAACAGTTATTAACAATTTAATTATTGTATTTTTGTAATTATGTATAAATGTGCATTTTTATCCTATTAAATAATAAAAAATAAATGGAGGCAAAGTTTTCACCACGTGTTAAGGATGTTCTAAGTTTTAGCAGAGAAGAAGCTTTGCGACTTGGAAATGATTTTATTGGCGTTGAGCATTTATTACTTGGCATAATCCGAGAGGGAGATGGCACGGCAATCAAACTTTTGAATGAGTTTCATTTAGATTTATCTTTGATACGCAAAGAAATAGAAGCGACATTATTGAAGCCAACGAGCGCCATTCGAAAAGATGTAGGCAATATTCCACTTGTTAAGCAAGCTGAAAAAATGCTCAAAATGACCTATTTAGAAGCGAAACTTTATAAAAGTGAAATGATAGGGACAGAACATTTGCTTCTTTCAATTTTGAAGGATGAAAATAGCGTTGCTTGTCGCATCCTTAATAAGTATGGAGTGATTTATGAAAATGTAAAAGACGAACTAGAAGATATGATAGATGAAAAAATTACACCACGTTCTGAATTTCCAGGCAGTGGAGAAGAAGAGACGGGGGATTCATTCGCAAGTCAGCGTAAAGCAGCTGACCCAAAATCTAAGACACCTGTTTTAGATAATTTTGGGCGTGACTTAACGAAAATGGCCGAAGTTGGAAAATTGGATCCAATTGTTGGGCGTGAAAAAGAAATTGAACGTGTAAGCCAGATCTTATCACGTCGTAAGAAAAATAATCCAATTCTTATTGGTGAACCAGGTGTTGGTAAATCTGCGATTGCTGAAGGTTTGGCTTTAAGAATAGTTCAACGAAAAGTTTCTCGCGTTTTATTTAATAAACGCGTTATCTCTCTTGACTTAGCTTCTTTGGTTGCTGGAACAAAATACCGCGGACAATTCGAGGAGCGAATGAAAGCCGTTATGCAAGAAATCGAAAAAAATGACGATGTCATTTTGTTTATAGATGAGATTCATACCATTATTGGCGCTGGTGGTGCTTCTGGTTCGTTGGACGCATCAAACATGTTTAAACCTGCATTAGCGCGGGGCGAAATGCAAGCGATTGGAGCAACGACCTTGGATGAGTATCGCCAATACATCGAAAAGGATGGAGCTCTAGCGCGTCGTTTTCAGAAAGTGATTATTGAACCAACAACAATTCCAGAAACAATTCAAATTTTAAATAATATTAAAGAACGTTATGAAGAACATCATTCTGTGACTTATACGGATGAAGCTTTGGCTGCATGTGTGAAGCTGACGGAACGGTATATTACTGATCGTCATTTGCCAGATAAAGCAATTGATGCAATGGATGAGGTTGGCTCGCGTGTGCATTTAACAAATATCAACGTTCCTAAGTCCATTGTTGATATTGAGCAGAAGTTGGAAGATCTCAAAGATGAGAAAAACGAAGTTATTAAAACACAGCAATATGAAAAGGCTGCCGAATTGCGTGATAATGAGCGTAAATTGCAAGACCAATTAGATGCTGAAAAAAAGAAATGGGAGGAAGAGTCTAAGTTGAATCGGGTTACTGTTACGGAAGAGCATGTTGCAGAAGTGGTTTCGATGATGTGCGGAATTCCTGTTACACGAGTTTCTCAATCTGAGACAGGTAAATTAGTCAATATGGCTGATGCAATGAAAGGAATGGTGATTGGTCAAGACGAAGCAGTTTCGAAAGTTGTGAAAGCAATTCAAAGAAACAGAGCGGGCTTAAAAGATCCAAATAAGCCAATCGGTTCATTTTTCTTCTTAGGACCAACAGGAGTAGGGAAAACGCAATTAGCGAAGGTTTTAGCGAAGTATTTGTTCGATACAGAAGATGCTTTAATCCGTGTTGACATGTCTGAATACATGGAGAAATTTTCAATTTCACGCCTCGTTGGTGCACCTCCGGGATATGTTGGGTATGAAGAAGGTGGACAATTGACGGAAAAAGTGCGTCGCAAACCTTATGCAATCATTTTATTAGATGAAATTGAAAAAGCCCATCCAGATGTTTTCAATTTATTGCTTCAAGCGTTAGATGATGGACACATGACGGATGGTTTGGGTCGTAAGATTGACTTTAAGAATACCATTTTAATAATGACATCAAATCTTGGAGCTAGACAATTACAAGATTTTGGATCTGGCGTCGGGTTTGGAACAAAAGCAAAAGAAGAATCTCGTGAAGAGAACACGAAAAACGTCATTCAAAATGCGTTGCGTAAAGCTTTTTCACCTGAATTTTTGAACCGTATTGATGATATGATTATGTTTAATTCTTTAACAAGAGAGAACATTCACAAAATCATTGATTTGGAATTGCAAAAATTGTATGGTCGAATCAACGAACTTGGTTACAATATCGAAATGTCTAAAAAAGCAAAAGATTTTATCGTTGAAAAAGGATATGACGAGAAGTTTGGAGCGCGACCTTTGAAAAGAGCAATTCAAAAATACGTTGAAGATCCATTGGCAGAAGAAATTATCAAAGCTAATTTAGCTGAAGGCGATATGATTAAGGTCGATATTGCCGATGAAGCAACTGAGTTGACAATTATTATCGAAAAAGGAAAAGCAACGAAAGCGAAAACGAAATAAAAGATGAAGGGGAAGACAAATTTAGTTTAACAAATCTTCCCCTTTTTAATTTTACTTACTTTAAATTTCACTACCTATGGAAAGTCAAGGAAAAACAATCGCAATAATTGCACATATCACCTTAATTGGTTGGATTGTTGCAATCTTAATGAACTCGAATGAAAAAAGTGATTTTGCAAGTTTTTACATTAGACAATTATTAGGGTTATTTATCATTGGTCTAGTTTGTTCATTTATTCCTGTTATCGGATTGATTGTTGGTTTAGCCGTTCTGTTCTTCGTTATTTATAGCTTGATTGGTGCGATAAACAACGAAAAATCGCTAACTCCATTTATTGGGCAGCATTTCCAGGAATGGTTTAAGGGAATGTAGAAAGTTGTAATTGCTTAAACAGTTTTGAATTAGATTCAAGAATATACATTTTTGGAAATACATTAGATTTCAATAGCTGTTGATTTTCATTTGCGGTCAATTTAGGTAATTGAACCATTTTGGTGCGTATTTTTGGAATAAACCAAGAAAGTTAGCTACAAAGTGAACCCATATCACCACCGAACCGCCAAAGAAGATCACCAAAGGCAGCAGCGAAGATAAAAAGCACGGCTTTTGATGGACTCGCACCGCAGGTAAAAAGAAATCATTTATTTATCGCTAATTTAGTACCCGATTATGAAATTTACAGAATTAGAACTTCAACCCGAATTATTAGAAGCCATTGACCACATGGGATTTGTGGAGGCAACTCCTATTCAAACTTTAGCAATTCCTGCTGTGTTGGCAAATAGAGACTTAATAGCTTGTGCTCAAACAGGCACAGGAAAAACTGCGGCTTTTATATTGCCAATTCTGAATAAGCTTGTTGGTAAAACTGACAATGCTATTGATACTTTAATCATTGTCCCAACACGTGAATTAGCGATTCAAATTGAACAAGAAATTCAAGGATTATCTTATTTCGTTTCTGTCGGATCAATTGCTATTTATGGTGGTGGAAGCGGAAAGGATTGGGACGAACAAAAAAATGCTTTACAAGGTGGAACGGACATTATTGTTGCGACGCCAGGTAAATTGATATCACACATTTCACAAGGATATGTTGACTTTTCAAAACTAAAACATTTAGTGTTGGATGAAGCTGACAAAATGCTCGATATGGGATTTCTCGATGATTTATCATTGATTTTCTCAAAGCTTCCTGAAAAGCGTCAAAATCTAATGTTCAGCGCAACAATGCCTCCTAAGATACGGAAACTAGCGAAAACTTTATTGGTGAATCCAGAAGAAGTTACGCTATCGATTTCAAAACCAGCTGAGGGTGTTAAGCAAAGTGTTTATTTAACATTTGATAATCAAAAAGGTCCATTGTTGAAACAAATTTTAACCGATCGCCCTAATTATACTAGTATTATCATTTTCACATCTTCTAAAAGTAAGGTGAGTGAGATTGTTCAATCGTTGCGTAAAAGTGGTTTTAATTCAAAAGGTGTCTCATCGAATCTAACACAAGAGGAACGTGAAGAAGCACTTCGTGGATTTCGTTCCAAAAGAATTCGTATCATCGTTGCAACTGATGTCATGAGCAGAGGAATTGATGTGAAAGAAATAAACCTCGTTGTCAATTTTGATACGCCTTATGATGCAGAAGATTACGTGCACCGTGTAGGGCGAACGGCACGCGCAAACACTAAAGGTGAAGCAATTACGCTTGTAAATGAAAAAGACATGCGCAAATTGGCTCAAATTGAGCGACTTATTGAAGCTGATATCCCTAGAATAGAATTGCCAGAAGCAATAGGAGCGGGGCCAATCTGGAGCACTTCTTCAAGCTTCAAAAAGAAGCCTTTCAAAAAGAATTTCAATAAAAAATCAAATCCAGCTAGCTAATTAAGTTTTAGCCCTTCTGGCGCTGTTTTATTTCGAACTGAAGTGGAACAAGGAGATAGATGGAGATTGTGTCAAACGATAGATGCACCCGTAAAAGATTGTGTGAAACTGGCTATTGGTTGCGATCGCTTAAGCGATTTTTATCTAGCGAGTCAACTTTTTGCTGATTTTTATTTATTACACAACTTACACCAATTTAGCCACAACCCTGAAACAGCAACGAAGTTACTGACACTAATTTATCCGAATATTAGGTGTGCAGAGGAAAGAATACTTTTTATAACGTTCTAATTTTCTGCGTTTCACATAGTTTATATACTGAAATGTGGTCTTGTTTGCCTCTGTTTTTTCATTATTCTATTTTAAATTTTACTCACAAAAAAAACGCCCTTCCCGAGGGAAGAGCGTTTTTCAAAAGCAAAGCTTTTACTTAGTGTTATTTCGAGATCACCAACCTACGCATTGTAGTTTTGTCATTCG
>Ga0105045_10003508_pt1 | contig 13463 bp, 10 predicted proteins | sample MAT02_FD_78089 | JGI IMG/M metagenome (GOLD analysis project Ga0105045, IMG submission 78089) | Freshwater microbial communities from Lake Fryxell liftoff mats and glacier meltwater in Antarctica - MAT-02 (megahit assembly) | ecosystem: Environmental > Aquatic > Freshwater > Ice > Liftoff...
CGGCTTCACCTGACAGGAGACCGCGAGGAGGGGGAGGGAGCAGCAAAGGAAGCGACCAAGCACGGTTACTTATTACGTAGAAAAGAATAATAAATAAAGCTTAAAATTATGAAAATTCACGAATTTCCGTAAGAGCGGTGACAATTACGGACTTTCGGGAATTGATTTCCCTCGGTAAACCTCCTAGCGTAACTCTGTTCGAAGAGCATCCGATGTTATCCGGTCGCTCCTGTTCCGCGCTATCATGGACTTTGATTGGATCGATTGCTATTTTGACCTGAAAAAGATCACCCCCCGGGAGGTCGAAGAGGTCTTTGAAGATCCTTTTTCCATCCGGCTGCTCCCCGAGATGGAGAACAGCGCGACCGAGGCGCGCTATTTTAACCTCGGGAAAACGATCAACAATCGACTCCTCTTCTCGGTCTTCTGGACTGACGGTAAGCGCTACCGCGTCATCCTCTGCCGCGGAATGACCGACGACGAGATTTCCTTCTACGAGCGTAAAAACGCCGAATGGCTATGATCTCCGGAATCGGCGCCCGAGCCGTCGCCCGGGCCAACCCTCTTTAGTCTCCCACTCAACCCTGTTACGCCTGTGAAAACGATCGACCGCTGGAGCCAGATTCCCGACTTTGAGGATGAAAAGGAGGAATCGCTCTTCTGGGCCGCGCATGCCCTCGATCCGCGTCTCATGAATGCCTCGATTCAGCGGCAGAGTGTGCGCGAGTCCACCACGATCACCCTGCGCTTTGATCCGCAGATGCTGAGCCGCATCAAGCGACTCGCGCGGCATCGCTATCTCAATTACCAGAGCATGATCAAGCAGTGGCTGAGCGAGCGACTCGAGGAGGAAGTCGGCAAGCAGAACGAGCGCTCCGGTGACCGGAACCAGGACTAAACCCACGCCTTCGCATGAGTTCCGAGGATCCGCAGTCCGAGATCGTCCGCCTCGTCGCCGAGCTTGATCGGCACAACCGCCTCTACTACGAGCAGGCCGAGCCCGAGATCCCGGATGCTGAATACGACGCGCTCTACCGACGGCTCGAGACGCTCGAGGCGGAATACCCGCTCTTTGCCGACCCGAACAGTCCGACCCGACGCGTCGGCGGCCGGCCCAGTGAGGGCTTCGAGCAGGTGAGGCACCCGGTGCCGATGCTGAGTATCGACGACCTCTTCGAAATCCCGGCAGAGGAGCTCGATAAAATCGCGGCGAAAACGGGAGAACGTCCCCCGAAAGAGCAGGAACTGGTGGATTTTTACCGTCGTCTGCAGCGGAGCCTCGGGGTCGAGTCTGTCCCCGTCACGATCGAACCGAAGATCGACGGCGTCGCCGTCTCGCTCGTTTATCGCGGCGGGAAGCTCGACTACGCCGCGACGCGGGGAGACGGCACGACCGGCGATGTCATCACCGCGAACGTTCGCACGATCAAGTCCATTCCCCTGACTCTGACGGAATCGGCGGGGGCTCCGGCGACGCTCGAGGTCCGCGGCGAGATCTTCATGCCGGGCGAGGGTTTCGCGAAAATGAACGAGGAGCGCGACGAGGCTGGTATGCCGACCTTTGCCAATCCCCGCAACGCGACGGCGGGGACTCTGAAAATGCTCGATTCGCGTGAAGTCGGGAAACGCCCCCTCGATTTCATCGCCCACGGGATCGGTCTCGTCGAGGGCGGCGAGATCGGGTCGATCACCGACTTTCACGCCCTCCTCGACCGGGTCGGGATTCGTAAAAACGGACCTCTCGTGGTGGCCACGACTCTGGAAGAAGTGCTCGACGCGGTGCGGCGGCTCGATGAGGAGCGGCATTCGCTGGCCTACGGCACGGACGGGGCGGTTATCAAGGTGATCGATCGCGACGCGCAGCAGCAACTCGGCTACACCAGTCGTGCTCCGCGATGGGCCGCCGCCTACAAATACCCGCCCGAGCAGAAGGAGACGACCTTGCTGGACATTACCGTGCAAGTCGGTCGCACGGGAAAACTGACTCCTGTTGCGGAACTCGCGCCCGTGCTCGTCTCGGGTACGACCGTGCGACGCGCCACGCTGCACAACGAGTCCTTCATTCAGGAGCGAGGCATCGGCATCGGCGACGTGGTGCTCATTCAGAAAGCCGGTGAGATTATCCCCGAAGTGATCAAGGTGGTGATCAAGAAGGGGGCGGACGGGCCTTTCTCGATGCATGCCCACCTTCGCGGTGTTTGCCCGGTCTGCGCCGGTCCGATCGAGCGGCGCGAGACCGAGTCGGGACCCAAAGCGGAGCGACGCATCGTTGTCACGCATTTCTGCGTCAATTTCGAGTGCCCTGCCCAAGTCTCGAGCCGGATGCGCCAGTTCGTGAGCCGCAAGGCTCTCGACATCGAGGGGATTGGTAGCACCGTCGCGGAGAAGTTGGTCGAACGAGGGCTCATTCGCTCGCCTCTCGACCTCTTCGAGATCCCCGAGATCACTCTCGCGACCCTGAACCTCGGCTCGGAAGACAGTCCGAGAATCTTCGGAGAAAAGAACGCCGCCAGGATCGTCCAGGCCCGCGAGCGTGCCGCGAAGGGTATGCCGCTGGCGCGCTGGCTCTTTGCGATGGGCATCTCGCAGGTGGGCGAGTCCGCCGCCCGAGAGCTGTCCCGGCTGCACCGCAGCTTTGGGGAGATTTCAAGCTCCGACATTCTCGCGGAACTTCGAACGCTGAAGACGGGGGACCGTAAGGATGTGAATCCGCTTCTTGCCGCTTACGAAATTGCCTCCGAGGTTGGTCCCGCCGTCGCCGCAAGCGCCCTCGACTTTTTCCAGTCGCCTGCCGGATCCCACGTCCTGACGCGTCTCGCCGAACTCGGGATCGAGCCGTCATCCGACAACAACGCGCCGAAGCCCTCCGAGAGCGGAGGAGGATCGGGAAAGCCGCTCGCGGGCAAGAGTTTCGTCATCACCGGCACCCTCTCCGCGCCGCGGGACGACATCGCGGCACGCATCCTCGCTGCCGGAGGCAAGGTCTCAGGATCGGTAAGCAAGAATACCCACTACCTCGTCGCCGGGGAAGGCGGCGGGTCGAAATACGACAAAGCGGTGCAACTCGGCGTCGCGATTCTCTCCGAAGGCGAGCTCGAAGTCCTCCTCACCGCAGACTCAGCGACGCCCGAAGAGGCGTGAGAACCAGGAGCGCTTTTCGATCTTGGACCGGCGCTCGCGTTGCTGGTTGAGCAGGAAGAGGGTGTGGTCGTCGGTCAGGGTCGCCGACGAATGATGTCCCCGACGGGAGACTTCCGCCCCGGGAGGCAGGAACTTCTTTTCTCTAACGGCGGTGCTGCGTTCAGAAAACATTGCGGGGAAGTGTGTTGTTAGTTGATACAGAGCAGCTAAAGAAGCCACCGTTTCTGTAAGAGCGCAACAGCGGACTAAGCCGCAGACGCGCCGCCCGATTAGGGAAGTTCCGGGGAAAAGCCGAAAAAGGCGGTCGCGTTGCGTGATGTCAGGGTTGCTATTTCTTCAAAGGAAAGCCCGTGGATGTCTGCCAGGGTCCGCGCGGTGAACTCAACCATGCAGGGTTCGCAGGACTTCCCTCGAAAGGGGACCGGGGCCAGGTAGGGCGCATCGGTCTCCACCATGACACGGTCCAGCGGGGTGGCGGCGGCGGCTTCGCGGATCTGTTCGCCGTTCTTGAAGGTAAGCACCCCGGTGTAGGAAAGGTAATGTCCCATCGCGAGGGCCGTCTCCGCCTCGGCAACAGTCCCTGTAAAGCAGTGGAGGACCGCAGTGACGCCCGGGAACTGCTTCAGCACCTCCATGACGTCAGCTCCACTCTCGCGCTGATGCACGACGACGGGGAGACTGAGGTCGAGTGCGAGTTGGAGCTGTTTTTCAAAGACATCCCGCTGCCGGCGACGCCAGGCCTCGACCGTGCCGCCGTCCCCGGGGGCGTGAAAGTAGTCCAGACCGATCTCCCCGATCGCCACGACTTCGGGTTCGGAGGCAATCCGGTGAATGTCACCGAGCCATCTAGCACCCTCAATCTCATGCACATGGCAGGGGTGGATGCCGGCGGTCGGATAGACCCCGGGGTAGGTCCGCGCGAACTCGAGGTTCGTGAGGGAATCTTCGACATCGCAGGAGATTGAGACAATTCGGGCGATTCCGTGCTCCGCCGCACGACTGACGACCTCACCGACGATCCCGTTGAAGCGGGCCGAGGCGAGGTGGGCGTGAGTATCCGTTAAAAAAAAGTGAGATTTCTCTTTCATTCCCCCGTGTCACCTCTCTAACATCTCCAATGATGCGAAACATCGAAAATTTTCTGAAAAAAGCATTTTCAACCCCTTTAACGTGTGTTAATCGAATAGGTTGCGAGGCGGTGCACGACGGCCGCAAGACTTTGAATCTGATGATAATCCCACGCTTACTTACCGGAATCTGCGCCCTCTCGGTCGCTTCCCTCTCCGGTCTTACCCACGCCCAGCAGACCGTGACGGATCAATACGGGACTGAGATCCTCGTTGATGTGCTCCCGCCCACTGTCCAGAGCCAGGTGCAGCAGACCCGCTCTGTCCTCGACACCGGCGGCGGCGAAGGTCCTCTCAAGGTCGACAAACTCGGTCGTTTCCACATTGATAACGCCACCGGCAAGAGCATGAGCGGCGGGGGGAGTGACGGCGAGTATCTCGTGAACCAGCTCCTCGGGGTTGTCCTTTTGCCGCGTCCCGGTGATGTCCGTCCCGACGGCTGGCCCGGCGTGGAAGGGATCTGGCACGACTTCGATGACTTCCCGCGTCCCGTCGGTCTCGTCCTGCAGAGCTACATCGGTCGCCCCGTTTCGCTCGGCTCACTCGACCAGATGGTCAAAGATGTCATCGTCGCCTACCGTGAAGGGGATCGCCCCGTCGTCGATGTTCTCATCCCCGAGCAGGATATCACCTCCGGTGTGGTGCAGCTCGTTGTGATCGAATCCGAACTGGCCCGCATCCGAGTCGAAGGCGTCGATGCTGACACCGAAGAATTCATCCGCAGTCAAATGCGGGTGAAGAAGGGTGAGGTCATCCGCGCTTCTGAAGTGCTCCGCGATCTTTCCTGGGTAAACCGCAGCCCCTACCGCAAGATCGACATGGTCTATGCTCCCGGTTACGAGTTCGGAACCACTGACGTCATCCTGAAGAGTTACCAGACCCGGGCGAACTGGTTCTACACCGGTTATGAAGACTCGGGCATTGACTTTCTCGGGGAAGACCGCTTCATCATCGGTTTCAACATGGGTGATCTTTTCGGCCCCAATCGCAGTCTCAGCTACCAGTATACCAGCGATTTTGACATGGAGCACGTCCGTGCGAACTCGCTCGTCTACACCCACGCACTGCCCTGGCGTCACTGGATGACGATCCTCGCCTCTTATGTCGATATCAATTCCGACCCGATTCCGGTCGGTGGAGGCAATACGCTGGATTCCGATGGCGACAACATCCAGCTGACCGGTCGCTACAGCATCCCGCTCGACGGCGCGACCAATCGCCAGCGTGAGATGGATTTCGGCTTCGACTGGAAATCAAACGGCAACAACCTTGAGTTCATCAATTTCGCCAACCTGAACAACCAGCAGATCTTCGGCTCACGGGTCGAGATATTCCAGTTTAGCGTTGGTTATCAGGAAACCATCCAGCACAACCGCGGGGTGAGTATGTTCGACATCCGCGGGGTCTTCTCGCCCGGCGATTTCAACAACCATAACTCGGACGCCAATTTTGCCTCCTCGAGAGCCGGTTCATCCTCTGACTACTTCTACGCGATCGCCGGTTTTGAGCATCAGCAGCGCCTCCGCGAAGACTGGTCGGCGCGTTTCAGAGTGCAGGCGCAGGAATCCAACGGCAACCTCCAGGCCTCGGAACAGCTCGGTGCCGGTGGTTTTGACACGGTCCGCGGTTTTGATCAGCGTGTCGCCCGCGGTGACCACGGTGCCTGGGGAACTTTCGAAATCTACACTCCTGAGATTTCACTCGGTCGCATCGGTGAATGGGAGAACGAGACTGACAGCTTGCGCTTCCTCGGTTTCTTCGACGCGGCGAACCTCGGTAACGAGGATCTCCTTCCCGGAGAACCCTCCAGCTTCCAGTTGGGCTCCGTTGGGGCGGGTCTCCGTTGGAACTACAGCGACTGGTTCAAGTTACGTTTCGAGTATGGTTACCCCGTCTTCACCGAGAACGTGATTGCTGACGAGTCCGGACGTTTCCACATCGGGGCCACAGCGACCTTCTAAGCGAAGAGGCCTCGACCAGGACGTATTCCCCGGACCATCGACGGCCTTCACCTTCGTGCTTCGTCAATGACGAGGCACGTTCTTTTTAGTGCGCGGGGCAGTTCTATCTCGAGGGTTAAGTCATCCCGGTCGATGAGATTGCGCTTGATTGATTTTGGCGTTGAAGTTTAACTAGCGCCCTAAACCAATTTCCTTTTTACAAAAACCACCGAACGAAAATCATGGGAAGACCCGTAACACTTTTCACCGGCCAGTGGGCCGATCTCGATTGCGAAACGATCATCGTGAAAGCCAAAAGCATGGGCTACGACGGGGTCGAACTGGGCTGCTGGGGTGATCACTTCGAAGTCGATAAGGCGGATGCCGCCTACTGCGCCGCGAAGCGTGATCTCTTGAAAAAGCACGACATGCGCTGCTACGCGATCTCGAGCCACCTCGTCGGCCAGGCCGTCTGCGACAACATCGATGCCCGTCACAAGCAGATCCTGCCGGACTACATCTGGGGCGACGGAGATCCGGAGGGAGTGCGGCAGCGCGCTGCCGAGGAACTAAAGAAGACGGCGGTCGCCGCCAAGGAATTTGGCGTAAGCGTCGTGAACGGTTTCACCGGGTCCTCGATCTGGCACCTTATCTACTCTTTCCCGCCGGTGCTGCCCGGTCAGATCGATGGCGGGTTCAAGGATTTTGCCGATCGCTTCGGGCCAATCATGGATGTCTTCCAGGAGAACGGCATCAAATTCGCTCTCGAAGTGCACCCCACCGAGATCGCCTTTGATATCGCCTCGGCCGAGCGTGCCCTCGAGGCGATCGACTACCACCCCGCTTTTGGCTTTAACTACGACCCGAGCCATTTCGGTTATCAGGGCGTGGATTACGTTGAGTTTATCTACCGCTTCTCGGATCGCATCAATCATGTCCACATGAAGGACGTCGGCTGGGCGGATCATCCGGTGGATGCGGGTGTCTTCGGCGGTCACGTCGATTTCCACAACCGCAAGCGTTACTGGGACTTCAAGTCTGTCGGTCGCGGCAAGATCAATTTCGAGGGAATCATCCGCGCACTCAACGACATTGACTATGCGGGGCCTCTCTCGGTGGAGTGGGAAGACGGCGGGATGGATCGCGAGGCAGGAGCCGCCGAGTCGGCGAAGTACGTGAAGCAAGTCGATTTCCCGACCTCAAAGATCATCTTTGATGCCCAGTTTGACCGATGAGATGATCTAGCGACGCTTGCGCTCCGCGCGGCAGAGTGCAGGGTGCGTTGGCGGCTAAAACCGGCGGTTAAAGCGCAGCGCTGCCCGACCCGACTAAACGCGCGACAGGCGTGTCGCGCCTCCTTGTTCTTCCCTGGCGGTGGCAAGTCGCCTTGGAAATCGAGGTTGGTTGCACGCCGGAGAAAACGGCTCGAGAGACTTTCGGGAAGCTTTCGGAATTTCGCGTATCGTATTTTGTTAACCGCGAATGAGCGCGGATTTTCGCGCCTGGCATTCACAGGGAAAGGCAATTTATCAATCGGGTGGACGAGGTAGGGCGAACCGTCCCGGTGAGCCGATGGGACGAACGGACGCGGGGAATCGACCCGGCTCGGCGGGGTCGCCTCGCCCTACCCAGTTTTAGTCGGTCGGCGCCGAGTAATCTGCGGGCGGGTATGCGCGCCAAACGACGCGGGGAAATGTTGCGAGTTCCGCAACCCCTCCATCGCTCCCAAGGAGGCACGACATTCCTGTCGTGCTGTCTGAGCACTGCTAAAAACGGACCGGAGGGCCCTCTACCGCGAATTCCTCTCGCCTTAAGGCCGCAGCGGAGCCACTCAAAGACCGCGTCCGATGCCATGATACTCGAAGCCGTAGCGTCTCATCGTTTCGGGATCGAGCAAATTTCGTCCGTCAAAAAGGAGAGGGGACTGCATCGAGTCTTTTACAGATGGGAAATCAACATGAGCAAACTCGGGCCACTCGGTGGCGATGATGAGCGCCTCTGCTCCGGCGGCGGCTTCCTCGGCAGATGACGCGAGGCGGATTTTGGATCCGATCGGGAGATCACGAACCCGATCCATTCCCTTGGGATCGTAAGCGGTGATCTCCGCGCCTTCGGCGATAAGTTTCCCGACTAGATCGAGGGCTACGGAACAGCGCACATCGTCGGTGTTGGGCTTGAACGCGAGTCCCCAGACGGCGATCTTCTTTTCCCCGAGCACCCAGAGCGATTTGCGGATGCGATCAACGAAACGCTCCAGTTGCTGACGATTAATCTTCTGCACTTCTTTGAGGAGATCGAAGGGAACGCCCAGTTGATCACTGATCGCGATGAAGGCGGAGATGTCCTTGGGAAAGCAGGAGCCTCCGTAGCCCAGCCCCGCGTTGAGGAAGGACCTGCCGATGCGCGAATCCATCCCGATGCCTTCGGCAACAAGCTCCACGTCGGCATTGCTGGCCTCACAGATCGCGGAGATGGCGTTAATGTAGGAGATTTTGAGAGCAAGGAAGGAATTCGCAGCGTGCTTGATGAGTTCGGCGCTGTTGATGTCGGTGACGAGGAGGGGAGCGACAAATGGTTCGTACACCTTCTTCATCAGGGCCGAGGCGCGATCACTGTTAGACCCGAAGACGATGCGGTCGGGTTTCATGAGATCCGCAACGGCGGAACCTTCGCGGAGGAATTCCGGATTGGAGACGACGTCGAATTCCGCGTCGGGAGCGTAACGCTGAATCGTCTCGGCCACCTTTTCCCCGGTGCGAACGGGCACGGTCGATTTATCGACGATGACCTTGTAGCTTTTGATGGCCGGCGCGATTTCGCGGGCCACTTTCTCGATGAATTTCAGATCGACTGATCCGTCGGCATTGGGCGGTGTGGGGACGGCGATAAAGACCACGTCGCCATGATCGACGCCTTCCGGTGTGCTGGTAGTGAAGGTAAGGCGCCCGGCTGCTACATTCTGCTTCACGAGATCGGCGAGGCCGGGTTCATAGATGGGGATCTCGCCGCGCAGGAGCGTTTCGATCTTCTTTGCGTCGTTGTCGACGCATTTCACTTCGTGCCCCACTTCAGCAAAGCAGGCGCCCGTGGTCAGGCCGACGTATCCGGATCCGATAATGGTCAATTTCATCAAATAAATGGGTTTGTATAAGTCAGGATATTGTTCCGTGCGAGCACCTTTTGCGGGTATGGCGGAAACGTCGGCAACGCCTTTGCAGAGGATCCCTCAGCAAGGGAGCACAGGCGCTTCAATTGACCGACGGAGAGGGCAGGTAACGGGGGGACTTTACTGTTCGACGCCGAGCGTCCCGGGTTGGAAATCAAGGGGCAGACTGACTCTCGGAAATGCTTTGAGGGTAAGGCTCATCAGCATGCCGTATTCGTTTTGCCCGTTGCGGTTATCGCGGATGATTCCGCCGAGGCTCATGGTCCAACTGGCAAGGTCTCGGTGAATGCTGTACTGCTGAAATTCAAGAGTGCCGTCATCGGCCTCAAAGCGGTGAGCACTACTGACGCCCCAATTATCACTCAAGCGGGTGTAGGTCGTGAGCGTGTAGAGATCGGAATCTTCAAAGAAGGGATGGTCGGTGATGAAGTAATTTCGAAGTCCGAAGCGGAACCAGTCGGTAGGCATCACTGAGATCAAAGAACTAAGTTCGGTGAAGTCCCTCGAATTGTCAAAGAGAGGAACCTGGGCCGTGGTCGATGCGGTCAGCCAGGGGAGAGGGCGCCACTCGACGTCGGTAAGGAAGTTGGAGAAATTGCGATTGAACTCGGGGTCTTCAAGGTAGGTGTCGAAGTAGTTGTCGACCGCGAGCCATTCGTAAGAGGCGCCGTTACGCTTCGTGATCCAGCGGTTCGACACCCCTGAGCGAATGATCTGCCAGTCACGGATGTCGTCGATCGAGGTGAAGAGTGGCATGTCGATGGGCCGCAGTCTCGTCGTCGGGGTGAAACGATCGATCGGGGAGAAGCGACCGTTCAGATCGTCCGTGCTCACGAACGAGTAGTTCATGTAGGGCCGGACGACGTGGAGGAGGCCGTTAAGCCCGAGGGCGCGATTCACGATGTTCGGAGAGCGTTTCGACATCTTGAAGGATAGGTCGATCCCCGCGTGAGTGGTGGTACGGTCCACGGAAGTGAGGCCGGGAATGTCGAAGTTCGAGTAATTCGTATAACCGGCACCGGCACGTGGCACGACATTAAGGATCCCCCCAATTTGGGTGGGGAAGAGAAACTCGTGATAGGAGTGGAACCTGTTGTAGCCGCTCGGATCGACCATGCCCGCAAGGATGGAGGCATCGTCGAGCTCCTCGTCGAGGATGCCATAGGAGGTCATCCCGTCATAGTAGAAACCGGTTTCACCCACCGGGGTTCGGATGATATCGATGGCCAGTTCGGGCGTACGGGTATCTGTCTGGAAGAACTCGTTGAGCTGGAATCTGCCGGTCAGTGAGATTTCACCCTGATCGAAGATCTTGTTCAGATTGATCATGTTTTCCGGATTCGGATCAATCCGAAATTCGGCGGGAAAAAAGTCTTCGTAGAAAAACTGGTCGCTGAGTTTGTTGATGTTAAAATCGAGATAGAAGGTCTCGTCCTCGGTTCCGGGAATGTATAACCGGTGCTGGAGATTTGCACGGTAACGCTCGCCCGGGGTCGATCCAATCGGTCGGTTTCTGCCGTTGAAGCTCAACTCGGGATTGGAGTCGGCTGCGTAATAAAGGTTGAGACCACCGATGTTTTGGTTGTCTCTGAATTGCTGATCCCGGAACGTAACCCCGCCGGCAAGACCGCGCTCGGAGCGGATGTCGAGCTGGGCTCTTGCAAGGATGTCCTCACCGACCATGAAGCCATACTGATTGAGGAGGAATCCTCCCCAGGCCGAGTTCCAACCCGGGGTGAAGACGTATCCCAGCTGATCATCCATGGGCTGGACGAAATAGGGAAACCAGAAGAGCGGAACCTCACCGACGTACAGCCTGGCCCCGTGCATGACGATTTTATCTTCCGGATAAACTTCGAGCTTTTTTACCCGGATCCGGAAATTGGGATTCTCGGCATCGTGGGTGGTGAAGGTCGAGTCCATCATCGTGATGGGACCATCGGTTCCTTCCTCGGGCCGCACGATGTTGTCGGACGTGTAATAGACCGGCTCGAGCGCGCTCTTGAGCTGGCTCGTCGTCATCTCGCCCGTATTGATGTTGTAAATGATCTCTTCGGCTTCGACGACCTGGCCGTCTTTAAAGATTCGCACGTTGTCGCGGGCGAAGAGCTTACCGGAAGACTGGTGGTACTCGACCTGGTCGGCCTGAATGGTCACGTCGCCATACTTGACGACGACGTCGCCGTGGGCCTTGGCAATGCCCAGGTTCTGATCGTAATCTGAGAAGTCGCTCTGGATATCGAGGTTCGTCATGCCTCGGCCGGCATCGGGAGCGTCGGCAAACTCGGCCGCGTCATCCTGAGCGTGAAGTCCGGAAGCGGCGAGGGAGAAGACACCGACAAGAACGCCAATCGCGGCGAAATCTCGCAAGCGATTGGGAATAAAGTTTTTGAGCGTGTATTCCCGGCGGATCAAAGCAATCTGTCAAGGTTATGAATGACGGCGTCGGAGCGCCAATTTACCGAGTCTCATTTACTCCCATCTCCCCAAAAGACCAATGAAAATTTCGGATTTTGGCGGCATTTTGTTAAGGCATCTTAACTATTGTTCAGGCCTCCGCGATGACCTGACGCACAGGCCTTTTTTAGAGGGTTCGCGTAAAAAAGAATAAAAGAGCTGGAGAGGGGCTGAATTATCCTGTTTAGCGGCCGTTTCGAGGACGGCGGCGAGGGTTTCCGAGCTGTGGTAAAGCACCCGGAAGGCTTCTTTCACCTCACGTCGTTCCTGAATCGAAAAGCCGGCCCGTTTCATGCCCACTGCGTTGATTCCCACGACCGTGTTGATATCCGCACCGATAACGAAGGGCGGGAGATCCTGGGAAAAGCCGGAATGCCCCTGGCACATTACGTAGTCGCCCACCCGCACGAACTGGTGAAAGGCCGAACCGCCTCCTACGAAACAGTGATTACCGAGGCGGACGTGCCCGCCGAGGAGGACGTCGTTCGCGAAGGTGTTGGAGTTGCCCACGATGGAGTCGTGGCCGACGTGGGAGCCGGCCATGAGGTAATTGTCGTCGCCGAGGACGGTATCGGTTCCCTCGTGGACACTGCGATGGATCGTGACATACTCCCTCAAGACGTTCCGTTCGCCGACCCGGATGCCGGATGGCGTCTCGGTGTCGAATCCGCGAAACTGGGGATCTGACCCCAGGATGGCGCCTGCGCCGACAAATGTGCCGTTGCCGATCTTCGAACCGGAGCGGATCTGCGCTGCACCCTCGATGATGCAGTCGTTCCCTACGACGGCGTTGGACTCGATGATTGCAAAGGGGCCGACTCGAACCCCGCTGCCGATCTGGGCGGAGGGGTCAATAAGAGCAGTGGGGTGAATGGACATGACAAAGGGGAAACGACCGGACGAGGGCCGGAAAGAGTCAGATTAAACCCGCCTCGCGAAAACTAAAGTAGGGATCACGGATCCCGTCTGAGTGGCACCCGATGATGATGTGGTCGGTAAACTCGATCCCGATCGCGAGCGCGGCATTCTTGAGCCGTCGGGTCACTTCATGATCGGCCTGGCTGGGCGACGGGTCTCCGGAGGGATGATTGTGAACGACGATGATGGCGTGGGCGCTGTGGCTGATGGCCTTGCGCAGGATTTCGGAAGGATTGGCGAAGGATTCATTTCCGGTGCCGCGGAAGACTTCGCTGAGATGAATGAGTCGCTTGCGATGGTTGAGGAGGATCACTCTGACAGACTCCTGAGAGAGCATCTGCATCTCGGGGCCGATGAGGGAAAAGACCTCTTCGGGTGAAGAGACCGTCGTCTCGCTGAAGGGCTCGTGGGCGAGACGGCGACCGAATTCAAAGACGGCGGCGAGCTGGGCGGCTTTGGCCGGTCCGACGCCCTGGATTTGGCAGAGTTCTTCGGTGGAGGCGCGGGAAAGGCTCCGCAGATTCCCAAAGCGCGAGATCATTTCGCGACCGAGGTCGATGGCGCTGAGTCCGGCCCTGCCGGTGCTGAAGAAAACCGCGAGAATCTCGGCATCGCTGAGCGAGGCAGGCCCCTTGTTGATGAGCTTTTCTCTGGGGCGCTCGTCTTCAGGAATGTCTTTGATTAACATAAGGGACTCGTGAGATTCTTCGCCGA
>Ga0105045_10003509_pt1 | contig 13460 bp, 14 predicted proteins | sample MAT02_FD_78089 | JGI IMG/M metagenome (GOLD analysis project Ga0105045, IMG submission 78089) | Freshwater microbial communities from Lake Fryxell liftoff mats and glacier meltwater in Antarctica - MAT-02 (megahit assembly) | ecosystem: Environmental > Aquatic > Freshwater > Ice > Liftoff...
ACCTAAATATAAAGCACAAAATCACACTAGTCAAATAATTTATTATGGTCTTTTTGTTTGATTAAAGTCAATTAATATGAAAATTGATTATTAGGAAATAAAAAAAGTTAAAAATAATTTTGAGGTTTTGAATGTAGTATTTTAATTTAAAATGGATGTTTATATTTGAATCTTTTTATTAGTGCTACAATAATAGTTTTGCTAAAAATAATTAGCTAACAATTGACAATTAGCCTAATATTGGGAATCAGTAACCTTGTGATTATACAAGTAGACTCAACATCGGAGCCGGATTTGGTTGATGAGAAGAGTAGCCAGTATACTGTAACCAAATTACCAGCGCTCATGCGAACTAATGGTGGTTTCCATAGCTTGTCGGCACCAAGGAATCAATCCACCTTGAAGATGTATATATTGTTCTTGATCGGGCTTATAATCCTTATTATAATTAGTTATTTAGCACTTGAAGGTATTGAGTTTAACGGATTTCAAACATATATTGCTGTATTTAATCAGTATTGGATTAATCACCCCGAGCAAGCCACTTACAGCTTAATTATTATGGGCGTCGTAAACTTGTTTTGGATAATCATGAATCAACTAATTGAATATTTGGCTGGAGCAAGAGAATGGATACCACCACGCAAAAATATTTATGCTGCTGAAAAAAAAGCTCCTGACACTGATGATCACTCCAATTCAAGCAAAACTGATATGGCTATCTTGCAGGCTTTAAGATTAGAAGAGGCTGAATTCAAAAAAAATCGTTTAGAGCGTATTGAAAATGAAAAAAAGGATGATCGGGAAGAATATGAATTAATTCTCAAAAGTCCAATATTATCACCACTAGCTTTTTTGTGGATTGGGGTCAAATCCATGTATCATTACTTGGCCTGGCTGCCATCGAGAATAGCTAGATTCTGGAAACGTTTGAATATAGTCTTAACAATTAGCTGGGAAGATACACTACAATTCATCAAAGACAGTTGGGAACTTTTTATCTATTTCCTTAACCCCTTGAACGTACTTGATGAAATCATCGATCTAAGCATTACGATTCTGGTCCGTTTTCTTTTCCCATCCATATTGACACCAGTACTTTTTTTCCTGCCAATCAAATATAGTTTTGTCTTCGGATCACTTAACAATATCGGGATTGTATTCGAAGTTGCAGTATACTTTTTACTAATTGGCGGCTTAAGGGTCGGAGTTGAGTTTTATTCAATCTATATTCGTTTCCTTCGCAACACTAGAACTTACAGTACTTAGCTTATAAATTCCAAAATATTACTTCATTTCCTTATAAAATAACTTAATTTTACTTTCGATATCTTCAATTTGTGTTTGAATCTTTAATTGCTCGGCTGATATTCCCTCAATAATGGGCGCAAGAGCTTGGTCAGCATCATTCTTTAGCTTTGTTAACATTTCGTAGTTGGAATTGTTTTTGATGACTTCTAATCGCTTTTCAAACTCTTGTTCTTTTTTATATTTTAACAAGGAGCCTAGTAATAACTGTTGATCTTTTAGCTTTTCAAGTTCTGATTTGAGCTTTTCAAAGTCGTTGACCTGGCTCGGTAAAATACCAAAGTTTTGCGCTTTTATAATCATACCCAGATCAAAATGTATTTTGGTATCCATAAAGTCAGCAAATTTTTTTCGTCGGTCCCTTAGTACATATATTTTAAACTTACTAAAATCTGAATTGAAGACAATATTTTGAAGACCAAAATCTTCCAAAGAACCTAGGCAGTTATTTATTAGTTCAAAATTTGGGTCATCTTCTCTCAGGAATTTATTCCGGCAGGTAAAAATTACTCCATGGTAAACTGGCTTTTCTTTTTTTTCAATTTTACGCTGGTTCTTGCTTGGTAGTTCAATAGGGCAGTTTGCAAAATTCCAAAATCGTTTGAATAAATTATCCATAGGCCAAACAAATTAATACCACCAATTAAGGCTGTTCGCTAATTCCAGACTTTCTTTTGTTATTTGGTCAACAGACTTACGATTCAAGATTGAATCACTAATCAAGCCACCAAGGTTTTGGAACTGATCTCCTGTCATACCTCGGGAGGTCAAAGCAGCTGTTCCAAGTCGAAGTCCGCTGGGTCGCCAGGCTGATTTGGTATCAAATGGGATTTTATTACGGTTGGTAATTATTCCAAGGCTTTCCAGATTTAATTGAACCTTAAGTGAGTCAAGAGTTTCTGGAAGTTTGATAAGACAAAGATGGGTTTGAGTTGGAGAAATTATTGGTAAGCCATTCGATTGGAGAGTTTGCTCCAGGATTTGGCAATTTTCTATCACTTTTTGGCTATAATCCTTGAAACTAAGATTGTCTGGATACTGATCCTCGCCTAGAATTTCTAGTAAGCATTGTCCAACTGCAGCCATCTGGTGAAGGTGTGGTCCACCAGAAGTTCCTGGGAACACTGTACGATCGATAATTTCTATCAGTGATTTGATTGGTTTAGTTTTGTCTGGTTGGAATTCATTAGTATATTTATCCAGATAAGCTGGCCAGTAGTTCTTAGCAAAAAGCATAGCGCCCCTTGGTCCTCGCAGAGTTTTGTGCGTAGTCATAGAGACAAAATCTGCACCCGAGTCACCGGACTGAAAAGGAGTGTCGTGAAGACCAGCTGCTACCAAACCATTAATATGAGCAATATCAGCAAGAACAAAACAGCCTTGATCGTGAGCGATTTGGCACATTTGAGCAAATTTGTATTGCCTTGGATACGCTGAAAAACCAATAATTACTAATTTGGGTTTGTTAGCGATAATTTTTGCCCTAAAGTCATCAATGTCAATTTCAAAACTATCCGGATCAATACCAGTTTGACTAACATCGTAGTTAATTAATTTGAAGAACCGCAGCCAAGAAGAAGTCATGTGAAGATGGGAAATGTGACCGCCGTTATCAATATTGAGGCTCATAATTGTATCTCCTGGATTGAGAATACTCAAAAAAACCATTGCGTTAGCTGGAGACCCTGACAAGACTTGAACATTGACTCCGTATTCACCCGTAGTATCAAAAACTTGAAGGGCTTTTTGTTGCACCATCAACTCCAGCTGGTCAGAAAAAAAATTACCTGCATAGTATCTTTTACCAGGATACCCTTCGGCATATTTGTTAGACCATATAGACCCAAGCAGGTTCAAAACTTTGCTGGAAGGATAGTTTTCGGAAGCGATTAAATTAAGCGTGTTTTTTTGCTTATCGAATTCTTGGCTTGTAAGAGTAAAAATAGGATTCATAGTCTTAGGTCACAAAAAATTACATCCTTAGTCAACCGCAACCATAAAATTAATATGCATTAATAATACCGATTAAATTTTTATTTTCTTTACAAAATGATTGTTTCAAAAAGAAGAAATGATTTGTTTTGACCAGGTTGTAAAAATATTCCAAATAATTAAAATCTTACATGCCAATATATTCCAATGCCAACCTCAAAGAAAATCTCAAGCAAGTTTTGAAGTCTCAGGTTGCAGTACTAAAGCTCAAACCTAAACTTCAGATTGTCTTGGTTGGACAACACTTACCATCGATCAAGTATTCCAAAATCAAACAAAAGATTGGAACTGAGCTTGGTCTAGAAGTTATTTTGCATGTTTTTGACAAAAATACAATACAAACTAAAATTTTGGACCAAATTAATCAGAATCCAGGCAGTGGTCTAATCTACCAACTGCCTTTACCACCTCAACTTACAGGTATAATTCATGATACTGACTGGGATAACTTCCTGGACGTTGATTTTTTGCAAGATCACAAAGACAAGCTATTCAAAAAAGGTTTGTTACCACCAACAATTCAAGCTATTGATCTAGTTTGGAAAGATATTAATCAAACCCTGAGCTTGAAAGATACCCAAACTCCTATTTTTTTTGCGAATCGCATAGATTTGCAGGGGGTTACCGTTGGCGTTATTGGTCAAGGCCGGCTAGTTGGATCTTTCCTGCTTGATTATCTACGACAACGGGATGCTACGATTATTTCTTTGAATCAGTATAGCAATTACCCAAGCGAATTAACTAAGCAATGCCGTGTTTTAATTGCTGCTTCTGGAAGGGGCAAGTTAGTCGACTTTAACTGGATTAATTTTAATACTAAATTAGTTATCGACGCTGGGACTAGTGAAGCTGATGGGTTTTTGGAAGGCGACGTAGACCCTGATGTTCTTAAAACTTGGCCTGATTTAAATTTGGTTACAAGTCCGGGAGGAATTGGCCCGATTACTGTGCTTTGTCTTTTTTGGAATCTTATTCGAATGAGTACTAAGGCCTAACTAACAAGGGTATTTATAAAACAAAAATGCAATCTTTTAAAACGGTTCTTATGGAATGATAGTAAAATTAAAATCATCTTCTGTATTTTAAATTTAATATTCCAATTAGATTAGTTGACTAAAGCTACTTAGAATTTCCTAATTGCAACATGCATCGACCTAAAAATCTCAAAACTCTAATTTTCTTAGATTCAGGTGACTGGCAGGATACGACCAAGGCTCTTGATGCTTTAGGATTTTTGGATGGTCAGACTACCAACCCAAGTTTAATTGCCAAAAGCCCCACTGCAATTGCTCGATTAGAAACTGGTAAAAAATTCGAAAAAAGTGAATTATTAGATTTTTATCAACAAACAGTTCAACATATTCAAGTCTTAATTCCCGAAGGATCCGTATCTATTGAGGTTTTTGCTGATGCTAATTCTACCGACTCAGAACTGCTAAAGCAAGCTAAACAAATGCAATCTTGGGCAAAGAATAATCATATCAAATTCCCAATTGTTAAGGCAGGTGTACAAGCTGCAAGCCAAATTGTAGTTGATAGTGGTAGTGTCAACATGACACTTTGCTTTAATCAGTCTCAAGCTCTTGCCGTTCACCTTGCAATGTCAGGCGCAACTTTGACTAATCAAGTTCTGATCTCGCCCTTTGTTGGCCGACTTAACGATCAAGGTCTGGACGGACTAAGTTTGATCAAGAATATTCAGCGAATGTACAACCTGCTTAACTCCCCTGTTCAGATTCTTGCGGCTAGTATTCGCAGTCTAGAAGATTTTCTTGAACTCTTGGCTATGGAAGTTGATATTATTACTGCACCTGTGAATATCCTTGAAGAATGGGGTAAGCTTGGAATGCCGATTCCTGAACCAAAATCCAGTCTTAGATCAGGCAATCTGAAAAGTATTGATTATCTGGAATTCGCACCGGAGTCTAACTGGCAAAATCTTAGTCTTGAAGACTCAATGACTGATATGGGTTTGGTCAAATTTGTTAAAGATTGGAATGCTTTGATAGTTTAATAAAATACTATTTTTAAACTTAATTTCCTTAAAGTACCAGTTTCATTAAAATGAACAGTTCAAATCAAGATTAATTTAGGCGGTTAATACTAACTATTATATTTCAAACTCAGAAATCTGATTTTACTAAGACTTTGTTATCGATAAAAATTAAAAACTACTTCTGCTGACTACTTTTTTGATCTAGAATTTGCTGTAATGATTCATACATTTGATCTTTGAGATTAGCCCTGGCTTCCAAGAACTTAGCTCTTTTGAATCCATAAAAGAATCCAACAACTAGTAGCAGTAAGAATGAATTAATAATTAGTGAAGTTTTGGGTAGGGTCAAAAAAACTACAGGCATCAAAGCCAAACAAAAACCAGACAAAGCAAGATAAAGCATTGAATTACTTGAAAAAGTGTCCTGTTTTGGAGAATTCAAAAGTGACATAGGTGTTGATATCATCGGCCTATCTTTGACTATTTCTTGAGTCGGTTGAGGTAAAATGGTGATTTTGGAAGTGGAAATATCTGGAATTGAAGCAGTCTCGGGAGTTTCAACTATTGGAGAAACTTGAGTATGCAAAATATTTTTTTGAGAAGTAATACTTTTTTCAAGTTCATCTATTTGAATTTCAAGAGCATCTAGCTTGGTCATTTCAGCTTTTATCTGTTGACTTAGGTCTGGTAATACAATTGTTGGACCAGATTCAATAATTTGCACAGGGGTGACTCTGGGTTTTGTAATAATGCTCAAAGTTTTGTCTGCAGTATCTTGATTTTTGTTACCAATGATAATATTGGACTGCGCTGTTTTGGGAGAAAGAGTCGGGATTATCTTCGGATCAATAACTGAAGAGACGCCGTGAGTAGTGGGCTTGACCCGGGAGCCAATTGTAATTCTACCTCCAGTTGGAAGCTTGATATCAACTGTGTTTCGATTAGTTATCTGAGACATGTTAGGAGCAAAAATACAAGCTACTCGAAGTTTGTCAAAATATTATAGTACATACTTAGCAATTGAGACTTTCTGGGAATATTAACTATCAAAACCAGCCTTTACAACTAATGTGCCTGGTAAAATTGGCAGTCATATTGAGATATAAGGTTTTATTTGGCCAAAAAATCCAGAGCCGCTCCGCCAGCCATTGATACAAAGTTATACTGACTAAGCAATTTTTCCCCAAGCGCAGCGTTAGTATCACCGCCGCCTAGTACCCGGAACGAGTTTTTTAGATCACATAAGTAAATAGCTATTTCCAAAGTTGCTTGATTATAGGGTGTCTTTTCAAAAAATCCGAGTGGTCCATTCCAAAATACTGTCTTGGAATCTCTAAGAATTTGCTCAAAAAGTTGAACTGTATTAGGTCCAACATCTCTTGCGTAAACTTTTTTGGTATTGCTTGCGGTATCAAAAACCTCTTCGTATAGTAGATCTAATGGTAAAATTATTTTGTCGCCAAACTCTTTAAGCAAATCTTTAGCCTGATTCAAAAAGTCAGTCTCAACCAAGGAGTCAAAAATTAGCGGTAAGTTGCTTTGAATCTTTTTTTGCTCTTCATTAATCTGTCTCTGAGCTTCAATTAGGGTAAAGCAAAGTAATCCGCCACACAAAATTTTGGTTGATTTTGGTAGCATTTTCTTAAATAAATCTAGTTTAGTTTTAAGTTTACCACCGCCCATAATAACTACAAACGGCAGTGCAGGATTATCTTTGACTAGACTTAAATTCTTAACTTCACGCTGATATGCAATTCCGTAAGCAAATGGTAACAATTCTTTAATCTCAGTATTAGTTGCCTCTTGTCTATGGCTCGAGATAAAACACTCATCGACAAAGAAATCGATATCAACAGCATAATTTTTGGCAGTAGTTAGTCTTTGCCGTGGATCTTTGGAGTTTTCTTCAGGGATAAAATGTAAATTTTCAAAAAGAATTATTCCATTTTTACTCATCAGTTGCCGCCGAGATTTTTGATCGCCGTCATATTGATCAAACCAGCTAATATTTGTTTGAACGCCATTTTGTTGCAAAATCTGAATCAAAGGCTCCAATAGTATTTTGGTACTAAAATTTGACCTGTCTTCCTTGGTTTTGATTTTACCCCATTTGGTAGCTAGAATTAAAGTATTATTCTTATTAATTAAAAGTTTAATCGTCTCCATTGCATCTTGAATTCGACTGAGATCAGATAGGTTTGGAATATCAAAACCAACTCGAATTAAGACTACCGAATCCTTAATATAATCAAGCAATATTGGGTTCATATATATTTTTCAAAATAATTTCAAACTGTTTGACAAGCTACTATCAAAATCACATTCTAAACGTGTTATGCGAGGCAAAGTTAATCTTAAAGAAAAACGATCTATTGGCCAAATTATAGCCGATAAGGCAACTTCAGTTATTGGTAGTTGGGGTTTTATAATTACTCAAAGTTGTATTATTGCTTTTTGGATTACAGCCAATGTTCAAGGCTGGCTTGTATGGGATGCATATCCTTTTATATTTCTGAATCTGGCCCTATCCTTCCAAGCTGCATATACCGCCCCAATTATTATGATGAGTCAGGCCAGAGAAGCTCAACGCGACAGGGCAAGAGCAGAAGCTGATTACAAAGTTAACTTACTTGCAGAAAAAGAAATTGAACAAATTCTTGGTAAATTATTACTCGTAGAACAACATCTGGTTGATGGTCAGGGAGTCAATGTCTATAATAATGATTTAGCCCAAATCAAAAATGAAATTCTAGAACTCAAACAAATCCTAAAAAAATAAAATCTTATTCAAGAGTCACAAGAAGCTTGTCAATTTTGGTAAAAAAAACTTTTTCATCAACACTTTCAGCTTGTTGCTCGCAGTTCTGGCGCAAACTTAAGGCAAGCTCTGGCGTCATAGCTTGTACGGCTGCCATTAAGTCCGCAACTTTGGGATTGGCTGGAATCAGGACCCCAGTTTGGCCGTCAATTATAGTTTCAAGTAGTCCGCCTTCCTGAACTCCAATCACGGGTTTACCTGCAGCCATAAATTCACACTGGGTGATACCCGCATCTTCATCTACTGGAATATATATCCCAGCAATACATTGACCCATTAACTGATTGCGTCGCTCATCACTAACCCGGCCTTCATATGTAATGTTTTGCAAATCCCTTTCTTTAATTACATTAATTAGCCAATCTTTGAGCGGGCCTGTTGAAGTTATAATCAGCTTCTTGTCAGGCATTGTAGCAAAGGCTTCAACAATCAGCTGAATTCTCTTCAAGCTCTCAAGTCTGGCATGGCTGAGATAAAAATCTTGTTGATCAATAAATTTAAAGTTCTTAGTCTGAACAGCCGGCCAGATAACAGTCTGAGGTCTAAAGCCTGTATACTTCTCTGTTCGGTTCTGAATATTAATAGCATTGGCTACTGTAATATCAACAGCTTTTAATGAACGACGAAACTGGCCCAAAACTATTTTTTGCAAAACCTTGGCAGCTGGGTGCAGAAGTTTGGGAATTTTTTGAAGTCTAGTCTGAAACTGGTCAGTAAAGGGCCTTGGTGGCGTATGAATATAAGCTAGGCTCTTGATCAGAGGGTTTATTCTTTTGACACGCTGGGGAACAAAAGCAATATTCCCAAAGCTATATATAATAATATCATAATTATTAGCTAACTCCTTAACCTTGGGTGAAAAAGCCATAGCCAACTGCCTCTTAATCTGACGCCAAATAGGTTTTGTACTTTCGGTATGTAGGTATTCGAATCTGAAGTCCTTATCCCAAATCTGCCCTGCAAAGTCCAAATCAGTTTTGGCATTATCTCTACCCCACTGAGTCCGATCAATTCCACCAACCCATAAGTCAGCACTAAGATGTTGGCGAAGTTGTAAAATTAGCTTTTCACCGCCACCTTTACAGTCACCCTTAAAAAAATGATGAAAAATAGCTATTTTTGGCTTAGACATAAGTATTGTTGTGTAAGGTGAGCTTTCAGAAAATATCAAAAATAAACAGGTTGAACTTATTATACTACTAACAGGTTTGTTTGGTTTGAACAATTTGATGATTTACAGTAAGTTAAGTATTAGTCAATCATAATTCTTTTATGAGATTGTTCCGGCTTTTGTGATTTAAAATATCATTTGGATTAGTCTCAGTGTTTGGAATATAATATTATATAAAAATAAAAAACTGCACTAGGCAGTAATTCATATATTTTTACTCAAGTTATAGAGGTTTCAAGCTATTAACAGATAAGACTTTTTTATATCTTGCTTGGCTGATGCTTGATATGTATCTTAGTAGTGAGCGTCGTTTGCCAACTTTGCGAAGTAGACCGCGCCTAGATGAGAAGTCTTTTGGGTTGATTTTGAGATGGTCAACGAGGTTATTGACTTCTACAGTGAGAATAGCAATCTGAACTTCTGGAGTTCCAGTATCGGTTTTGTGGATTTGATTCTTGGCAATAATAGCAGGTTTTTTGGCTTGGATTGTCTTTGACATAGAGTTGTAGTTGAGAGTAGATTGATATTTCTCAAAGCGCAAGCTTTTTGTCAAATAGACTTTGTCCAAACTCTGGAATCAAAACTTAACCATAATAAAGGGTGAAATATATTCAGATATCCAAAAGTATAAAATCAACGCAATTCCTTTTGAAATATATTTTGACAATTAACTGAGTAGTTTAGAGACTAAGTTTGTTTTAACAAAACCTATGTCCACTATTTTTACCAAAATTCTAAACAACGAAATTCCAGGCTACAAAATTTGGGAAGACGATTTAGCTTTTGCCTTCTTGGACGCAAGACCTCACAATCTTGGTCACGTATTGTTAGTTCCTAAGCAAGAAATCGCTGATTTTTTGGATTTGGAGAAAGATTTGTTGACTCATCTTTTTTTGACTGCTCAATTCTTAGGTAAAAAAATTAAAGAAGCAACCTTTTGTAAAAAAATCGCCATTGTAGTCGAAGGCTATGGTGTTCCGGACCATTTTCATGTTCATGTTATTCCAACTTTTTATGCCTACGAAATTGACGAAGGCTTTGCCAAAGAGCGACCAAAGAATGAAATGGAAATGATTGCTGAACAGCTGTGTGATCTTATCAACTAAAATCAATTTAATATTCCAAAAAACATTGATGTGAAATATTAAATATTTATTTTAATGTCGAAAGATAATAATTCAGTAAATCATCATTATATACCACAATGTTACATTAAAAATTTTATTAATAAAGATGGGAAAGTCTTTGTTTTTGATAAACGTAATATCGATTTATATTTACAACGGGGGAAGTAAGCATTTGATTTGATTTGATTTGATTTGATTAAAGAAAAGTATCCCTCCCAGATTTGCTTCATATCAAATGACAATACAATTTTTGATTCTGACGGCAATAGAAATGATTATATTGAGCAATTATATGGCAAGATTGATGAGATGTTCAGCAGATTTCTCCAAAAAATATTAAAATATAACGGTTCGAATTTTCCTCTGGAGCCACATTCAAGGCGCTGGTTTTATTACAGCATACTTTCACTTTTTTACCGAGTACCTTCTAATAAAGAATTAATACGTGGAACTAAAGAGATAGACCCTGCGGGCTTTGCTAAATTTGATCAGATTCATTTACCGTATACACTATTCAAACAAAATTTTTTTAAAACGGGTTAAAAATGTACAAATAAATTTTGGATGATTTACAAGTATTCAAGCTAACCAAAAAACCTCCAGAGGTTGATATAACGCCACCCCTACTATCCTCAGACAACCCCATAATGGTAAGGACAATTTACGACGAATATAATTTAATCGATGAATTCTTTTTTCCTGTCAGTCCTGATATAATAATGTTTAAAATTTTACCGGAAGGTTATAAAAGTTTTCAATCTCTAAATAGTTTAATCATCCACAACTCCAAAAGATATGTATATTCCAACGATAAGCAATGGCTAGCTGATTCAATTGAGCTATATTTTAAAATTCTACAAGATGGTAGATTTTCCAATACCAAAATAGAAAATTATTTTTGGAAGTTTGTTTAATTCGGTTACGATAATTAACTTTTTTAAGTCATGATATCTAAGTATCCCTAGGGTTTTCCTACTATAGAATCAGGAATATTTTGTAATATATGCGCTTCAATTAACAAAAGTTTAATTAATTTATATTATACTTAATACAATCCAAAACCAAATTCGAACCATTAGAATTCCTACCATAATTTTTGGTGGAAGACGTTTTGATCGGGTTCCTGAAAGTAAGTATCTGGAATAAGTTTTTTTTGGTAAAATTTGTTAGTATTTTTGAGTACGGCCAGATCAATCAAAGTGGCTTATTTGAGCCAAAAAGTGGCTTATTTAGTTGGGTTGACAGGCGACGGTTTTTTTAACATGGATTTCTTTACGATCGAGGAAAGGTTTTTGTCTTTTTTATTCGCCACTAACTTTGGTAACCTAATTGTTGATATTATTTTTGTTTATGGCGTCCTCACCAACCTATTGGAATCTAGTTCTTGAAGATCTCAAAAAGCAGGTAAGTCTGAGCCAATTCAAAACCTGGTTTGCTGGACTCAAATTCATCTCAACCACTACAGCCGGCCGCAAAATTATTCTTTCCGCTCCTTCTCGTTTTTCTAAAGAACATATAGAGACAAAATTCAAAAAACAACTCCAAACTTCAATTAACAAGTATTATCCACAGGTTATCCACATTGAATTCCAAATTGAAAAAAAAGAGGTTGAGGAAGAAAATCCAATTCAACAAACTCTTGACTCTAGTATTGTTGAAACAACCAAAATTAAATCAAAGAGTGAAACTTTAATTGTACCAGAAAACCAACTACCCAAAAAAAACATTCACAATCTCAATCCTAAGTATAGCTTTGATACATTCGTTGCCACAAGTAATAATGAACTAGCTGTAAGCGTGGCCAAAACTATCGCGGCTCGTCCAGGACAAGTATATAACCCAGTCTTTATTCATTCCAATGTCGGACTCGGTAAAACTCACTTACTTCAAGCAATCGGTCATAAGGTGTTAGAGGAGTTTCCATCCTACAATATTCGCTATACTACCTGTGAAACTTTCTTGAATCAATATATAGCAGCCATGCACAAGAATCAGATGAATGAATTTAGAGACTATTATCGAAGCGTAGACCTTCTTCTAGTAGATGATATTCAATTCATATCAGGTAAGAACAGTACTCAAGAAGCTTTTTTTCACACATTCAATGAATTGCATCAGATGAATAAGCAAATTGTCATCGCTTCCGACAAAGCTCCCAAATCTCTTGCAGGAGTTGAAGATAGGCTTATCTCTAGATTCGAGTGGGGAATGGTTGTTGATATTAGTCAGCCAACCCTTGAAGATCGCAGCTCAATTATTAAGGACAAGGCTGAAAGATCCAGACTCCCTCTTAGCTCTGATCAGATTTTGAGCATAGCTCGTAGTGTTAATACTAATATTCGTGATATGGAGGGTGTCTTGAACCAAATCCAAGCTAGAATTCAATTACTTCCTGGCAAAATTTTTACTGATAACGATCTCCGTAAAGTTCTAGCAACTTTTGATAATCCTCAAGTTATTAATTTTTCACAGGTTAACAGCTCCACTGATCAAGTAATTGAACTTGTTGGCCGTATTTGGAAAGTATCTACAGCTGATATTATTGGTAAGGGTCGAGATAAGAACTTATCACTTGCTAGGCATATAATCATGTATCTTTTTCACAAAAAGTTAAACTATAGCTTACCGGTTATTGGCCGACTATTGGGTGGCCGGGACCACACTACTGTACTTCATGGTTGTAACAAAATTAACAATGCAATCAAAGACGGCGACGCTCAGATTATAACTCAAGTAGAGCAAGTTCTAGAATTGCTTCAACAAAGAGTAGTCGCATAAAAATAACCTTATCTAATTAAATTTTGAATCCTTACTTGCCGTATTGTTTTCGAGCCAATTCAATCTATTATATTAAAATATTTCACAATCTCAAACTTAAAGAAAGGATCAAATAAACTCTAAGTTCCAAAAAGCAATTATCATGAAGATATTTCATTTGAGAGTATTAAGTACCGTTATATAATAACCTAGAATTTGGCTCAAGTTATTTATTATGGAAGTGTATTATTTGAAAGTATAAATAATTCGAGACAACAAAAAACTCCTCCA
>Ga0105045_10003510_pt1 | contig 13457 bp, 6 predicted proteins | sample MAT02_FD_78089 | JGI IMG/M metagenome (GOLD analysis project Ga0105045, IMG submission 78089) | Freshwater microbial communities from Lake Fryxell liftoff mats and glacier meltwater in Antarctica - MAT-02 (megahit assembly) | ecosystem: Environmental > Aquatic > Freshwater > Ice > Liftoff...
GCAATATTGATCGAAACCTGCTTCGATATATTACAAGCGAAATGCGTGGCGATTACCACGATTGAGGTAATGAAACAGAAAGGCATCCGCCTGCCGCTCATGGTACAACTCACAGTACAACCCGATGGCCGGATGCTCCCCGGAACCGATATTGCAGGAGCTTTGACCACGCTCGAATGTATACAGGAAATTGATGTCATTGGTCTCAACTGTGCCGTTGGTCCCGACCTCATGTTGTCGAGTGTCAAGCATCTCAGCCAACATAGCAGCAAACTCATCAGCGTACTGCCGAACGCGGGCCTGCCAGAAAATCGCAATGGAGATACATACTTTCCGCTTCAGCCCGACGAACTCGCACAATGGCTTGATCGGTTTGTGACAGAATTTGGTGTGAGTATTGTGGGCGGATGTTGTGGCACCACAAGCGACCATATGCGGGCCGTCGCAGAGCGAATCGGTGGTCGAAAGCCAGCAACGAGAACACCAATCTATTTGCAAAATGTTTCGAGCCTCATGGGCGCGCAAGAACTCTACGTGGAGCAACGACCATTGCTAGTTGGCGAGCGAACCAACACCAACGGTTCGCGCAAGTTTAAGCAACTTCTCGAAAAAGATGATTGGCATGGATTATTAGATATGGCCCAAGAGCAAGAACGCGAAGGCGTGCATGTTCTGGATGTCTGCGTCGATTATGTGGGCCGAGATGGTGTCCGCGATATGCGCGAACTCATCAAGCGATATAATGCAGTATTAACAAAACCACTCATGCTCGATTCCACCGAAGTCAACGTGATTGAAGCCGCACTGAAATTATGCAGCGGCAAAACTATCATCAATAGTATTAATCTCGAAGATGGCCGAAAAACGCTCGACCCGAAAGCGCTACTCGCAAAGAAATATGGTGCGGCACTTGTCGCACTCACAATTGATGAAAAAGGCCAAGCCGATACTGCCGAGTGGAAGTTTGAAGTTGCAAAACGAATCTACGATATTGTTGTGCATGAATATGGCATTCCTCCAAGCGACTTGATGTTCGACCCACTCGTTTTCCCCGTCACAACCGGGATGGAGCAAACCCGACGCAGCGCAATTGAAACATTTGAAGCGATCAAGTTGATCAAGAAACACCTCCCCGGCGCGCTCACGCATGTCGGTTTATCGAATTGCAGCTTTGGCCTTTCGCCATATACGCGGCAAGTCATCAATAGTATGTATCTGCATTATGCACTAGGATATGGGCTTGATTCTGCTATTCTCCATTCCAGTAAGATATTGCCTCTCGCAAATATTGATGACAAAGGGAAGGAACTCTGCCGCAGGTTACTATTTGCAGAATTTGAAGAAAGCGACCCACTGCAAGAGATTATTGAACACTATGCAGATAAAAAAACCGAAAGCAAGAAAGGCCAATCCCTCGGCGAAAATGTAGAAGACCGCCTGAAACAAGCCATCATTCAAGGCCGCCGCGAGTCCCTCATCGCCGACCTCGATGCTGGCCGCGAACGCTATTCCCCAATTGAAATCATTAATAAGATTCTGCTCGAAGGCATGAAAGTAGTTGGGGAACTCTTCGGCAGCGGGCAAATGCAGTTGCCATTCGTATTGCAATCTGCGGAAGTGATGAAAGCCTCCGTGAAATATCTCGAACAGTTCATGGAAAAAGCCGAAGGCGCGGACAAGGGCAAAATCGTTCTTGCTACCGTCAAAGGCGATGTACATGATATTGGCAAAAACCTTGTTGATATTATCCTCACAAACAATGGCTATAAAGTATTTAACATTGGTATCAAACAACCCGTCGAAAATATGATTTCCGAATTTCAGAAAGAGAATGCCGATGCCATCGGGATGTCCGGGCTACTCGTGAAATCAACTGTTGTGATGAAAGACGACCTCATCACTATGAACGATCGCGGGATCGCGCCACCAGTGATTTTGGGCGGTGCCGCGCTCAATCGCCGATATGTAGAACACGATTTGCGCGCCATCTATCATGGTGAACTCTTTTACGGTGAGGATGCATTCGATGGCTTACGCATCATGGATCAAATTATTGCCAAGAAGCGGATCGCTAACGTCGGCAGTGCCGCGATCCGAGGGGTAGTCAATGCCGGCGCGCGATCGAATGTTGCAACCGTAACGGCTAAACGGCCTTCAGTCACGCCGAGCAAGAATGGGAGTGAATCCCAAGAGCGTTCAGCCACGTTGGCGAAGGCACCAAACTTCCCCAAACCACCATTCCTGGGCATGCGTACTCGCACGGATTTTGATGTGGAAAAACTCTTCCCATATATAAATGAAATCACCCTATTTGGTACTCAATGGCAGTTCCGGAAAGGTGGAGTCAAGCCGGAATTATATAAGCAACAAATCGAGACAGTCGCTCGCCCCGCATTGGCTCGATTGAAAACATATTGCTTAGAGCATAATATACTACATCCCAGCACGACATATGGCTTTTTCCCAGCGGCATCCATCGGCAATGTACTCGTGATTTTTGAAGACGATCACAAAACGGAGCGTGTTCGTTTCGAGTTCCCGAGGCAAGCCCTAGGCGAAGGATTATGCCTATCCGACTATACAGAACCGATGCTAGATGGGCGAGCTGTTGATTATATTAGTTTCATGGCAGTTACTGTGGGGCACGAAGTGACGAAAGCATGTAATGCACTGCGAGCCGAAAACCAATATCAAGAATACTTATTCTTACACGGCCTGGGTGTGGAAACCGCCGAGGCCCTCGCGGAATACTTTCATCAGCAGATTCGCCGAGAGTGGGGGATTGGCGAGAGCGATTCCGCAAATATTACCAAGCTGTTCAAGGGGTACTACCGCGGTCGCAGGTATAGCTTTGGCTATCCAGCATGCCCCAACTTGGAAGATCAAACCGGCTTGTTTCAACTCATCGACCCGACCCAGGTTGGTATCTCGATTACGGAAAACTTCCTACTCGAGCCTGAACAAAGCACATCAGCCATCATTTTTCACCATCCCGATGCAAAATATTTTAACATTCACAGCGGAAGTATGCTAAACATGTATGATGCACCGGAAGATTGACACGATTCACACCGAGCAATAAGAGGCAGAACCGTGAATAGTGAACCTGCGATTGCCATACATGATTTGCGCGTGATGTATGGCAATTTTGCAGCAGTAGATGGTTTAAGTTTACAGATCAAACAAGGTGAATTGTTTGGTTTACTCGGGCCGAATGGGGCCGGTAAATCGACAACGATCCGAGTGCTGATCGGTCAACGGAAACCGAGTTCCGGCTCGGTTTCCGTCTGTGGATATGATGTTGTGCGCGAGTGGTCGAAGATTAAACCTCATTTCGGTTATGTACCCGATCGCGATAATCATTTCGATGAACTCACGGGTCGGCGGAATCTCGAATTCTTCGCTGATCTCTATTCCGTTCCCCGATTGCGCGTACGCGATTGCCTGCGAATGGTCGAACTCGATGAAGCTGGCGATGTACCAGTCCGCGGGTATTCATTGGGTATGAAGAAAAAGCTACTTCTGGCTCGCGCGTTATTGCATGAACCCAAAGTGTTGTATCTTGATGAACCGACTGCAAATCTCGACATTCATTCCGCGGCAGTCGTGCACCGCATTCTTCGCCAACGTGTTGTTGACGGTGGTACCGTAGTGATGACTACGCACGATATGGGTGAAGTAGAAACCATTTGCGACCGCGCGGGTATTGTTTGTCGCGGAAAACTTGTTGCACTCGATTCGCCCATGAACCTGAAGCAGGCACATACCGAGCATAAGGCCGATATACAACTCGCAGACGGCCAAAGATTAATATTTGATATGCAACAACCCCAAGAACGCGATCAACTTGCACAACATATCCGAGATGGACAGACAGCAACAATTCGCACGCGCGAGTTTGATTTTCATCAAACATTTTTGAAGCTGACCGGCCAAGCATTTGATTAGCACTACACTCCCGTTGTTTCTTCGAGCTTACCGAGTTGCCAAGCTTTGCGAATGTTATAGCGATACCAGAATTGGGAGATCACGCCGAAAACAATTGTCGTAACAAGAAGTATCCCGAAGAGTTCCAAATTGCTCCACTGTGCCAGTGGAGAATCTGCCAATCGTGAATCGGGCGATACGGGACCGATGATGGATCGCCGCATTCCTTCGAGCCAATATGTCGTGGGCAAACTGAGACTGACCGGCTGCAACCAATATGGCAACACCGTGATGGGAAATATCACACCGCTAAGAAAATAGACCAAGCTCGCAATCCCATCGCCGATGAACATAGAACTTCGTGGAAGATTGAGTGCCGCAGATGCGAGCATCATACCGCAGATCCACAATAATACACATCCTAACCCAACAAATAATATCAGCCAGCCCCAATCGGGGCCACCCGCTGGTAGTGCATTGCGGATGCCCGGCAACGCAAGCCCGACTCGAATTGTAATCACGGCACCGATGATACCCTCGATTGCTGTTGCAATTCCTCGGCCTGCAAAATACGCCTGAAACCGCGCTGGACTGATATAGATATACTTTAGCATTCGGTATGTTTCACGATCGCGCAATACAACCGAACTCATCCCAAACATGACTGCACCGACCAAACCATAACACGCATTCGATACATAAACATATGGCAAATACTCAATGGGTACCCTACCACTCGTAGCAAATTGAACTGCATAAAACATGCAGACCAACATCAGCGACCCGAAAACGGGTTTGATCACAAGATATAGTAGAAACAATCGCAAATCGGCCCAGTTGGACTCGATTTGCCAACCGAGCCAAGCGGACCAACGGAGCGTGCGCAGATAATTCCACATGGATCGCCTCGGATGTTGAGAAACTTTATCGTCCTGTATACAGAACCGCGCCGGGTTCGAGCATCATTTCGAGTTCTTCAACTCGCACAAGGTTCGGATCCACACAAAAATCCTGGTTCAGTTTGAATTGTGCAACATGGCCCGCTCGATCGCGCACGGAGAGATACACCGGGCAGGGACCCGGCGCTTTTTTCAATATACGGGCGATACCTTCAAATTGCTGGCTACCATCGTCATCATTCATGTATGTCATGCGAATGAGCAAGCCGCGTGTTAGATCTTTTTTGGCTTGTTCCATCGTCATGATTTTTTCGACGATGAGATCCGGCTCGGCAGCACTATCGCGAAATTCAACCTTTCCCTCAAACAATAAGATGGCATCAGCTTTCACATCATTCTGAAATCGCGTGTATTGATCGGACCACAAGATACATTTTGCAGATCCTGTGAAATCTTCGACACGAACAATTGCCCAGCGATTGCCCTGATTGCGACCTTTCGTGACGAGCTTAGGTATCAATTCTGTGACCATACCTGCGATGCGCACTTCGGTTCCGGGGTTCTGTTTGCCAACATCATCTGCAGTATGAGTACGAAATCGTCTCAGTTGTTCATCAAACTGCGCAAGGGGATGCGATGATATGTAGAAGTCGAGTGCTTCCTTCTCAAACTTCAGACGATCAAGTTCGGGCCATTCGGGCACATCTGGTAAGCCCTCGGATATGGATGACATATTTACACTGGATGTGCCATCATCTCCAGAGAAAATATCAAATATATTTCGTTGACCGTGCTTCTTGTCATCTGCTTTATCTTCTGCGGCTTGGATGGCACGGGGTAAACCCAATAATGTCGAGGCGCGCTTGCCAATGCCAAAGCAATCGAACGCGCCGGACTTAATCATTTTTTCGATCGCTGCTTGTTTGACAATCCGCGAGTCGATGCGCTCGCAGAATTCAAATAGGTCGCGAAAAGGGCCACCGTCAGTACGTGCGCGTACGATTTCTTCTGCCGCTCCACGACCAAGACCTTTAATCGCCGTCAGACCAAATATGATTTTCCCATTCACCACGTTAAAATCGGGTAAACCTTTATTCACATCGGGCGGTTGCACCTCAACGTTCAATCTGCGCGCATCGGCAATATGTTCAACCATCACATTGCGTTTGTTCGCATCATCAATTTCGGAAGATAACAGTGCGGCGATAAACTCAGCGGTATAGTGCGTCTTGAGGTAGGCGGTTTGATATCCAATTTGTGCATAGGCGGCTGTGTGGGATTTATTAAATCCATAACCCGCGAAGAAGATGATTTTTGCGAAAATGTCTTCGGCAATATCTTTGTGTACACCCCGGCTTGTCGCGCCGGCCACGAAGTCCGATTTTGAAGCATCAATTTTATCTTCCAGTTTCTTGCTAATGGCTTTGATGCATGCATATGATTTCGAGAGTTCAATGCCACCTAGGCGGTTCAGAATGCGCATGATCTGTTCTTGATAGACCATCACACCATATGTTTCATCAAGAATCTCTTTCAATACCGGGTGGGGATAATCCCATGTTTCGCGGCCATGTTTGCGGTTTACATAACTTTCGACCATACCGCCTTGCAGCGGGCCGGGGCGGTAGAGGGCCAACACGGCAATCAAGTCGCGGATATTATCCGGCTTCATCTGCTTGAGCAGTTCGCGGATGCCTTCACTTTCGAGCTGAAACACGCCCTTCGCATCGCCGCGTTGCAGTAATGCAAATGTTGCTTCGTCTTCGAGTGAGAACTGAAAGGGATCAACATCGATACCACGTGTTTGCTTAATCAATTTCACGGTGTTATCTAATACTGTAAGATTGCGCAAGCCGAGGAAATCCATCTTGAGCATACCGACTTGCTCAATGATTCCCATTTCCCATTGCGTGGTGACAACGGCCTCACCGGTTTTTTTACCTTCATCATTTTCGCCCTTGCGAATCACACGTTGAACAGGAATGTAATCGGTAATAGGGCCATCCGCAATGACAACACCAGCGGCGTGGGTGCCAACATTGCGATTGGTACCTTCCAGTTTCAGCGCAATATCCACCCAAGATTTTACTACAGAATCGGATTCATAATTTTGTCGAAACTCGGGCACTTGCATGGCATCTTTGAGATCGAGCGATATTGCACCCTTCATGGGGACGAGTTTGCACATCACATTTACGCGATCGAGTGGAATGCCCATCACACGGCCAACATCTTTCAATGCGGCTTTCGCGCCGAGCGTTCCGAATGTACCAATTTGTGCTACGCTATCATGGCCATATTTTTCTTTAACATATTGCAACACGAGTTCGCGCCGATCTTGGCAAAAGTCGATATCAATATCCGGTGGTTCTTTGCGGTCTTTGTCGAGAAATCGTTCAAATAAGAGGTCATATTGAATGGGGCATACATGGCTAATGTATAACACATAGGAAACAATAGCGCCGACACCGGAGCCGCGTGCAGTACAGGGAATACCTTGTTCGCGGGCGAATCGCACGAAATCCCAGACGATGAGGAAGTATGCAGAATAGCCCATATGGGAAATCACGCCGAGTTCATGATCGAGTCGATCGTGCGCGGCTTGGCTTGGAGTATCTCCATATCGTTCCTTCATGCCAGCAAGGCAAAGCTTACGAAGATATTCATCGGCAGTGAGCGGAGGCGGAGTTTGAAATACTGGATAATGCCGCTTCGTGAGATCGAGTTGAATATCAACTTGTTCGGCGATTTCTTGCGATCGTGCGACGGCCGATTCATATTCGGGGAACAGCTTATACATATCTTCGGGGCTGCGGACATAATACGGGTTGGGCATTCTCCCTTCGGGATATGACTTTCGTTTCGGATCGTGTTGTTTTCCTGTATTGATACAAAATAAGACATCATGAGCAATCGCATCGGTAGCGCAGAGATAGTGTGCATCGGCAGTTGCTACGAGTGGAACGCCGAGTTTATCGGCAATATCCGCGGCGACGGGTGTACATTGATCTTGCAGATCGAGGCCATTATTTTGAATCTCGATGTAGAAGTTTTTCTTGAATAGTTTTGCAAACCATGCGGCCAGCTTCTCCGCTTCTTTGGGTTGGTCTTTCAATATGTATTGATTGAATTCGCCGGCCAAGCAACCGCTGAGGCAGATGAGTCCTTCGGAATGTGCTTCGAGAATTTCACGGTCGATTCGTGGGTGATAATAGAATCCTTCAAGGAATGCCATACTCGAAAGTTTAATGAGATTGCGAAATCCGATTGCATTTTTTGCTAGCAGTGTGAGATGTGTATATGGCCCATCACCGGTCTTGCTTTTTCGTTCGCGGCGGTCGCCGGGTGCCAAATAAGCTTCATACCCAAGTATGGGATTGATGCCACCGGCTTTGCACTTGGTATAGAATTCGATCGCGCCATATAAGTTCCCGTGGTCGGTAATTGCGCAGGCATTCATGCCGAGCGCTTTGGTTTGCTTTACTAATTCTGGAATGCGATTAAAACCATCGAGCAGGCTATAGTGCGTGTGTAAGTGCAGGTGAGCAAATTTGCGTGGAGGTTTTGTATTCATATTACGAAATGTGTTGCGGATACGAGAATTCGAGTATCGTATAACAAAACTCGGCGGACTCACGTCCGCCGCTCATGTGTCAATATTTATATATCGCTGATGGATTACGTCAGATTCATACTCATTAGGAATTCGGCGTTCGTCTTCGTTTTCTTTGAACGATTAATCAGCAATTCCATTGCTTCTACCGGGTGCATGTCGGCCAGCACGCGGCGCAGAATTGCTATCTTTTGCAGTTCTTCCAGCGGCACCAGCAGGTCTTCTTTTCGCGTGCCCGAACTGTTCACATCAATCGCGGGATAGATCCGTTTCTCGACCAAGCGGCGATCGAGGTGCAGTTCCATGTTGCCGGTGCCTTTGAATTCTTCAAAGATCACATCGTCCATGCGGCTGCCGGTTTCGATGAGTGCCGTGGCGAGAATCGTGAGCGATCCGCCTTCTTCGACGTTGCGGGCCGCACCGAAGAAGCGTTTCGGTTTTTGCATGGCGTTGGAATCGAGACCGCCGGAGAGCAACTTGCCGCCTGGGCCAGATTCGGTGTTGTATGCACGGGCCAATCGCGTGATGCTATCGAGCAAAATGACAACATCTTGGCGATTTTCCACCATACGCTTCGCTTTCTCCAGAACGATATCCGCAACGTGGATATGCTCTTCGGGCGGCTCGTCGAAGGTACTCGCAACGACTTCGGCGTTGGTGCCTTGCACGAGGCGTTGCATTTCCGTCACTTCTTCGGGGCGCTCATCAATGAGCAACACGAATACGTAACAATCGGGGTGATTCTTCAAGATGGCGTTGGCCATTTTGGAAAGGAGAATCGTTTTGCCGGTTCGCGGTGGAGCGACAATCAGGCCGCGTTGACCTTTGCCGATGGGAGTCACGAGATCGACGATCCGCATGGAGATGTCGTCGAGCGCGCCCTCAAGTCTCAGGCGACCTTGCGGATGCAAAGGCGTGAGGTCTTCAAAGTTGGTGACGGACGACATTTCGTCGGCGGGCTTGGTGTTCACCACGGCAATTTGCATGAGCGCGAAGTTATCTTGATTCTCAATCGGCAAGCGAATGGGGCCTTCGACCATGTATCCGGTGCGGAGGCTCATGCGGCGGATTTGCGAAGGGCTGACGTAGATATCTTCCGGGCTAGCCAAGTAATTATGGGCAGCACTGCGGAGAAAGCCGTAGCCATCCGGTAGCACTTCGAGGGTGCCGGTGCCGTGAACGATTTCGCCGCGTTCGATCTGCCGACGCACGACTCCGATGATGAGTTGGGCGCGGTTCATGCCGGTGTGTTCGCGGGTGCCTTCTTTTTCTGCGAGTTGGAACAGTTCGGGCATCGGCATGCGGTAGAGATCGTCGAGTCGGTGAATCGGTCGCGGGGGGCGTGGTGGTGCGTTCGGGTCTTGTGGTGGTTCGTAAATGTCTTGAACGAAACCGGGTTCGGTCGATCGGGGTAGCGGTCGTTGTTCCGTTCGCGATCGTTGCGGAAGCGTGGTCCTTGTGGGCCGGGCATGGGTCCGTGTTCGCGTGGTCCGAATTCTCGTTCTCCGCGGTGCTGTTGCGGTGCGAATTCGCGTGGGGGCGGGCCGTTGTCGCGCATCCGTGGTGCGGGTCGTGGTATGGGTGCGGGGCGTGGTGCTGGTGCTGGTGCTGGTGGTTCGATAGCTACTAGAACGAGTGCCGGTTTCGGTGGGGGAGGAGCGACAGATTCGGGAACGGGTGCCGGTGCCGGAACGATAGCTTCGGCGGGGGCCGGTTCGACAGGCTTACGGATGATGCGTTTACGAACGACGGGCCGCGGAGGGGTAGTCCCCTCGACGCTCTTGGCGTCGGACATGGTAGTTACCTCAAACAGAGAGAAATGGAATACTCGTGTTCTGGTTCAATCAGAAATCGGAGTGGAAGATTCAGAAAGAAAGCCGAACAGGGAACACCCCTGACAGCGTAGAAACGGATTTTGGCTCAGGAAGTGGGATGTTCCTGTTCCGGAAGTTGCAAGATGAATCAGATACAAGTGGTCGTCCGGCATTATCACTGGTGGAATCGGGTTGGGAGTCAGGAAAGACTCGGAAGCGTGGAAACATCGTTAGATAACAGATAGCGATCGTGGACATTATCGTGCGATACAAGCAGAATGATGCAATGACTTCAGGAGAAGTTTGCTTCAGTTCGCTTCAGCGGATGGCACGAGACACTGTCAACACACTGGAACACTGGAGTGTTAGCTATCAATTCACTAGTTGAGTTTGCACGAAGGAAATGCTGTACTGAAAACGAATAGCAATGTTTTTCATCGTATATGTATGATGGAAAACTATTGGTTCTGCTTTCAGATGTGGCATTGCCTAATCAATCGTGTGTAGTCGCGTGAGTAAAAGATAGCAGTGTGGTGGTGCCTAGCAAAAGGGATCGCACAAAAACTTCATCCGTTCCTACTTTCAACATCATAGAAGCGTCCCTTGCGATTTTCCAGTGCAAAATTCCACTTCGCACCTTTTTTCTTGAGTTAACAGCCTTGATGGCAACTTGTAACGGAACTGCGGGTCTTTTGGCAAGCCTGATTCCTCGAAACGATCCGTACATATAGATTCATTCGTCAAACCAGCCGATTTCAACTTCAGCCTATTCGTGCGCCCATCGCTTCAGTCCGAATAGGACGACTTTCCGATAACAGCCACTCCACCAGAGGAGTTCACTATATGCTACCTTTTTTTCAAGCACCACGACGTTGGGTAGTACAAGCCGTAATCGGCTTGTCGTTGTTCGCATCAACCGCATTCGCTCAAGAAACAGCTCTCCCCACAAAAGTCTCCGTGCCACCACTCGAACGGCTTCCAGATATACCAATGCGTGCGCCGGCAGTGCCGATTCCCGTGGCACCCGACACGATTGAGCTCCCTCCCGTTAAAATTCCGTCGGCAGTTTTGCCACAAAAGCTGCCGAGGAAGCTGCCGCCGGTCGAGATTCCGGTTCCACCGTTCGTTGTGCCGCCAAAACTTCCGCCTGCTGAACCCAAGCCTGTGATTGAAACACCACCCGCTGCAACGCTGCTGCCGGTTGAAGCTCCGCCACTAGTTGTCGTGCCATCGAAGCTGCCGCCGGTCGGGGTGCTGCCCGTGATTGTGCCATCGAAATTGCCGTCAGTTGAGGTTTCGGTGCCGTCAAAGCTGCCGCCGGTCGAGGTGCTGCCAGTGGTTGTGTTGCCGAAGTTGCCGCCGGTCGAGGTTCCGCAAATACAAGCGAAACCAGGGCCACCCTCTTTCTTCCCGCCCTCGTATTATCAAGTTCCTGGGCAACGCCCCGTGCTCGCACGAACCACGCTCGCCCCAATTACACCACCCGTTTTATTCGCTCCCAAAACCCAAGTGGATGCTGCAAAGAAACCCGAAGAACCGGACGTGAAGCCCTACGGCTTCGACTTCCGCAACGTGCCGGCTCACGTTCGACCGATGCCGTTACTGGGGAACTTCCCCATCGCACCAACTGGGCCGGGCTATTACTCGGTAGTTGATCTCATTCGTGGACAATACCACAAGACCCCGCCGAAGATCCCGCACGCACGCTTTGGGTTGATGCCGCAGTCGATCTTCGATCAAGATTATCGCTATCTGGACGACCCCAACAATACCGAAAAGGATTGGTTCGATCGGTTCAAACGCATCCGCCTCGGCGACAACTTTATGCTGTCGTTACATGGTTCGAGTTGGACGCGGTACATGAATGAAGCCAATAGTCGGCTGACCAACACGCAAAACGATTATTTGCTGCGCCGTACCCGAATTGCCGCAGACCTTTGGTACAAAGACTACTTCCGGCTTTACGCAGAAGGGATTTACGCCGATTCGACCAACAGCAATCTCCCTCCGCTACCGATTGATCGCACGGGCTACGACTTCCTCAATTTGTTTGTCGATGTGAAGCTCGGCGAATTCGAGAAGAAGCCGGTTTATGCTCGTGTTGGTCGGCAAGAATTGTTGCTCGGCTCGCAACGCCTCGTGAGCAGCCTGGAATGGGCCAATACCCGCCGCACTTTTGAAGGTGCCCGCATCACGCGGACCGGCGAGAAATGGGACTTCGATGCGTTCTGGTTGCAGCCCGTCATTCCGAATCCTTCGGGTTTGGATGCTGCGGATCATCAACAGCATTTCGCGGGGGTTTGGGGTACCTACCGCCCCGATCCTCGGCATCTGCTGGACATCTACAACTTGGTGTACGTGAATAACAATGCGATTCGCCAACAAGGTTTAGACCTGGGGAACTTCACATTGAATACACTCGGCAGCCGATACACGGGTCGCACGGAATCAGGGTACTTATGGGATGTTGAAGGAGCGATGCAGTTCGGCACGCAAGCCCGGCAAACGGTTGCTTCCGCGATGGCAACCACGGGTGCGGGCTACCACGCGAAGAACTTGCCAGGCACGCCGACATTCTGGGCCTACTACGATTTCGCCAGCGGCAACTTGAACCCCGGCGGCGAAGGCACCAGCACGTTCAACCCGCTCTTCCCATTCGGCCACAATTACCTCGGCTGGGTCGATCAAGTGGGCCGGCGGAACATCCACGACATGAACTTCCACGCCTTCGTTTACCCAACAAAATGGCTGACACTTTGGGCGCAGTACCATCGCTTCTGGCTCGCTTCGAGCAAAGATGCACTCTATAACGCTGCCGGGAATGCAATTCGCCGCGACCCCACTGGCCAAGCGGGAACCGATGTCGGCCAGGAAGTGGATATTGTAGCCAATATCCACTTGGGGAAGCACGACGACTTGCTCTTCGGTTACTCGAAGCTCTTCGGCGGCGAGTTCTTGAAACGAACTGCTGGCCCTGGCCGATCGATCGATTCGCAGTTGTTCTTCATCCAATACAACTCACGTTGGTAACAATTCGAGCGGCAGACGGAAGTCCGTCGAGTTTTGCGCGAAGGCGAGTTCTCAACTCGGTGTCCCGCCGGATTTGGTACATTTGTACAAATTCTAGTAGCCATCCTATGTTCCACGTGGAACATAGGATGGCTACTAGAATGATTAAGGTAAAATGGTCACACATAAATTAAA
>Ga0105045_10003512_pt1 | contig 13457 bp, 12 predicted proteins | sample MAT02_FD_78089 | JGI IMG/M metagenome (GOLD analysis project Ga0105045, IMG submission 78089) | Freshwater microbial communities from Lake Fryxell liftoff mats and glacier meltwater in Antarctica - MAT-02 (megahit assembly) | ecosystem: Environmental > Aquatic > Freshwater > Ice > Liftoff...
GGCGCGGCGGGTGAGAACATCGCGACGGTACAGATGGGTGGGCTTCAGCCGGGAATATACCTGTTGGAGCTGCGCTCGGAGGATTTGTTTGCTCGGAAGCGCGTGTTGTTGCAGCGTTAGAGCGTGATTATCAAGGTTTTGAACAAGGTGATTAACGCTTTTTTCAAATACCGTTGTTTAAAGATTTTGCCCTTGCAGGTCCTTTTTTGGGATTTGTGGGGGCTTTTTTTTGGGTGGGGGTGGAATATTTGCAAAAAAGTAATTTTGAGCGCCAAAACGCCACAGAAGCCCATTTTCTAATGGCCCCTTTATCTCAATGCTTCCGCCTTTTCGAGCAACCAACGCCACTCAGTAGTGCTTTTTTTGGCTTGAATGCGCTCTATGATACGATTTGCTCGTTTTGGGTCTCCGGGGATGGAGTGGATGAGTTGATAGAGGAGATTTGCGAAGTCGAGGTTTAACTGGTTCTGTGATTTAGACAATAGTTTTTGGGAGGTTCTGCTCAAAAACATTTTAAAAGCATCGAGTTTGTACGGTAGTAAATCCGAATCAATCTCGTAGTAGGCTTTTAGTTCAAGGCGCTTTCCGCGAAAGAGATAATCAATAAAAGGCGAGGTGGATGGGATATAAGTTAGGCATTCATCATAACGGCCAACGCCAAATAGATAAAGTGCCATGTTAAACCGGTAGATATCCTGATGCTCGTTTTCGCCAATGATTTGGTCTTTGAACTGCTCAATAAAGTCTAGCCCCCATTCATATTGATTCACCCTAACGGCTGCGGTTGAAACTGCCAAATAGGTATTGGGATGAAGTTTGCCTTCAAAATGAAGATATCCACGGGTCAAATTGTCCCTGTAAAGATCAAAAAGGGTATGTCGAATTTCCTCGTCATCAAAGAATACGTTCGCAATCAAAACACAAACATTGCGTAGATAAGTATAGAATTTTCGAAGACTGTCTTGATCCAAGCCTTCCTCATGTATTTTCAATAGGTCGAAGAGCAGACGCACATCAGATGGCTCCGGGTGGCTCTTTTTCAACAGGAAAAAGATTTCGGTATTGATTTTAATCGTAGCAGAAGTTTCAAGATAGCGACCTGGGACGGATGTTTCCGATATGGCCGTTTCGACACTATCTGGAACGATTACGTTGGCAACCTTTTGTTGGAGTAAAAAATGATTGAGTAAATTAAGGCGATTGATATAGTAGTGTTCATCTAAAGCGCGGAGTGCCTCTGGAATATTAAGGTCGCCGCGGGCTCGGTTGTGCAAACATTCATGCTCAAAAATGGCATATTCCAAGACAAATTGACGATGGTAGTACTGTTCATTTTTCCAAGGACTATCGGCTTGGCTTCTTTGAATCTTTGCTAACATGTGTCGAAACCTCGTCTCTAAATTTCTTGAGCGAACGATTTCTGAAAAGTCAAAATTTTGGGCAAAGTCATTGTCCTCTCGGTAGTAGTTTTGTACTAAGAGAAAAGCGCGTACAATCTTGTGCGCCTCAACCATTACCTTCTCCAGTTTCCGCCCATTGACATACGCTTCTGAAAAAAGCGTATTGCTCAAAAATTCCTTGTCCAGGGGTTGACTGGCAGAATCCCAAGAATGGCTTAGGCACAACTCCAAGAGAGGACCAACATGAGCCCTCATTTTGCCATTATTGAAGAACGGAAGTGCCGCAAATTGGCGAACGTGGTCTTTTTCGGTCGAATTTAGCGTTCGTATTAACTCGATTAGGCTGCTTTGCTCCATATTTGCGAAGTGAACACACCAATAAAAGTGTTATTGATTTCTAGGGTCGAAGGAAAGACTTTTGTGCCAATCTTACTTGATTTTTCATCATTAAACAACCTGGTTATGGCAAAAAATTATCTTTTCACGCTCGCTTTTTGCGCTTTGTACTTTGGCTCAAATCCCCTTTTTGCGCTAAACGCACCCATTATTCCCGATAATCTCGTGCAGCGCACAGAATTGTGTGAAACGCCTCCGCCAGATAGTTTTCACATGACAAGTGCCGGCGCGCACTTCGTATCGCTGGCTTGGGAACCAATTTGGGTTGGTGCGAAGCATACCTTGGTCGTATTTGAGCAAATGGATAGCAGCACCTCTTGGGCGCCCTTAGACACCATTCACGATGTGTCGGGAGACTCCTACACGGTTGAGAATTTGAAATACGGCACAAAATACCGTTTTGCTATTTCGACCAATTGCACAAATGGGGAACCAAGTGGTTTACAGGCCTATACTGGCCCTCCATCTGGGCTAATACTTGACCTTGTACTGAATGGACGAACCCCTACGGACCCGACTACCGTTCCACCATGTTCTGTTATCCCTTTTGAAAATTTCGATTGGGTAGGCTTTAGGGTCGCGACTGGTCTTAACCTAGGGTCAATTGCCAATTTCTTTGAGTTTGCTGTAGGAGAAGATGGCGTGCCTTTGATCAAAAGAGTGAGTTACGGGCCGCATATTGTTGCAACGGATTTGGATGGAAATTTTCCACAGCATCTGCCAAATTTGCCGAAAATTGAACTACAAAGTTGGCATTTTCTGATTAAACGGGTTGATGGGGTAGAGCCTGTGACAATAGGTAGGCTAAGAATAGCATACAACCCTAGCGTCAATCCGAAAACTGTTCAAATATGCATGGTAAATCTACCACCATGGTCACCCGGCTATTCGTTTACCGTTCATGCCGCTCAATCCTCCACGGGTATGCAACCCGTGCTAAATTTTGATCGTGATGCTGAAAACATTCTTCCAATGGGCAAATTTTTAGTTGAAAACCCAGTTGGAGAAACCTTGAACATTTTTCCGGAAGCAGATTCATCATTACCATTTCCGGCCAAAGCCTGCCTAATTAACATTACAGGTCAAAGGGTGCTATGTCAAACATTTGACAATGCCTCACATCGTTCCATCCCCCTTTCCAGTCTCCCATCGGGGCCTTACATTTTGCGCATCGAAAGCCCCCATGGAATCCAAACATTGAAAGTCATCAAACACTGACCCTACAGTTAGTTGATATTGGGACACTTACGCATTCATGCATAAACCACCTCCACCATGCAAAAAATCACCCTACTTTTCGCCCTCCTCTTCACCTCACTCACCCTCCACGCCCAGCCCAATATTCAATGGCAGAAATGCCTCGGGGGAACCTTATCCGAGACTGCTCGAGATATTCAACAAACCAGCGACGACGGGTACATCGTAGTCGGCTACACCAGATCCAACGATGGCGATGTCTTTGGGTTTCACGGCGGGTGGGACTGGTGGGTGGTCAAACTGGATCAACTCGGGAACATACAGTGGAAAAAAGTACTGGGCGGTTCTGACATAGACACAGCCGAATCCATCCGCCAAACCTGCGATGGCGGGTACATCATAGCGGGTAGTACCTATTCGAATAACTGGGATGTGTCGGGAAACCATGGAGAGTCAGACTACTGGGTGGCGAAACTGAGCCCTACGGGTCAAATCCAGTGGCGACGGGCATACGGGGGCAGCGGTGAAGATAATGCGTACGCCGTCCGTCAAACGACAGACGGGGGTTATATCGTGGCAGGTTACTCGGGGTCCTTGGATGGCGACGTGACGCACAAAGTGGGCATCCACAACGTATGGATTGTCAAACTCGACAGTGCTGGCACAATTGAATGGAATCGCTCCTACGGCGGCCTTACCAATGGCGATTTGGCATACAGTATTGAACAGACTACGGATGGTGGCTACATCTTTGCGGGTGAGACCTACTCCAACGACGGTGATGTCTCAGGCCACCACGGTAACGACGATTGCTGGGTAGTAAAAATAACCGCTGGCGGTGAGATTGAGTGGCAGCGAGCCTTGGGCGGAATGGCCTCAGATAGGGGTTGGCGGGTATTACAGACCACTGACGGAGGGTACGCGATGCTTGGGTACGCCGGGTCATCAAATGGTGATGTCGTTGGTTGGCATGGATTATACGACTACTGGGTCGTCAAGTTGAGTACAACTGGTGAAATTGAGTGGCAGAAATGTCTGGGTGGCACCGATGACGATTGGGCACGCTCAATCTGCCAGACGGCGGACGGCGGCTACGCGGTAGTGGGCATCACCCGTTCGACAGACGGAGATGTACTTTACAACAGCGGTCAAGATATTTGGGTCGTCCAATTAGACAGCACAGGGGTGTTACAGTGGCAAAAAACGCTCGGGGGAACGGATGCAGAGTGGGTCAACGCCATCATTCAGACCCATGACGGGGGGCTTGCCATAGCCGGAGAGACTTACTCTATTGATGGCGATGTCTCCGGCAACCACGGTGATAAGGACATCTGGGTCGTCAAACTCGCGCCTGTATCCGTAGGTACGGAGGAGGCGCGGATGCCCATCGTTGATATTTACCCCAACCCGACGCACGATGCCGTGTCCGTACAGGTGAGTGGACTGCCAGATGGAGAGCCCCTGCTCATCAGCGTCAACAATCTTCAGGGCCGGGGCCTAATTCGCCAGACCCTTGCAAACGGGCAGCGGCTCGACATCGGGGCTTTACCCGCCGGGATGTACATCCTGACCGCCGTGAATGAATCGGGTATTCTGTATTCCGGCAAAATCACGAAAACTAATTGAATGCCCCGTGGGTATTTAACAATCTCTAACAGGCATACACACTCATTTTTTCGTTTTCTTGTATCTTCACGCTAGATAAGCCAAGATGCCACTCGCCCAACATACACTTGGATTCCTGCACAAAGTTGGACTAAATTCTGGACGGACGAAGAAGGCTAAGCCCAATACGGCCATGCAAATAATAATATCCGATACGCACCTTAGAGCATGTCTAAATTTTAAACTTCTTGAAAATCAATGCTTTATGAACCTGACATCAAAAAAACAAAGGCATTTATCCCGATAAACTTCTTTGTTTTTTTATCCTCAGAACCATAAATCATTGATTTTCAGTTCATTAAAATTTACACATGCTCTTAAATGCACACAAGATGAAACATCAAAACGCCCTACAAATTTTTGAGGAAAGGCAAGTACGCAGCCTTTGGGATGCGGAGCAGGAAAAATGGTACATCTCTATCGTGGATGTGCTTGCTGTTTTGACAGCAAGCATTGACCCCAATGCCTATTGGCGGAAGTTAAAGCAAAGGCTAAAAGAAGAAGGGAATGAAACCGTGACAATTTGTCACGGTTTGAAAATGCTTGCGCCCGACGGTAAAATGAGAACGACCGATGTGGCTGACATTGAGCAACTTTTTCGCCTCATTCAATCTATACCTTCTCCCAAAGCAGAGCCTTTCAAATTGTGGTTGGCGCAAGTAGCGCCTGGACGAAATGCAAGACCCTGAATTGAGCATTGACCGGGCATTGGAGCAATACCTCCAATTGGGGTATAGTGAAAACTGGATCAACCAACGCCTAAAAAGCATAGAGATTCGCAAAGAACTCACCGACGAATGGAAAAGCCGTGGACTGAAAGAAGGGCAGCAGTTTGCAACATTAACCGATATTATTACCAAAGCCTGGTCGGGCAACACCACCAAAGCATATAAAGTGCTGAAAGGATTGAAGAAAGAGAACCTCCGAGACAATATGACCAATACAGAAATGATTTTAAACATGCTAGGCAGAGGCATCAACCAAAGATATTTCTCAGGCCGTCAATCCTGAAACATTTGAAGACAGCCAAAAAGTAGCCAAGCAAGGCGGCAATGTAGCAAAAGTAGCCTTGAAGGAATTAGAATCCAAAACGGGAAAAAAAGTGGTGAGCCCGCTCAATGCCCAAAAAGCATTGGGCATTGAAGACTCAAAAAAGAAAAAAGACCAGGAGTAGAAACGCGTTTCGCCCGCCCAGAGGCGAATCCCACGGCTTTACCCTCTGGGATGTACATCCTGACCGCCGTGAATGAATCGGGTATCCTCTATTCTGTCAAGATCACGAAAACGGAGTAAATGCCCCGTGGGTATTTAACAAGGCACTGCGTCTCAATACCCGTTCACAACCAATAAAAAGTAACATAAAAATCATGAAACACAAGATCCTAACCCTACTCCTAACCCTATCCACCCACTTTCTGTCCGCCCAATGCCCCACAAGCATCACGCTTTTCAGCCAAGGGCAGATTGACAGTTTCCGCATCCATTATCCCGGTTGCACCCAGATATTAGGCACCATGACCATTGCGGAAAGTGATTCTGCGGGCATTACCCATCTGGATAGTTTAGGGCAAATCAATTCCATCCATAATTTAATTGTACAAAACAACGCCGCCTTGACGAACCTGCGCGGTTTGGCTAGTCTGGCCGCCATCGGCGACAGTTTATTCTTGCAAGGAAACGCTGGGTTGACGAGCCTGAGCGGTTTGGATAGCCTAACTTCCATCGGCGGCGACTTATGTGTGCGGGACAACCTTTCTCTGAGCAGCATGAGCGGTTTGGATAGCCTGAGTTCCATCAGTGGCGCTTTGTCTATTATTGATAACACCGCTCTAGCAAGCCTAAACGGTTTGGGCAGCCTGACATCCATCGGCCAACGCTTCGATTTATCTAGATCCTCCCTGATAAGTCTGAGCGGTTTGGATAATCTGAGCTCCGTTGGTGGCTTTATCAATCTGAACAACAACATGGCCCTGACGAGTCTGAGCGGTTTGGATAACCTGAGTTCCGTTGGTGGTATTTTTTCTTTGCTTAACCATGCTTCCCTTACGACCTTGAATGGATTGAACAGCCTGACTACCGCTGGCGGCTTTTATGTAACCGAAAGCCCTGAGTTGGTGAACTTGAACGGGTTGAATAATTTGACTTCCCTCAGCGAGAATTTGTTTATTTGCAACAACGCTAACCTGACGAGTGTAGGTGGTTTGGGTAGCTTGGTTTCTGTGAGTGGCATGCTGCTGGTGTATAACAATCCCGCCTTAACGAATTTAGACGACTTGAATAGCCTGACTTCCGTCGGCGCAGTCTTGGATATAGGCTTTAACGATGCCTTGACGAGCCTAAGTGGTTTGTCAAATCTGACTAACATCGGCGGAGGCTTGTCGGTTTACTATAATAATGCCCTGACGAGTCTGAGCGGTTTGGATAATATGGATTTTTCCATGATAATAACGGGCATGAAGATTAAAAAGAATCCCCTACTTTTCCTCTGCAATGTAAAAAGTATTTGTGATTATCTCGAAAGTGGCGACCCCATCGACATTTCTGGCAACGCGCCCGGCTGTAATAATAAGTCGCAAGTTAAAGCGGCCTGCATGGTATCATCCGAGGAAGTACCCAGTATAAAACAAGAAAACATCTGGGTTTTCCCAAATCCGGCCACCCAAACCGTGTACTTAGATATTCCAGAAGCCTATCAGATAGATTACCAGATATACGACATGTCGGGGCAATTGATTCGACAAGGAAATCAGACGGGAGGCGCCATTGATATACGCTCTTTAATTTCTGGTGGATACGTTTTAAAGGTAATTGGGAAAGAGGGGCTCGTGGTTAAAAGGATTATGAAAAAATGAAGCATCGAAACGCCTGACCCATTTTACGCCACACGTAGTGTTAAACCTCTCCGAGGTCAGCACTAACTTCATGCGTTTGCCCTAAGCCTCGGCCTACGAAGCCATTCTTACACTGCCCATCAACCAGCACCCACCAGTGCATGAAATGGTTGTTACCTTCACGGACGCAGAAGTGCGACATCGTGCGCATCGAAGAATGGAACCCTTCCTGCGCACCAGCAGACTGCACTACCGCGCGGCTTTGCCGGACATTGAGTGTTCAGAAGAGCGAAACCTCCATCCCCAAACGCTCGCCCAACTGGCTGATGATGCCTATTTGACACGTGCCGAAAACATTCTCATCACCACCGGCTGTGGAAAATCATTCCTTGCCTGCGCCCTGAGGCACCAAGCTTGTGCCAACTCCCCGTCGCAAAATGGCATGAATACCTAGATGAACCCACAATAGCGGATGCAATCCTAGATCGTATCATTCCAAAGGCTCACAGAATCGAATTGAAAGGAAAAAGTAGAGGGAAAAATCTAAATCAATTACCTTAACGCCGACATATTGCCGTACTTATCCACATAGAGGGGTCAAAGCTCCGGAATTAGCGGGTCAGATACTCCGGAATAAACGCTCGGTCACGATTGACTTGTCCCGGTATGCTTCAGGCATTTACTTCGCCATATTCACTGACGGAGACGAAGCGCCCTCGCAAGCCAGATTCGTCGTTTCCCATCGTTAACTCATCCGGAATCACCCTGTCGGGGAAGTGCGTTGCTGCGCTTCCCCGACCTTTTCTCTTTGCTATGAAAAAATTGTCGCTTTTATATATCATATCGTGTTCCCTGTGCCTGCCTATAATGGCACAGACCCCTTTCAGCCGATTTTATGAGTTGGAGAACCCCAACTCCCCGGGCAAAAACTGGAGCCACGCTTTATTGGCACATGACAACGGATTCGTTTTGTTAAATGGAGGAAATTGCAATTTCAATACAGAAGCCTGCGGCGGCGTACATATCATTGATTCTAATGGCGAGACACTGGAAAGGAAGCAATTTGATTTCTTTGAATACCCTCCCTACCCGGCATTTGACATCATCGCCACTTCGGATGAGCATTACATTTTATCCGGGCTTGAAGTTTTGCCAGGCATAAACCCACCAGATTACAATAAACTGCGCATGTGGATAATGAAACTAAAACCCAACGGCGACACGCTTTGGGTCAAGCGGTACGACGATCCCGCCGAAGATGACGAAGATGCCAACGATATACTGGAAACAGGAGGCAAAGACGGTTATTACCTGCAAGGCGATGTGGGCAAAGATTTTCATTATTCCTATAAAATACTTATCCGCGCCGATTTGAACGGAAACGAACTTTGGCGAAAAAAAATCAAAAACGGCAATGCTTACATGATGCGTGGCAACATGGTCTTGCTCTCTTCAAATGATAAGATAGCGATGGTATATGAGTCGGGGCCGGGTGTGGGATATTTAAAAACTTGGGTGAGCCTACTTGATACTTTAGGAAATGAGTTATGGTCAAACGCCCTTATTTCTACAAGTGCTGCTCCTTGGCAACCCATCATACGAGCACTTCCATCAGGCAATATGTTAGTATTATGCAACTCGGATACGCTCATCTACCCTGACCAATTTCCGCCTGTCCCGTATTTTTATGAGATTGACACATCAGGTCAAATCCTTCGCGAAGGCAATCTGAATTCTGCTGAAAAGACCCAATTAGTCAATCGAATGCGCATCAGTTCTGACGGCAACATATTGATAGCCGGAAAGTACATAGACCACATTACCGACAAACAATCCAGCTGGATAGCCAAAATAGATTTATCTACTTGGCAGCCCATCTGGCAACGCTTCTATGCTTTACCGCAAAATATTGCAACAAATCTATACGGCGGCTTTATTGACATCGTAGAAACTCCTTGGGGCGGGCTGGCCTGCGCCGGGAAAATGACCCATGAACTTCCCGGCGGAGGGGTAGGCGACACCGATGCCTGGCTGCTCAGCCTTGATTCGGACGGCTGTTTCACGCCCGGCTGCGGTACTGACTATATCATCTTGGATGCAGGAGAAATTGTCCCTGTTGAGCCGTCAGCACAATTTCTTGTGTTCCCAAACCCGGCAGAAAAAGAAGTTAGTGTGCTGCGTTTGACAAACGAACCATCCGGCAACATCGAAATTTTTGTGTTCGATGCTTATGGCAGAAAGGTATCAGATTCCTTCCTGTCAAAGGGCGCGTTGGACACCAAAATTGATATGGGAAACCTGTCGACGGGCGTTTATTTCATTCAAATCACGTCCGGAGGGCAGACACTTCAAACCAGCAAGTTTCTCAAAATTAAATAAAAAATCATGAAAAACAAGGTCTTAGTCTTCCTTTTTCTCTGTTTTACATCCCATGTTTATGCTCAAACTTTTGCCCCTGTAGGCTCAAAATTGGTGTACTGCTATGCTGTTAACGCATCAGGCGGTGCATTAGGCTACGACACTCTGGTAGTGGAATCTGTGGCCGAGACCCACTTCGACACATTGCCTTGTCGAGAACTTCGAGTGACCTATTGTTATTCCTGGGGAGCCTTTGGCTGTGGATTGGTGTCAAAAATAAACATTTGCCAAGATGACAAAAAGATTTATTATCAGTAAGGAGACTCGCTATTTCTGCTGTACAACTTTGGCTTGATGCCTGGCGATACCTTGCGAATTCGGTACCCAATAGCACTCGACACCTGCAATCAACTGGCGGTGGATTCTGCCTTCTACGCCGATCCTTCCCGCCCCTATTTTGACATAGTGATTTTGGATACCGCGACACTTGACCTGAACGGCCAAAAGGTGTGGGCACAAACTTTTTCCGAGGTGGGGAATGATGGCCCATTCCTGCCTTCTTGGTAAAGCGGCCAATTTTTGGAAGACATTGGCAGCACGGCCGGTTGGCTTTTCCCTCGAGCCATCAACGCTTTGCAGGAAGAGCATATCCCGATGAATCTCATATCGTACACAAGCCCGGCATTGAGCGGCAAATTTTTGAATCTTAATGCTTTTTGCCAAACAACATCTTTAGAGGAAAGCACCCCCGTATTTTCTACAAAGGTGTGGCCCAACCCCACAAAAGCAGTACTGAACATCAAACTACCCATAAACGGCGAAGCTTTTCAAGTTCAAATATGTGATGTAAGCGGCAAAACGGTTCTGACAGCAACGGGCCGCTCTTCCGATAGCACGCAGGTAAACATCACGGGTTTAAAACAGGGAGTTTACTTGTTCAAGGTAATCGTGCCGAATCGTGGAATTGCGACAGGAAGATTTATAGTAGAATGAGTGTTTTTTAGTGCAAAATCCATTTCAAGTCAGTTGTTAAGAATGATATTCATGCTTCTAATAAATACGGCGCTAACATCGCATGGACGAAAAGTAGTCGCCGAGCGGATATTTGGGCTTCAGGGTGCCATTATCTCGCAGAAAGTGAGTACTTTAGCGTCGCTAAAAAGTCTACACCTCCCCGCGATGCGGATAAATAGTAAGGCCGGGAACAAAGCACTCCCTATCATGCCTTCCAAACGTCGGCACGTCGTTAGTGCAGCCGTTCGGTGCAAGAAGAAGAGGGGAATAATATTTGTCAAGTACTTCTTTTGGCGAATTTCAGGTACCGCCGGTCATTTAGACGGCTTTGAGGGTGGCCGCAAAGTTGCCAGAATGTGATGAAGGCATTTAACCACAAATTACCTCTGACAATCAAACGCTAATCAAAAACAAAAATAATTATGGACTTTAAAGATCAGATCAAACAACTCGGAGAGAGGGTTTCAAAACTGAAAGACCAAATTCATACAGAGGAAGCGACCAAAAACGCATTTATAATGCCTTTTATACAGAGTTTAGGCTACGACGTTTTTAACCCGACAGAAGTTGTTCCGGAATTTGTTTCAGACATCGGAATTAAAAAAGGAGAAAAAATTGATTATGCTATTTTCAAAGAAGGCAATCCGACAATCTTAATTGAGTGCAAGCATTGGGCGCAAAATCTAAACATACATGATGGCCAGATTTTACGCTACTTCCATGTTTCCAAAGCAAAATTTGGGATATTGACAAATGGTATAAATTATCGTTTTTATTCGGACTTGGTTGCAGCGAACAAAATGGATGAGAAACCTTTTTTAGAATTTAATATTCATGAAATCAAAGACAACCAAATAGAAGAACTTAAAAAGTTTCATAAGTCGGTTTTTGATGCTGAAAGTATTACGAATACTGCAAGTGAACTAAAGTTTATGAATGAGTTGAAACAACTTATTCAGCAAGAATTATTAAATCCGACTCCCGAATTTGTTAAACATTTTGCTAAACAAGTTTATCCTAACAACATTTCCGCTAGGGTTTTGGATCAATTTACAAACTTAACAAAAAAATCAATTCAACAACACATTAGCGATCTTATAACTGAACGACTAAAAACCGCCTTGACTAAGGAAGACGAGGAAACAAAAAAACAAGAAGCAATACAAGCATTAGAACAAGCAAAATTTGATGAATCAAAAGTTCTTACCACCGAAGTAGAACTTGAAGGGTTTATGATTGTAAAAACCATTCTTCGTCAAAAAATAAGTGCAGCCAGAGTAAAATACAGAGATGCACAATCATATTTTGCAATTCTTCTTGACGACAACAATCGAAAGACAATTTGCCGACTTTATCTAAACGGAAGTAAAAAGTTTTTCGTAACACTTGACGATCAAAAGAAAGAAATTAAAAATGAAATCAATTCGGTTGATGACATTTTTATATATTCCGAAACACTCTTTAAAATTGTTGAGAACTACGACAAATCAAAAGAATAAGATTGGAGGGTAAGGAAGCACGAATGGACAAGTATTTGATTTTCAATACTACAAATGCTCCGAACTCTGCATGGTCTCACATAGCCGACTGAGCGTGGCCACGTAGCCCATGCCAACGTTAGCCGAAATTATGCGACACCCAATCAAATGAAATAGAACCAAGAAAAAAAAAATTATGTTTGAACAACTGACACTCGTATCCGCCCTGTTAGGAGGCTTTGCCTTAACATTCCTTGGTGCAATATTGTCCCAAAATGACACCAAGAAATTAACCTCTGCGATGGTGATAATATCTGCATTGACTGCTACAATGTTTTTCTTATGCACTTTAGGTTGGGCTCTTTTCGGCAAAGCATCTGTTGAAGACCTTAATGAATTAGCGAGAAGCAAGCACAAGTATCTATTCATTATTTTTATTTTTGGTATCGTACTATTTAATGTTTTACTTGCGATGTCGGGTTGGATGCGCTCTAGAAATGTTGGAATTACAACTATTATAATTGGGGTATTTTCTTTTTTATCTTTGATGTTTTTGTTTAAAGGAAGTATTAGTTAGGCGATTTTCATTCTAAGTACAAATCAAACTCATTAACTATGGAAAATGTAAAAGAACATAGAAATATTCTGTTGGCAATGACAATAATTAACTTATTGGTGCTATGGAATTTTATATCGGAAGACAAGATAAAACACGGAATCGGATATTTCGTATTTTTCTATATTGCACTATTTGTCATTCACTTTTTTACAAATAAATTTCCACCAAAAATTGATATTGAGGTAAAACAACCCAAAAGAGAATTAGCAATAATTACCCTTTTTTCAGTTTTAGGAGCAATTTTCATAACACTTAATTTTTATTTAAAAGCAAATACTGAACAAATTGGATTTTTGGTGAGGCTGCCAATTTTATTAGGAATTTTTTTATTTACTTTTCCGCTCGGAATTGTTATTTATTTACTTTTTAAGAAATACAAACTGCTACAATTAGGATTGAAGACAAAACCCTTGTCTCATTTGCTACTGGGTCTTATTGTTTGGGGTTTGACTGGTCTTTTTGCCTACATATTTAATAAAAGTGGTATTCTATGGGCAGA
>Ga0105045_10003513_pt1 | contig 13453 bp, 9 predicted proteins | sample MAT02_FD_78089 | JGI IMG/M metagenome (GOLD analysis project Ga0105045, IMG submission 78089) | Freshwater microbial communities from Lake Fryxell liftoff mats and glacier meltwater in Antarctica - MAT-02 (megahit assembly) | ecosystem: Environmental > Aquatic > Freshwater > Ice > Liftoff...
GAATGGCACTTTGTATATAGATAATCCTGAGAAAGGTATTATTCTAAAAAATTATCAAGGACAATGTTTTATACTGAAAATGAATAATACAAATCTGGTTGCAACCATTATTCCGTGTCCATAAAGAGTTGGATTACGGAGATTTTAGTTAATTGAGTCTTGTTATTTTAAAAAAATTGATGTGAATTATTAATAATTCGTTTTATTTTATTAGTGTACAATTGCATTGAGATGTTTTTACTCTTCCACGCAGAAAACAACTTTTCCAACCTTTTTTTTTTCATAACTATACTTTGATCGAATTTTGGTTTCTTATCATCTTTATCATGCCTATTATAAGAAAAATGGGGTATCATTTCCGGTAGTTCCAATATTGATATAAGGTTATTTTTATAACTGTATCAAATACATTATCTATTCAAAAACAAGATATGTTCAATTCTTACTTAGCTACCTTGGTCAAAATTTTTTTTACTGATTTTCTCATTCAGATTTTTTTCAATACTATTGATGCATAAGTTACAGATAAACTCAAAACATTTAAAGTCATTATGTCTTGTCTATTACTATTTTTTAGCACTTCGCTAATAGTGTTTTTATTCAGCAATGCTGTATTAGATATTTATACAACTTACAAACTTTATATTTGGGATTTCAGAGATATTTGGATTAAAATTTATTTTCTGTTTAATTTCTAAAATAAAATTCCAATACTTAAAATTATCAAATCTGAGGTAACCTGCCTGCAAAGTACCAGATACTATAATATGCCAACTTATTCTTTGCGAGTATCTCAGTAAGTTTGATCCTAGCATTGATATAAGCTTGCTCTCTGCTATTGACCAAAAAAAGGCTGCTTTCTCCAATATTAAATAATCGTCTTTCGGCATCGAGCATCTGGTTGTACAATTCTACTGTATTAATGAAGATATCTATTTGATCCAAAGTCGCTCGCCACTCCGTGATAAAATTTTCAAATTTGATGCTGATATCATTGGTCTTTTCACGTAGCATCAGGTCTGTTTCTTGAATTTTAAGATCCGCAAGTTTGATATCGCCTCGCTCTTTTCTAAGGAAAAGTGGCATCTTAAATTCCATTCCCCATTTATAGTTATTGATAGAAAAATTCGTGGTTTCACTGCTACCAAATGCTTCGGATAGTGGATTGTATTGGACGTTCAATATTGGCTTAAGTTTATCTATTTTTAGTCGTTTGTCTAAGTCCAATTGAAGCAGTTTCTGTCTCAATACTTCCAGATATGGATGAGATTCAGGCAGAAGACTACTGTTTATTTTTGGTTCGTCATCTTTGGCCGTTTGGGTGACGGTGGTGATATCTAATGGTTGTTCATTGTTTTCAAAACCAACATTTTGTCCATTTTCGTCCCAGAACTGACCCGAAAGAGCATTGGTAGCCTTTACAAATTCTAACTCTGCTTGTGATAGACTCAGACTTATGTTTTGCACTTGAATGTTTGCTTCTATCGTGTCAATGCCAGGCCTGTCTCCATTGATGACAAATGTTCTTACAGCTTCATAACGCAATCTTGCATTTTCGACGGCATCATTTAGGATCTGACGTACATGATATGCCCTGAACCAATCCCAATAAGCATTTACTGTCTGAAATAGCACTTCATTCGTCATATCTTGTTGTTGATTGATAGCCATGTTTTGCCCTATTCTAGCACTTTTCACTTGCACTCTACGATCATCTATCCATAGGCCTTGACCGAGTGGAACGGATACACCTGCATACCAGAGCCCATTGTCAGGGGTATTATTTTCAGGTCCGAGGAATACGCCTCGATTGATGTCATAGCCACCTTTTAGGTCTATACCTGTCCACGTGGGTATATTTATTTCTCCATTTATAAGACTGAAATAATCCTTATTGGCAAAATTCTTTTGTGAGATCGTGCTTTGTGCTGATGGGTCAAAGCTTCCTTTTGCTTTCAATAACTCCGCAGCAGCGAAATCTCGTTGCATCATAGCACGCCCAGCCATAGGGTGATACCGCTTTACTTGGTCAAATACTTCTTCTATCGTCAGTATTGGGGCAGAATTCTGTGCATCAATTGTTTTTGAAAAACTGAAAATAATGACAAATAACAATATCCGAAAAACATATTTTAGACTACTTCTTACTTCCCGTTCCTTTTTCATCTTTGATTGTGTTCAGTTTATAATAATCTGGTGGGAAACCATTGATTTGTCTCCATATTTCATACCAGACACTCACATTCTTTAGTAAGGTAAGTGTGCGGACGCCTGCGCCTACACGTAACTGTTCTGGCCAAGGGTGCGCGCTATATTTTGGCTTTACCAATATCCTATATAATTGATTGTCAGAAATAAAATTGTCCATTGCGAGAACTTCACCTTCATAAGTACCAAAAGAAATCCCAGGCCAACCTGAAAATATGATCGCAGGCCATCCATCAAATTGCATCATAACCTTTTGCCCCTTTTCGAATAATGGTAAATCTATTGGTCTTACGTACATCTGCACTGCAAGGTCATAAACTGACGGCATAATACTAACTATCTCTGCACCTTCTTTGATCGACTCGCCCAAACCTACTTGCTGTGCCTGAGTGACATAGCCGTCCTGTGGTGCTAAAATGTGGTACAGACTATTTCTGATTTGGTAATTGTTATACTGATTTTGAAGCTTATTGATCGTCGCTTCAGTATCAAATTTTCCTGACAAAGCAGTATATTTGTCTGAATTTGCCTTGGCTATTTTATCTTTATAATCCGCTTGAATACTGTTGAGTTCTATTTTACTATTGATCAACTCGTTTTTGGAAGTAAGCCATTTATTCTCTTGAGAAATAACTTTCGCTTGTGATTCTTGGAGTTTCAAGTTCCTATTTTCAAGGTCTGTGAGTGATCTCAGCCCCTCATCATATAGCGACCTGAATCGTTCATATTGCTCCTTCGCTACATCAAAATTTATCTTTGCTGCTTGGAAGTCAATACTATCAGATGTCACCTTGAGTATGTTTTGTTTTACCTTGTTTTGAGCTTGACTTAATTTCAATATAAGCGCAGTTTCCAAAGCGTTTATTTGTCCTTCGAGTGCCTTTACCTTCTCATCATAAGAAAGCTTAGAGAACTCCTTTGCATCTAATTGAAGTTGGGTATTCCCAAGTAAATTTGGGTCAAAATAATCATCTTTTACCTCCGAAATCCTGAGTATAGTATCTCCTTTATTTACAAATTGTCCCTCAACGACATACCATTTTTCTATTCGCCCTGCTATGACAGACTGAATGGTTTGTGGTCTCTGTTCTGGGTTAAGAGCAATCAATTCACCTGGCGCTCTGACGTTTTGTGTCCAAGGCAAAAACAAAATGATGATGCTGACTAATGTCAACAAACCAACAAACCTTTCTAGCTTGTTATGGGAATACGAATAGTAATCCTTTAATTTTATAAAAGATTTTAGCTTCTCTTTCCGAAAGAAATGATTGATATTGTGTTCTGATAAATTGAGCATCTTTATTTCTTTTTTACAATTTGAATATCTACCACTTTACCCTCATCCAATGTGATAATTCTATCTGTGAGTTGCATGATATCAGGATCTTTGGATACAACAATTACAGTACGATCTTTATTGTTTTGCAATATGTATTGAAAAATTTTAAGCTTCTCCGTCTTTTCTAAATTTTTGAATATATCTTCCACTATCATTAGTCTAGGTTCCTTCAGAAGATTACGTGCCAATATAATTTTTTGCGCCACGCTACCAGGCAGTCTTTTGCCCTGTGGTCCTATTTCCGTTTCGTACCCTAGAGTCAACTGATTTACAAATGATGCCAAACCTATATTCCCCAGTATCTCCAAAATTTTATGCTGATCTATTTCCCTCCCAACGGTAAGATTCTCCAAAAGCGTTCCTTCAAATATCCTATCATCTGAAATGCATTCTGCAATGACGCTGCGCAATTCAGTAATATTGTAATTCTTGATAGGAATATTATCGTATATGATATTACCTTTCTGCGGCTCATAAAAAGCAGTCATCAGTTTGAGCAACGTAGCTTTTCCACTGCCATTGGATCCCGTGAGCGTTACTTTTTCATTGGCTTTGATATCAAAACTCAGATCTTGAAGGCTATACTCTTCACTATCAGAGTATTTGAAATAGAGATTGCTTATGCTTACTGACATTCCTTGTTGGTCGTGATTGACGATTAAATTTTTACCATCAGTTTCCTCCAATTCGAGATCCGTGACTTGAGCAATTTTTTCTATCGAAGTGAGTAAATCATATATAGACTCCAGGGACAAAAGTAATTTTTCTGTCGATGAAATTAATAATAAAATAACAATCTCCGCTGCCACAAACTGTCCTATATTCATCTGCTGATTAAAAACAAGTATACCTCCCAAAATCAAAAATCCTGCAGCAATTAATATTTTAAAAATGATAAATAGATAATACTGTCTCACAAGTACTTGGAAATGTCCTTCTCTCGCATCTATATAGGATTCCACTAGTGTATCTGTTTTTTTGACAGGAAGTGATGTATCGCATGACAATCTGAACGTAGTGTTGGTTCGAGCTACTTCCTCAAGCCAAAAAGCTACCTTGTATTTATATTTTGATTCTTTAATACTTGATTTCAAACCACGCTGAAAAGTATAATTTCCGATTATCAACCCTAATACAATAATCAAGATACTAAAAATAATAAAAAACGGATGATAAAAGGATAACAATATCAGACCAAAGAATATACTAAGAGCAGCTGCAGTCATTTCTAGCAATACCTTGGCTACACCTTTCTGAATTGTGATTGTGTCAAAGAACCTATTAACCAATTCTGGAGTATATTGATTTTGTAATGCTTCCAACTTTATACGTGGGATTCTATAGGCAAATTCAAACGCTGACCTAGCAAAAATATCTTTTTGAAGGTCCTCTGTGATACGAAGCTGAACAATCTGAAGTCCCCCGTTAAAAACATATCCTAACAGGACTATGGACACAAGCAATATCCAAGAAGCTGATACTTCACCACCTTGGATTAGGTTGATGATAGCTTGAATTCCTAGAGGAAGACTCAAGGAAATGATTCCATTGAAAATGGCAAAAACGTAAAGACTCTTAATGGCATCTTTATTGGGTTCCAATAGTTTGAAGAATCGCTGGACTGGAGTGTATTTTGTCATTATTTATGGTTGATAGAAGTTAAAGCTAATTGGTAATAAAAGTTTACTAAATAATTAGGTTCATCTATCTTATCTGTAAGTGATGGTAGATGCTCTGCAAAATATTTCTGATGATGAATACCTTCAATAATTGTCGTAACCAACATGTGTGGATATCTATAGGTAGGATTCATTGTCATCACTATATCACTAATTATGAACACAATCTTCTTGTAATTATGGTAAACTCCATATTTATTTAAGTCGTCTACATTTTTTATCAAATATGATTTACAAGATTCACTACATATAATATTGAATAGATTCTGTAAATTAATATCCGCGTAATGCCCATCAATAGGAACAGACAATACTTTGACCGCATTTTTTAGTCTTCGTTCAGCTTCATTGATATTAGTATTGTGTAATACTAATTGATACTCCACCCAGCACCAGTACCAAGAAGTCACATATAACAAAAGCTTATGTTTATTTTCAAAATACCTATATACAGTGGCTTCTGTTGTCCCTATATGTTGACTCAGTTTTCTGAAATTAAACTCTTCAAATCCTATTACATTTATGAGATCAATGCCTTTACTGATAATGGAAGTACCCAATTGACTACTCTCAGGATCTTTGAGAAAAATATCTCTTTTAATATTAGCCGAAAACTTAAACAATTCAAACTCCATAATAGTAATTAATACAATAACAATAGTAATACTATCAATAAACTCATAACAGCTATTAATGTTTTAAGTAAAAGTATTAAATTTTTCTTAAAATTACTATTAAATCCTACTTTATGATAAAATAAAACTTCAAACTAATCTGAATATTATGTCAACCGTAAGAAAATAGGGATAAAAACAGAAAAATTTAAGACAAAAAAAAAGAGCCTTAAATCATTAAACTCAAGCTCTTCTTTAAAATATTTTTTGCTCTAATATTAATCTAAGGATTGGTTGTCAGTTGATGCTCTCTTTACAAGATCTTGGTATTCTTTTGCGCTAAGACCATCCAAACAATAGTCAATAGGATTGATGGCAACTCCATTGAGCCAAACTTCGTAATGTAAATGTGCACCTGTTGAAGAACCTGTACTACCTACTAGACCTATTTTTTGACCTTTTTTCACAATTGTACCTTCTTTTACAGAGATTGTGTGCATGTGAGCGTACAATGTCTTGTAACCATATCCATGATCAATTAATACATGCTTTCCGTATCCACTTCCTTCTTTATTGATGGATGCTACTCTACCATTTCCTGTGGCTTGGATATTAGTACCTGTTGGAGCAGTAAAATCTATCCCTTTGTGGAATCTTCTCAACTTATGTATCGGGTGTATCCTAGTACCAAAACCAGATAAAAACTTAACGTCTTTTCTAAGCGCTGTTTCTTTGATCGGCTTTATAGACGGAATACTTGCTAATTTTTTTTCTTTTACGACTGCGATTTTATAAAGACTATCTAAGGAGCTTTTTTGTATGTCTATTTTCAGTTTTAATTCATCTACTCTTTTCAGGTTTTCTTCAAGCATTTTGCCAGTTTCCATTTGGCTACCCAAGAAGGCATATTTATCATGACCACCTATACCACCATTCCAAATACCATCGTCTATCGGTTTAGCACCTAGGATCATTCTGTTTATCTGACCATCCTTCTCATGAAGGTTTTCAATTTTTTCAGAAAGTACCTTATACTCGTCTGTGAGGTGTGACAGATAAAACTCTAACTGCTCCTTCTCTTTTTGTACTAATTTCTCTTTGGGTGTTGGAAAGTACTGGTATGCTAAAACAAACATTAAAACGGCAGTAAGAAGGACAGCTGAAGTGAAATAAAAACTCCTTCTAAGCTTATCCTTTCTTGAAAGTTTATGTTTTTCGTATTGTAATGTATACTCGTTATAAACGTATTTTACATTCTTCATTCTACTATTAAGATTTATATGACATTCCTATTTGGTAAGGAATCATCAGAAAATACGACACTGTTGGATTAAAAACGATGTAAAATTAGTTTATTACTCTCATTAATCAAAATAAAATTCATAAATATTTTTAAAATTAATATATCAATTATATTATTAATAACAATTTGATATTACTAATGTTGTAGAAAATACATCTTAAAATAACTAAATTTACTGTATATCTTTATTTAACACATGGTAAAAACATTTAATTTGTTTTATTAAAAAATCCCTTACCTAGCGTATTTTATATTAAAAAAAAATCACAGATAGTCAGATTGTATTACAAATATCATATTATAAAAGATTATATTTCTCGTTAAGTATGTAAATTAGCTTATTTAATATCCTTTGTGACCTTCAGAAAAGGTATCAGTTTGTTATTTCACCCAAATTTTTATCTATTTAACTGCAATAGTTTTACCTTTGACCTTCTATTTATAAGTAAATATAATAAAATGAAGACCGTTCTTTCTTGTATTCAACCTACTGGAGATATGCACCTTGGCAATTATTTTGGAGCTGTCAAAAACTGGGTTGACTTACAGGCTGATTATAAATGTTTTTATGGCGTGGTAGACTATCATGCGATGACCATGCCGTACGATGTACAGAAACTACGCACTAATACCTGGGAACTTATCACAAATCTAGTTGCTGTAGGTGTTAAGCCCGACAATCTATTTATCCAATCCCTAGTACCCGAACATACAGAGCTCAACTGGATTTTTAATTGTTTTTGTTCCTATGGCCAATTGACCAGAATGACACAATTTAAAGATAAAAGCCAGCAAGTCAAAGACGGTGGTAAAGAAGAGTTCATATCCGCAGGTTTGCTAGATTATCCTGTACTTCAGACCGCTGACATCTTAATATATAAGGCAAACTTTGTTCCCGTAGGCAAAGATCAAGAACAACACCTCGAATTGTCAAGAGATATTGCTCAGAGGTTCAATACACAAGTTGGTAAAGAATACTTCGTCCTCCCTGACGCACTTTATACCGAAACTCCCAAAATAAAATCAACGGCTGATCCTTCCAAAAAAATGAGTAAATCAGCCGGCGAGAAGCATTATATCAATGCTTTTGCTGATGAAGCGACTATCAGAAGACAAATAAAGTCAGCAGTCACTGACTCAGGTGACACACCTGAAGGTTCGATGGCCGAAGGCGTGCAAAATCTTTTTGAACTTATCAAAGCGGCTGGTTGGAAGTCACAACATGCTGAACTAATGGATCATTACACAAGCGGAAATCTAAAGTATGTGGACCTCAAACAAGTTACAGCGGATGCACTAGTTGAACTAATAAGTGGCTTCACAGAAAATAAAAAAGAGATCGTAGCGGATAAAAAAAGGTTAAAAGATCAAGTAAAACAATCATCTTCCGAAATCAGGAAGGTAGCCCAACAAACACTTAGAGACGTCAAAGAATTGGTAGGCCTGATGAATGTGTAAAATTTCAGGTGCAGGCCAAGCTTGAGATTAAGGTTGAGATTGAGATTAAGATTAAGAAATATGTTGCGGCTGTGATTGAAGCTGATGATAAGACTAACGCATGGTTTACACGCATATATTTGTAAAAAATATTTTTCTATATTAAGGGAATACATCCAATTTCATTGGTTTTATAAAAATATCGAAATATAGTTATTGCATACTAATCTAAAAAACCTTAAATTTGTACATTAATCAATTTTAACACATCACCAATGGGAAAATGGTATTTAATTATATTTGCATTTATGTCCGTATTTTCGACATCAACCGCTCAAGCTATCATAATCGAAAAAGACATCATTTCAAGTGGTGGATCTAATATGAAAAATGAATTATTCACTTTAAATGGTTCTATTGGTCAACCCATAATCAGTATTTCTGAAAATAGTTCAGAAAGAGCTCACCAAGGATTTTGGTACGTCATTACCGATTTCAATAATGGGAGCACGAACACTCTAGATATTCCAGAAGGTTTATCCAATCTGACAATTTTGCCCAATCCTGCGTCATACCAAGCTACAATCGTATTTTTTGCAACAGAAAAGATGCATTTAGAAATTGATATTATAAATAGCATAGGTCAGAAAACTGACTTTCATTTTGAAGGAGAAGTGTATGAAGGAAAAAATCAATTGCCATTTGACGCAAGTTTTCTGGCAGCAGGACAGTATTTTGTCAATATCACTTCCCAAAACAAAACATATTCCAAAAAAATAGTTATCGTAAAATAATATTTCATCATCTGTCACTACTCATTTATTAAAAAAATAAATTCGTCAAAAATGAAAGCTTTATACCAAATCATGTTTCTTTTCATCTTTTTAACCATTAGTGCTCAGGTTTCTGCGCAAGTGCCTCGTACGATTAGTTATCAGGGTGTACTCACAGATCCACAAGGAAATTTACTCCCTGACGGCAATAGAACTATCACGATCAGATTATACGAGTCACTCAACAGCAATGTACCCATTTATACTGAAATCCACAATTCAGCAGTTGTCAAAGGGATATTTAATGCAATCATAGGTTCTCAGACTACATTGCCTATAGATCTTGCTTTTGATAGGGCATATTTTCTGGGTGTATCTATAGATGTGGGAAGTGAATTATCACCAAGAACACCCCTTACTGCAGTGCCTTATGCATTGATGGCTCATAGAGCGACCATTGCAGATGGGCTTTCAGATGGTGCTATTGGTGTTGTGACAAGTGTCAATAATCAACAAGGAGACCTTGACATTGTAGCTGGCAGTGGTGCAAACATCACTTCAAATAATGGTATTATAACCATCTCAGCCACTGGAACAGGTGGTACTGGCATTCAAGGTGTTCAAAACCAAGACGGTACTATCCTTATAGAAAATCCAACGGGACCTAATGCCAATATCAGTCTTGCTGAAAATGCTGTTAAAAGCATTAATATTCAGAATGGAACGATCCTTTTTGAAGATATCGCTAGTGGTGTAATTCCACATCCGTCAAACTTCATAGCGAATGGCTCAAATGCTGGTGGTGACCTTACTGCGACCTACCCGAATCCGCTTATTGGGTCAGGTAAAGTAACAAGTTCACATATACTTGATGGAACTATTCTAGCCACAGATATTGCCAATGGAGTCATCCCAAATACTTCAAACTTTATCCAAAACGGATCTAATGCAGGCGGAGATCTTACCGCTACCTATCCCAATCCATCTATCGGCACCAGTAGAGTAACATCCGCTCACATTCTCGACGGAACCATTCAAGCCATTGACTTAGCAAACGGGGTCATCCCAAATACTTCAAATTTTATTCAGACTGGCTCAAGCGCAGGCGGAGACCTTACAGGAACCTACCCTAATCCTTTTATAGGTTTCGACAGGGTCACCACTTTAAATATCCAAGATGGCACTATAAGTAGAGAAGATCTAAGGACTGTAGGTGTCCCCCTAAACTCAGTATTAAAATTGATAGGCACTCAATTTGGTGCAACGTGGGAATATGTTCCTGCCAAAGTTATAAATGCCGGCGCAGGCATTAGTATTATTGGTAATACATTCAATGATGATATCACTATTTCAGCTACCAATAGTGGTGGTACAGTCTTAAGTACAGGTACAAATGACCCTAACTTCTTGACAAAATGGACGGCACCGAATACCATTACTAAGTCAACCATACACGAACTCGATGGTAATGTAGGCATCGGCGTAGCACCTGCCACAGCCAAACTTGATGTTAATGGAAATGCCAAAGTAAAAAGTGTTGTTGCGGCTATTCCAGCACTTTTAGCTACCCATACAGGCACAGGATTGACCCAAGGTACTGCCATCCAAGGTCTTTCTGAAAATACAGGTGTTCACGGTAGAGTGATCAGTACACAACTTTCAGTAGCTACGGGCATTGGTGTCAGAGGCGACACGGATGCAGGGTCGGGTGTTAGTGGTTTTGCAGGTTTAGGTGATGGTGTGGTTGGAACTTCAGTAAGAGGAAGCGGAGTGGTAGGCATTACTTCATCTTTTGATCAATCCCAAGCAGCTGTAAGAGCAGTCAATAATGCAGAAGATGGATACGGAGTGCATAGTACAGTTGATGGATTAAACTCTGTAAGTGTATATGGCTCTAATAAAAAAGGTACCGCTATATATGGAAGGGTTTCTACTGGCGAGGCCATTTACGGTGATAATGAAGATTCCAATACAACTGGCTATGCAGGATATTTCAAAGGCAGGGTTCAAATGACTCAAGGCTTGACTGTATTAGGAAATATTGCTAAAGGATCGAGCACATTCAAAATAGATCACCCATTAGACCCAACAAATAAATACCTCAATCACTCGGTGGTAGAATCTCCAGATATGATGAATATGTATAATGGCACAATAGTACTAGATGCATCGGGTGAAGCTGTGGTAAAATTACCTTCATATTTTGATGCTCTAAATACAGATTTCAGGTATTCATTGACGCCTATCGGTGTTTTTGTACCCGTATATATCAAAGAAGAAGTGAAGGGTAATGCATTCGTTATAGCTGGTGGAAAAGCAGGAGTTAAAATTTCATGGCAAGTCACCGGTATTAGAAAAGATAAATTTGCTGAAAAATATAGAATAATAGTTGAACAGGAGAAATCAAAAGAAGAAAAAGGTAAGTACTTGCATCCCGAAGTATTTGGGTTGAATGCTGATCAAGGTGTACAAAATAGGACTGTTTCCGATAAAGAATAATGTATTGTCCCGGACTAGTAGCATAAAAACATAGCAATATCATTTGATTTGTTTCTAAGTGTTGCGCTAAGCAGGATATTTTTTATCTTTGCCACATGATAGACGTAGATATAGTTATAGTAGGTGGAGGCGCAGCAGGTTTTTTTTCAGCAATAACAGCAGCCGAGAAGAATCCAAATTTGAGAATTATCATTTTGGAGCAATCCAAGGAAGTGCTGAATAAAGTAAGGATATCAGGTGGCGGACGATGTAATGCAACCCACGCTTGTTTTGACCCAAAAGAATTAACTGGTTATTATCCACGTGGTGCTAGGGAATTGCTTGGCCCATTTCATGCTTTTGGACCTACTCAGACGATAGAATGGTTTAAGGAGCATGGTGTAAATCTAAAAACCGAAGCTGATGGGAGAATGTTTCCCGATACGGATAGTTCTGAAACCATCATAAAATGTTTTCAGACATTGACGAACAAACTTGGCATTCAGGTATTCCAAAACGTCAAAGTAAAACATTATAAATATAGCGAAGATACGGATTATAAATTTGAAATCATTTCAGAATCAACCACTTATAAGTGTCGTAAATTGATGTTGGCCACTGGAAGTAGTCCATTCATGTGGAATATGCTCAAAGAACATGGATATAATATTATCGAGCCTGTCCCTTCATTATTCACCTTCAATCTACCGAACAACCCAATCTGCAAACTCATGGGTTTGTCTGTGCCTAAAGCAACGGTGCAAATCAGAGATAGCAAAATAAAAACCACAGGACCACTCCTTATTACACATTGGGGAATGAGCGGTCCAGCCATATTAAAAGCATCTGCATGGGGAGCCAATGTTCTGGAAGAAAAAAAATATCATTTTGATGCCATTATTGACTGGATACCCGATGTACCAACGGAAAATATTACAGGACTCCGTGAAGTTATGGCAAAGAAAAAAGTAGTTTCCAATGCTATTTTTGGCATTCCGTCTAGATTGTGGACATATATGACAGATGAAATCATAAGTGATAAGGAGAAAAATTGGGCTTCTCTATCGAAAACAGAGATGAATGCCATCGTCCAAAAACTTAAATTAGCTTCCTTCCCAGTTTCAGGCAAATCCACCTTCAAAGAAGAATTTGTGACCGCTGGTGGAGTAGCTTTAAGCCAGATAAACTTCAAATGTTTCGAAAGCAAAATCCAACCAGGACTTTTTATGGCAGGTGAAATCCTGAATATCGATGCCGTCACAGGTGGATTCAATTTTCAAGCAGCATGGACAGGCGGTTATTTGGCTGGATTGGAAATGGGTAAGAACTAACTTAATGCACAGAGCACAAAATACGATTTATCTAATATTTTCGTTATCTTCTGTACAATTATATCATATCTCGAAAGACGTTTGTATATTGTGTGGCTTTAATAAAGATATTTACAAATATGGTATTCACTAGAATTTATATATCATTCTTCCTATTCCTTGTAGGACTAAATTTATATGCACAAGAGATGACATTCGAACGGAGCGACTCTTTAAGAGGTAGTCTTTCAGAGGAGCGTAAATGGTGGGACGTGACACATTATGACCTTTATGCTAGTTTTGATCCTGTCA
>Ga0105045_10003514_pt1 | contig 13452 bp, 1 predicted proteins | sample MAT02_FD_78089 | JGI IMG/M metagenome (GOLD analysis project Ga0105045, IMG submission 78089) | Freshwater microbial communities from Lake Fryxell liftoff mats and glacier meltwater in Antarctica - MAT-02 (megahit assembly) | ecosystem: Environmental > Aquatic > Freshwater > Ice > Liftoff...
CCCGCTTGTGGCAGGTCTAAGTTACGTGGTTTTCCAAACTTCACATTTTTGCGTGCCTTCGCCTACACCAGGCCTTCCTTAAGTGCCTTGGCAACGACTTCTCCCAAGCTGTGCACGTGTAGTTTTTCATATATGTGCCGAACGTGGGAGTTAACTGTATTGTAACTGATATGGAGCGTATCGCCAACCATCTTGTAGCTCTTTCCTTCTACCAGTTCAGCCAGAATTTCGATTTCACGCGGGGTGAGGGCATATAAATCTATGGTCGCCGCCGTCAATTCGGGTTTTATGCGGCTGGGAATTGGATCAGGGCTTTTGTTGGGATTTTGGAAATGCTGTAAAATCTTAAGCGCAATGGCAGGACTCACCGGAGCACCGCCAGCATAGGCATCGCGGATCCCTTCGATAATCTTTTCGGGCGGACTTTTCTTAATGATATAACCCGAAGCACCCGCCGAGATGGCTTCGAAAATTATGGATTCTTGGTCAAAAACGGTTTGCATCAGAATGACTGCGCTTGGCACAGTTCTTTTAATGTTTCTAACGGCTTCGATTCCATTTGTCCCTGGCATCTCTATGTCCATTAATATTACATCGGGCTTGAGTGCTTTCACTTCTGCTTCGGCATTGTTGGCATGGTTGAAGGAGCCTACCACTTCCATTTCAGGATACATGCCGAGCAGGTAGTTTAGGCTGCTTCGTCGATCGTCATTATCGTCGAAGATGGCTATGCGAATATTCGATTGTACATTTTCCATTACAGACCAAAGTAAAGCATCTTTCAAATTGATTTCAATGGCCAGATCAGGCTATGCCGTGATCTTCAGGTGCTGTAAGGCGCCATTTTACAATTGATTAGAGCGGGTGGTTAAAGTGTTGACCGCAAATATACTAAGCACGTCTTGGCCGGCATATCACTACATCTCGCTACACGCAAATTATTTTCCTATCAATACTTTTGTTTACCCGTTAAAAAGCTAATTTTACCCGACCAATCTCAACCAATATGAAAAATTTTGCAACAGCGCTTCTCTGCGCATTCGGTGCATTCACCGCATTTTCTCAAACCATTGACCCTGTTAGTTTCTCGACCAATGGGACGGTAGAAGTAATCAAACGCGATGGCAACACGCTCTTTCTTGGCGGGGGCTTTTCAGAAATTGGATTTGCAACCGGTCGGCAAGCACTGCTACCCATTGGCGAAGATCGGCCGTTAGTCGATTTTCCTTCGGCTAACAGCACCACTAATTATTCCATCCCCGATGGAAATGGTGGTTGGTACGTAGGCGGATCTTTTTCTCAGCAAAACGGCATAAACCAACAGCGGGTCAGCCATATTCTGGCTAACAATAGTGTGGATGCCAATTTTGTGGTTACCATAAATTCTACGGTAAATGCGCTCTTTTTAGATGGGGATGACCTGTATATTGGAGGGTCGTTTACCACCTTCAACGGCGTGAATGTACAGCGGCTGGTAAGGGTAAATAAGAATACAGGAGTCCTTGATTTAGGCTGGGTTCCTGCTATTACCAGCGGAGGAGTTAACAGGGTTATAGCGAACGGCGATGATGTTTACGTCGGTGGAAGTTTCAGCCAGGTAAATGGCTCTGGCCAATATCAATATTTTACCATATTCTCAAAAACCACCGGACTTCCCGAACCCGGTGCTTCGGTAAATTCGCCTGTAGAAGATATGTTGCTCGATGGCGATAATCTTTACCTCTCTGGGTCTTTTAGCTCCACCATCATTTCGAAATCTTTCTTAACGGCTTATTCTGGAAACGCTTCTTTCCCAAGCTTTGAATTTCCGGAGGTTAATTCCACGGTAAATAAAATTCTTCCCGATGGCAATGGGGGCTGGTACGTGGGTGGTTCATTTAGCGTTCTCGGTGGATTACCAACAAATCGCTTGGGTCATATTAACGCCGACCAAACCGTTGACACCGATTTTAATGCATCGCTCAATGGCGCCATCGAAGCCTTATTTCTCGATGGCAACGACCTCTACATAGGTGGATCCTTTACTACTGTGAATGGTGCATCTGCCATTCGCCTTGCTCGATTAAACAAAATTACGGGCGTGCTCGATGCTACCTGGTTGCCGACGCCTAACTCAACCGTTCTGAGTGTTTACACCGACGCCAGTAAGGTATATGCCAGCGGATCTTTCACCAGTATCGGAGCGATCGAGAACGCACAGCGATTTGCGGTGCTTTCCAAAGCTACGGCGGAAGTTATGTTTGCTCCATCCTTAAATTCTACGGGCCATACTTTGGACGCCGCAGCAGATTCCGATGAACTATACATTGGCGGAAGCTTCTCCCAGACGGGTTATGTACAACCCAATTTTGCCATTCTCACCCCAACATCTGATACGCCTTCCCAATTTTTTCCCACCTTCAATAGCACGGTGGAAGTGATTGTAGAAGATGGTAATGGTGGGTGGTACGTAGGTGGTAGTTTCACTCAAATAGGCGCACTCACGCGGCAAAGGCTTGCTCACATCCTGAGCGATTTCTCCGTAGATCCAAACTTTATTGTCAATCTCAATTCCTCTGTCAATGCCCTGTATTTAGATGGCAATAATCTCTACATCGGCGGAAACTTCTCACAGGTGAATACCGTGCCGATAAATCGGTTGGCGCGGGTAAATATTACCAATTCCACTGTGGATCAGGCTTTCACGCCCAACCCAAATTCGATCATAAATTCGGTTATCACCACTGCAAACGAAGTGTTGGTAGGTGGTTCGTTCTCGATCATTGGCGGGCAAAGCATGGATCGTTACGCCGTAATCAATAAAGCTACGGGAGCCGTAATCCAAGGGCGATCGGCCAATAATACGGTGAATACTTTAGAAACCGACGGAGATCAAATTTATGCAGCAGGAGCATTTACGGAATTTTACTATGCCCATGAATACATCTCCCGGTATGGAGCTGGTTCTTCTATTCCCGACTTGAATCACCCCGAGGCCAATTCCACGGTTGAAGCGGCTATTCCCGATGGATCGGGCGGCTATTACATCGGAGGAAGTTTTACAGCCGTTGGGGGTATTCCCCGAGCGCGTGTAGCGCATATACTGGCGGACGGGACGGTCGATCCCAATTTTGTCATAAATATCAATTTTACTATCCATGCGCTCTTCAAATCGGGAAATGATCTTTACATCGGGGGCTCATTTACCACAGTGGGTGGAAATACCGCAAACCGACTAGCCCGGCTCAATGCCACCACAGGAGCTTTCGACGGTACTTTCAGCGTAGCGGGAATTAACAGTACGGTAAACTCGATATTTGTCGAGAACAGCACCGTATACATCGGCGGCTCCTTCTCGACGGTAGCCGGATCGGAGCGCCTGCGACTAGCTGCGCTGGGTTTAGACGGCTCGCTTTCGGCCTGGAATCCAGCTCCAAATAGCACCGTAAATAATATTGCAGTGCTTAACGGAAATGTATTTGTGGCTGGAAGTTTCTCCCAAATCGGTGGAGCTAGCTCGAGCAGAATTGCAGCTTTAGACCCTACTACGGGTAATCAAACTTCCTTCAATCCGGGTACAGTAAATAGCACCGTAGAAGATTTCTTCTTAAACGGCTCAGATTTATACATAGCAGGGAGTTTCACCAGTGTGGCCGGAAATGCACGGAATGGATTTGCGTCCTTGAATGCCATAACGGGGGCACTCAATCCGCTCATCATTAATGTTCCAGGCAACGTAGTCGATTTGAATCTGAACGGAAATTTGCTTCTTCTATCCGGTACATTCACCACGGTAGATGGGGCCACGCGCGAGCGCTTCGCCGAATATGACCTCAATACTTCTGCGCTAACTGCAAGAGCGCCAAATTTCAATACTACGGTGACGCGCACGTTGGTGCTCGGTAGCAATCTACTGGTGTTTGGCTCTTATACACAAGTCGGTCGGATCGCAGCTTCGCGAGTAGCCAAGATCGACCCGATCACTTTCACCCCTTCTGCCATAGGAGCGCTAACTGTAAACTCCACTGTGAACGATCTAGTTTTTCAAGGCGATAACCTAATAATCGGTGGCTTTTTTTCATCCGTAAATTCTACGAGCCGAAACGGATTGGCATCCGTAAATAAAAATACCGGAGTTCTGAATGCCACGATTATAAACGTGAACAACTTCGTAAATGCGCTCTCACTTCAAGGCAATACGCTTTATTTCGGCGGTTTCTTCTCAACAGTTAACGGTGCCCCGAGAAGAAATGCTGCCGCGTACGATTTGAACGCCGGAAGCCTTACCGATTGGGCGCCCGATCTGAATTCCACGGTAAATGACGTATCGGTGAGCGCTACTTCTGCCCTTTTGGGAGGAAATTTTACGCTAATTAAAACCCGTGATCACGCCAATTTGGCTAAATTCAATGCCACGGACTTTAGCTTCGAAAATATTGGAGCTGGTACAAACGGCACCGTCCACGATATACTTATAGATGGTTCTACTTTGCATATCGCAGGGAGCTTTTTGAATGTGTTTGGGCAACCCAGGCAACGGTTTGCCTCGATCGACCTATCTAATACTTCCTTATTGCCGGCCACCATTTCAGCAAATAACACTGTTTACACTATTCTAAAACGCGGTAGCGATTTCTTTATCGGAGGGGAATTTACAGAAGTAAACGGGACGCCCAGAGGCAGAGCTGCGTGGTACGACGCTTCTACCAACACCCTCAATGCTTGGAATCCGAATTTCAACTCCGCAGTTTATACCTTAGCCGAAACAGCCGATGGTATGCTCGTAGGCGGTGCATATGGCAATGTGGGAGGGGTAAGTCGCAGCTTTGTACTTTCGATTAATACTCCCACCCGCACCCTTAACCCTTTTATTATCAATGGAATAAATAGCACGGTGCATGCGCTGGAAATAGTGGGAGACGATTTATTTATCGGCGGTTCCTTTACTTCAATTGAAAGCACACCCCGCCAGCGATTGGCTGCGGTAAACAAAACAACAGGGGTCTTAGGGTCCTTCAATATTGGCACTCTGAACAGTACCGTATCCGCCTTGAACGCGAATGACGGGACTCTCTACTTTGGGGGATCATTCACACAAGTGGCTGGTCAAGATCGACCATACATGGCTGCAGCGAGCTATCCGGCAGGGGCATTAACCGACTATAATCCCAAATTCAATAGTCCGGTTAGCCATATCTCTAACGATGCCAATAACCTTTTGGTGAATGGAGGATTTATCCGGATGCAAAATGAGAGTCGAAACAATTTGGCAGCAATTGATCTGGAAAACTTTGAAGTATTGCCATTCCACGCAGGTGGGAGCGTCAATAGTACGATTAATGATTTAACCTTTGATGAAAACAATGTTTACATCGGTGGTTTCTTCAACCAAGTAAATGGCCAGAATCGTAATCGGGTGGCAGCCATCGCCCGCACCGACGGTAGCCTTACCAGCCTTAATCCTAATGTGAATGGAGTTGTATACTGCCTGGATGTGAGCGGCGGCGTCCTGTACTTTGGCGGTGCGTTTAGCACCGTATCTGCCGAGAACCGCACTAATCTGGCTGGGGTAAACACTACTACTGGAGCGCTTTCAACGCTCGATCGCGCTCCGAATGCTTTTGTTTTTGATTTGATCGCCTCGGGAAATACGCTCTACCTCGGTGGTAGCTTTAGTGAAATTTCAGGTCAGGGTCGCCTGCGCATCGCCGCTTTGGACATAGCAGGAAATCAAGTTGCAGCTTTTAATCCAGGTACCAATAGCACCGTTCGCACACTCGAACTCGACGGTAGCCTGCTGTATGCAGGTGGAGATTTTACGAATATTTCGGGTACCGCTCGAAACCGAATTGCTGCGCTTAGCATAGTAGATGGCTCGGTCAACGATTTCAATCCGGGCTTTAATAGTACTGTTTTGGATATCGAAATTGCTGAAAATTACCTCTTCGCAGCCGGAAATTTCACCACTGGTGCCGGTCAGGATTTGAGCCGTTTGACCTTGGTCGATAAAAGCACAGGCGGTGTGCTGTTCTCGTTTGCCCCGGCTATGAATAGCACAGTGAATGCTGTCAACTATTTCGATGGCAAACTACACGCTGGTGGGAGTTTCTCCGCAATTGGCCAAAATTTAAATCACCCCAATCTTGTTCGCTTTAATATGCCGCCTCCGGGTACAGCAACTTTTGCTGTTGATCTTACGAGCAATATAGATGTAAATGGTTTTGATATAGGCTGTAATGGGCAGGCTACCGGATCTATAACTCTCACAGTAGATGGTGGAACAGGTCCTTACACTTATATTCTCTCTGCTCCAAATGCTACACGCAATGGTAACATAGGCATCGCTTCTGCTACCGAAACTGCATTGCCCGCAGGAAATTATACGGCAACTATCACCGATGCTATGGGAGCCGTTGCTATCGGCAATCTTACACTTACCCAACCGGGGCAGATCTATACCACCATCTTGACAATCAGTGCGCCCGTAAGTTCGGTTGGCGGGAGCCAAGGTGCAATTCAAGTAGATCCCAATGGGGGCACTCCCCCCTACTCCTACAGCTACGTGTTGGGCGGTGGCACACCTGTAACCGGCAATATTCCCGATGGCAACCCAATAATTCTAAGTGGTTTGTCGCCCGGAGCTTACGCCTTCACACTTATAGATGCAAATGGCTGCAGCATTAGTCCCAACATCAACCTGCCCAACTATGTCTTGGTGACGTTGGTATTCAATGTCTTCGATCAGATTACTTGTAATGGAGATTTGGACGGGCGTATCCGCGTGCAAGCATCTAATGGTGTGACACCCTATTCATACGTGCTCGATGCGAGCGACAACACCTACGATCGCAGCGGGAATCTTTCTTTTTCGGGTCAGCAGTCTATTGAAATAAATCTCGGCCCGGGGACCTACAATTTGACCCTAACGGATGGTGTTGGCAATGTTTACGCTGCCGGACCTATAACGCTTATAGACCCTCCCGTGCTTGGCCTTACAACAAATATCAACAACCAACCAACTTTTGAAGGCGCAACAAACGGTTCTATCGGACTGGTGGCAACAGGAGGTTTGAGTCCGTACTCGTACTTATATTCAAAGAATGGCGTGCTCACTTCCAGCGGTGGTTTTACGGGTTTCAATGCTACCGTGAATAATCTGGGCGCAGGCGATTATATTTTCACAATTACCGATGCCAATGGGTGTCAAGTGGTATCTTCTACGGTGTCGCTGATAGAAGGGAGTGACCCTTGTGCAGCCTTTGGTGGCGATAGCGACGGCGACAACACTTGCGATGATAATGATCCATGTCCATTGCTTCCAAACCTTATCAATGGCCAGAATTGCGGAGTCAACGGCTCGGTGGTCAACTGCGCCTGTGTCGAGGAGTGTAATCTTAATTTCGGAGCGCCGATAATAACCTGCAGCTCAAGCACCATTGACGATGATAGCTACACTGTAACTATTTTCTATTCGGGTAGTGCCCCGGGAGCAGTTTTATCAGCCGGCAATACTTCGGGCTGCACCAATCCGAATATCGTACTCTCCGGAAGTGACCCATCTACGCAAGCAAACGGGAGTGTGGTGCTTACAGCCAATGAAGCCGATGGATGCTGGAGTCTTTCGCTCGTCAGCGATTTATGCACTATCGAACTCAGCGGACCGGCTCCAGCTTGCAACCCCCTGCCGTGCCCGATAGTATTTGGCCCTCCGGTTATTAACTGTTTAGCTACTACCGATGGCGCCGATAATTACACAGTTTCTATTCCTTACACTGGTATCTCAGCTTCTGCCGTGTTATCTGCAGGAGGTTTGGATGGTTGTACCAACGACGGTATCGTATTGTCAGGAAGTAATCCTGCTATAAACAATGGCGGCACTGTTACGCTTACCGCAAATGAATCCATAACTTGTTGGAGTCTTACCCTCACGAGCGACCTCTGTAACTTTACGGTGTCAGGCGAAGCCCCGGTTTGCTCACCGGCTGTCGATTGTCCAATACTTGGTCTCAATAATGGAGATCCCTGCGGAAGCGGTGGCACGGTAGTTAATTGCCAGTGCTTATTTCCCGATTGCAATGGAACCGTCGGTGGAAATGTGGCAGACACTGATGGCGATGGGATTTGCGACGATGTAGACAACTGCATTGGAATATCAAACGACCAAGCCGACCTCGATGGCGATGGCCAAGGCGATGCCTGCGACAATGATATAGATGGTGATGGTTTGGCCAATGCCGCCGACTGTGAACCGCTCGATGCTTCTATTGGTGGCGCTACAACCTGGTATTTGGATAATGATGGCGATGGTTTTGGAACCAATGTATCTACGCTAGTGCAATGCGGCCAACCTGATGGCTATGCAGCACAAGCCGGCGATTGCAACGATAGCAACGCCGCTATTAATCCTGATGCGCAATCATTAGCCTTCACGGGAACAGGAAACTTCGCTAATTCATTAATCTTCCCCCTTGCCGGAAGCCCAAATACGACTTTCCAATTTTCGGTGGTTTACACCGATGCTACGGGAGCCTTACCTCCGTTGGGTTATCCACGCGCGCTGCTAGATTATGAAGGCAATGGCGTATTCAATAATCCGAACGACCGAGCCGTATTACTAACTCCAGCTGATGTGAATGATCTAAATTCCGTAGATGGAAAAACGTATATCGGAAGTATCAATGCGCTGGTTTCCGGCTCAAATTATCAATTGCGTGTGCAAGCCTTAGCCAATGGCTGCCTTACTGAAATAGGGCCATTTAATACGCCAGATGTATTGACGGAGCCAGACTTGGAGATTTTTGCCAACGACATTACCTTCAGTAATATCAATCCCGTAGTCGGTTCTGAAATTACGGTGAACGCTACCTTCCGCAACGTGTCTGATTTGCCTGCACAAAACTTTAAAGTGCGGCTAAGCAGCCAATACGATCCGAGTGCAGTATTTCCGGTAATTACCGTTGCCAATGTGGCTCCTGGTGCCACGGAAACGGTTAGTTGGACTATTATTACGCCTTCAGATCCCGCTTGGGTTCCGATGCAGGTATTTGTAGATAGTGACAATGATATTTTAGAAACAAACGAACTCGATAATACAGCTGTAAGACCTTATATCAACGGTGATTTTGAAGTGCCAGGCGAGATTGTTCCTAACGCAAATGCCAGTCCAGTCGTGCAATTTGCTTCACCATTTGCAACGGTAAATATTTCTGGTTTTGCTATTTATGAAGACACCGCCCTGCCGTTGACCAATCCGAGCGTAGCAGGGGCAAGCGTGGGCCTAAATGTGAGCCAAACAGGTGCAGGATATACCGGAACAACCAATTCACAGGGTTTCTTCAGCATTTCTATCCCTGCTCCAACCACGCCGGGGATTTACACCGTAACGGGCGAGATCACCGACTTTACGCTTACCGGAACTTTTTCTGTAACCTTCACTATCCTTGAGCCACAATGCCTTCCAGACCTGACCACATTCGTTACACTCAGCGCTTCGCAGATATTTGTGGGCGAAAGCATTGATGGTACCATCACAGTGGTCAATATCGGTTGCTCCAATGTGCTCATTCCCACCTTGCTCGATGTGAGCCAGACAGGCGGTTTGCCTGGTCTTGGAGATCAAATGGTACCGCCGCTCGCTGTAGGAGAAACATTTACATTCAATTTCACGGATATCACCTTCGATCAGGTAGGGACCTATTCGATCTGTGGCTTAGCCGATGCAGAATTCTTGGTGGCGGAGCAGAGCGAAGGAAATAACTACCGTTGCGCATCCGTGCAGGTGGTTCCGCCCTTGCCCGATATCGTTGTATTTTCGGGACCAGTTGGTGGTGCCTTCCTTTGTAATAATCCTTCAAACCCAACCTTTGTAATTAGAAATAGCGGTTACATACCAACCGGATCATTCAATTATGAAATTGATGTGTTCGCCAACGGAGTATTTGAGCTGACCCAGACAGGAACGATTGCCAATTTAAACCCTGCTCAGAGTCAAAGTATAACGGTGCCTTATGTTTATTCCGGCCTTGGTATCTATACGTTCCAGGTTCGTGCTGACGTTCCCTTACCGAATGGTCAAGTGGTAGAGATTTCGGAAAACAATAATGTCGGTAATTACAGCTTCCTTATCAATCAGTGTAAGCCTGATTTGGTGGTGCTCGGTTGCAGCCAGCTTGATGTTGACCCTGTTAATCCCCAAAACCCCGGAACAGTAACCTATACCGCCCGCGTTCGAAATAATGGAAATGCCCCGGCAATTGCACCCGTTCGTTTTGATTTCAACGTTTCCAACGGAGAAAACTACACCTTCAGTTATCCGAATAATATCGCTACAAACGAAGTGGTTGAATTTACCACCGATGCTCCTTCTGTTCCATCGGCAACGCAATCGCTCACCGCTGTGGTCGATCCTCTGAATACAATCGAGGAATTTTCGGAGAACAATAACCAATACTCGGACTCGCTTTGTTGGGATTTCGTAGCCGGGCCTAAGTGTGGTTTAAACTTCTGGGGGGCTACCTATACGCCCAATCAGATTATTACGCTTTCTGTGGGACTGAGTAATCGATTCCTTTACAAATCGATCAATCAGAAGGTTCGGTTCGAAGTAAGCGGCCCGGGAATCACAGGTACTGCGCTACTTGGCGATGCTATAGTTCCCGTTGTCGATCAAACTTGTGGATGCCCGTATGTGGCTGTATTGCCAACGACCTTTTTGTTCAACGAAGTCGGAACGTACACCTTCACGATGACAGCCGATCCCGATGGAGAATTTGACGAATGCCGGGAAGACAATAATGTTTTCGTACGCGATGTGGTAGTCACCAACTTCCCCGACATGCGCATTCTTTCTCAGTTTATCAATCCAAGTTTGCTGAACCCTGATCTTGGGGAGTCGATCTTCTTGGATGTAACCTATGAGAATATTGGAGTTTCCAATCCGGCAGCATTCATGGACTTATCCATTCTGGTTGACGATATCCCATTCGCCACCGTGCAGAATGTGCCGGGTATGGTAAACGGGCAAAACAATACTATTGCTATCCCAATGCCTTATTCCAGCAATATCGCCGGTGCTCATATTGTCCGCGCTATCATTGATTCGGCCAACGAAATTGCGGAGAACAATGAATTGAATAATGAAGCTACCCGAGCGGTAGTGGTAGGAGCAGCAGCCAATCTCTTCTTCGAAGTATTCATTCCCAGCAATAGCTCACCCCAAATCGGTGAGAACATTACAATAGATGCGGTCATTGGCAACAATGGAGAACTCAATGTCAATGCCGACGTGCTTTTCAAATACGTGAACAATAGCGGAGTTGAAATCCAAATTGGAAGCATTCCCGTATCTGTAGTATCCGGCGGCAGCCAGGCGATTTCTCTTGCTTGGATCGTCTTGGACAACAGTACGACTTTGCTAGGCGAGATAGTAAACGCCTCCGAATTGGAATTCAATTACGATGACAACTTCGCGAGCGCGCCGCTCAATAATTTCATGCTTTTAATTGATGTCGAGCCATTCTGTGCCGCGGAAAATCAAGGAAGCCTTACTGCAAATGCCACTGGCGGTCAAGAACCTTACACGTTTAGTTGGAGTACTGGCTTCGTGGGTCAAATGCTCATAGCTGCTCCTGGCGTCTATTCCGTAACGGTTACAGATGCAAACGGTGCGCAAGCAAATAGTTCGGCCACCATCACCCGAAATCCGGCTTGCATACCACAAGTTTGCAACTTGAGTGCCGTGAGCTTCAACTTGTCGCCAACTTGCAATTCCCAAACAGGGCTTTACGCAGCCACTTTAGTTTTGGCTTACGCAAACGCTCCGGCCGAAGGAACGATACAAGTAAACGGACAAGATTTCGCCATTACGGGAAGTCCACAAGCATTTATGTTCCAGATTGCTTCCGGCCCTGTAAACTTCTCTGCAAACTTCACCGCGATTACTGATTGCGCCCTTACGGTGATGACAGGAATTACCCTGGAAGCCTGTGAGCAAGATTGTGCAGGAATATTTGGTGGGTCAGCGATTATAGACCTTTGTGGAGTTTGCGATGCCAATTCAGGCAACGACAACGCCACTTGTCTCGATTGTGAAGGCGTGCCGAACGGCGATGCTATTCCCGGCAGTGCATGCATGAATGCCTCAGGCGAAATGGGTATTTATAATGCGGCCTGCGGTTGCGACGTCGATCTAGTGGCTTGCAATATAGAGATTGTTGGTATTGAACTTTTGAACGATATCTGTTTCGACTTCCAACCAGAAACAGAAGTATCCTTGAATGTTGAAAATCCAAATGGGGAAACGGAGCTTACGGTGTTTATCGATTACGGCTTCAATATGGATGTCGATGACGAAACATTCGTTTTAGTAATTGATCCGCAAGCTACACAATTGACAATTCCATTGACCCTTGCTGGATTTGGCTTAGCCGCTGATATTACCTTCACGCTCGGAACAGGTGAAACGAGTTGTACAGCTTCGGCTCTCGAAGCGGGGTACCCAATACCCACCTGCGTATTCACTACCATTTCCACACTAGAATTGGAATGTGGGGGCTTGATTCTTCAAGTTACCAACGCGCTTGCCGGCCTTAATCCAGGTGGCAATGCAACCGATCTAACCCGGACTATCTACAGTTTCAATCCAGACAATGGAAATGGTCTTCCTAACTACACTGGCGGTAATTGGGCTTATGTAATTTGGACCGGGGATACCCTGTTGGTTGATTCAGGCATCACAGCCGATATTACGGTTAATAATAATGGGCAAGTACTTGTGAATGGTTGGCCGGCTTACCAATTTGCCAATGATGCAGACGCTACAGCTGCAAATGGAACCATCGGACCCTGGAATTATTTCTTGCTTGATGGCACGAGAAGCCAAAATGCTTGCGATGAAATACCTGGATGTACCGATGAACTGGCTTGCAACTACAATCAAGCGGCAACTTTTGATAACGGAACCTGTGTATTTGCTGCAAGTGTTTGCGAAGTATGCCAAGATGGTGAAGTTGTAAACAACGATGCTGACGGCGATGGGGTTTGTGATGACGATGAAGTGCCCGGCTGCACCGACGATGGCGCTTGTAACTTTAATGCAAGTGCTACCGAAAGCGACGGCTCTTGTGTATTCGCCGATGGCCCTTGCGAAGTATGCCAGGATGGTGGAGTTGTAAACAATGACGCTGATGCCGACGGAATTTGCGATGGCGACGGAGTACCAGGTTGCAACGATATGATGGCTTGTAACTTCAACCCTGAAGCTACCGACAACGATGGCTCCTGTATCCTTAACGGGACTGTTTGCGAACTCGAAGATGGTTCTGCCGGAACACTCGTTGATTGCGAATGTACCCCCGTTATCCCTGGCGAATGTGTGGACTATGGTTACTACCTGGCCGACATCCTTGCCGGTGGTACTACAAACATCTACGACCTCGATATTACAGGTGCAGGCGCAGCAATGAGCCTTATTGC
>Ga0105045_10003515_pt1 | contig 13451 bp, 6 predicted proteins | sample MAT02_FD_78089 | JGI IMG/M metagenome (GOLD analysis project Ga0105045, IMG submission 78089) | Freshwater microbial communities from Lake Fryxell liftoff mats and glacier meltwater in Antarctica - MAT-02 (megahit assembly) | ecosystem: Environmental > Aquatic > Freshwater > Ice > Liftoff...
CAATTTTAACGATGCCCAAACCAAGTTCAAAAGCAATGCCCTCTTGTTAGATGACCTAGCAAGGTTTGGCCTGGACTTGAGCAATGCACAGATCGCCCTGCAAAAGGCCCAACAAGATCTCGAGCTGAGCTTGGATGCCCTCAAATATCAGATGAGCGCCCCCAATAATCTGACTGGAGTAGCCGATCGGTTGGCCGGCCTCTTGGTAGCCATCGATAGCCAAATAACGGTGGCCATTGAGCAACGGCCCGAAATCAAGGGCGAGGAAATCGCCTTTCGCCTAAATGGGCTGAACGCCCAAAAACAACGGGCCAAAAACTGGCCCACCTTGGCCGCCTATGGCAATTACTCGGTCTTACAGCTGGCCGACCAGTTCAATCCCTTCCAGTCGGGGACTTGGTTTCCGTTCAACTACGTGGGCCTGCGGCTCAATGTGCCCATTTTTGATGGTGGACAGGCCCGGTTGGCGGCCAAAGACTACCGGATCCGGCAACAGATCAACCGCAACACGGTAGAAAAATTCAGGGCCGAATTTGATTACGAAGCCAAGAGCGCGTTCAAACAAATGACCCAGGCCAGGCTCGACATTGGTGAAACGCAAAAAAATGTAGCCTTGGCCCAGCAGATTCTGGCCACCGATCAACTGCGCTTCGACAAGGGCGCGCTTACCTTATCCGATCTCAAAAATGCCGAGTTTTCGCTCCAAAATGCTGAAAACAACTACCTGACCAGTGTGTATAATTTTTTGGTGGCCTTAGTACGGTACAAAAAAGCGGTGGGCGGGTTGTAAGATGGATTGATAGAAGCCAACCGTAACCCCTTCGCGATCAGGTTAATGGTCACAAAATTAAATTTTCGCCAGCCATTTAATGTTTTTCCGGCCAAGTGCCGGGCGTAAAATAGTGCCGCCCCGGCCGAACCCATCTGCGCCCACACCGCCTGCCTTGATTGCTTTCGCCAAAAAAAACAACCACTTCGCGTGAAGTGGTTGTTTTTTTTTAAACGAATGAATTGACTGGGCCTTAGTAACCAGTATTTTGGGTTGCGTTGGGGTTGGCAATCAACTCGTTGGTAGGGATGGGCCAAGTCCAGCGTGGGCTAGCGGCGGCCAAGTTACAAGCCGTTGCGGGAGGACGGCAGCCTTGGCGCTCAATGGTGCGCGTGGTGCGCTTGAGGTCAAACCAGCGGTGGCCTTCCACAAACAGTTCCCGGCGGCGCTCATTGGCAATGGCCGTGATCAGGGTCGCTCCGCTCTCGGTGCCGGGCTGGAACCCAGTGATCCGGGCCACTCGCAGCAAGTTAAGGTCGGCCAGGGCGGCGGCCCCGTTCCCCGACCGGGCATTGGCCTCGGCGCGGATCAGCAGCATCTCGCCCGTGCGGAAGGCCTTGAAGTTGACAGCCCCATCACGGGTGGTTCCTTTGCCCAAATACTTGGTCACGATGAACCGGGCGGCTGGGCGGTTGACCCGGATGCGGAAACCTTGGGTAATATAGGCCCCAAAGCGCACATCATTGGCTTGATCGTACAACGCTACTAAATCAGGGGAGGCATCGTACGAGGCCCGATCGGCCGCCGGTGAATAGACCTCAATGGCGGGGCCGCCTTCACCAGGGTTAAAGGTGATGTGCCAAATCACTTCGGCAATGTTAGCATCATTCCAGATCCCGGGGAACTGGGCCCGAGTGGCCAAGGGAACCCTGTTGATCGCTTCAGTTGAAAAACGGACCGCATCGGCCCATTGTCCAGCGTAGAGCGATACCCGGGCCAAGATTGCATTGACCACTGTAAGATCGACCCGGCTCCGGTTAGTCGCTGAGTTGAGTGCACGATCGGTATTGGCCAACAAAGTAGCGGCTTCGTTCAAATCGCGGAAGATTTGGTCATACACTTCCCTCACCGTGGAGCGAGCTGGGCGCAAATCAGGGTTTTGGGCAGCCGGAGCAGTCATAATGGGCACTGCTGGGTCGGTCGAGTTGCGATCGTAGTTATTGGCATACCATTTCAATAGATCAAAGTGCATCAGGGCACGTAAAGCCAATGCTTGTCCTTTTACCCGGTTGGCTGCCCGCTGGTTGGTACTAGCGAAAGCATCGATGCCATTGATGACCACATTGGTCGCGTTGAGCACTCTATAATTGATCAACCATTGGCCTTCCACCGCAGCGTTATCGGCGGCTTGTTGCCAATCAACGATTCCCCGGGTGCCTTGGGGCAAATTTTCGCCGCTTTCGGTCAAATTGTCAGTCATCATATCTGGGATCGAGGCCTGGTTGCGCCCATAAGAATCCACCCCCCTTAATTGGGAGTAGGCGCCATTCAGGGCAGCATCGAAGTTGGCGATGCTTTTGAGGGCGTTGCTCTCGTCCAGAATGTGAGTGGGGTTCACGTCGATTACCCCGGTGCAAGAAGTGGCGGCCAGCACCACTGATAGCAATACAAGTTTTATAGCCTTCATTTTTTATCGATGTTTAGCTGGTTAGAAAGAAAGGTTCAAACCAAAAGTAACGGTACGGAGCGCGGGATATTGAGCTCCAGTCAATTGTCCAGTGGATAACTCTGGATCAAACCCTAAGAATTTAGTCCAAGTAAACGCATTTTGGGCTTGGACAAATACCCGCACCCCACTCAATTTGGCCTTACTGACCAACGCACTGGGCAGGTTGTAGGACAACATGACGTTGCGCAAGCGCCAGAAACTGCCATCTTCCAAGAAACGGGTGGTGGAAGTCTGCATTTCCTGATCGGGGTTCGGGATAGTGGTGATATCGCCAGGGCGCTGCCATTCTTGTAAGAGCACCCGGGCCATATTGTCAAAATAATAGGTAGGGTTTTCTACGTTGGTGCGGTCGTTGTTATAAATCCGGTTGCCCAATACAAAGTTGAGCAGAAAGCTCAATTCTAACCCTTTGTAAGATAGGCTGTTGGTAATTCCACCAAAATAGGGGGCATCACCAGTACCAAAAATCTGCCGATCGCCGGGGCTGTAGGTGGTGGTCAGCTCACCATCGGGACGGCGGTAGCGGGCCAAGCCGGTTTGGGGATCAGCATCAACAAAATCAACCAAAAAATTACTGTTGATCGGCTGGCCAACGCGGTAAGCGATGAGACCAGTGATAAAATCGTCGGTACGGGCCAAATCCAACACTTGGTTGCGGTTATAAGTGAAATTGCCACCCAATGTCCAGCGGAAATCATTGGCTTGAACGGGGGTAAAGTTCACTTGAACTTCGATGCCCCGGTTGCGCAGGCTGCCCACGTTGCGGTTCTGGTTGGTGAAACCAGTGGTACGGGAAAGTTGGGCCGGCAAGAAAAGGTTGGTGGTCACGTTGTTGTACACTTCGATTCCGCCAGTCACCCGGTCGTTGAACATGTTAAACTCAACCCCAGCATTGAACATGCCTTTTTGCTCCCAGCTCAATTCAGGGTTGGCCAATTGTGTAACCCTAATGCCCGCGCCACCATCATACACAAAACCGCCAGCAGTCGAGAACAAAGCCCGGGAGGCAAAATCCCCCACCCCAGAAGAACCAAAAGCACTGGTGTAACCGGCTTGGCTGCCCACCGTGCCATAGCTGGCCTTCAGTTTGAGTTGGCTTAGGACGCTTTTGTCAATCCCGCTCATGAATCCTTCTTCGGACATGATCCAACTGGCGCCCACTGACCAGAAATTGGCCCAGCGGCGGTCAGCCCCAAAACGGGACGAACCATCGCGCCTAACGCCAAAATTGACGAAATAACGATCCTTGTAGCCGTAGGTTCCGTTAGTAAAGTAAGAAACCAGTCCGTTTTCATTGGCATCGCCCCGCACTACAGGAATAAAATTGTTGGTTGGGCTGCCTTGGGTAATGCCCGCTTCATTTTGCAGGTTGCCAGTGAGGCCGAAACCGGTGAAGCCAAAAGTGGCAAAGCGGTTGCGCACTACTTCTTGGAACAAGCCTACGTTCAAGGAATGGTCGCCCACGGTTTTGGTATAATTGAGCGAATTGGTTCCGGTCCAGCGGGTATTGCGGAAAAAGTTCCGGTTGAGCGATCCGTTGCGCCGAGCACCCGCGCTTTGGCCAATAAAACCAAAACGGCTGAAATAGCTGGTTGACTCTTGGTTTTCGTAGTCAATCCCCCATGAGGTCCGGGCGGTCAATCCTTTGATGAAGGGAACGCTATATTCCACAAATATATTGCCCACCCCTTTCACCTCATTCGTGCCACGGTTGCTTTCCAATATTTCCTGCAATGGGTTGGGTTGTCCCGAACCGATATTGGTGTAGTTGCCATTGGCATCCCGCGATGTTTCGTAAGGGTTTACCCAGCGGATGGCGTTCAGCGGCGAAGCGATGCCAGCATTGCTCTCAGTAGTGTTGGTGGACTGCGAGTACCCAAGTGAGCTATTAAGGCCGAACCGGATGTTGCCAGCATTGTGCTCTATGTTGGTCCGAGCCGTGTAACGATCCAAACCAGTGAACTTAACGGTGCCAGTTTGCTGAAAAAAGTTGCCAGAAACGTAAAAAATGGTCTTTTCATTGCCACCCGAGGCACTCAATTGGTGCTGGGAGGTGCGGCCAACTTGGAACAATTCGTCTTGCCAATTGGTGTTTATCGTACGTAGCGTGGCGATCTCGGCGGCGGTCAGATCTTCCAACGGAGTACCACCCCGGCGCAGTTCGTAATCGACCTTCTCATTGGAGTTCATCACCTCGAGTCGGTTGGGCGGGAAAAACGACATCCCATATTGGCCCGAATACTCGAAATTGGTTTTCCCAGCTTTGCCCCGCCGGGTCTGGATCACAATAACCCCATTGGCTCCACGCGAACCATAAACTGAAGTGGCTGAGGCATCTTTCAACACGTTCACGCTTTCAAAGTCGGCGGGGTTGAGGGTGGCAAAGTTTTGGGCCGAGATCTGCACGCCATCCACTATATAGAGCGGATCATTGGTGCCGTTCACGGAGCCTTTGCCCCGGATCACGACCGAAGCAGACGCGCCAGGTTGGCCAGAGTTGGCTTGGATCAGCAAGCCGGGGGCTTGTCCTTGCAAGACTTGATCAAAAGAACCCATGGGCACTGACCGGATAGTTTCAGCCTTGATGACGGCTGTCGAGCCGGAGATCGATTTCTTTTCTTGCACACCATAACCCGTCACCACTACTTCGGTCAGGGTCTTGGCATCGGGGGCCAGAGTAACCGAAATGTTAGATTGGTTGCCGATGACGACCTCTTGGGTCAAGAAGCCAACAAAACTGAAGATCAAAGTGGTGGAGTTAGACGGAACGTTCAGGCGGAACTTGCCATCTACATCGGTAGTGGTGCCGGCCGACCCGCCCTTTATCACTATGTTCACGCCGGGCAATGGGGATTTCTCGCCCCCATCAATCACTGTGCCCGTAATCTGGCGATCCTGGGCAAGGGCTGAGCCCACGCAAAACAGAAAGGCCATACTTAGGAGTAGGAATCTTTTCATAATCGAGAAATAGTTTTAAAGTAGGTATAAAAAACTGGAAATTTATTAAAATGTGCTTTCGCCTTTGCGCTTTACTTTTAACATTTGACCCCAAATGTCGAACAAAATTGCGCAAAGTTCATATCGGCAAATTTAAGTGCTTTTTCTTTGGAACCCAATTTTTTCCCTTTTTAACCCGTTATCTTACCCTGTTTTTACTTTGGGGCCTACATAACGGCAAGGAGACTGGCCAAAATACGCGATTTGTCACCCATAAGGTTGGTAGCTGTCTGGTGGATTGGGATTAACAAATCAGCAACAGGGATCGATACGACTGGGGAACTGGCCATATTACGGGTGGCATACTTTGTTCGCCAAGTGCGCATCCGTAGCATACCTATAAGTTTACTTGCCCACCATCACAAAACAGCCCCAATAAAAAGGTTCTGGACGTTGTTTGCGGAGTTTGGCCTGGGCGGCCCGGAATGCCCGGTGCTTGTCGTTCGGTTGGCTGCCACCTTTGAGCCATTCAGTATAAAAGTGGGTCATCAACGCTTGGGTTTCTTGGTCGGCCACCCGCCACAGGCTCATCATGATGTTGCTGGCCCCGGCCACCCTGAAGGCACGTTGTAGGCCATATACGCCCTCGCCATCTTCTATTTTGCCCAAGCCGGTTTGGCACGCCGACAACACCACCAACTCGGTGTTGGTCAGTCGGAGGCCCTGGGCTTCATAGGCCGTCAGCACGCCATCCTCGGTATCGGGCTTTTGGGTGGCCTGCTCAAACCCCGAAACTCCGGCCAACAACAAACCCGAATAGAGAAGGGGATCATCCTGACTGTTGTGGCCTTGGCTGGGCGGGGGCAAGTAATAACCGTGGGTGGCAATGTGGAGCACCCGCGGGCTGCTTACATTTTTGACCACTTCTTCCAGTGCGGCGGCCCCCAAATAACTTTCCACCTTCCATTTACGGGCTTTCAGGGCCGCTGCCGTTTGGCTGATCTCCACTTCGGTGGCGGGCAAATCCGCTACGCGCCCCCGCAAGAACTGGGAAATGGCTTCACCCTGGGTCATTGTCCTGATCCGATTACCGGGGGGCACCTGCTGCACTTGGGCCAGCAGATCGGTGGCCGACAGGTTGTATTGGGGCCGACCGATCAACACCGCCAAATTGCCCTTGGTGGCTCCGCTGGCCAAAGCCGGCTCGGCCAAGTCGCGGGTGGAGGTGAGCAAGTGGATGTCAATGCCCTCGTCGGCCAGATAGCGCCCAGTTGCCGGGTTCCACAGGGTCAGCAAGTTGAGTTGATGATACACGCCATCGGGCGAGAAATAGACTTTTTTGATCCCAGGCAATTTATTGGCAATCGGTTTCCAGTAGCGGTCATAAAGGGAATCAAAAATGGATCCTGACTCATCGGGCTGGGGCCGGGGGCGGCCACTTGATTTGGCCCGTGGCTGGCGCTTTTCGCTGAGCGATAGCTGGTAGGCCCGGAAACTGGCGCGCTCCAGCCACCGGCCCGCTCCCAAACTGACCCACTGAGGTTTCTGGTCGCTGGTGAGCACGAGGGCAAAGTAGGTGGTGTCGTACTGCCGGGCTTGGGTGTCTTTCCAAATTTTGGCCCGGACGATCTCGACCGCCGCCTCGCCCCGTTTGAGCTGCTTCTGCACATCTGGCCAGTGATAAACCGTTGGATCGGTATTGGTTTGGGCGAACAACTGTTTTTCCAGTTCATTGGCCTCGAGTTCCAGCGCGGCGGGATCTGGCCGCGTTGGCGATTGGGCCGCGTCTGCCGGGCCAGTGCCTTGGGAATAGGCCCGGGCCAGTTGGCTGCGCTTGAGCAACCACTCTTCGTGCAGTTTTTTCAGCCCAACATTTTGGCCGTTGGCTATTTCAGCCCGCATTTTGTAACTGTTGTTGAGCAGTAGGGACTTGCTGAACAGGACATTGTCGTACAATTGGGCGTGGAGGCGGGCCAGGGTGGCCGCGTCCTGTGGCTTGCCCGACAGCGAGGCCGCCATGACCAAGCTGTTAAAATTGCTGAAATACATATCGAGCGATTGCCGGAATTCCCCCTTTTCTTGTTCGCTGAACGAAAGCGATTGACGGCGGAACAGGGTGATGGCCCGCTCCATCACTTCGGCAAACATGGTTTCGGCTTGGGCAAAATCACCCTTGGTCTTGTACAAATAAGCCAAGTTGTTCAAGGCCCCAAGATAGCTGGGGTGAGACTGGCCCAACCCTTTGGCCATCCCATCGCGCACCCTGATCATGGTGGACTCGGCCAGTTCCATTTTGCCCTGGTTCAAGTACATGGTGGCCAAGTTGTTGAGGCTCACCAAATAATCGGCAGAATTTTCGCCCCGGGCTTTGGCCTTGACCGGCAACAAAGCTTGATAAAGCCCTTCGGCTTCAGCAAAGCGATCGGTTTTCTGGTACACCAAAGCCAGGTTGCCCTGCGCAACGGCATAGTTGGGGTGGTTTTTGCCCAACGTGCGTTCATAAATGGCCAAACTGGCTTGCAGCAGGGAGTCGGCCACCTTAAAATTGGTTTTGACAATATGGACCGTGGCCAAGTAATTGAGTGCCCGGGCATACTCAACGTTTTCCCGGCCCGATCGCTTCTCGATCAGTTGGCACAATTCTTCGCCCACTCGCTGGGCTTCCCGGTAGCGCCCCAGCGTACGGTACACCTCCACTTGGCGAAAAAGCGGATTGGTCAACAACAGATTGTCTTTCCCCACTTTTTTGGCCAATAGTTGGGCCGACTCGTTGAGCATCTGCTCGGCCTGGAGGTATTGGCCCAAATGGAAATAGCTGTTGGCCGCAAAGCTGAGTTGCAACGCATAGTCGGGCCGTTCCTTGCCCTGGGGCAGTTTGGCCAAGATGCCCAAAATTTGATCGTGGAGTTGTCTGGCCTCGGGGAACCGTCCTTGGCTTTCTTGCATAATGGCCAGCCCGGTCAAGGTTTGGGCATATTCGGGCCCATCCTTTCGCCCAGTGGCCGCCAATACTTCGAGACACTCGAGAAACAATGGCTCGGCTTCGGCGGGCCGGGCTTGCTGGCTGTAAAAGGCGGCCAGCCCGCGCAGTGACGACGCATATTGGGGCAATTTGTCCTTCTCATAAAGCAATTTACGGAGGCGCAATGCTTCTTTGAAATTGGTCTCGGCTTCGGCAAAGCGGTTGGTGGTTTGGTACATCCCCCCCAAGTTGAACAGTTGCAGGGCATAACTACTGTTGGTCTCACCCAAGGCTTTTCGGATGATCTGCAAATTTTTTTGGTATGACTTCTCTGCGGCCGTATGGTCTTTGAGGGCCATTTGGCAGAAGGCAATGTTGTTGAGCGAAGAGAAATAGTTTTCGTGCCGCTTGCCAAATTCGCGCTTGGCCCGGTCGGCGGCTTGCTTGGCGTAGCCCAAAGCACTTTTGGCATCGCCACTGCGAAAGGCACTGGTGGTGAGCGAATCCAGCACCTTCCAACTTTGCGCCCAAGTGGATTGGGGCATCCCCCAACCGATCAAGCAACAGAAAATGAGCAGTTTTTTCATTGATCCAGTTTTGGGGGCAGCATTGGCATTGGGTTGGCCAAACGGTGGTTGACAGTTCGAGAGCCTAAGTTAAGCAATTTGCAGCCACGGTGGATCATTTACTGGAGGCCAAAAAAAACTCCCCGGTTCTGGTCGAACCGGGGAGCTGTCGGAAAGTAGGCTGGGCCCACCGCTACAAAATATATTGGCTCAAGTCGCGGTTTTTGACCAAGCCCGCCATTTTGGCTTTGACCATGTCGCGGTTGATGACCAAGTGCGAATTGGCCGGGATCAAATCGGGCACATCATACAAAAATTCGTTCAGCAGGTGGCTCATCACGGTTTGGAGCCGCCGCGCCCCAATGTTTTCCACTTCGGCATTGATATTGAAAGCCACCTCGGCAATTTCCTCGAGGGCCTCGTCCTGAAAATTCAGGGCCACGCCCTCAGCCTCCATCAGTGCTTGGTACTGTTTGGTCAGGGCATTTTTGGGGGTTTTGAGAATCTGGTAAAAGTCGGCTTGGGTGAGCGGGCTCAGCTCCACGCGGATGGGGAACCGGCCTTGCAGTTCGGGGATGAGATCCGATGGTTTGGCCACATGAAACGCCCCCGCCGCAATGAACAAAATATGATCGGTATTGGCGATCCCGTATTTGGTGTTGACCGCACTCCCCTCCACAATGGGCAGCAGGTCGCGCTGCACACCCTCCCGGCTCACGTCGGGGCCGCCACTGCCGGTGCCCCGGGCCGAGGCAATTTTATCGATCTCATCAATGAAAATGATCCCCGAATTTTCGGCCTTGAACAGGGCGATCGATTTCACCTCGTCCATATCGATCAGTTTGGACGTTTCTTCATCGGTGAGCAGTCGGCGGGCCTCCGCGATGGTCACCTTGCGTTTTTTGGTCTTCTTGGGCATCATCGATCCGATCATCTCTTGGATGTTCATCATGGACACTTCGTCGATGCCCCCACCCACAATGCCCACACCCGAGCCGCCCGAGCCTTCAATGTTGATCTCAATTTTGCGATCTTCCATTTCTCCGTTGCGGAGTTTTTCGCGGAAACGCTCCCGGGTGCGCTCGTTGATTTCAATGTCGCTGTCGGTGACATAAGGGCCGTCGGTGCCCCCCAAGTTGTTCTTGCGGTTGCGGATCGAGGGGATGAGGGCATCCAAGATGATGTCTTCCACCACGGCGGCCGCTTTTTGTTGCACTTCCTCTTTTTTCTGGGCTTTCACCATGTTGACCGATTGCTCCACCAGATCGCGCACCATGCTTTCCACATCGCGGCCCACGTAGCCCACTTCGGTAAATTTGGAGGCCTCCACCTTGATAAAGGGCGCATCGGCAATTTTGGCCAACCGCCGGGCAATCTCGGTTTTGCCCACCCCGGTGGCCCCGATCATGAGGATGTTGTTGGGGATGATTTCCCGGCGCATGTCTTCCCGGGAGTTCATGCGCCGCCAGCGGTTGCGGAGGGCAATGGCCACATTGCGCTTGGCATCGTGCTGGCCAATAATATATTTGTCCAACTCCCCCACAATTTGCCTCGGGGTCAGGAACTTCTCGTCATCCAGCATAGTGGTTGAATTGCGGGTAAAAAAGTGAATGGTTACTGGTTTTTGATCGACGCAACGGACGGGTCAAGGGTTGTGTAGTTGACGCGCTGCTCCCGCCTGCCAAAAAATGGTGCTAGTCCTTCCAGCCAATGCACAAAAATAAGTATCCGTTGGCAATTTTAAAGGAAAGTTCATATTTGGGTTTGTCGCTGGGGCTTTGCACAGGCAATGATACCTAAATTGATTCGTTTTCGTATATCACAATGGGCAAATGGCCCAAATCAGTCAACCAGTTCAACCCAGCAACGTGATGAAAAATCAATTGTTCAGCTTCGTCCTCTTTTGTTCTTTCTTCTTGGGTTGCCAAAAAGCCGGCCCGTCCTACCCGGCCGAAGAGAAGTTTGCGCTCCAAGCCCGCCAGTCGTTCAGCTTGGCCGATGGTGCCCAGCTAACAGTCAACGAAATAGCCGAGAGCCGCTGCCCGACCAACGCCCGCTGCATCCGCATGGGCAATGTCACCGTGCGTTTTGGGCTGAGCGGCAGCGGCCAATCCCCGACGGGTGCGCTCTGCCTGGGCGAATGCAAGGGCGAACAACCCGCCCAGCCCATGCTCACCCGCGACTCGGTGGAGATCAGTCTGGCCGGGCAACGCTACCGCATCATTTTGGAGGATGTGCTGCCCTATCCCGGCATCCCCGGCAACCCAGGCGTGGACACCAGCCCCCAATCGGCCAAATTGGTGGTCAAGCGATTGTAGGGATTGATCGCGCTCATCAAGGGGGTTTTTGCGCACTGCTCCGGCAAAATATGGATCTACGCCTTGTAGCTAATCCGCTTTTTGCTATTTTTGGGCGGGCAAAGCCCATTTCGATTAATTAAAGCAATCATCAACCGTTTTCGGACATGAATATCCACGAATATCAAGGCAAGGAAATCCTCAAAAGCCATGGCGTACGCGTGCAAGAGGGCATAGTCGTATCGACCCCCCAAGCGGCGGTAGAGGCGGCCCGCGAGCTACAGGCCGAAACGGGCACCCAAGGTTGGGTGGTCAAAGCCCAGATCCACGCCGGAGGGCGCGGCAAGGGCCGCACCATCGAGACCAACCAAGAAGGGGTAAAGTTTTGTACCAACTTGGAGAAAGTGGAAACGGTAGCCAAAAACCTGCTCGGCAATACATTGGTGACCATCCAAACTGGCCCAGCGGGCAAAAAAGTAAATAAGGTGCTGATTGCCCAAGACGTGTACTACGCCGGGGCGAATGAACCCAAAGAATTTTACATTGCCATATTGCTCGACCGGGCCAAAGCCTGCAATGTCATTATGGCCAGCACCGAAGGCGGGATGGACATCGAGGAAGTGGCCCACAACCACCCCGAAAAAATCTACAAGGAGTGGATTGACCCTGCCATCGGCCTGCAACCTTTCCAGTCCCGCAAAGTGGCTTTTGCCCTCGGTTTGAGCGGCGAAGGTTTCAAAGAAATGGTCAAATTTCTGACGGCACTTTACGGGGCCTACATCGCCTGCGATGCCAACCAGTTTGAAATCAACCCTTGCCTCAAAACTTCGGACAATAAAATTTTGGCGGTTGATGCCAAAGTCAATATTGATGACAATGCCCTGTTTCGCCACAAACACATTGCCGACTTGCGCGATACCACCGAGGAAGATCCCTTGGAAGTGGAAGCTTCGGCAGCCGGGTTGAACTACGTGAAGCTCGACGGCAATGTGGGCTGTATGGTGAATGGTGCCGGTTTGGCCATGGCCACGATGGACATCATCAAGCTCTCGGGCGGCGAGCCGGCCAACTTCCTCGATGTGGGCGGTGGGGCCAATGCCCAAACAGTGGAAGCCGGGTTTCGCATCATCCTCAAAGATCCGAACGTGAAAGCGATCTTGATCAATATTTTTGGCGGGATTGTGCGCTGCGATCGCGTGGCAATGGGCGTAGTGGAAGCCTACAAGAAAATTGGCGGTATCAAAGTGCCGATCATTGTCCGTTTGCAAGGAACCAACGCCGAAGAAGGTGCCCGCGTCATCCAAGAATCGGGCCTCAAAGTAACCTCGGCCATTGTGCTCAAAGATGCAGCGGCCCGGGTAACGGAAGCCCTCGCCCTTTAATTTAACCAACCATCAACTCATGTACAACTTACTCAAAGGCAAACGGGGCATTATTACTGGCGCACTGGACGAAAATTCCATCGCGTGGAAAGTAGCGCTCCGGGCCAAGGAAGAAGGGGCCAACTTCACTTTGACCAACGCCCCGGTGGCCCTGCGCTTGGGCGTGATCAACCAATTGGCTGAGCAGTGCGGCACAATCGTGATCCCCGCCGATGCCACTGTCTTGGAAGATATTTCGACCCTCTACACCCAGTCAATGGATCACTTGGGCGGCAAAATTGATTTTGTCCTCCATTCCATTGGCATGAGCCCCAATGTGCGCAAGAAAAAAAACTACGGTGATCTGAACTACGACTGGTTCCAAAAAACCTTGGATATTTCGGCCCTGTCGTTCCATAAAATGATGCAAGTGGGCGAAAAACTAAACGCTTTCAACGATTACGGTTCCATTGTGGCCCTCACCTACATGGCGGCCCAGCGGGTGTTCCCCGACTATGCCGACATGGCCCAGGCCAAAGCCATGCTCGAGTCCATTGCCCGGAGCTACGGCTACCGTTTGGGCAAGCTCCAGAAAATCCGGGTGAACACGGTGTCCCAATCGCCCACTGCCACCACTGCCGGGACGGGCGTGGGCGGCTTTGATGTGTTTATGGACTATGCTGACAAGCTATCGCCGCTGGGCAATGCCACCGCCGAAGACTGTGCCGACTATGTGATCACCCTGTTCTCAGACCTCACCCGCAAAGTGACCATGCAGAATTTGTTCCACGATGGCGGTTTTTCTTCCACCGGGATCAGTGATGCCATCA
>Ga0105045_10003517_pt1 | contig 13450 bp, 8 predicted proteins | sample MAT02_FD_78089 | JGI IMG/M metagenome (GOLD analysis project Ga0105045, IMG submission 78089) | Freshwater microbial communities from Lake Fryxell liftoff mats and glacier meltwater in Antarctica - MAT-02 (megahit assembly) | ecosystem: Environmental > Aquatic > Freshwater > Ice > Liftoff...
ACACATTAGACTTACTCTTTTTTTATTTTTAACTCCAAATCATCAAATGCCTTTGACATAATCGGATTATAATTGTCGATAAATGCCCTCATGTAGAATTCATCTTTTGTGAAGTAATAAAATACTGAATCAAAGGAGGATTCTGCATTAAGAAGTGCTATCAGGGGTTCACTGTGGTTTATCGTCCTAGCTGCGGCGGTTTTTAGGTGAAAATATTCTTTACATTTTGGAGTAGATGTCATTTCTCACAAGCTACTCCATGTGGAAGATCTTCTGCTAAATAGAGGTTCGGAAAAGCTGTTTCCGAGTCGCAAATATTAAGGTCTATAAAACAAACTGTTTACTTTTAGCCAATCTATAGTGGCGTAATCTACGTATGGAATCGTCTGTGCTAGCAATGAAAGTATAGAATCAACTTCAGTACGGGATTCATTCTTTTTTGATTCTTTACAAGATAAGAATACGGAACTAATATATACAGCTAGGCATTAAAGTAATATATAAATTATAGTACTTTTGATATATGAAGACTTATGTCTCATTTATCCTTATTTTGTAATAAAGTAAAATTGAGCAATTTACGCCCAACTCTCTTTTATACTTAAACATAAAATATTTTATAGCTCCAATGACTTTGGTTCACCCCCTACTCAACAGTGATTTTTTTATACAATATTTTATTTTTTATCAAAAAATAAAAGTATATCGGATTAATTTCTTTATGTTTGTTTCTCTAAATAAAATTTTTGTAAAACTTTAAAATATTTAAAATGAAACTCAATACTTTAATATCATTTTATTTGGGTTTATTTATAATCAGTTCGTCACCAATTTTTGGTGAAAATCGCATAAGTATAGAACCTAAAGTGCCGTATTTCGATGTACAATTTGATCTGGAAAAAATTCAGCGGCTGCCTGCAAACGTAAATATCAAAGCAGTTTTGGTGATTTGCGATCATTATATTACACCAGAAAATAATGATATAGCTCAAAGTCTTCGTGTCGATTTGGGAACAGTTAGCCAACTTCTTGATATTTTAGAAAAGAGGAAAATTGCTACTGTTGAAAAAATTGTTTTGCAGGGCACAAAAGCTACCATAGCTAACATTCGCAATACCATGAATTCATTACAAACAGGTCCGAATGACGTCATTCTATACTACTTTAGTGGACATGGATTGATGGAGAAAGGTAAAACTTATATGCTGACTGCCGATGAAAAAAACCTTGGTCGCGCAGAAGTAGAAGGGATCATGAAAACAAAAAATGCAAGATTTAAAATGCTGATTACTGATGCATGTTCTAATGATTTGGATGGTTTGACGTCATCGAGGAGTATAAGTAAAGGCAACCAACAGATAGATGCAGGTCTTTTTGATGAAGTATATAGAGATCTTTTCTGTGGTTATCAAGGAATGATGTGTTTGTCAGCTTCCACAGAAGGTGAGCTTGCATGGTCAAATGATCAATTTGGTGGTTTTTTTACCTACCATTTTTTTAAGGAAGGATTGGTCAAAAAACCGATAAATGACTGGACCAAAATATTTGCTAATGCAAAAGATAAAACTTCTCAAATGTTTATGAGAATGCCCGCAGATCAGAGATCGGAACTAGCCAAACAAGGTATAACTAACCAAACAGCAAAAGCGTTTTCTTTACCAATTTCTCAAAAAAATACCAGCAATAATACCGCTGTAAATGCTCCAGTAAACAATACGATACCAATTAAAACTCAAGCACCTGCAGCGGGTAAAATAAATATCTATAATTATACTGGTAATGATGTTTACTTTTTTACATATTATAACCATCCAAGCAATGTATGGGTATCTTCTAATATCCAGCAAATGACCCTTAATGCTAACGGATATACCACTATCCCAATTGCTACAGCTACTGTAGGATACAATTACAAAGGACAAGACTACTATTTTGACTTAGAGAATGGAGATTATTTCTTTGCATTCGATGAAAAAGGCATACTCGAATTGTTTTATAAAGACAATGATATCAATGAGACTAATTTTAATACCGTCGCAATTACTGATTTTAATCAACTTTTTTTAGGTCATTGGGTATGGGAAGATGGGAATACTGGGCAGATGATGTTTACTTCTTTTGATCCTAAATTTTTTGTCGATACAAATACAGATAACGATAGGGTCGAGGGTGGAAGTTGGTTTATTAGAAAACAGGATATCGATGGTTTCGAATATAGTTTTGTCACTCTTGTATATGAGGAGGAAGATATGAGCATCATGCTAGATTATTCTATCATGTACGACCAAGAATATCCAGATCAGGTCCAATTGATTTTTATGTCAGCTTTTGCTGGTGACGAGGAGATACCATACGAACAGGTAGAATCAATACTAGAGCCTTCACTTCTGTTGTATCGAGTAAGTGAGTAAAATTTGTAGAAATTAGTTATTATAACTGCAAGTATGCCATAAGCTTTATTATAGTACTCGGTACATGTAATTAGTCCTTATTGATAAAGTAAGATTGACTTATAAACGATAGAAAATCGTTCAAAAAACCAGCGATATCAACAGGCGTCACAGATTATGAGAATGAGTAATCGAAAGCACTAGTTGTTTAATTTGATATTCTTATCAAGCTGACCCATAAAATGGCGATCATGTTGACTTCCAAATGGCGATTATGTTGACCCCTTGAAGATTTTAAATTTAAGGCATAGGCCAATGCAGGATTAGGAGTGCATCATTTTTATTGAAAACCATCCGAGGGTCAAAATTATTAAAGTCATGGTAATCCATAGCCACTTCTTGTTTTTAAAAAGCGGATCTATTGACTGATCTTTTGGATTTTCTATATTCTGCTCGTTACCTAATTGTAATGTATATAAGGTCTCTGGGATATTATTTACGAATCGTTCTATATCGTATTGAGGTTTTGCAACTGTTTTGTTGCCATAAGCTAAAAAGTAGTTGGCTTGGATCGTAAAACGTGCTATCAACTCATGTAAATTTCCTTTTAACTGAATCGAGTCTATCATTAAGGGTTGATTGTCTAGATTGTCAATCAATATTTTTAAAGTTTGGGAAGTTGTACTTGCGAACTCAAATTCATTAGTACCCGCCGAGTTGAGGATTCCAGAAGTCAGAGTGGTATAATTATAATTCCAGCCTTTTTCTGTTTTGATACTATCTCTTAGATACTTTACGGTGGCTGCTCGGTAGTAATCGTTGGTATCTTTTACATGTATGATTAATTGACACATCGCAACTGGAAGGTTCAACTCAACATTGATTTCGGTTTGTTTGGTTTGCTTATTTTCTTTTATATTAAATTTCTTAATTGCGTAATTTCTATACCTACCTTTAGTTATATCTTGGTGTGCAATGCTTGCCAAGGTTAAGCTTGGTTTTTCATGGGTACGAATAAGTAATCGATAATAACGAAATTTTGAGTTCGGAAATACCAAATCAGTAAACTGAAAGTCAGTCGCTGCATTTTTTATAGATAAAATCCGATAATTATCAGCAATAGTAAACCATTCATTCTGATTTTGGCTGCCTTCGATTTTGACCAACCAATCAAAGTTTTTCTCTGCGAAATTGAGTTTGATTTGATTGATTTGATCCATAGTAGGGATATGGAAGGTAAAATAATATCCACTATCATTGTGAGATGTATTGAGCAACTTGAATCCTACTTGATTGCTAGTGACTGTGCCGGCTGATAATCTAAGTATATAGGGCGCTTCGATGGTATCATTGCTAGCCGTTATTCCCAATATACGGATGTCACTAAAATCATTCGAAACCTTATCAAATACATCATCTGGCAATATGATTTTGTGCCACTGCTCAGTGATTCCTTTGATATCACGTTGATGACTATAGGTTTGTGATTGTCCGTGAGCGTATGAACTAATAAATGCTGCTATAATGATTAATTTAATTCTCAACTTCATCATCTATGTTACGTTTATATTTATTATATAAAAATGAAATGATCAAAAGCAACACTCCTAGTGATACAAAGACGATTGTTTTTGCAATAGTATCTAACTCTGAAATGTCGTACAGAAATAATTTAATTAGCGTGATGCTAAACAGTATCATGGCACCAATTCGCAAATATTTTTTCTTTTTCCATATTCCTATAATGATAAGAAATAACGAATAGATGCCCCATAATATACTTAAGCCGAGTTTGTCTGACTGCGATGATGCTGACATATCCATCCAATTCATTAATTCGCTACTGACGATAACTAATACTGAAGTATATAAAAGGAAGTCAAAGGCTAAATTGAAATTTATTTTTATAAAATCTTGGCGAATGTATTTGTAGCTAACCACTAATGTTATGGCTACAAAGGCAAATGAGAGGTACCTAATGACTATATTGAATGACCCTTTATGATAGTACTGCGATAGGTTCTGTTGTAGATAGCTTTCTCGTAATTCACTGATCGAAAATAGACCTGAACTCAAAAAAGTAATCAATACAAAAACAATTAAGCCGAGATTTAATAAGCCAAGTTGCTGATTCTTGACTCTTTTAATATTAACGAAAGCGAGCACGATAACGAAGAACATAGTATATATGATTAACCAAATCGTCTCAAAATTGACTAAATCACTATTGTAAAAGTAATCAGGATACCCTTGCTTTTCGTTTTGTATGGTAAGTGCGGACTCCAAATACAATTGACTCCAGTAATTAGAGATTTCTAATCTGAAAGCATAGTAAAGTGCGAAAATGGCAATTGCTGGGAATATAAATATTGCTAAAGTTGAGATTCCTTTTTGTGGCTCTGCGTGGGCTAGGAAGTTTTTGTTGCTATTTATCTTACTGATGAACCCAAATGACAATACAAACAATAATGAACTTAATAAATTGATATTGAGTATAGGCGTAACTCTTGATTCTGGTATTTCGACGTCATAAAGATGGTATGCAGTCGCCCAATCTTGTGTAAGACTTATCAATGCCAATAGCATTAATGGATAAGATAGTTTTTCATAAAAGGATACATTTTTAGTTCTGCCAATCCAAAAGAGTAGGGTAGCCTCTCCAGTCCATAATAAGGTGACCCAATTGCCATCAAATTGTACGGGGAATGCTATCGTAATAAAAACAAGTACCAATCCCGATACCAAATAAAAGAGATTTTTGTCTGCAAGTTTTTGACGATATACAATGACGCTAACTATAAAATGAACTATTGCATTGCATAGAGTAAATAATCCCAGTAACTGCTCTCCAACAGGATGTGCAACAAGTATTGAGTATCCTAATCCATAAAAGATAAATGAATTTGCTATTAATAGTATGATGTCCTCAAATTTATACATTTCTTTCTGAATTAACTTATACCCTAGGAATATTAAGTAAAATATTACAAAAAATACAGTAAGAAATAAGAGGGCTAAACCAAAATGTGCATTGGTTTGATATTGAGTCACACTCCACACAAAATACATTACCCATGTTAATCCAAATGCAAAATAGTAAAGCGATTTCCAATATTTTTTAAAAGCAATAGCTAAGATTCCTATATTGAGAATGGTCATATACGAAAACAAAATCTCCACACGACCTGATCCGTCACTCAATAAAAAGGGAACAGCGTAGCCACCTATTAAACCAATATGGGCTATGATCTGCCTGTTGTAGTTGATTGCAGCTATAACTGTAAATAGCGTAAAGAAAACCATGAGCAGGAATGCTGTGACTTGAGGTATCAAAAAGTAAAAACTGAATGCTAAGTAGGTGATGAAGTACATAATTGCCATAGCACCACTAACCAATACTGCGCTAGAGTTATGATAGTTACGTTTAAGCTTAATTCCAACACCCAATAATACCAAACCAAATAGATAACCTATAATTATTCTTGTTAGCGGGCTAATTAAGTCGTTTTCGATGGAGTATTTTGCCCCTATGGCTACTCCAATGATAGTAATTACTATTCCAATAATATTGATTAGATTCTGGCCAATAAATTTCTCTACATCTGATTTTTCCTTCGGAGGTCTATTTATTATGGGCTTTATGCGGGGCTGTGCTTTCTGATTAATCTGATGATCAAAGCGCGTGAATTGCACTGGTGCAACCTCTCTCTCGATTTCAATAACTTGTGGGGTTTCTGATTGCTGTTGATTTACATTTTTTAAAATGTTTATCTCCATCCTCAAATTATTTATTTCTTTTGAGAAGTCATTTTGTCTTTTTAGGAGTGATTCCAGTTTTTCAAGAAGTTGGTTTGTTTTATCGTTATTGTCTATCATATTGATTTCGAGTATTTTAAAGTGAAACAAACAGTAATTCAAGAGATAGCGGATGCGCAAAGGCTAGGGTAGTACATAAGCTTGAGATAATGATACTTCTTTATCAATTGCGATATAGTTAATTGTGCACTCCATTTGGTTAGGTTACTAGGATTGGTGGATCGATCAGCCATTTTGTCTTTGTTTTCAATTTTGATTTCAGGGATTTTTACTATTTTCAAAAGTAGAAGAAGCGAGTTTAATCTTACGGTCGGTTTCTAAAATAACCATACCTTTCACTTCATATTGGTTTCTGTTTAAAACCTTCTAAGCAATCAGATGCGCAGACAAAGGTAATAGAAGTTATTGAAATCTCCAAATATTAAGTTGTCTAGCAATCGATAGATATGATAAGAGGTGTTTTAAAATATCTTAAATTCTTTGTTAATACAGAATATTTTATTCATCCATTGATAAACTATAATTTTTGATGAGTAAAACCAAATTGAGCTACACCACGCCTGCCTTTCGATGAAAACAGAAATATCAATTTAATAATTAATCTTATTTTTTTGCTAAGTACATAAAATTTGTACCTTGGTAAAAAAGCGAATTTAGTAGCACACCACTGTTTGCCGACGCTGAACTTGATACTTGGCAAAATGTGTCACACTATAGCGTGAAAGTTTTTATCTAATAATAATAGTATTCATAAAATAGTCCAAAATAAAGGCAGAAGAAGTTTTAATGGCATTAAAACCTTTGATTGAAATATTATCATGCTTTCAAATTGAATCATGTTTAGCTTGACAAGTTTTAAATACCAATAATGCAAATCAAGCAAATCGACAAATCAATCAAATTAAACAAATTGATTTGGTAGTCGTAGCGTCCTCGCTGCAATTCGATATCATAAGATATCTGAGTTGTCTATGAGAACATTATAATGACGACTGAAACAAAGTCGGGCACTTCGGTCAATAGAGCTAAAGATAGCAGTCCTAAAATCAGATAATCTGCACAGTTATGCTTTCAAATTGGATTTGAAAAGCCATTAAAAACAATTCAAGCAAAATCTATCACGCAAGGGATGATCAAAATGTTTTGCGATTCGACCATTCGATATTCCCGCAGTTCAACCAGTTCATTTAGTTCCACATCAAAGCGTTTTTCTAGGATCAAACCAAAGACTTGATATCTCAAAAGCCAAAAGTGCACCTTAAGATTAGCAGGTGTCAATAGCATTGCAATCTTTGATTGTAATATACCTATGTTTTCAAATTGAATTTGAACGGCCAATATGGGCAAATCAACAAATCTAACAAATTCAACAGTTCCTCAATTCGATAGTTCAATCAGTTCGACAACTCAATAAATTATATAAAATATACATATATTATATATAGTAAGAGATTCCATAATAAGTATGTATTACTTTTAATTTAATGTGTTAAGTATTTATTTTCAATAAAAAATACATTAAATTTGGTTGTTATAATTAATGTATATACATTTGTGCCATATATAAAGATATATAATCAGATAATTGAAATTTTGAAATTCTTGTAAACACAATCAAATCCTGCTTTTATAATCAAATTATTTATACTTTATATAACATTTGATTACATAGAGATATAGATTATAAAAATTTTGCATATATTTTTAGTATTTTTGGGAAAAAGTGGGAGGAAGTGGTAAAATTGCTTACCTTTGCATCAACAACCAATGATAGTGTGATCAATTACCAGTTTTTAGGTGAATATGAATGTAGGCTTGATGCCAAAGGACGTTTGAAATTGCCAGCAGCGATTGTAAGACGTTTGGGCGGCGACGTTAATCTCAAGTTTACAGTAAACCGTGGTTTTGAAAAACACTTGATGTTGTATCCCAATGATGTTTGGGAACAAAAGACAAAGGAAATCAATCAGCTGAATATTTACAGCACACAAGAACGACAAGTGATTAGGTACTTCTACAGAGGTGCGACAGAGGTAGAGATGGACTCGGTGGAGCGGATTAATTTGCCAGCCAGTTTGTTAGCGTATGCAGAAATAGAACAAGACGTTATTCTTTCAGCCTATCAAAACCATATCGAAATCTGGTCTAAACAGAAGTACCAACAAATGCTCGAAGACGAGCCCGAAGATTTTGCATCTATCGCTGACCTCATAGTCAAGAAAGGTGAAGGTGATTCAGGTTTTAAATCATAACGCATGAGTGAATATCATATTTCAGTATTGTTGCATGAGAGTATAGAAGGTTTAGATATCAGTTCTGATGGCAAGTTTGTAGATGTTACTTTCGGAGCTGGAGGACACGCAAGACAGATTATAGATAGATTAAGTGCCAAAGGGCATTTATACGCTTTTGACCAGGATGAAGATGCCTTGAGCAATGCGCCAGAGGACGAAAGATTCACTTTGATACCTACTAATTTTAGGTATATGAGTAAGTTTCTGAGGCTAAAGGGTGTTGCACAAGTAGATGGTGTGTTAGCTGATTTGGGAGTTTCATCTCATCAGTTAGATGTACCAGAGAGAGGCTTTTCTTACAGATTCGATGCGCCATTAGATATGCGTATGAATGTAAGATCAGATTTTTCGGCTGCTGATGTAGTCAAGAATTATAGTGAGCAAGCTTTAGTGCAGATATTTAGCGAATACGGTGAGGTACGCAATGCCATCACGCTTGCTAAAGGCATCATTGCAGAGCGCAACCTTGCGGCTATACGAACGACTTTCGAACTCAATCGAGTACTAGACAAGTACCTCATAGGTCCGAGGATGAGGTATCTTTCACAAGTTTATCAAGCCCTTCGTATGGAGGTCAATGATGAGATCGGTGCACTAAAAGCGATGTTGACAGATGGATTAAAAGTTTTGAAGCCAGGAGGAAGATTTGCAGTCATTACCTTTCATAGTATAGAAGATAGGGTAGTGAAAAATTTCTTTAAATCTGGAAGCTTCGAAGGCCAACTCATAAAAGATGCCTTTGGAAACATAGAAAGACCTTTTACTTTGGTCAATAAAAAAGTAATAATGGCTTCTGCTAAAGAGCAGAAATCTAACGCTAGATCCAGAAGTGCAAAACTCAGAGTAGCAACCAAAAATTAAAATAAATTAATACAAGGATTTGGACGAAAGTCTCAGCTCATAACTGTTCCAGCGTATTGTAAAATATAAATCGAAGACCGAAAATTAAAATTTATATTAGTATAGAAAATAAAATAAATTCATTAGTATGGCTAGTTTCCAGGATAAGAAAGCTACACTTTTTAGACTGAAATGGGTCGAATGGATTTTTGTCAATTTGCCGTTTGTATGCTATCTAGCATTACTTGGTATCGTATATATCTCTAATGCGCACTCCACGGAGAAGGCGGTCAGGAGGATAGAAGACTTAAAAAAAGAAGTCAAAGATACCAAGTGGCGTGCAATGAACCTCCGTCAAGAGGTCATGCATGGTAGCATACAATCGCAGATTGAAAAAAGAGTAGAAAACACAGGTATTATGCCAGCAGTAGTGCCACCTTATAAAATCGTGGCCGATAAAAGTAAATAATGTAGAGATACAGTAAGAACCAATGGACAGAAAAAAGGAGTTGCTTTGGCGGGCGTATTTAGTGATGTTTGTATTTGTGATCGCCACGATAGTGATTTTATTTAAGGTCTTTAAAGTCGGTGTACTCGAACAAGATAAATGGAAGCAAAAGGGTGAAGTCAACGTAAAATGGCGCACCGTGGATGCAGATAGAGGAAATATTTATGCAGAAGGCATGAATTCTGGAGATGTATTATTATCTACATCGCTACAGTTCTTTGAGGTTAGGATGGATATGAAAGTGGTCAAAGACGAAGTTTTTAACAAATACGTTGATTCTTTGGCCATATATTTAAGTAAGTTTGATTCCACAGCGATCACCCGAAAGAGTATTGCTCAGTGGAAAAAAGACCTTGTTGCTGCCAAAAAGAAGAAAAATGAATACTTTTACATAGGCAAAGGTTTAGACATAGAGGCTTTTAATAAAATCAAGCAAGCTCCGATCTTGAGATTGGGTAAGTATAGAGGTGGATTGATAGACGTGCGCTATGGCAAACGTGTCAAGCCTTACAGAGAGCTAGCAAGCAGGACTATCGGTGTAGATCGTGAAAATGCAGACAGAATCGGGCTAGAAGGATACTTTGATAAGTACCTAAAAGGTGATACTGACCAGCGACTCATGAAGCGATTGTCTCAAAGTGAAGACATCTGGGTGCCCGTGTATGACCCTTCAGAAAACGAAATCATCAGAGGTGACGATATACTCACCACGATCAATATAGATATGCAAGACGCAGTTCACCACGAACTTTTAGCTGCTTGTGAGAAGTACAGTGCTGAGGGAGCAACTGCGATACTTATGGAAGTAGGTACAGGCGCTATAAAAGCGATCTCTAATCTAACACGTGTCGATGATGGCAATTATTATGAGATTTATAATCAAGGTGTAGGCAGGTTGAGTGAACCTGGATCTACCATGAAGTTGGCTACTGTGCTAGCATTGATGGAAGATGGGGTGACCAATACCGATACACTAGTGAAGCTCAATTATGGGATGCGAAAGTTTGCAGATCGGACGATGCATGACTCTGAAAAGCATGGTAGAGAGTACGCTACGATGACCGAATGTTTTGAGATATCATCCAATGTAGGGATTGCAGCACTCGCAAACGACTTTTACAATTCTTCAGATGGGCGTAAAAAATGGGTTAAAAAATTAGCTAATTTTGGACTAAACGAACCTACAGGAATCGATTTATCTGGCGAAGCTTTGCCAGAGATTAAAGATCCTGTCAAAAATAAAGATAAGTGGTATGGAACCACGATTCCATGGATGGCTCACGGCTACGAATTGATGATGACTCCCTTACAGATGTTAAATTTTTATAACGCTGTTGCAAATCAAGGTCGCATGATGAAGCCTTATTTAGTAAGTGAGATTCGCAAAGGCGATGAGATACGCAAAAAGTTTGAACCCAAAGTACTAAAACCACAGATTGCCTCTCTTGAGAATATCAAAAAGGCACAAAAAATGTTGGAAGGTGTAGTGCTGAGAGGTACAGCCAAGAACTTACAGTCACCTTATTTGTCGCTAGCAGGCAAAACAGGAACCACTAAGACCAACTACGCAAATGTAGGTGAATATGCCAAGTACAATGCTAGTTTCTGTGGCTACTTTCCTGCTGAGAATCCCATGTACTCTATGATAGTGGTAGTATATAATCCTAAGGGTGTCTATTACGGCGGGTATGTAGCCGGACCAGTATTTAAGCATGTAGCCGAAAAAGTTTATGCGATGAAGACCCAGCAAGCGACACCATTGAATGACAATTCACTGTTTGTTTCTACACTGCCTACTCAAGCCAGAGGTTACAGAAGTGATTTTAGTAAGATATTTGAATTCCTAGAGATAGATCAGGAACTTAAAAACAAAGAGACTTGGGCAAAAGTCAATCCATCCACGGCCGCAATGAATGTAGAAGGGTTTACGATCAAGAACAATCTTGTGCCAGATGTAGTAGGAATGGGAATAAGAGACGCGCTCTTTCTACTGGAAAACAAAGGTTTGAAAGTCAAGATAGAAGGAGCAGGTAGAGTATATAGACAGAGTATATTGGGTGGTGCTAGCGCACATGGTCAGACGGTAGTGATATACCTTAATTAAGTGAACATGGAGAAGCAACATTCTGAAAAGTTGATTGACATATTGCCGAAAGGTCTAGACGTAAAAATCATTGGCGACACAGATATAAGTATCTCGTCCATGACCATAGACTCTAGACTAGTAGTACAAGGAAGCTTGTATGCAGCATTGCGCGGTACTGTAGTAGATGGCCATAGTTATATAGCCAAAGCTATAGCTAACGGTGCCAAAGTGATCGTGTGTGAACATACAGACCTGATAGACGACGAGGTGACTTATTTAGTAACCCCTAATGTCAGAAATTTTCTTGGTCACTTATTGAATGCTTATTATGGTGTTGATTTTGATAAAGCTAAACTCATTGGTGTCACTGGCACCAATGGAAAGACTTCGGTCACAACGATTCTTTTTCAGCTATACACTGCACTTGGATACAGATGTGGATTGGTTTCGACAGTTGAGAACAGGATAGGCATGGAGATCATACCTACTACGCATACTACTCCAGATATAGTCAATCTGCATAAGCTTATCGCAAAGATGAGTGATGAAGGCTGCAAATATATTTTTATGGAGGTTAGCTCTCATGCAGTAGATCAGGAGAGGATAGCAGGGTTGAGATTCACGGGTGCGGTTTTTACTAACCTTTCACATGACCATTTAGACTATCATGGAACTATGCTCAATTATATCAATGCAAAGAAAAAGTTCTTTGATAACTTAAGTAAAGATGCTTTTGCAATCATAAATGTGGACGATGCTAACGGATTAGTAATGACACAAAATACAGATGCAAAGATCATAACCTACGGTATCAGAAAGATGGCTGATTATAAAGTCAAAATCATTGAATCTAGTATCCTGGGATTACACCTACGCATCAATGAAGCTGAGGTTCACTGTAGAATGGTAGGCGGATTTAATGCTTACAATATCGCAGCAGTTTATGGTGTGGCTAAGCTTTTGGGTCAACCAAGTGACGAGGTACTAGCGATACTCAGTGGTCTGAAAGGTGCAGAAGGACGGTTTGAGCAATTGAGAAGTTATAGCAACGGCAAATATGGAATAGTTGATTATGCACACACACCAGACGCACTGGAGAATGTATGTGACACGATCATAAAAATAAAATCGCCTAAAAGTAGGTTGATCGTAGTAGTAGGGTGCGGGGGCGACAGAGATAAATCTAAGCGACCCATCATGGCAAGCATTGCTACTAAATATGGTAACCAAGTGATACTAACGAGTGACAATCCTCGCACCGAAAATCCGGATCAAATCCTAGACGATATGGAGAGAGGGTTAGATGAGTTGGCAATAAGCAAATCACTTAGGATTACAGATAGGTTTACTGCTATCAAAACGGCAGTACTTATGGCAAACGATAACGATATCATTTTAGTGGCTGGAAAAGGTCACGAAAAATATCAAGATATAAATGGGAAAAAGTTTCCATTCGATGATAAAAAAATATTGGCAGATTTATTAGGTTGAAATTATCAGCTTTTAGCGCTACACA